>Ga0307515_10009055_pt1 | contig 19318 bp, 12 predicted proteins | sample 17_EM_MG_FD_194513 | JGI IMG/M metagenome (GOLD analysis project Ga0307515, IMG submission 194513) | Populus trichocarpa ectomycorrhiza microbial communities from riparian zone in the Pacific Northwest, United States - 17_EM | ecosystem: Host-associated > Plants > Roots > Unclassified | place...
TGGCCGGGCTGCTGAACGCCCTGCTGATCGTGGTCATGAAGATCCCCGACATGCTGGCCACCCTCGGCACGATGTTCGTCATCCAGGGCACCAAACTCATCCTGGTCGACGGCCAGTCCATCTCCGCCGGCATGACCCAGTCCGACGGCACCACCGCCCCCGGCAAGTTCACCGCCGGCTTCCTGCGCATCGACCGCGGCACGATGCTCGGCATCCCGATCTCGGTACTGATCTTCGGCGCGCTGACGGTCATCGCCTGGGTCTTCCTGGCCCGCACCCGCTGGGGCCGCGTGCTCTACGCCATCGGCGCCAACCCCGAGGCGTCGCGCCTGGCGGGTATCCGCGTAGGCGCCTACCGGGCGCTGGCGTACGTCCTGTCCGGCATGCTCGCCTCGATCGGCGGCCTGATCCTGGCGTCCCGCATCGGCCAGGGTGACGTGTCCGCCGGTACTTCGCAGTTGCTGGAGGCCGTAGCCGTCGCGCTGGTCGGTACGTCGGTCCTCGGCCGGGGGCGCCCCAACGTCTGGGGCACGGCGCTCGGCGCCGTCCTCATCGGCATCATCACCACCGGTCTGACCATCAAGGGCCTGCCGTACTACACCCAGGACGTCGTCGAGGGCGCGGTCCTCATCCTCGCCCTGGTCTTCAGCTTCACCCTGTCCAAGCGCCGCACCGCATAAGGAAGTTCGAGGAGTTCGTACGATGGGCTACCGCATCCTGGAGACCGACGACATCCCGGCCTACCTGCACGAGCGCGGCCACTGGGCGGACGTGACCGACATCCAGGTCCGCGAGGTGTCGGACGGCAACATGAACCGGGTGTTCCTCGCCGCCAGCGCGGACGGCACCCGCAGCCTCGCCCTCAAGCAGGCGCTGCCCTGGGTGCGGGTCGCCGGTCCCTCCTGGCCGATGAGCCCCGAGCGCGCCGACGCCGAGGCGCGGGCCTACGAGCAGGTCGCCAAGGTCGCCCCGGACAAGATCCCGGCGATCCACGGCTACGACGCCGACAACTACGCCCTCGTCATGGAGGACATGTCCGACCTGGAGGTCCTGCGCACGGTCCTCAACGAGGGCGCGTCCTACGGCCCGGACGCCTCGGCCCGGATCGGCGAGTTCGTCGCCCAACTCACCTTCGCGACCAGTGACTTCGGCATGGACTCCGCCGACCGCAAGGCGCTGATCGCGGCCTCGGTGAGCCCCGAGCTGTGCAAGATCACCGAGGACGTGGTCCTCTCCGAGCCGTACATCGAGCACGAACACAACCACTGGCTCCCGGAGTTGGCCGACCTGGCCGCTTCCTTCCGCGCGGACGCACACCTGCGTACAGAGGTCGCCGATCTCCGGTACACGTTCATGACCAGCGCGCAGGCCCTCCTCCACGGCGACCTGCACACCGGCAGCGTCATGGTCGGCAAGCGCGAAGGCGCCCCGGTGGTACGGGTCTTCGACCCCGAGTTCTCCTTCGTCGGCCCGATCGGCTACGACCTCGGCCTGTACTGGGCCAACGTGCTGGTGTCGGAGGAACGGGCCCGTGAGCTGGGCACGTCGACCGACCACGGTGACCAACTCCGGCTCTCCTGGGAGGCGTTCGAGACCGAGTTCCGCCGCCTCTGGCCCACCCGTGTCGACACCTTCTTCGACGACGCCTTCCTCGACCGCTTCCTCTCCCGCGTCTGGACCGACTCGGTCGGCTACGCCGGTACGGAGATCGTCCGCCGCATCATCGGCTTCGCCCACCTGACCGACCTGACGACGCTGCCGGATCCGGTACCGGCGTCTCGGCGCGCGTTGCTGTTGGGGCGTGAACTGATCGTGCGGCGCGAGGAGTTGACGTCACCGGAGCACATCAGGGCGCTTGTCTGACGCCGGGCGGATGACGATGGTGCTGACGGTGCCGTCGCCCCACAGGGTGGTGTTCATCATCATCCGGCCGTCCAGCGCCATCACGGTGAACTCCGGCACGAACCGCTCGCCCATGTAGAACCTCATCCACATCGGCAACGGGCCGTCGTCGCCACCGCCCAGATCCCACTCGTCGAGGAGCCGCACCCGGGCCCAGGCCCACTCGCGGTCCACGTCCTCGGGATCGGCGTAGTCCACCCCGAGCAGGAACTCGCGGTCGTCGTCGAGGAGTTCGTACTCGGTCGCCATCCAGAACCAGGTCTCCCTGACCTCGGCTGCCAGGTCAGGGTCGTCGATGTCGATCGCCGGCGAGTCGATCCGTCCGTGCTCGGGCAGGGCGCCGGCGGGACTGACATAGGGCGGCAGCAGGCGCGGAGGCTCTTCGTTCGAGCGCAGACGGCGAAGGAACAGGATCCCGGCGGGCGCCAGCAGCGCGGCCATCTCGGCATCGGTGATCGTCACCACCGCACGATAGACACGCCCCTGCTTCGGCGCCCCCGAATATCCGGCAAGCCAAAGGGGCGGCTCCCTCGACACGGAACCGCCCCTTTCACGCCGTAACGAATGACGCCGTAGCGAAAACCGTCGTAGCGCCTACTTCTTGTCGAGCAGGTCCTGGACCTTGCTCCGCACCTCGTCCGTGGCCAGACCCCGGATCGTCAGGGTCGTGCGGCGGCGCAGCACGTCGTCCTGGGTCTCGGCCCACTCGTGGTCGCGGGCGTAGACGACCTGGGCCCAGATCTCGGGGGCGTCGGGGTGGACGCGCTGGCCCAACTCCGGGTTCTCGTTGGCGAGTCGGGCGATGTCGAAGGCCAACGAGCCGTAGTGCGTGGCCAGGTGCTTCGCCGTGTCCGCCGCCATGCGCGGGCCCGGCGCCGGGTTGTCGACCAGGAGGCGGTGGGCGACCGCGCGCGGGTTGGCGACGCCCGGCAGCGGGAGCTTCTTCGGGAGGGAGGAGATCGGCTCGAAGTCCTCGCCCAGCGGGCGGCCGGGCAGCGCCTCCAGCTTCTGCATGACCGTACGGCCGATGTGCCGGAACGTCGTCCACTTGCCGCCCGCGACGGACAGCATGCCGCCCTTGCCCTCGGTCACCACCGTCTCGCGCTTGGCCTTGGCGGTGCTGCCGGGGCCGCCCGGCAGCACGCGGAGGCCCGCGAAGGAGTACGTGATCAGGTCACGGGAGAGCTGCTGGTCGCGGACCGAGAACGCGGCCTCGTCCAGGATCTGGGATATGTCCTTCTCGGTGACCGAGACGTCCGCCGGGTCGCCCTCGTACTCCTCGTCGGTCGTGCCGAGCAGCAGCATGTCCTCCCAGGGGAGGGCGAAGGTGATGCGGTACTTGTCGATGGGGGTGGCGAGAGCGGCCTTCCACGGGGACGTGCGCTTCAGGACCAGGTGCGCGCCCTTGGAGAGGCGGATGGACGGCGCCGCGTTCGGGTCCTCCATCTTGCGCAGGTGGTCGACCCACGGGCCGGTCGCGTTGAGTACCAGGCGGGCGCTCACGCCGAACTCGTCGCCGGAGGTGGTGTCGCGCAGCTCCGCGCCGGTCACCCGGCCCTGGGTGAAGCGCAGGCCGGTGACCTGGGCGTGGTTGAGGACGACCGCGCCCGCCTCGACGGCCGCGCGGACCGTCATCAGCGCCATGCGCGCGTCGTTCATCTGGTCGTCGCCGTACACGGCGACGGCCTTGAGGTTCTGGGTGCGCAGCTCGGGCACGTCCTGTGCCGCCTTGGCGGGGGACAGGAGGTGGCCGACGCCGTCGCCGAACGCGGAGAGCGCGGAGTAGGCGAAGACGCCCGCCCCGAGCTTCGCCGCGCCGTGCGGACCGCCCTTGTAGACGGGCAGGTAGAAGGTGAGCGGGTTCGCCAGGTGAGGAGCCACCTGGCGGGAGACCGCACGGCGTTCGAAGTGGTTCTCCGCCACCAGCTTCACCGCGCCGGTCTGCAGGTAGCGCAGACCGCCGTGGAGAAGCTTGGAGGAGGCGGAAGAGGTGGCGCCGGCGAAGTCGCCGGCGTCGACCAGGGCCACCCGCAGCCCGGACTGCGCGGCGTGCCAGGCGGTGGAGATGCCCAGGATGCCGCCGCCGATGACGAGGAGGTCGTACGTCGCCTTGGAGAGCTGCTCCCGGGTCTCGGCCCGGCTCGGGTTCGAGCCGGAGGCCGGGTGCGTACCGAGGGCAGGCACGGACTGCAGGGTGGACTTAACGGTCATGTGGGGTTCTTACTCCTCGTCGTCGAGCCAGCCCATGGTCCGCTCCACGGCCTTGAGCCAGCTCTTGTACTCACGGTCGCGCTTCTCCGCGGCCATGTTGGGGGTCCACTCGGCGGCCCGGCGCCAGTTGGCACGCAGGTCGTCGGTGCTGGTCCAGAAGCCGACGGCGAGACCGGCGGCGTAGGCGGCGCCGAGGCAGGTGGTCTCGGCGACCATCGGGCGTACCACGGGGGCGTCCACGAAGTCGGAGAGCGTCTGCATCAGCAGGTTGTTGGAGGTCATGCCGCCGTCGACCTTGATCGCCGCGAGCTCGACGCCGGAGTCCTTCGTCATGGCGTCGGTGATCTCACGGGTCTGCCAGGCCGTGGCCTCCAGGACGGCGCGCGCGAGGTGCGCCTTGGTGACGTACCGGGTCAGACCGGCGATCACACCGCGGGCGTCGGAGCGCCAGTACGGGGCGAACAGACCGGAGAAGGCCGGCACGAAGTAGGCGCCGCCGTTGTCCTCGACCGTGAGCGCGAGCGTCTCGATCTCGGCGGCGGTGGAGATGAGGCCCATCTGGTCGCGCATCCACTGCACCAGCGAACCGGTGACGGCGATCGAACCTTCGAGGGCGTAGACCGCCTTCTGGTCGCCGATGCGGTAACCGACCGTGGTGAGCAGGCCGTTGTACGAGTTGACGGGCTTCTCGCCGGTGTTCATCAGCAGGAAGGTGCCGGTGCCGTACGTCGACTTGGCCTCGCCCTCGGCGAAACAGGTCTGGCCGAACAGGGCCGCCTGCTGGTCGCCGAGCGCGGAGGCGACCGGGATGCCGCCGAGCACGTCGCCGAGGCGGCCGCCGGTGACCTCGCCGTAGACCTCGGCGGAGGAGCGGATCTCGGGCAGCATGTTCAGCGGGACGCCGATGGACTCGGCGATCTTCTCGTCCCACTCCATGGTGTGCAGGTTCATCAGCATGGTGCGGGAGGCGTTGGTGACGTCGGTGACGTGCCTGCCGCCGTTCACACCGCCCGTCAGGTTCCAGATGACCCAGCTGTCCATGGTGCCGAAGAGGATGTCGCCGGCCTCGGCGCGCTCGCGCAGCCCCTCGACGTTGTCGAGCAGCCAGCGGGCCTTGGGTCCGGCGAAGTAGCTCGCCAGCGGCAGGCCGGTCTCGCGGCGGAAGCGGTCCTGGCCGACGTTGCGGCCCAGTTCCTTGCAGAGCGCGTCGGTGCGGGTGTCCTGCCAGACGATGGCGTTGTGGACGGGCTCACCGGTGTTCTTGTCCCAGAGGAGAGTCGTCTCGCGCTGGTTGGTGATGCCGATGGCCTTGATGTCGTCGCGGGTGATCCCGGCCTTCTCGATGGCGGAGGCGACGACTTCCTGGACGTTGGTCCAGATCTCGGTGGCGTTGTGCTCGACCCAGCCCGGCTTCGGGAAGATCTGCTCGTGCTCCTTCTGGTCGACGGAGACGATACGGCCGTCCCGGTCGAAGACGATGCAGCGGCTGGAGGTCGTGCCCTGGTCGATGGCCGCGATGAACGGTCCGGCGGTGTGCGCGTCGGTCACTGTGTGCTCCTGAGGGGTTCCGTGGTCATGAGGACTGGTTCTACTGCTGCTTCAGTGCTCGGAGTTCCGGTTCTCATCCGGTTCTAAGCAAAGGCGAGGTTGTAGATACCCGCAGCGATCGCGCCGCCGATCAGTGGACCGACGACCGGGATCCAGGCGTAGCTCCAGTCGGAACCGCCCTTGTTCGGCAGCGGCAGGAGCGCGTGCACGATGCGCGGGCCCAGGTCACGGGCCGGGTTGATGGCGTAACCGGTCGGGCCGCCGAGCGACAGACCGATGGAGACGACCACGAACGCGGTGATCAGGGCGCCCAGGGTGCCGAGACCGTTGCCGTTGGCGTTCAGACCCTGCGTCAGGATGGCGAGGATCAGGACGACGGTGCCGATGATCTCCGTGGCGAGGTTCTGCACCACGTTGCGGACCTCGGGACCGGTGGAGAAGATGCCCAGGACCGGGCCCGCGCCCTTCTCCTCGGCCTCCACGGACTTGGCCGTCGGCTCGCCGACGATCTCCTTGTCCGTGAGATGGGCCTGGAACTGGCCGTAGTAGGCCACCCAGACCAGGGTCGCGCCGATCATGGCGCCGAGCAGCTGCCCGGCCCAGTAGATCGGGACGTTGTCCCAGCCACCGTCCTTGATCGCGAGTGCGAGCGTCACGGCCGGGTTGAGGTGGGCACCGGAGAGCGGTGCCGAGATGTACACGGCCGTCATGACGGCGAAACCCCACCCGAAGGCGATGGCGAGCCAGCCGGCGTTACGGGCCTTGGAGGCCTTCAGCGTGACGGCGGCGCAGACGCCACCGCCCAGCAGGATGAGCACGGCGGTACCTATGGTCTCGCCGATGAAGATGTCGGAGCTGGACACCCGCGACTCCTTTGTCCTTCGTCCAGGGAAGCCGAACCCCGGGTCCCGCCGGGGGTTCGTGCGCCCTCGGGGGTGAGAGCGATGCCGGCCTTTGGCGTTGCCACACTCTAGCGCGTATTGCCGGTAGGTGTTCGACAATGCCGACCGATGGACGGGAGTCTTGCTCCGGGGTTACAGGCGCGTCAAGAGTGCTGTTATCGAAAACACGATCGTTATTGATTGCTGTGGGCTATCGATCGCGTGATCGATGCGGACGGCAGTCAGGTGGACACCGTGTGTGGTGATTTGGCGTTTTGGCCGACTTTGTCGTCAAGCGTACGACTAAGACCGGAACGCTCCCTGGGGCGTTCCGGTCTTTTTTGCTGTGAATCCGGTGGGGTCCCGGTTGGGTCCGCTGGGGTCCGGCGGGGTCAGAACCGCCCGGCGCCCAGATCCCGCGACACCGCGCGGGCGCAGTCCCGTACCGCGGCGATCAGCTCGGGGCGCAGCGCACCCTCCTCGTCCGACCGGCACAGCCGCTCCACGGCCCCGGTGATGCCGACCGCGCCGACCGGCATGCGCCGCCGGTCGTGGATGGGGGCGGCGATGGACGCGACGCCCTCCCAGGTCTCCTCGACGTCGGCCGCGTACCCACGCGCGCGCGTGACGTCGAGGATGTGCTCGAAGTCGGCGAGCTCGGACACCGTGCGGTCGGTGAAGGGCTTGCGGTCGGCCTCCAGGGCCTCGCTGTGCGCGACCGGGTCGAAGGCCGACAGCACCTTGCCCAGGGCCGTCGAGTGCAGCGGCTGCATGGCCCCGATCTCCAGGACCTGCCGGCTGTCGTCGGGGCGGAAGACGTGGTGCACGATCAGGACGCCGTGCTGATGCAGCACTCCCAGGTGCACGCTTTCGCCGCTGGAGCGGGCCAGGTCGTCCGTCCACACCAGGGCGCGGGCCCGCAGCTCGTGGACGTCGAGGTAGGTGGTGCCCAGGCGCAGCAGTTCGGCGCCGAGCTGATAGCGCCCGGAGACGTCGTCCTGCTCGACGAAGCCCTCCTGCTGGAGGGTGCGCAGGATGCCGTGGGCCGTGCCCTTGGCGAGACCGAGCGACGAGGCGATGTCCGAGAGGCCGAGCCGTCGCTCGCCGCCCGCGAGCAGGCGCAGCATCGCGGCCGCCCGTTCGAGCGACTGGATGTTCCGTGCCATCGCCGTACTGCCTCCGTCCCGTTCGACCGTCGACGCGCGACGTCGCTGCCGCCGTTCGGCAATGTCGAACACTACCGGTCCGTGCCGACCTCCCGCTAATGGTCGGCCGATTCCGGTCACGTCTCCTGTTGCGCCACTTGTCGCGAGAACCTAGACGGCGTCGACCCGCTCGTCACCTCGGTCCGCCGCTCCGTCACCCCGGTCCGTCCCATGGACGCTTCAAGCACGCTCCCGCCCGACCCCGTTACGCTGGCGACGTGCACGCTCCCCGGGGAGTTCCGTGAGAGGTTCCCGGGGAAGCCGCAAAGCCGACAGCCGTCGCACTCCAGGGAGCCCCTTTCATGGCCTCGTCGCCACTGACCCCTTCTGCTGACAGCCGGACCCGTGTGTCCGCGCTCCGAGAGGCACTCGCCACCCGCGTGGTGGTCGCCGACGGAGCCATGGGCACCATGCTCCAGGCACAGGACCCCACCCTCGAGGACTTCGAGAACCTCGAAGGCTGCAACGAGATCCTGAACATCACCCGCCCGGACATCGTCCGCTCGGTCCACGAGGAGTACTTCGGCGTCGGCGTGGACTGCGTCGAGACGAACACCTTCGGCGCGAACCACTCCGCCATGGCCGAGTACGACATCCCCGAGCGCGTCCACGAACTCTCCGAGTCCGGCGCCCGCATCGCCCGCGAGACCGCCGACGACTTCACCGCCCGCGACGGCCGCCAGCGCTGGGTCCTCGGCTCCATCGGCCCCGGCACCAAGCTGCCCACCCTCGGCCACATCGGCTACGCCACCCTCCGCGACGGCTTCCAGGCGAACGCCGAGGGCCTGCTCGCCGGCGGCGCCGACGCCCTGATCGTCGAGACCACCCAGGACCTCCTCCAGACCAAGTCGTCGATCCTGGGCGCCCGCCGCGCCATGGAGGCGACCGGCGTCGACGTACCCCTGCTGGTCTCCATGGCCTTCGAGACCACCGGCACCATGCTGCTCGGCTCCGAGATCGGCGCCGCGCTGACCGCGCTGGAGCCCCTCGGCATCGACATGATCGGCCTGAACTGCTCGACGGGCCCCGCCGAGATGAGCGAGCACCTGCGCTATCTCGCCCGCCACTCCCGCACCCCGCTGCTCTGCATGCCGAACGCGGGCCTGCCCATCCTCACCAAGGACGGCGCCCACTTCCCGCTCGACCCCGAGGGCCTGGCGGACGCCCAGCAGCACTTCGTCCACGACTACGGCCTGAACCTGGTCGGCGGCTGCTGCGGCACCACCCCCGAGCACCTGCGTCAACTCGTGGAGCGGGTCCGCGAGTTGGCGCCCGTCGAGCGTCACCCCCAGCCCGAGCCGGGCGCCGCGTCCCTCTACCAGACGGTCCCGTTCCGCCAGGACACCGCCTACATGGCGATCGGCGAGCGTACGAACGCCAACGGCTCGAAGAAGTTCCGCGAGGCCATGCTGGACGGCCGCTGGGACGACTGCGTGGAGATGGCCCGCGACCAGATCCGCGAGGGCGCCCACATGCTGGACCTCTGCGTGGACTACGTCGGCCGCGACGGCGTCGCCGACATGGAGGAACTGGCCGGCCGCTTCGCCACCGCCTCCACCCTGCCGATCGTCCTGGACTCCACCGAAGTCCCGGTCATCCGGGCCGGGTTGGAGAAGATCGGTGGCCGCGCGGTCATCAACTCCGTCAACTACGAGGACGGCGACGGCCCCGAGTCCCGCTTCGCGAAGGTCACGAGGCTGGCGCAGGAACACGGCGCCGCCCTCATCGCGCTGACCATCGACGAGGAGGGCCAGGCCCGCACCCCGGAGCACAAGGTCGCCATCGCCGAGCGGCTGATCGAGGACCTCACGACGAACTGGGGCATCCACGAGTCGGACATCCTCATCGACACCCTGACCTTCACCATCTGCACCGGCCAGGAGGAGTCCCGCGGCGACGGCATCGCCACCATCGAGGCGATCCGCCGCCTCAAGGCCCGCCACCCGGACGTGCAGACCACGCTGGGCCTGTCCAACATCTCCTTCGGCCTCAACCCGGCCGCCCGCGTCCTGCTCAACTCCGTCTTCCTCGACGAATGCGTCAAGGCGGGCCTCGACTCGGCGATCGTGCACGCCTCGAAGATCCTCCCGATCGCCCGCTTCACCGAGGAAGAGGTGCAGACGGCCCTCGACCTGGTCTACGACCGCCGCGCAGAGGGCTACGACCCGCTCCAGAAGCTGATGGCCCTCTTCGAGGGAGCCACCACCAAGTCCCGGACGGCGGGCCGCGCCGAGGAGCTGGCCGCCCTCCCGCTGGACGAGCGGCTCAAGCGGCGGATCATCGACGGCGAGAAGAACGGCCTGGAGACCGACCTGGCCGAGGCGTTGGAGACCCGTCCCGCTCTCGACATCGTCAACGCGACACTCCTGGACGGCATGAAGGTCGTCGGCGAACTGTTCGGCTCCGGCCAGATGCAGCTGCCGTTCGTGCTCCAGTCCGCCGAGGTCATGAAGACCGCGGTCGCCTATCTCGAACCGCACATGGAGAAGTCGGACGCCGAGGGCAAGGGCACCATCGTGCTCGCCACGGTGCGCGGCGACGTCCACGACATCGGCAAGAACCTCGTCGACATCATCCTGTCCAACAACGGCTACAACGTCGTCAACCTCGGCATCAAGCAGCCGGTTTCCGCGATCCTGGAAGCCGCCGAGGAGCACCGCGCGGACGTCATCGGCATGTCCGGCCTCCTGGTCAAGTCCACGGTGATCATGAAGGAGAACCTCCAGGAGCTCAACCAGCGCAAGATGGCCGCCGACTACCCGGTCATCCTGGGCGGCGCCGCGCTGACCCGGGCGTACGTCGAGCAGGACCTGCACGAGATCTACGAGGGCGAAGTCCGTTACGCCCGCGACGCGTTCGAGGGCCTGCGCCTGATGGACGCCCTGATCGGCGTCAAGCGCGGTGTGCCCGGCGCGAAGCTGCCCGAGCTCAAGCAGCGCAGGGTGCGGGCGACGGCGGCCGTCACAGAGGTCGAGGAGCGCCCCGAGGAGGGCCACGTCCGCTCCGACGTGTCCATCGACAACCCGATCCCCGAGGCGCCGTTCCGCGGCACCCGGGTCATCAAGGGCATCCAGCTCAAGGAGTACGCGTCCTGGCTGGACGAGGGCGCCCTCTTCAAGGGCCAGTGGGGCCTCAAGCAGGCCCGCACGGGCGACGGACCGACCTACGAGGAACTCGTCGAGACCGAGGGCCGCCCCCGCCTGCGCGGCCTCCTGGACAAGCTCCAGACCGACAACCTGCTCGAAGCGGCCGTCGTCTACGGCTACTTCCCCTGCGTGTCCAAGGACGACGACCTGATCATCCTGGACGACGAGGGCAACGAGCGCACCCGCTTCACCTTCCCGCGCCAGCGCCGCGGCCGCCGTCTCTGCCTGGCCGACTTCTTCCGCCCGGAGGAGTCCGGCGAGACCGACGTCGTCGGCTTCCAGATCGTCACCATGGGCAACCGCATCGGCGAGGAGACCGCGAAGCTCTTCGAGGCGAACTCCTACCGCGACTACCTCGAACTGCACGGCCTGTCCGTCCAGTTGGCCGAGGCGCTCGCCGAGTACTGGCACGCGCGCGTGCGGTCCGAACTCGGCTTCGCCGGCGAGGACCCCACCGACGTCGAGGACATGTTCGCCCTCAAGTACCGCGGCGCCCGCTTCTCCCTCGGCTACGGCGCCTGCCCCGACCTGGAGGACCGCGCGAAGATCGCCGCCATGCTGGAGCCGGAGCGCATCGGCGTCCACCTCTCGGAGGAGTTCCAGCTGCACCCGGAGCAGTCCACGGACGCGATCGTCATCCACCACCCGGAGGCGAAGTACTTCAACGCGCGCTGAGCGACCTCCGAGCGCTGAATCCACAGGCGCACGGAACGGACGAGCACACTGATCGGATAAGTCGTACACTGGTCGGTCCACCGCAGGCCGGTCGCCCTTGTAGGTATCAGGGGCGGCCGGCCTGATCGTCCCTCAAGGAGGTGCGCCAGGATGACCAGCACGGTCCCCGCGCTCGGAACCCGTACGGCCGAAGGCTCAGCACTCCAGGCCGTACTCCTCGACATGGACGGCACCCTGGTGGACACCGAGGGCTTCTGGTGGGAGGTCGAGGTCGAGGTCTTCGCCGCCCTCGGACACACCCTCGACGACTCCTGGCGCCATGTCGTGGTCGGCGGCCCCATGACCCGCAGCGCCGGCTTCCTGATCGAGGCCACCGGCGCCGACATCGCCCTCGCCGAACTGTCCGTCCTGCTCAACGCGGGCTTCGAGGACCGCATCGGGCGGGCCCTGCCGCTGATGCCGGGCGCCGCCAGACTCCTGGCCGAGCTGGCGGAGTACGAGATCCCCACGGCCCTGGTCTCCGCCTCGCACCGGCGCATCATCGACCGCGTCCTGACCGCGCTCGGCCCCCAGCACTTCGCGCTGACGGTGGCCGGCGACGAGGTGGCGCGTACCAAGCCGTACCCCGACCCGTATCTGCTGGCTGCCGCCGGACTCGGCGTCGACCCGGCCCGCTGCGCCGTCGTGGAGGACACCGCGACCGGTGTCGCGGCGGCGGAGGCGGCGGGCTGCCTGGTGGTGGCCGTGCCGTCCGTGGCGCCCATCGCCCCGGCCGTCCGGCGCACCGTCGTGACCTCGCTGGAAGGCGTCGACCTGGCATTTCTGCGCGGACTGATGGCCGACTGATGACGGAAATGCGCCAGCTGTTCACCGAGCGTGCAAAGTCCAATGGTGCCAATGGGAAAGGAATTCGGACCCGGCCGACCGGCCGAATTCCGTTGCTCTCCAACCGAGTTGAAGCGTGTGAGGTTCCCCACGTGCCGGAGGGTCGACATCGTCGTCGCCCTGTGCTGTTCACCCCATTTCCGAGGCCGATCACGCACCCTTGTGTCCCGATTGGTGAAACCCTGCACTAATCCTTCCCTCGACGGGTTTTCGGTCTGTCCACAGCCGGTTCCGCTGCGTGATGGGAACTCAACTACGGTGACCGTGAACCCCCGTGCGGGTCCGGACTAATCTCAACGCGAGAACATCGCCCTTACCCCCGTGATCGACATCACCACCCCATGTATGTCGGGTACACGGACTCGAACAGCTCTGGAGAAACTCCCGCATGAACCGCAAGACTTTGGTGCTGTCGGCCGTCGTCGGCCTGCTCGCGCCGGTGCTCGCCGCGTGTGGCGGCTCCGGCAGCGGGAGTTCCAGCGACGATGCGATCATCGTCGGCACCACGGACCGGTTCGAGGCGACGAAGGACGCTCCGGCGCCGCTCGACCCCGCCTACGCCTACGACGTCGGCACCTGGAACATCCTGCGCCAGACCGTGCAGACCCTGATGATCCAGCCCAAGGGCGAGGGCGACCCGGTGCCCGAGGCCGCCGAGAAGTGCGGCTTCACCGACACCGGCAACGAGCGCTACGCCTGCACCCTGCGCGAGGGTCTGAAGTTCGCCAACGGCGACAAGATCACCGCGGAAGATGTGAAGTACTCCGTCGACCGCGCGATGCGCATCAAGGCCGACAGCGGTGTGTTCGCCCTGCTGTCCACCGTCGACACCGTCGAGACCCAGGGCGACCGCGAAGTCATCTTCCACCTGAAGACGGCCGACGCCACGTTCCCGTACAAGCTGTCCACTCCCGTCGCCGGCATCGTGAATCCGGACGACTACCAGAAGGACAAGCTGCGCGACGGTTTCGACATCGACGGCTCCGGCCCGTACACCCTCTCGGTCGCGAAGAAGGACGACGCGATCACCACGGCCACGTTCACCAAGAACCCCAATTACAAGGGTGCTTTGAAGGTGAACAACACCAAGGTCGAGATGCGTACCTTCGCGGACGCCGACGCCATGGGCAGCGCCATCAACAAGGGCGACATCGACGTCATGACGCGCACCATGACGCCGGAGCAGATCCAGAAGCTCAGCGACGACACGGACGGCGACGTCGACCTCGTCGAGATGCCCGGCCTCGAAATCCGCTACCTGGGCTTCAACACCAACGCCCCGACCGTGAAGACCAAGGCCGTACGCGAGGCGATGGCCCAGATCATCGACCGCGGCGAACTCGTCTCCAAGGTCTACGGCACCGAGGCCGAGCCGCTCTACTCCATGGTCCCGGCGACCATCACGGGCCACTCGAACTCGTTCTTCAACAAGTACGGCGACCCGAGCGTCTCCAAGGCCAAGACGCTGATGGAAGCGGCCAACATCACCACTCCGGTGAAGCTGACCCTGAACTACACGACCGACCACTACGGCTCGGCCACCAAGGAAGAGTTCGAGCAGCTCCAGAAGCAGCTCAACGACAGCGGCCTGTTCGACGTCAGCATCAAGGGCACCCCCTGGGCGACGTTCCGCCCGGCCGAGCAGAAGGGCAAGTACGACGTCTACGGGATGGGCTGGTTCCCGGACTTCCCCGACGCCGACAACTACCTCGCGCCCTTCCTCGACAAGGACAACACCCTCGGCTCGCCGTACGTCAGCACCAAGATCAGGAGCACCCTGATCCCGGAGTCCCGCCGCGAGGCCGACCGGCTCGCCGCGTCCAAGAGCCTCACGGCCATCCAGGACATCGTCGCCACCGACGTCCCGCTGATCCCGCTGTGGCAGGGCAAGCAGTACGTCGCCGCCCGCGACGACGTCACGGGCACCGCATACGTGCTCAACTCCTCCTCGACCCTCCAGCTCTGGGAGCTGGGCCGAGGCGTGGGCAACTGACGCTCCGACCGGCACACGCAGTACTCAAGCTCGACCAGTGGCCAGTCCCGCCGACTCCGGCGGGACTGGCCACTGGTCTGTGGACCGGACACGGCAGCAGCTGACCCGAGCCCGCACACACAGAAGAGGGCGCCCTGTCAGGAAGGGGCGCCCTCTTCGTACATACGGCTGCCTGCTGCGACTACGACGGCTACTGCGCGCCGGGACGCACCAGACCACTCTCGTAGGCGTACACCGCGGCCTGCACCCGGTCCCGCAGGCCCAGCTTGGTGAGGACGTGCCCCACATGCGTCTTGACGGTGGTCTCGCTGACGAAGAGATCGGCGGCGATCTCGGCGTTCGACAGCCCGCGCGCCACCAGCTTCAGCACCTCGACCTCACGCTCGGTCAACGTGTGCAGGGCGTCCGGGACGGGCTCGTCACCCGACGGCAGATGACTGGCGTACTTGTCGAGCAGCCGCCGCGTGATGCTGGGCGCGAGCATGGCCTCACCGGAGGCCACCACCCGGATCGCCTGCACGAGTTCGTTCGCCGGCGCGTCCTTGAGCAGGAAGCCACTGGCACCGGCCCGCAACGCCTCCACGACGTACTCGTCGAGGTCGAACGTGGTCAGCACCAGCACCTTCGCCGGACCGTCCCGCCCGGGACCGGTGATCTGCCGGGTCGCCTCCACCCCGTCCATCCGCGGCATACGGATGTCCATCAGCACCACATCGGGCTGCAGAGCCCGCACCTGGTCGAGCGCCTGCAGTCCGTCACCGGCCTCGCCGACGACCGCGAGATCCTGCTCCGCCTCCAGAATCATCCGGAACCCGGTTCGCAGCAGCGGCTGGTCATCAACCAGTAGGACGCGGATGGCCACGTGAATCTCCTTCGCTAGCCCGGCCCCATTCTGCCCTGCGCACCGCCACTCGACTCGACCGGCCTTGCGGGCGGCTACGGGGTGGCCCGGTGGGGGAGGGGGCCGACTTCAGGATGGAACGCGGTTCGCGGTGTCAGGGCTTCTGAAGGGGACGCGGTTTACTACGGCCCCCGGCGCGAGGTTCGTCCGTCCCCCGTGACTCCCCGGCAGAGAGATCGTCCGAAGCCTCCAACTCCCCGATGAGGACGGCGTGCGGCACCTCGGGCTCCCCGCCAGGGGATATGCGCGGCGCCTCCGACCCTCCGGCGGAAGCACCGCCCTGCGTCTCTGGACGCGCGGCGGAAACCCCCTCTGGCGCTCCACACCCGTGCCGGAGGTCCGGAAATACCGACCGCGATCTCCGGACCTCCAACGGAAGTACCGCCCGCCGCCCTGGCGCCCCCGTCCGCCCCGTGGCTCCCCGGCCCAGGGCGGTGACACGGTTGGCAACCCAGCCCCGTGCCTTTAGGGATCGTCCGCAGCCACCGGCCCCTGGAAGAGACCGCTGGGTGCCTCGCACCGAGACGCAGTCCCCTCCGTACAGACACCAGGTGAAGAGTCCGTCCGTCGCCTAAGACCCCGTGCCGGAGAGGCCGTCCGCAGCTCCCGGCCCGCTGGCGGGAACGCCACCTACACCCTTGGCCTCCCCGGCAGAAACACCGTCCACCACCTCCGGACCTGCAGCGGAAGCACCGCCGACCACCTCCACACCCTCAGCGGAAACGCCCGCCCCCGAACCCCCGCCAGAACCCCCGTCAGCCCTCCGTACCGGCAACGGATACGGCGGGGGAGTGCCGCCGAACTCCGGGCACACCGACTGGTGGTCGCACCAGCCGCACAGCTTGGTCGGGCGCGGGCGCCACTCGCCGGTCTCCGTGGCCAGCCGGATCGCCTCCCACAGGGCCAGCAGCTTGCGCTCCACCCGCTCCAGGTCGGCGATGACGGGGTCGTACGTCACGACGTCCCCACTGCCCAGATACACCAGCTGGAGCCGACGCGGAACGACCTGCTTCAGCCGCCAGACCACCAGGGCGTAGAACTTCATCTGGAACAGCGCACCCTCGGCATACTCAGGCCGAGGCGCCTTGCCCGTCTTGTAGTCGACGATCCGCACATCACCCGTGGGCGCCACATCGACCCGGTCGATGATCCCGCGCAGCTTCAGTCCCGAATCCAGCTCGGCCTCGACGAACATCTCCCGCTCGGCGGGCTCCAGCCGTGTCGGATCCTCCAGCGAGAACCACCGCTCGACCAGCCGCTCCGCCTCCCCGAGCCAGCGCGCCAGCCGTTCGCCCTCCGGATCATCGGCGAACAGCTCCACGACCTCCGGCCGGGACTCCCGCAACCGGTCCCACTGCCCGGGGATCAGCGACTTGGCCCGCGGCGCCGTGCGCTCGGCCGCCGGCGCGTCGAAGAGCCGCTCCAGCACCGAGTGCACCAGGGTCCCCCTGGTCGCCGCCTCGCTGGGCTTCTCGGGCAGCCGGTCGATCACCCGGAACCGGTACAACAACGGGCACTGCATGAAGTCACTGGCACGCGAGGGCGACAACGAGGCAGGCGCTATGGCCACGCGCCCGACCACGCCCACCGTCCCCGTCTCCACCGTCACCACCGCGGTCGGCCCCGCCGCCGCGCCCTCGTCGCCGACTGTCCCCGCGACGCCCTCCGCACTGGTCTCCATGCCCACGAACCTTACGGCCCGCCACTGACAGTGACCCGATCCCGCCCGACGCACCCGCGACGGCCGGGGAAACGCGGGGGGTGCCGGGGCGGAACGCGTCGCGACCGCCGCATACCATCGACCCGAGACCCCTCCGCCCGGCTGGCGCGGAGGATGCTTCGAGCGAGGGGACACCGTGGACGAGAGCGGCGGGAGCGGGCAGCCGCGGTCCGGCACCAACGAGCCGACCGAACACGCCCCGGGTGCCACGACCCCGACCACCGACCCCGGCACTCCCGAACCGAAACCGGACGACTCCGCCCACCAGAACCCCGACTCATCGCCCCAGGAACACGGGACCGCGAAGCCATCGTCCGGGGAGCCCGGGGAGCCCGGGGAGGCGAGCACGTCGATCGAGCACACCGATCGGGACGACAGCTCGGAGCAGGTCACACCGCCCGCGCCCGCAGCAGGGCCCAGTACGGAGCCGGGAACACCGTCGGAGTCCTCCGAGTCCGCCGAGTCCGCCGAGAACAGCGCTGCCGAGACGCCGACGCCCTCAGGGTCCACCGACCCCGCCACACCCCAGCACACGGCGCCCGAGGCGACCGCACAGGACCATGGCCGGCCCAACACGCCGCCCGCTCACCTGAACGGCGAGCCGAAACGTGACGGCACGCCCACGGGCAACGAGCACGGCGCCGACCAGCCGAGCCACCCCAACCTCCCCTACGCCCACACAGACCCCCACGCCCGACCCGAATCCACCTCCACCCCCAGCCCCATCGCCAAGGGCCGCCCCCCACAGCGCCCCAAGGAGCCCGGCGGCGGCCTGCTGATGGGGCGGCCCTTCGGCGTGCCCGTCTACGTGGCCCCCAGCTGGTTCCTCGTAGCCGCGCTCATCACCTGGGTGTTCGGCGGCCAACTCGATCGCGTGCTGCCCGAACTCGGCGCCGCCCGCTACCTCGTGGCCCTCTTCTTCGCGGTCGCCTTCTACGGCTCGGTCCTGGTGCACGAACTCGCCCACACCGTCGCCGCGCTCCGCTTCAAACTCCCGGTCCGCCGCATCCAGTTGCAGTTCTTCGGCGGTGTCTCCGAGATCGAGAAGGAGGCCGAGACCCCCGGCAGGGAGTTCGTGCTGGCCTTCGTCGGCCCGCTGCTCTCGCTGATCCTCTCGGGCGTCTTCTACCTGGCCATGCTGCCCGTCGAACCCGGCACCGTCCCGGGCGTCCTGCTGGCCGGCCTGATGGTCTCCAACCTCATCGTGGCCGCCTTCAACCTCCTGCCCGGCCTGCCCCTCGACGGCGGCCGCATGCTCCGCGCGGTCGTCTGGAAGATCACCGGCAGGCCCATGAGCGGCACCATCGCCGCCGCCTGGGTCGGCCGCGCCCTCGCCGTCTCCGTCCTGATCGGCCTGCCGCTGCTCACCCAGACCGGCGCCCTCGGTACCAACACCGAGGACATCAGCGGCATGGACACCGTCACCGACGCCCTGCTCGCCGCGATCCTCGCCGCGATCATCTGGACCGGCGCCGGCAACAGCCTCCGTATGGCCCGACTGCGCGAGCACCTCCCGGAACTGCGCGCCCGCAACCTCACCCGCCGCGCGGTCCCCGTCGAGACCAACACCCCGCTCTCCGAGGCCCTGCGCCGCGCCAATGCCGCCGGCGCCCGCGCCCTGGTCGTCGTCGACGCCGACGGCCAGCCCCTCTCCCTCGTCCGCGAGGCCGCCATCGTCGGCGTCCCCGAACACCGCCGCCCCTGGGTCGTCGTCAGCGGCCTCGCCCAGGACCTCACGGACGGCATGCGCGTCTCCGCGGAGCTCGCCGGAGAGGACCTCCTGGACGCCCTGCGCGCCACCCCCGCCACCGAGTACCTCGTGGTCGAGGAGACCGGCGAGATCTACGGCGTCCTGTCCGCCTCCGACGTCGAGCGCGCCTTCGTGAAGGCCATGGCCCGCCCCAACTGAGGCACGCGCGCGTGGTCGGCGGCCCCCACAAACGCCGGTAGGCTGGTCACATGTCCGAACCGACCGGTGCCGCCCGCAGGCGCGGGCCCTTCAAGGTCGGGGACCAGGTTCAGCTGACCGACCCCAAGGGCCGCCACTACACGTTCACGCTCGAAGCCGGGAAGAATTTCCACACCCACAAGGGTTCCTTCCCGCACGACGAACTGATCGGTGCTCCCGAGGGCAGCGTTGTCCGCACCACCGGAAACGTCGCCTACCTCGCGCTGCGCCCCCTGCTCCCCGACTACGTCCTGTCCATGCCCCGCGGCGCCGCCGTGGTCTACCCCAAGGACGCGGGGCAGA
>Ga0307515_10009056_pt1 | contig 19318 bp, 14 predicted proteins | sample 17_EM_MG_FD_194513 | JGI IMG/M metagenome (GOLD analysis project Ga0307515, IMG submission 194513) | Populus trichocarpa ectomycorrhiza microbial communities from riparian zone in the Pacific Northwest, United States - 17_EM | ecosystem: Host-associated > Plants > Roots > Unclassified | place...
GACCCGTCGCCTGGGCGACGGGTAGCGTGTAATTCTCCGTCAGAGGGTTCGAGGTTCCGTCAGAGCCGTCAGAGCCGTCCGGAACACCCGGGTGTTTCAGACGGAAACTAGGGTTGTTGCTGATGGTACTACGGCATTTAACCATAATCGAAGTATTGGCAGCCTTTATAGGCAATATCGTGTGTATCGATACTGCGACACGACGAAATGAGCGTCAACAGAGCGTCAACAGAGCGTCAACAGAGCGTCAACAGAGCGTCAACAGAGCGTCAACACAGCATCATCACAGCGTCAACAGAGTGTCAACAGAGTGTCAACAATTTTGTGCGTTGCATCTTGAATAATCCAAGCACTCTGCTACGGCACATACCCAGAATCAACGTATTGGCAGCCGTTATGAGCAAAAGAGATCGCAACATGGTCACAGCCCCAGTCCGAGAATGAGCGTCAACAGAGCGTCAACGATTTTGTGTGTTGCATCTGGTACAATTCAATGGCTGTGCTACGGCATTTAACCATAATCGAAGTATTGGCAGCCTTTACAGGCAATATCGTGTTTGTCGATACTGCAACACAACAAAATGAGCGTCAACAGAGCATCAACAGAGCGTCAACAGAGCGTCAACAGAGCGTCAACAGAGCGTCAATAGAGCGTCAACACAGCATCATCACAGCATCAACAGAGTGTCAACAGAGTGTCAACGATTTTGGGCGTTGCATCTTGAATAATCCAAGCACTCTGCTGCGGCATATACCCAGAATCAACGTATTGGCAGCTGGTATGAGCAAAAGTGATCGCGACATGGTCACAGCCCCAGTCCGAAAATGCGCGTCAACAGAGCGTCAACGATTTTGTGTGTTGCATCTTGTACAATTCAATGGCTGTGCTACAGCGTTTAACCATAATCGAAGTATTGGCAGCCATTACAGGCAATATCGTGTTCGTCGATACTGCGACACGACAAAATGAGCGTCAACAGAGCGTCAACAGAACATCAACAGAACGTCAACAGAGCGTCAACACAGCGTCAATAGAGCGTCAACACAGCATCATCACAGCGTCAACAGAGTGTCAACAGAGTGTCAACAATTTTGGGCGTTGCATCTTGAATATTCCAAGCACTCTGCTATGGCATATACCCAGAATCTACATATTGGCAGCCGTTATGAGCAAAAGAGATCGCAACATGGTCACAGCCCCAGTCTGGAAATGAGCGTCAACACAGCGTCAACGATTTTGTGTGTTGCATCTTGTACAATTCAATGGCTGTGCTACAGCATTTAACCATAATCGAAGTATTGGCAGCCTTTACAGGCAATATCGTGTTTGTCGATACTGCGACACGACGAAATGATCGTCAACACAGTGTCAACAGAGCGTCAACAGAGCGTCAACAGAGCGTCAACAGAGCGTCAACACAGCATCATCACAGCGTCAACAGAGTGTCAACAGAGTGTCAACAATTTTGAGCGTTGCATCTTGAATATTCCAAGCACTCTGCTACGGCATATACCCAGAATCAACATATTGGCAGCCGTTATCAGCAAAAGAGATCGCAACATGGTCACAGCCCCAGTCTGAAAATGAGCGCCAACAGAGCGTCAATAATTTTGTGTGTTTCATCTTGTATAATCCAAGAGCTGTGCTACAGCATTTACCCATAATCAAAGTATTGGCAGCCTTTATAGGCGATATCGTGTGTGTCGATACTGCTACAGCACAAACTGAGCATCATCAGAGCGTCAACAGAGCGTCAATATAGCGTCAAGAGAGCATCAACACCGCGCCAACAGAGTGTCAACAGAGTGTCAACGATTTTGGGTGTTGCATCTTGTATAATACAAGGGCTGTGCTACGGCAATTACCCATAATCAATGTATTGGTAGCCGTTATGCGCAAAAGAGATCGCGATATGGTCACAGACCCAGTCTGAAAATGAGCGTCAACCGAGCGTCAATGATTTTGGGTGTTGCATCTTGTATAATCCAAGGGCTGTGTTACGACATTTACTCATAATCGAAGTATTGGCCGACTTTAAAGGCAATATCGTCTGTGTCAATGCCACTACAACTCAAGCGTCAATGGAGCCTCCACAATTATTGGTATTGTAAATAAGGTGATTTGTAAGTGATTTGCTCGCTGCTATCCATAACCGATGTATTGCCACCCAGTGTGCGCAACTGAGAAAGTGACATGGTGATGGTGCCAATCTGACAACAACCATCAACCCAGCGTCAACTGAGGGTCATCAATTGGTGGTGATGCAGATCGGATAATGAACGCATCGCATGTATATTTGAGCCTATAATTGAACTATTGCCATCCTCTATGGTGAAAAATACAGATCATTAAAAGAAAAACATGAATTAAAATATTGTCAATCTCCCAACAAGCAAAACATGCAAAATGTGATTCATGGATGTCGAATGATCGATTTTGATTCAGTACTATAATCAAATCGCAATGGCAAGCACGTTATATGTATTTACAGATGGACCCGCTGAAGAACCCGCTGAGAACCCGCCCAATTCAGACGGGTAGGGAGATGTCGATTGAACCATACCAGAATTGACAGTTCGCGTTTATTGAAGACCCGGACCGCCGATCTGGCTCCGGTTCTGTTCCGACCCGGACCCGGACCCAAAGTGACGGTCCACAACCGTTGCTAACACTAATGTTTTGTCAACACACCGGGATGCTCATCAGGTAATTCATCAGTGAAATTCGCAGAGCTGACGACATCATGATGTTTGATTTCGCGGACTGTGCGGACAAATGCCTTGGTCAACCATGGACGTTTCCCACTACGGGTAGTGATAAACTGGTCACATAGCTCCCCACCGACACCTGCTGAACATTATATGGTTAGTTGATGGCCGTTTACCTTGATATGGATATACTCAGATCGAACTGAATACTGCTTCTCATTCTTGCAGCTTCCAGTCTTATGGAGGATTTTTAAATGTTCATCCTGGGTCTTATATTTGGTGGCTGCATTGGCAGCCTCATGGTGGACTAACTGGTGTCTGCATTGTTGCTGGGTACCAACGATTGCGGTATTTGATGAAGCGCCCGCCAATCGGCTGAATTTGGATCCGCTCTCACCTGGCTGAGGTGGTTGTGTATCCATGATTTGCTGGTGTGGAATAGGTGAGGAAGATGATAACGAAAAGAAGTGGGAAGCCCTGGGGACTATATAGTCAGCTTCATGTAAGAATGGAATCAGCAGCAGCCAATATGATCGTTAAACTCAAGATGAATGCTGCTGGGTATGGCTGCAAGTTGCAGGGGTTTCCCACTGCCCCGCAATTTGCAATACGTCGGTCCGATGTTGTTTGTTTGTTAACAGGGATAAATTGCGGTGTATGACTGCCACAATTGCATTATAGTTAGATATCGATTGGGTATTGTTTGAGGGAATGGACATCTGCTGATGTTTGTCTCAAATTATCCCTAGGATATTACATGAAACTGATACTAACAATCAAGTTATGTTGTACAGTTAGCTTAATTATTCCTAATCCATTGACAGCCAGAAGGGAGACTTTGCTTTGTTCCAGATGAGTTAATGTACCAACATTGACATAAATGACGCAGCTTGCCTCCATATTGACCATAACTTGCAACATCCAACATCTTGCCAAATGAGATAGAAACCACCAACTACAATGGTCAATGTTCCGAAAAAGAACTTTTCACCACTTCCGGCGGCCAAATATGGCAAATCAACCAAGCGGTCCACCCAACAATGTCAGCAAGCAAATGAAGGCAAGAGCAGCTTGGAGGGATAAAGCGTCCGAGCCCTTGGGGCATTGCCCAGCTTGCAATCCAAAAAGAAGCTTGTGGCTGAAAAACAATGAGAATCGCACTTTTTAAACAATGAAGAGAAAGAGAACTGGATTCAGGATTATGTTGAGAGAGAGACCGCTGGGGCAAGAAAGCGAGTCGAAGACCCAGAGGCAGCAATCAGGTATGAGGAGGAAGATAAAGAGGCAGCTGAAAACACAGGATTGACTACCAGAGAGCCCAAAAAAATGCTTTATGAGATGGTGGTTGCTATCGGAGACAGTCTGAGCGATATTGCAAGTTCTGGCAATTGAGAGGATGGGGAAGATGAGGATGATGATGAGACAGAGGAGGGCCAGCTGAGCGAAGATGACAAACCTGGCTGGGTGATGGGCACAATCACCAAAACGGTACAGCACCGCGTGCAGTGGTTTCGGCAGAAGCAGATGAAGCTTGACGAATTGACACAACCGGGATGGGAAGATGCAGCTGACTACTTATGTGAAAGAGACAAGAAGTATGGCACGTGTGAATTGAGAGTTCCCACAGTTGTTCAACTGCAAACCAAAGATAATACAGTGGCATCTGCACTGACAACATTTGGAGAACATATGGATGATCTTGACATTGTCCCTGGAATATCACAAATGCCACAAGGGACTTCTTGACCACAAAGTATTCACATGAGGCTTGGTTCTGGGAAGCCACAGTCGAACACAAGTATATCAGGTCTTTTTCCTGCTGCAGGGCCTGATTCGTCAACTTTGCTGATTGCTAAGTCTGTTGAACCTGGAAGCTTTTACCGCTACATATTGCCTCCCCAGCAAATCACCATATAGATATTGGATTCGGACGATGACATGGTGATGGCTCCTGTGTCGGCAGAGGACTACACAGGCAAATTTGTACATTTGTCGTCATGTCTCTATGAAATGTAATTTGTGAACCAATTGTGCTACGTGTAGTGTTAGCAATGGTTCCGGACCGTGACTTTCGGTCCAGGTCCGGGTGCAACCTGAACCGTTGCCAAATTGGCAGTCCGGGTTGGCAATAAACCCGAACTGTCAACTCAGATACGCTTCGATGGTAAACTCGTAACCCGTCTGAATTGGGCGGGTTCTCAGTGGGTCTCCCAGCGGGTCCATCCAGAGATTCAATTAAGGCTCTTGTTTTTAGAGTATGTTAATAGTATCTTATGAAAATCGCATTTTCAACAACCAACGATATGTTTTTGCATGCTTTGCAGCTTGCAATATCAATTGATTTGGAATTGGTGTTTTACCTTTGATAAATTGTATTTTTTGCCTATAAGGGTGGTCAATAATGCCTTTCTGAACGCGAAGATCAGCGCGATGCCTTGATTACCAACTATGCCACAACTAAAACTGTTGATGCTCCGTTGACGCTCATTGTCAGGATGCGGCAGGGAGCATGTCGCTGGTGTTTTAGCGAGTAAAAGCTGCCAATATATGATAAATGGATGTCTGCAACCAATCAGGACATAAATTACCCAAGATGCGAAGCTAAAGATGGTTGACTCTCCATTGAGGCTCATTCTTAGAATGGGGTGGTGACCATGTTGCGGTCTCTTATACCTATAAAGACTGCCAATACATCGGGTATGCCTAACAGTGATCAAATTACAGTGTATTTACTGTAATTACAAAATCACAAATCGTTGACACTCCGTTGACGCTCATTCTCAGAATGGGGCGGTGACCGTGTTTCTGACTCTTTTGCCTATAAATACTGGCAATAGATTGGTTATGCATAACAGCGACCAAATTACGGTGTAACTACCATACTTACAAAACCACAAATCATTGATGCGCCGTTGACGCTCATTCTCAGGATGGGGAAGTGACCATGTTGCTGTCTCTTTTGCCTATAGAGACTGGCAATACATCGGTTATGCATAACAGCGACCAAATCACTGTGTAATTACGGTACTTACAAAATCACAAATCATTGACGCTCCGTTGACTCTCATTCTCAGAATGGGGCTGGGCTTGTGTTGCTGTCTCTTTTGCCTATAAAAGCTGGCAATACATCGGGTATGCATAATAGCGACCAAATCAATGTGTAATTACCGTACCTACAAAACTACAAATCGTTGACGCTCCGTTGACGCTCATTTTGATGTATTGTCCATTCACCATCTGCTGCCACCAATACTAGTTTTCATCATGTTTTGAACTTATTGGTAGTCTTTATGAAACATTCAGACTTGGGCCGGTGGCAAAGCCGAGTGCAGTAACATTCTTGCACTGTTCGCTCTCACATGACTAAAATTCATGTATCTTGTCAAAAGGTTCATTGCGCCTGCTTTGGATCTGTTTATTGACCAGTATTTACAAGCTACTGATCACGATTGGCCCAGTATATATCTCTAACTACAACTCTCGGTCAAGATACATAAAGAAGCTGGTGAAACACTGACGCATTGTGTCCAACTTTTTTTTCACTCCCTTATTCGTCTTGGTTTCGATTGCATTGACGGTCATCAACACCTTTTCAGCCTGTCTCTTCGTCTTCCATGTATAGCGAATCAATCCAGGAACATTTGGCGCGGGGCTCACATCCCGCGGCTCTGGGCTTTCTGGATCCTCGATGCTATTGTCTTGCTCTATATCAGATTCAACCTGCCACGCAATTGTCTTCACTGTCGTTTGGATTATCTGAGTCCCCATTCCAGTGAAGCCAATCATCAGTGTCCGGAATGCTTTCAGGTGCGCTATCCTCATCACTTTCGACTGGAATACGGTTGATTCTTCGTATTCAACGGACATTTAATACTTGAGTTCGTCCTCCAGGGAGGTTCTTTGCAGACAAAGGTGGTGGCAAAGGAGATCTTTCTGATAATTTAAATGCAGCCTCAGCATGATGTTGAAAGAGTGACCACGATGGGTTGACGATTTCTTCCGTGTCCGAAATGTATCCCATGGCGGTCATCTGCTTGTTTTGAGCTCGAGATTCCTTCTAGGTAGCACGTAGGTTTTGGCTGCCCTGCCACATCTCCAGAAAAGTTGTGAACCTTGGCCATTCTATGCAATTTCCTTTCTTCCGCTTCGTTCATCATTTCCGAGTCGTTCTCTGTGCTCGTTGTATCCACTTCTGGGTTGGCACCTGCCAAAACCCCGGTATGGGCTCGAGCAAACTGCCTTATAACGACTTTTTCACTAAGTGTCTCGTGTGTGGTTTTTGACTGCCTCCAGTCGATAACATCTTGGCCAAGGGAAAAACTGGCCTCCATTCCGACATCATGTGAGATGATAGAGAAGATGTCGCATGCCACATTGGAAAGATTGGCATACTTTGAGTGTGTTTCCTCTTGTTGACGCCACCAGTCTGTTATTTCCGGAAACCAAAATGTACTGCTAATCATGATTGGGTCGGAGTGGTAATCATTAAGATTTGGATTAATTTGCCCCCTGGCGGCGGTCAAGAAGCATGCTGTATGATCGCTTCGTCCGGGTGTTGATTCGGCCTCATTGTTCGGCGTTAATCATGCCTCATCATCGCTGGACAAATGATATGGATCAAAGGATGATTGACAGGATCATAGAACCGTTGCAGAGGGGATAAGATTGCTGCTCGGTAAGCTTTCGTGCTTCATGACTGGCACACGTCAATGTTTGGCATAGTATTCATTCTCAACATAGTTTAGAAAGGCCTGTTGGTATTGGGTAGTATAGGAAGTCTTGTCCTCAGAATTAATATCCATTCCCTTGTCCCACTTTCTAAATGATCGCAACTTACGAAAAGGATTGAGGATATGTGCAGAAATGGGCAGCATGCCCATCATTGGAGTCACTTCAGCGTAGTATTTGGACAGCTTCTGTCGAGCTAACTTCACAGCGAAGAACAAGTCTTCCTTCCATGGAGTCTTCTTCCTGGCAAAAGCTCGCATCACACCGTCCATGTGATCGAACATCTTGTTGTACACTGTGATAACGTGATGTAATGTTACGGTATGCCTCTTTGACATCCACAGGGTCCAATATCGAAATGGCCTCAATACTTCCATGACATACTTCGCTATGGTCCACTCATCTTGAGTTGTGAAAAGTGGGCGGTAATCAGTGTATTTTGGATGTTGGAGCCACTTGCGTGTGAATTGCCGTAATCGGTAGGCGCTCTCCAGCAACTCCAGTGTTGAGTTCCACCGTGTCTTCACATCCATAATCGGTAGTACAGCGATGCGAACTTTGGCCTTTTGACAGTCAATGAACTTGTTTCGACGACCAGGTGTCAGCGTAATCAATACTGCAAGCATTCTCTGCTATATGAAGGTCAATTTCAGGACTTCCAAAATATCATGAAATACGCACTTTCTCAATTATCTTGGCTAAACCTGGTTTCATGGCCGACAACTTGTTGATTCTAGCGTTGCCCTCTCTTCGAAGTCTTTGACTCTTCCCAATGTCTATGCTCTCATTCTCTTCAATTTGCTGATCACGCTCATGGGTTTCCCAAGACTTGGTGTGGCCTTTTACACCGAGACTGCTCATGAATGCACCTAATGCCAGCTGTATGACGTGCACCATGCATGGTATGTGGTTACTCAAAGCAGGCCACTGGATTGCAGAGGCCTCGAGTGTTGATTGCAACTCATGTGTAATCGGGTAATTTGAACTAGTATTATCAGTCGTAATACCAAGCAAACGGCCGTCGGTAAGCTCAAAACGATCTAGCACGTCCTTCAAATGTACGGCTAGCCTTGCTCCAGAATGTTCGCCCTTCATCTATCATCTTTAAGTATCTTTCGAAACGGGAAAAGAACAGGCAATCAACCTCATTGAAAGCAAGTTGAACTTCGCGCAATGCCCAGTTTCGATCCTTATAGTAGGCAATGACAGACGATACGGCTAGTGTCTTCGGAGATGTCCATCCGTCCAAAGCTAAAGTAACCTTATCACACGATGGCAATTTCTTCTTTATTGCATCCACGGTCAGTGCACATTCCCTCCGGCAAATGTTGCTACGAGTCGTAGCGGATGGCAGCATTAGGTCATCGCATAAAGCGTTATATAACCATCGTAGCTCTAGATTCGATATAGCATTCTGTGGAATCCCAGCCAAAACAAATCGTAGTATGAGGTAGCGATTCCACGTGTCTTGGTGAAATTCAGAGGTTTCAAAGTCCTTAGCTGCCAGTTTAGAACGTTTTATCTGTCATTTCGGTCAATATAGATTAACGTGGATGTGAAATATAATCTTCCTCTGCGAACATACTATTGTGGTTCCTCGACTTCCTTGCCCCTTCAGTGTGGCCAAAACTGTTTCATCAACCGTTGAATTAGTCAATTCTGTAACCTCTGACTCTGTTATTTCGTTCAACTTGGCGATGTGAGCTTTTGCCAGCATTTGTTTCCCCATTGAGCTGGTCCCATGTTCTGATGGATGGCGAAGAACTTGATGGCAAATGATACATATGATGCCAGGGCTGCCGGTCTCCTCAAATCCGCAGTGTAAATAGAATCGCCATGAAGGCGCATGTCTTGAATCATTCCAAGCAATAGGCCGCTTAGAGCCTACATTCATTGAAGCCCACGAAGCATCGAAGACGATTTCTAAAGTAAGGTCGCTCGAACCACAAATAAAGACATGTCCATTTTTGGAAGAGATCATAACCTCGACCAAAGGGGTATTGAAGGATTGTGAATCAGACATGGCCGTAGGAATTAGAAATGTGGGTAATGCGACTTGAAAGACTGCCGAAGGTAATGATACAGTAAAGCAGACTGCGGGTTCTTAAATATTGACTCCACAGCTACAAGCAAAAAAATCAGATCTGTGAGACATTGCATGCATATATGTGAAGTTGTATACAAGGACATATTGAAAAGACTGACTGTGTAAGACTCAATTCGGTAACAATGCGACGCAGTTCATTGCTGTGTAGCTTACAGAGCCTCCACAAGAATAGTTGATGCTCGGTGGGCGCTCAATTGTAGGAGGCAGATGCGATATCGTCAGTAGCATTTTTGCCCGTAAAGGTAGCCGATAAGTTGATTATGGGTTAATGCCTTTCTGTAGCCCATAGATTGTCCAAGATGCAAGACAAAAAATTGTTGACGCTCCGTTGACGATCATTTTTAGGAGGTGGTAACGATATCGTCACTAGCATCTTTGCCAACAAAGGCAGCCGACAAGTTGATTATCGGTTAACGCCGTTCCGTAGCCCTTACAGTGTCTAAGATGCAAGACCAAAAATCGTTGACGCTCCGTTGACGCTCATTTCTAGGAGGTCGTAGCGATATCCTCGCTGCCAAATTTTACCCCAAAGGCGGCCAAAACTTCGATTATAGCTTTATATCATCATACAACTGTTTGCTTAACCAAGATGCAGAAACAAAAATCGTCGACGCTGCGTTGACGCTCATTTTTAAGAGATAGTAGCGATATCGATGCTCACATTTTTGGCCTTTAAGGCGGCCAATACTTCGCTTATGTGTTACAGTGACCATGTCTTCTGTTTGATTATCAGACTCACAAGAGCAAAAATCGTGCACACATTGTTGACTCTGATTTCCATGATTTGTCAACGAGCGTGTCACTATCTTCTTTACCTATACAAACAGCCAATACAATCAGTTTGGAAGGATGTAACTATGCAGCTGTTTGTTTGCCAAAAATGTAGGTCTAAAAATCATTGACGCTTCTTTGACGCTCAACTTCATGACATACTGACAGTCACTGGGTGCTCAACAAGTGTATGTATAAATGCATATAGCCATCATTGGCAGCCAATAAATCGTTTCTATGTATAAACATTTGCATCCAAATGCTTCCAAGCTTCTCAATTTCTGATCCACCACTAGACACATCATCTGAGTAATAAATGACGTTGGCCTATCGCGTTTGAGCGCTTTCAGCCGGCAATTAACCGTATGTAAATCCGTACTCTAGTTTTTGATATATCCAGCCCGACGTCCTCTGTTTTCCCCATCCAGCTGATTCTCAGCAATTTCCATGACCTACCATAAGCAATTTTCAACATCTCGAACATGTGCACCAGGTCTGTGCAGCGAGTTATGCAGTTGGATCCATGATCGTATGCAGCATGACGGTCGTCATTCATTCAGCTTCATTATGCGCTTTGAGTACTGCATATATGACACGTATGACATCACTGACATATATTTTGTTAGTGAGTTTCGTCTGTAATTGAGTTGGAATTGTCTCACTCAATAGTGACGGGCAGGACGAAATCACGTTCATTGGTCGTCAGTCAACGAGATTTGCAGTCTAGAACATTGGCATGGCCTATCCAACCCTTACACATGCATAGACAAATTATCATGTCTCACAATTTGGTCACTGAAATCAAGTAAAAGCTGACACATAGCAAAATAGGTACACTTATTGCATTTCAAATTGATACATCATTACAAATGCCAATTTCGCTATTCATTCCTCCGGCGACGCAGGAGCCGTCAACATGCCATCGTCGGAATCCGATTTCTATATGGTAATTATCATGGGACGCAATACGCAGGGGTTACAGCTTACAGGTTCAACATGCTTTGTTTGCTGAATTTGTAACCAATCGGGCATTGGGGCAGGCGGGAGGGACGGAATGCGTTCGTGTGTCTGCGGTTTCTGCGAACGTAGCCTCATATGACTACTGCCTGGTCGAGAAGTCCCTTGCGGCATTTGGAATTCTCCGGGGACGCAATGAAGAGTCTCCAGAGGCTCACTAAATGTCGTCGGCACAGATGATGCTGCATCATCTGCTGTTTGAGGTTGAACGACAGCCAGCACCTTCAATTCAGTTGTCCAGTACTTCTTATCCCTCTCACGCAAGTAGTCGGCCGCGTCTCCGTTGTGTGGTTGTGTCAATTCGTCAAGCTTCATCTGCTTCTGCCAAAAACGCTCCATGCGATACTGTACAGTTTGGGAGATTGTGCTCATCATCCACCCAGGTTCATAATCTTCGCTAAGCTTGCCCTCCGCAGGATCTCCTTCATCGTCATCCTCGTCTTCCCCATCCTCCTGATTGTCAGAACGTGCAAGATCGCTCAGACTATCTCCGATAGCGTTCAACATCTTCTGAAATGTTTTTTCAGGCTTGGTGATTGTCAATCCCGCCTTTTCAGCATTTCTCATATCATCCTGCTGCTGTTCAATTGCTATCTCTGCGTCTTCAACTCGCTTTCTTGCCACAGCGGTCTCTCTTTCCACACAATCCTCGATCCATTTCTCCTTCTCTTCGTTGCTTAGGAAGTGCTTTTCTCGTCGTTTCCCCACCACAAGCTTCATTTTGAATCGCAAGCTATGCAACGCTCCAAGGGCCCGGACCCGTTCTGCTTCCAGGCCGCTTTGGCCCTGATTCGCTTGATCAAGTCGTCGTGTGGAATGCTTTGTCGATTTGCCGTATTTGCCTGCCGGTAGTGGCGAAAGGTTCTTTTCGGAACATCGACCATTGTATTTTGTGTTGACTTTGTTGATGGACGAGATGTTGGATGTTGCAAGATATGGACCACATAGAGGCAAGCTGCGTCTTTTATGTCGAGGTTGGTACTCTTGATCGACTTGAACAAAGCACAATCTGCGTTTTGACGGTCACAACATTGGGTATAGCAATGCTAACCGTATATCATGACCTGATGTTCAGCGTCTGTATCATGTAAGATCCCAGGGATGTCTTGAGACAAACATCAGCAGATGTCCTTTCCGACAAAAAATGTACTGTTTTTACCACACAAACACAAGATTTCGATGGTCGATCACCGTGATTTATCGCTGTAAACAAACACACAACATCGGACCAATTTGGTGCAAATCGCAGGATGGCTGGCAATCTGTGCAACTGGCAGCTATGCGCAGTGGAATTCATCTTGTGTAGAACGAGCAAGTTGGCTGTTACGCATGCCATTTTGACTTAAAACTAACTATATATTCCTCAGGGCTTCCCACTTCTTTTCGTTATCTTCCTCAGGACTTCCCACTTCATTTCGTTATCATCATCTCTTCACTTCCACAGCAGCAAATCATGCCTCCACAGACCCCACAGCAAGTTGAGTATGGAACAGAATCGAGCATAACGACGGGTGCTTCTGCCAAGACGCCACCCGCTGAAACCCAACTACAATGCAGACACCACTGAGCTCACCGCACTGCTGCAAATGCAGCCACCGAAAACATGACCCTGGACGCACAGTCGAAAAATGACCATCAAACCGGAAGCAGCAAGAAGCAGAAGTAGCACGCGATCAGATGTGAGTATAGTCAAATAGAGGTAGACCACCGTCAACTAATGATATAACAAGCAGCTGGTGTACGTAGAGAGCTGCATGACCAATTTCTAGCCACCCTTATTGGGAAACCTCCATGATTGACCAAGGCATTTGTTCGCACAGTACGCGAAATCGAACATGACGATGTTGCCTGCTATGGGATTTTTGCGGACAAATTTAGTGATAAGAATCCCCGAAAGTGGACCAAACAGGATTTAACCACGGTAGAGGATGCAACGGAAGCGTATATGGTTGAGGTAATGGCCGAATCTTATATGTAGATGCAGCAACTAATTTCCTTGTAGGTTTTCAACATGTCTGCAACTATGGCAAAGCAAGGAGGTCGGGTACAGCTAGAATAGTCTGACATGTGCCTGGCTTTGAAAATGGAGAAAATGGCCAAAGGGGGGTTTTCACGCGCCGCAATAGAGGAAAGGCAATTCCTAATTAACAAACCTCATGCCGGAGTTTGAGAAGAGAAGAAGCGGGGAGTTGAGATTCCCAGGCATACAAATGGGAAGGCTGCAATGGAATGACACCCGGCTATGCTTCAAAAAGATCAGACGGACGGCTCCCTTCCTTGCCAGAATGGCACAGCACAGAATCCCCAGACACGCTGGAGACACAGAGGCACGGGTGCACCGCGCCCAGCGCGACTCAAACAGCCAACACCCGAACCGATGCCACAGCCACACGAAATGCCACTTGTTCCACCCGGTAAAAATGAGGCAGCTCATCTGTCCGAAACCGAAGGTGTGCCACCCGGATATGTGTATATACATACCCCTCTTCCCAGTGCTCAATTTTTCAATCATGATGCATATGCCAAGGATCGCAAGCGTGATAAAGATATTGATCCAGATTTGCTGACTGATGAAGAAACATCCACTGGTTAGTACACTATCTGCTGCGTGGTAATGCAGCTGACATCCATTTTGCAGACGACAGCAGCCAATTGAGCAAACCTGACAGTGAAGATTAGCATTGATTGAATGAAATGAGATTTTTGAGTGTATTATTATCTACAATTAGCGGACACTTTAAAGTATAATTTAAAGGATATATTCATATGTATTATTAAAGAACAATGTTTTGATGAAGGAGAAAGTGTATGAAGACGGTACAAAGGCTGCCAAAACACCATTAATGATATATTATGCCAAAATACATGATAACATATTGTGGATATGCCCATGGCAAAATGAGTGTCGATGGAGCGTCAACGATTTTCGGTCTTGCATCATTGGTAATCTGCTTGGCAATCGGCTGAGTCCATTCATAAATGGGGTATTGGCTGGCTTTATAGGCAAAAGAGGGAGCCTCACGCTCCCTGCCCCATTCGGAAGTTGAGCGTCAACGGAGCGTCAACGATTTTTGGTCTTGTAAGTCGGGTAAGTCAAAAGCAATATGTTCATTCCTAATCATAATCAAAGTATTGGCTAGAGTCAATACAGTATGATTAAACAAACAAACAACAACATCAAAGTATTGGCCGCCTGTATAGGGACAACAGATAGTGACATGCACCGTGCCCCTTCATGAGAATGGACGTCAATGGAGGGTCAATAATGTTTGGTCTTATAAGTTGGGTAAGTCAAAAGCGATATGGTTGTTCCTAGTGTTACCAAAGGTTCCGGGTATGGGTCGGAACTGACCCATTTCGAAATTGGTGGTCCAGACTTTCAATACACCCGAACTGTCAATTCGGGTACGGTTCGATGGACATGTCACAACCCGTATGAATTCGGCGGGTTGTCAGCAGGTTGTCCAGCGGGTCCATCTGTAGATTCATATAATGCTCTGATTTTTTGCTTTATAATAGTAGTATGTTATCAAAATCGCATTTTCAACATCCAATAATCACTTTTTGCATGTTTTGCAGATTAAAATATTGATAATTTTGGAATCAGTATTTTTCCATGTCTGTTTTGTGTTTTTGCATTACAAGGCTGTCAATAGTTCTGTTATGAGCTCAAATATCTGCGCGATACCCGGATTACCCTATATGCAATACCAAAAGTTGTTGAGGCTCGGGTGACGCTCTTTTCATGATGGGGTAACAAAGAAATGGTGTACTATTTTGGCCGAAAAGGCAGCCAGTACTTGGGATATAAATTTGTACCACCAAGCGGCATTTAGATTAACCAAGATGCAAGACCAAAAATTGTTGACGCTCCGTTGACGCTCCATTGACACTCATTCTCACAATGGGGCAGTGACCGTGTCGCTTTCTTTTTGCCTATAAAGGCTGGCATTATGATGATTATGTGAATTCGCGACCAAATTCAATCGTAATTACCTTACTTACATGACCAAAATTCGTTGATGCTCTGTTGACACTCAGTTTCAGAATGGAGCAGTGACCGTTTCGCTTCTTTCTTTGCCTATAAAGGCTGGTAATACGATGGATATGAGTATACGCGACCATATTGGATCGTAATTACCTTACTTACATGAACAATATTCGTTGACACTCCGTTGACGCTCATTTTCAGAATGGGGCAGTGATCGTATCGCTGTCTTTTTTGCCTATAAAGGTTGGCAATACGATGGTTATGTAAATCAGCGACCAGATTAATTTGTAATTACCTTATGTACATGACCGAAAATCGGTGACGCTCCGTTCACGCTCATCCTCAGAATGGGGCAGTGACCGTGTCGCGTTCCTTTGTGCCTATAAAAGCTGCCAATGCGTTGGTTATGTATATTCGCGACCGAATTGAATGGTATTTACCACACTTACATGACCAAAATTCGTTGACGCTCCGTTGACACTCATTTTCAAAATGGGGCAGTGACTGTGTCGTTATCTGTTTTTCCTATAAAGACTGCCAACACGTTCATTTTGAATGGCAGAAGCCAAATCAGTACTGAATTACCCTACTTACAAGATCAAAAATCGTTGACGCTCCGTTGACGCTCATTTTCGGAATGGGACAGTGACCGAGTTGCTATATGTTTTGCCAATAAAGACTGCGAACATGTCGGTTTTGCATTGCAGTGACCAATTCAATATTCAATTACCTTACTTATGAGACCAACAATCATTGACACTCCGTTGACGCTCATTTTAATGTAATGTCAAGTCTAAATCTGCTGCTATTGATAATTGTACGGATGATTATTTGAACTCATTGGATGCTTTTTGGGCTGATTATGACTGGATCCTGTGGCGTTAGTAATATTCTGGCACGGGTGGCTCTCATTGTATTAAAAGGTATGTATCACGCTGAATAACACATTTTGCCTGCTATGCTTGTGTTTATCGACTACGATTTAGACATAACTGGTCAATATTCTTCCATCATAATTCTCTAAGTGAAATTCTCGGTCAAGCAACATAAAGAACCTGCTGAAAACAAATTGTCCCATTCTGTCCTACTTTTTCTGTTTCCACAAATCCTCCTTGTTTCAGTAGCATTGACCATCACTAACCCTTTTTCAGTCCTTTTCTTTGACCTCCCAATTGGCCGAATCAATCCGGGATATTTAGAGCGGCACACACATCCCGCTGCTCAGGGCATTCCGGATCCTCGAAGCAATTCTCTAGCTGTACATCTGATTCATTATCTGCATCACAGTCGTCTTCGCTCTCATTTGGATTATCCAAGTCACCGTTCCAGGTGAGCCAGTTTTCAGTGTCGGAAACGATTTCGGGTGCACTCCTATCATCACTTTGGGCTGGATGACGGTCCATTCTCCATATTCGGCGAACATTCAATACTTGAGTTCATCCTCCAGTGGGTTGCTTTGCAGACAACGCTGGTGGCAATGGTGATCTTTCCGACAATTTAAATGCAGCCGCACCATCATGTTGAAAGATTGACCAGGATGCTTTGACCCTTTCTTCCGTATCCGAAATGTATCCTACGGCAGTCATTTGCTTGTTTTGAGCGCGTGATTCCATCTGTGTAGTACGTAGGTTTTGGCTGCCCTGCCACATCTCCAAAAAGTCGTGGACCTTGGCCATTCTGTGCAATTTCTTTTCCTCTGCCTCTCGCTTCAATTCCAAGTGGTTATCGGATTCCGACTTATCCAATACCGGGTCATTGCCTGCCAATATCCCATTATTGGCACGAGCATACTGCCTTACTACAATCTTTTCCCGAAGGGTTTCGCCTGTGGTTTTTGACTGCCTCCAGCCGATAACGTCTCGTCCAAGGGAAAAACTGGCCTCCACTCCAACACCATGAGGTATAATTGAGAATATGTCGCGTGCCACATTGGAGAGATCGGCGTACTTTGAGTGCGTTGCCTCCTGCTGTCGCCACCATTCCACGATATCCGGGATCCAAAATGTCCTGCTAATCTGCTTTGGGTCGGAGTGGTAATCATCGAGATTCAGATCATCTTGTCCCCAGTTCTTTGGTGATTCAGGTGGCGAATTCAAATCCAGGCTGGCGGCAGTCAATAAGCATGCTGCGCGATCACTTCGTTCGCGTGTTGTTTCGGCCAAATGTTTAGGCGTTAAGTATTCTTCATCACCACTGGACAAATCATATGGATCAAAAGATGATTGACCAGATTGGGAAGGCGTTGCAGAATGGATGAAGTCATTGCTCTGTAGTTTTTCATGTTTAGTGAGCAACAATCATCTATGTTTGGCGCAGTATTCGTTTTCCACATACTTCAAAAATGCCTTTTGGTATTGGGTAGTATAAGAAGTCTTGTCCTCAGGATTGATATCCATTCCCTTGTCTAGTGTTAGCAACGGTTCGGTTTTCGGACCGTTTGTATTATAGCGGTTCGAAGAAAACCCGGACCTGGCTGGTTCGGTCCGGGTTTGTGCCAAACGGTTACCTCAATTAAGTCCACAAATATTCATTCAACAATTTAGTGTTTGGGACATGAAATATGCGGCTTCAGCTGGCGCATCTTTTCGTGGTCTCTGATTTTTGATATCTTTAAAACTGAGCAAGCTGCTTTGAAATTATTGTGATTTTGGGCTTAAAAACGAGGTTTTCGAGCTGCCGCTTGCTGAGATTTCAAGATATCAACAATCGGAGACAGCCAAAAGATGCACCGTGCAAAGCTGCATATTTTACATACCAAACACCAAACTGTCCAATCAATATTTGTGACCTTAAAGTGATGGTTCGCTTAAAAAATCGTCGATTTTTGATGGGGTAAGGCCGTTGCCACGCAGACCTATAAAACCGGCCGGGTCCAAAACTGGAACCGTTGCTAACACTACCCTTGTCCCATTTCCTAAACGATCGCAACTTGCGAAAAGGATCAAGAATGTGTGCGGAAATAGGAAGCATACCCATCATTGGAGTGACTTCGGCATACTATTTGGACAGCTTTTGTTGCGCAAACTTCACAGCGAAGTATAAATCTTCCTTCCACTGGGTTTTCTTCTTAGCCAAAGCTCGCAGAACGCCATCCATATGATCGAACATGTCATTATAGACGGTGATAACATGATGCAGTGTGACCGTATGTCTTTTCGACATCCACAGAGTCCAGTATCGGAATGACATTAACACTTCCATGACGTACGTGACGATTGTCCATTCATCCTCTGTTGTGTAGAGTGACCGGTATTTGCTGTATTTTGGATTCTTCAGCCACTCGGGGGTGAATTCTCGCAATCGATAGGCTCATTCAAGCAACTGCAGTGTGGAATTCCAGGGTGTTTTCACATCGATAATAGGAAGGACTGCGATTCGTACTTTGGCTTTTTGACAGTCAATAAACTACTTTCGACGACAAGGTGTCAACGTCATCAACACAGGTAGCATTCGCTGCTATATGATAGTTAGTTTCAGAATTTTCAGTGTATCATGAAATATGTACTTTCTCAATTATCTTGGCCAAACCTGGTTTGATTGCGGACACCTTATTGATTCTAGCGTTGCCTTCTGTTCAAAGTCTTTGACTCTTCCCAATATGTGTGATTTCATTCTCTCCAAATTGCTGATCGTGCTCATGTGCTTCCCACAACTTTGTATGGCCTTTGACTCCGAGACTGCTCATAAATGCACCTAAAGCCAGCTGAATGACATGCGCCATGCATGGTACATGATTTCTCAATGCAGGCCACTTGATTCCTGAGGGCTGAAGTGTGGATTGTAGTTCCCGAGTCATCGAATAATTTGAGGAGGTGTTGTCAGTTGTAATTCTGAGCAAGCCGCCGTCAGTAAGCTCAAAACGATCTAGAACTTCCTTCAAATGTGTGGCTAGCCTTGCTCCAGTATGTTGACCCTTGACCTATTATCCTGAATTAGCTGTTGAAATAGAAAAAGAACAGGCTACTGACCTCATCGAAAGCGAGTTGCACTTCCCG
>Ga0307515_10009057_pt1 | contig 19316 bp, 22 predicted proteins | sample 17_EM_MG_FD_194513 | JGI IMG/M metagenome (GOLD analysis project Ga0307515, IMG submission 194513) | Populus trichocarpa ectomycorrhiza microbial communities from riparian zone in the Pacific Northwest, United States - 17_EM | ecosystem: Host-associated > Plants > Roots > Unclassified | place...
CTCCACGCTCACCGCATCGCGCAACATGCTGCACCCGCTGTCGGCCGAGTTCGGCCGCATCGACGACTACCTGGCGCTGATGAAGATCCGCATGGGCGACCGGCTGCAGACCCAGGTCGACTTCCCCGAAGCGCTGGGCCCGCTCGCCGTGCCCACGCTGCTGCTGCAGCCGCTGGTCGAGAACGCCATCAAGCACGGCCTGGAGCCGCATCTGGATGGCGGCCGCCTGCTCGTGACGGCGCGCGCAGAAGGCAACGAACTCGTGCTGAGCGTGCGCGACACCGGTGTTGGCCTATCCAGCGTCGCGAACGACGGCACGCACTTCGGCGTGACGCAGGTACGCGAGCGCCTGTCCACGCTGTATGGCGACGTTGCCTCGCTGGTTCTCGCCACGCCCGACGACGGCGAAGGCGGCACACTCGCCACCGTTCGCATTCCCCTCAACCGCACCGCCTGAGCGCCCGATGCCATGAACGCCACCGCCCTCATCGCCGAAGACGAACCCCTGCTCGCCGCCCACCTGAAGGCCGAACTCGCGCGCCTGTGGCCCGAGCTGTCCATCGTGGCCACGGTGGGCCACGGCGAGGCCGCGGTGAAGAAGGCACTCGAGCTGCGCCCGCAGATCCTGTTCCTAGACATTCGCATGCCAGGCCTGAGCGGGCTCGAAGCCGCGCACGCGCTGGCCGAAGACTGGCCCGAAGGCGAGCCCTTGCCACTGACGGTGTTCGTCACGGCGCACGACGAATACGCCCTCGAAGCCTTCGACCGCGCAGCCGTGGATTACGTTCTCAAGCCCGTCTCGCCCGAGCGCCTGGCGCAAACCTGTTCTCGCCTGCAAGCTGCCTTGCAGCAGCGCCAGCAACCCCAGCCGGCCGACGGCTCGATCGATGCCGCACTGGCTCAATTGCGCAGCCTGCTCGGGGCCACGGCGGTCAGCAATCAAGGCCCCAAGTTGAGCGTCATCCAGGCCGGCGTGGGCGCGGCAATCCACATGGTCAAGGTCGACGATGTGCTGTATTTCGAGGCCGCCGACAAATACGTGAGACTGGTGACGGCCGAGCGCGAGCACCTCATCCGCATCTCGCTGCGCGAGCTGCTGCCGCAGCTCGACATGCAGCGCTTCTGGCAGATCCACCGCGGCACCGTGGTGCGCGCCGACGCCATCGCCACCGCCGTGCGCGATGAAGCCGGCAAGATCACGCTCACGCTGCGTGGCCATGCCGACAAACTGGGTGTGAGCCGCCTCTACGCGCATCTGTTCAAAGCGATGTGATGCGAGACGACATTCCGGACAGCATCGAAGCGCGCGCCCGGCGCCGGGTGCGCCGCAAGCTGGGGTTCTACAAGCACGCGATCGTGTTCGTGGTCGTGAACCTGGCTCTGTTCGCCCTCAGCGAGTTCACCGGCCGGCACTTCAACCGAATGGCATTCATGGGCTGGGGGGTCGCCCTGCTGATCCACGGCGTGCTGGCCGTCGTCAGCCTGCAAAGCGAAGGCCTGCGGGAACGCATGATCCGCCAGGAGATCGAGCGCATGCGGCGAGAGAGCGACAACGAAGCCAAGAAGGAGTAGGCGCGCCTCCCTGGGGCCACACGGCACGCACATGCATCGGGCCAGACGCACGGCGATTCAGCAGTCGTGTCGGTTGCAACGCACCGCATCGGGCCACGAGAACCTGCACCGCGTGCGCTTGTGGCGCGTGTGAATCGCATGCTGCGACATTTCACACGTTGAAGAGTCCAATGATCGGAAAACCCGATGGTTTGGCGCAGATCGTGCAAACACACTGCGACTCCACTCCACTCGCTCCTCGCCATGCTCTCCTTACGATCTGCCCTTCTCGCCACAGCGCTGGCCGCCGCGTTCATCCTCTCCGGCTGCAACCGCATCCCCGACACCGTGAAGATCGGTGTCGCCCAACCGATGAGCGGGCCGCTCTCGGCGCTCGGCATCGACATGAAGAACGGCGTTCAACTCGCCATCGATGAACTCAACGCCAGCGGCTTCAAGGTCGACGGCAAGGCGGTCAAGCTCGAGGTCGTGGCCGTCGACGACAAGGCCAACGCCGAAGAAGGCCAGAAAGTCGCGCAGTCCCTGGTCGACGCTGGCGTGGTGGCCGTGGTGGGCCATCTCAACTCGGGCGTGAGCATCGCCGCCGCGCCCATCTACGCCAAGCACAACATCGCCCAGCTGGCCATCTCCACCAAACCCGAGTTCACGGAGCTCAACCTGCCGACCACGCTGCGCCTGGTGGCCAACGACGCACTGCAGTCCAAGGCGTTGGGTTCGTACGCCGCCGAGCTGCGCGGCGCGACCAAGTTCGCCGTGGTCGATGACGGCACGCCCTACGGCAAAGGCCTCGCCGACCTGGCCGCCGGACAGATCGTCAAGGCCAAGCGCCTGGTGGCGGTTCGCCAATCGCTGGACGACAAGACCACCGAGTTCGGCCCGCTGGTCGAGGCGCTCAAGACGAACGGCGTTGACGTGTTCGTCACCACGCTGGCCGATTTCCAGGTCGGCGCGCTGATCGAGCAGCTGGTCAAGGCCGGCCTCACCGACATGCAGGTCGTCGGCGGTGACACCATCAAGACCAACAAGATGCCGGGCATGTCGCGTGGCATTCGTGCGGTGTACGCCACGTCGCCGATCGTCGAGGCCCGCGAGTTCAACGCCGGGCCGCAGTTCCTGGCCAAGTTCGCCGCAGCCTTCAAGGGCGAGCCGGTGTACGGCGCGCACTACGCCTACGACGCGACCTACGTGCTGGCGGCCGCCATGCAGCGCGCCCGCTCCGTCGACCCCAAGACGCTGACGGCTCAGCTCAAGGTCATCGATGCCTTGGCACCGGTCACCAACAACATGCGCTTCCGCGCCGATGGCGAGCAGAAGTACGGCGTCGTCAGTGTCTACAAGGCCAGCAACGCGGGCGTCTGGGAAGCCATGACGCGCAGCGACAACTGGTAATCCGGAAAGAAAGAAGGGCCGCCAGCCGAATGGGCTGGCGACCCCGGGTTTCATCGATCAGGCGTGATGCCCGATCTCAATGGTGATGGCGGCGCGGCTCAGGTTGGCCGCGGTCCCAGTGCCCGTCGCCACGGCCGTCATGATGGTCATGGCGGTTGTCGTAGCGGTCATGGTCGCGCCCGTGGTCATAGCCATAGCCGCGCCCCGGCACTGCCCAGCCTGCACGGACCACGGCCGGACCGTAGTAGCGCGGTGCGTACACCGGCTCGGGGCGGTACACCACACGCGGCGCCGGGCGGTACACGACCACTGGGGCCGGCTGCACATAAACCGGTGCGGGTGCGTAGTAAGTGGGCGCAGCCTGGTACACCGGTTCGCTTGCAATCACGGTGCCCACGGGCGGCAGGTTGATGCCGATCGACCATTGCACGTTGGATGCATGGGCGGTGCCCGCGCAGACGGTGCCTACGGCAAGCAGTGCGGCGGCGATCGAAGATTTGCGGTTGAACATGATGTGCTCTCCTTTTCAAACCGGGCACAAAGTTGGCCGGCTTGAGCACACAACGCGGCAGACCCGCCGCCCGTTCACACCCGCTTAAGTAAGGTGTCGTAAAGCGAATGTTGCTGTACGTAAAGCAGCGCCGTGATGCCGCCCGCGAAAGCGCCGGCTAGCGCCTTCTGCCCTTCTCCAGCATCAGCTCCATCATCGACTGCAGGTCCGCCAGTTCGGTCAGCACTTCGAAGGCAAAGCCCTCGCGGCCCGGCCGGCTGCTCAGCATCAGCTCGCAGAAGAAAGCCGGCAGTTCCGTCGGGGTGGCCCACATCGTCGACAGTCGGTTGACGACGTGCGGGTGCCGGCGAGCGGTTTCCAGCGGCTGGTAGCGCGGCGGCAGGCGCTCGAGCCACACGTGGGCCTCGGCGGTCAGGGCATCGGCCTTCTGCAGCTTGCGCTGAGGGTGCGTCGGCGCCAAGCGGGCCGCGGGCTCGTCCAGGAACTGTGACGGAGCGGTCGCCATCCATTGACTTCCCAGCGGAGCCAAATTCGCGTCGAATGGCAATCGGTTCATGGCGTACTTCTTGAAGTGAGACAGGCGCTTGAGCGATGACCCCCAAGCCGTTGCCACCATTGTTCGGAATGGCGCTGCGGCGCGATAGGACCCTCCCACCCGCAGGCGCGGGGGTCTCGTACAAATAGTCACAATTGCCGTGGAAAGCATCACGCCACCCATGACGAAGGCCTCGCGAGGGGGTGCGGTCTACAATCGTTTTGCACCCGTTTTTGCCCGCCGTTCTCACCACTTTGCGGATGTCTTCGGCCCCCCACCTCTCGATTTTTTGAAGCGCCTTGCATGAGCGACGACAAAAGCCACACGCCCGCTGAAGACCACAAGCCCAGCAACTTCCTGCGCCAGATCATCGAGCGCGACCTGGCCCAGGGCACGTATGCGAGCCGCCATTTCGCCGGCACGCCGGGCGACGCTGCACATCAGGCCACCGGCCCGCTCGACCCCGCGAAGATCCGCACCCGCTTTCCGCCCGAGCCCAACGGCTACCTGCACATCGGCCACGCCAAGAGCATCTGCCTGAACTTCGGCCTGGCACGCGACTACGCGGGCGTGTGCCACTTGCGCTTCGACGACACGAACCCCGAGAAGGAAGAGCAGGAGTACGTCGACTCCATCCTCGACTCGGTGAAGTGGCTGGGTTTCGATTGGGAGGCCAACGGCAAGAGCCATCTCTACTACGCCAGCAACTACTTCGACTTCATGTGCCACGCGGCCGAAGCGCTCATCGGCGCAGGCCTTGCGTACGTTGACGAACAGAGCGCCGAAGAGATGCGGCACAACCGGGGCGACTTCGCCACGCCCGGCAAGGGCAGCCCGTTCCGCAGCCGCACGCCGGCCGAGAACCTGGCCCGCTTTCGCGAAATGCGCGACGGCAAGCATGCCGACGGCGCCATGGTGCTGCGCGCGAAGATCGACATGGCCTCGCCCAACATCAACCTACGCGACCCCGCCCTCTACCGCATCAAGCGCGCCACGCACCACAACACCGGCGACACCTGGTGCATCTACCCGATGTACACCTACGCGCACCCGATCGAAGACGCGCTGGAGAACATCACCCACAGCATCTGCACGCTCGAATTCGAAGACCAGCGCCCGTTCTACGACTGGCTGCTCGACCAGCTTTGCACGCTCGGCCTGCTGGCGCAGCCGCGGCCGCACCAGTACGAATTCGCGCGGCTCAACATCACCTACATCATCACCAGCAAGCGCAAGCTCAAGCAGCTGGTGGACGAGAAGCACGTGAACGGTTGGGACGACCCGCGCATGCCCACCATCGTCGGCCTGCGCCGGCGCGGCTACACGCCCGAGAGCCTGCAACTGCTGGCCGAGCGCAGCGGCGTCAGCAAGGCCGGCGGCTGGATCGACTACAGCTCGCTCGAGATCGCGCTGCGTGATGACCTCGACCCCAAGGCGCCGCGCGCCTGTGTCGTGCTGGACCCACTCAAGCTCAAGCTCACGAACTTTGCCGAAGTGTTTGGCAGCGACTCGCACCAAGAGTCTTGCCACGCGCCCATCCACCCTGGCCACCACGAGCGCGGCCAACGCGATTTCGTGCTGACGAACGAGCTGTGGATCGAACGCGAAGACTTCATGGAAGAGCCCACCAAGGGCTACCACCGCCTCTACCCCGGCAACAAGACGCGCCTGAAGTACGGCTACGTGATCGAGTGCACCGGCTGCGAAAAAGACGCGTCGGGCCAGGTCACCGCGGTGCTGGCCAAGCTCGTCCCCGACACCAAGAGCGGCACGCCCGGTGCCGATGCGGTGAAGGTGAAAGGCGTGGTCACCTGGGTCAGCGTGAGCACCGGCGTTGCCGCCGAAGTGCGTCTGTACGACCGCTTGTTCACCGAGGCCCAGCCCGATGCGGGCGGCCGCGACTTCCTCAGCGTGCTCAACCCGAACAGCAAGAAGGTCGTCACGGCCTATGTCGAACCCAGCCTGGCCTCAGCCAAGGCGGACGACAAGTTCCAGTTCGAGCGCCACGGCTACTTCGTGGCCGACCGGCACGACCACACGGCCGGCAAGCTGGTGTTCAACCGCACCACGACGCTGAAAGACACCTGGACCAAATAAGTCCAGGGCCTTTGATTCACATCGGCGGCGTAAAGCCGTTGCGGCCGGCCAGCGCACGCAATGCCGTCGGCTGGCCATTGCGAAGCTGGGCCGTGACCAGCACCTTGGCCCCCGACACGATCAGCGAGCGGTCGGCCGGCTTGAAGGTGACGACCGGCGCGTTGGTGGCCACGGCGACTGTCTGTTCGCCGCCCTTGTAGCGCAGCTTCAGCGTGCGGCCTTGCGGCGTGCTCGCGACGTCGCCCACGGTCGCGTTGGTCATCATGCTGCCGGGCTGCAGGTCCCAGGGATAGTGGCCTTCGCCCGATCCCCGTGCTGCCTCGGGAAAGACCAGCACCTCCAGCGCCTGCAAGCTGCCGTCGGGCTGCGGCGACGAGGCGATTCCCACGTAGCTGTTGGGCTGGATGGCACTCAGCTCGATGGGCAGCACCTCGCTCACGCTGAAGTTGTCGGCCAGCACGAGCGAAATCACTTCACCGCTGCGCTCCTTCACCACTAGCTTGGTGCCATCGAAGCTTTCTACCGTGGCGCGCAGACGCTGTGTCGCGGCCGCGGCAGCCGGCGCTGATGCCGGCGTCTGCGCCAGAACCGCTGTGCAGAACAGGGCCAGCGCGGTGGTGAACAGTTTCTTCAAGGCAATCTCCAGAATGGGTACACGGCGTGTACGCGCGAGGCACGGGTTCTACTCCCGCACTCGCTTGCCAGTCCGCCCACAGGTGAATGCCCCTTCTGGGCAATCGATCAGGCGCCCGAACGCGTGCGTTTCTTCTTTTTGAGCGCGCGCTCGGCCTCGAGCACCTGCCCGGCGGCCAGCCATGCGGCGAACTCGTCGGGCGTTTCGAGCGTGACGCGCCCGAGATTGCCGGCCCGGAAGTCATAGACCACCACCTCGGCCGCCTTCTGCATGTTGATGCGCCCGCCACTCTGCAGCGCACCGCGCTTGCGGCCGATCTCGGAGAGCAAGGCCTCGTCGCCCAGTTCAGCCACCGCGTCGAGCTTGTAGCGGTCGATCAACGCTTGTGGGTAGTGCAGCTTGAGGTACGCCAGCAGTTCGAGCGCCACCTCTTCCTCGTTGAACGCATTGCGGCCCACCGCGCCGCTGGCCGCGAGGTTGTAGCCACTCTTCTCGACGATGATGCGCGGCCACAGCATGCCCGGCGTGTCGAACAGGTAGAAGTCGCTCGCCAGCACGATGCGCTGCTCGACCTTGGTGATGCCGGCCTCGTCGCCCGTCTTGGTGGCACGCTTGCCGGTGAGCGTGTTGATCAGCGTGGATTTGCCCACGTTGGGGATGCCGCAGATCAGCACCCGCAAGGGCTTGGCCATGCCACCGCGCAACGGTGCGAGTGCGCGGCAGGCGTCGATCAGGCGCTGGGCGGGCGCTATCTCAGACGCGTCGAGCCCGATGGCGCGCGTGGCCGGCAGGCTGTTGTAGTGCGCCAGCCAATCGGCTGTGCGTGCCGGGTCAGCCAGGTCTTGCTTGTTGAGCAGCTTGAGCTTGGGTTTGCTGCCAGTCAGTTCGGCGAGCAAGGGATTGGCGCTGGAGCCCGGCAGGCGGGCGTCCAGCAGTTCGATCACCACGTCGATCTCTTTGATGCGCTCGGCAATCGCCTGGCGCGTCAGGTGCATGTGACCGGGAAACCATTGAATGGCCAATGCGAGACCTCAGAGCTTGCGAAACGCGCTCACCACCGCAGCGGGCGTGAGATCGGCATCGCTCGCCACCACAGGCGGCATCGACAGCAGCAGCAGGCCGTTCTGCAGCACGCGGCGCTTGTCCGGCCCGCCCTGCTGCATTTGCGCACCCGCGAGGCTGCGGCAGGCGCTGAGCGACTCGCAGCTGAACAAGGTGGCAGACAGTTCGTTGCCGGCGGGGGAACTTGCGGAAGAGGCCGGGCCCATGCCTGTCACAGAGAACAAGGCAGCGCTCGTGACACCGGCGGGCAACGCGGCAGACGCTGCTGCGGCCATGCGCGTGACCGTGTGGTTCACGCCCACTGAGCGCAGGGCCACCGAGAACGCTTCGACGGAATCAACTGTTGGCGCCGAAGCGGCAGGTTCGGCGGCTGAAGCGGCCGCGGCCACTACGGCGGAAGCAGAATGCGCCGCCGAGGCCGGCCTCACAGGGACCGCGGCGTGTTCACCTGCAGATGCAGTCGCACCAGCGGGCGCGGCCACAGCCAGCGACTTCTCGAACTCAGCCGATTGCGCGTCCAGCAAGGGGATGACGATCAGCCAGATGCTGGCCCAAAAAAGCAGGCTGAAAACGAGGTTGGCGACGAACGGCCTGGTGACCGACAGCTCATCGTCGCCACGGTGACGCAAGAAGGTGTAGAGGGCGCCGGGAAATCCGATGGCCAACGTGACGACGGCCAGCGCCGTGTTGGACCGTCCGACTCGAATCGACAACCAGATCTGGGAGACGAGCGCGAGGCCCAACGCCAGGAAGAACAAACCCATGTGCACCGCCATCCATGATCACAATGCGGCGCCGCTGCCGCGGCGTGATTGTGTCAGAGGGGCGCGGGTCGCCCGATCAGATCAGTGCAGGTCGCTCAACTGGACGGCGGGAGGAGAGTATTCACGTCCGACCACGGCCCGTGCGTACAGGTAATTGTGACGCGCCCGCTCGCTGAGCGAGTCGAGCTGCACATGCCCACCTGCGTCGCAAGGGAAGGTCAAGGCTCGCCCCTCGTGGAAGAGGGACTGGAAGCGCAACTCATAAGCCGCGCTCTTCAAGGAACCAAATTCGGTGTTCATGGCAACGATCTCCTGCTGCTCTACCGCAATGACAACGTGAAACGAAGCTTATGAGTTGACAGGGTCCCTGTCCCTAAGCCTTCACCTCTGTGCGATGTCGCAAAGAGGATGGGACAACTGTAGGAATTCGTCTGACACGTTTCATGTGACTAAGGGCAATTCGGACGCCCCTCATTCACGGTGGTGTCAGGCTGACACCAGGGCAATCGGCGCTGCGAAGGCCTGCACGGCCGGGCGAAGGGGCGCCTTCAGAAGTCCGAGCTAGGCCCGGGTTGGCTGTCCCCGGCCACGAGCGTGTTGCCCATGCCCAGAAGCTCGCGGGCGCGCTGCAGGTTGAGCAACTGCTCCCGGCTGCGGCGGCTATGGACACGGTCGCGTTCGACCTCCCACACCAGCTTGATCAGCTCTTTGTAGGTCATCGCGCCGCGCACCCGGCCTACCGCGAAGGTGGAGAAGAGGATCGAGTCACGACGCAAGGTGTCGAGGAGCAGATCGCGCACGTATTGCAGGCGCTGCTCGTCGGTCATGCTCGGTGCCGGGCGGGCGTGGTCGGCCACCTTGAACGGCGTTTCGCGCACCTGCTGCATCCAGTCGGGCACACGCGGCGTGTCGGAAATGACCACTTCGGGTTCGACATAGCGCGCGGGAGCTGCGGCGCGGGTCGGAACGACCGCCGGCGGTCGGGCGGGCGCCGCCGGCACGGGCAACGCGGCAATGGAGGCCACTTCGACCACGGGCAGGACTCGCGTGGCCATCTGAACCTCGGCGACCCGTGCAACCGGCTCGTCTTCGAATTCGTCGTCGAACCTGCCGTCGGCCACGGTGTCGGGGCCGTAGTCGGCTTCGGGCTCCAACTCGCCCATCGGCGTCAATGGCGCATCGCCAAACACGTCGAGTTCGACACTCGTCAGCCGCGGGGTGTCCAACGCGCCCGGAATGGTTTCGACAGGCTCGGGCGCCGCGATCTCGTTCGGGATCTCGAGCAGCCCCATGCGCACCAGCTCTTCGAAGTGCGTCGTGTGGGCTCCGGCCTTGTGCGCCATGCCCAGCACGTCACCCAGCGGCCGGCGGCCGTCCACCAGCAGCAACACGGTACGAAAACGCTGCCCCAGGCCACGCGTGCGATGGCGCAGTTCGTCCACGCCGAGTGGTGTCTTGATGGGGGCGATGTGGTTTGGCATCAGGCTAAGGCAAGCACACGATTGTCGCGCGACGGTAACCCGGTTGGTAACCGCCCACTGAGCGACTGCAACCGGTTATCCGACGACGCGTGCGGCCTTCAGTTGCCTCTTTTCTTCGGCACCCGGGCCTGTTTGCTTGAGCGATCGGGGGCCGCCTCTTGTTTCTTCTTGTGACGTCAACGCTGGCTGCGCGCCTTGCGGCCGTCGATCTCCGAGAGCTGCTGCTTGAGCAGAAGCATCAACACGCGCGCCGTTTCTTCGCTGAAGCTCAGCGTGGTGCTGGGGCTCTCTTCGCCGCGGGCGTTGATGGGCAATACCAATGCGTCGATGCGGGCTTCGACGAGGCCGTTGCGGTTGCCCATGGCTTTGACTTTTTGAAGTTCGATCTGGAAGGTCTTCACAGGGCCTCCTGGCAATGAAAGCCGTCAGGGTACTGCAACGCTGGCGCGCGGCCTTATCAGCATGAACAGAACGACGCCCGCCAGCAGCCAGGCGAGCACCGGCGCCCAGGCCAATGCCGTCTGCGCCGTCGGGGCTTTCTGCCATTCCATCGCGACCACCGCCAACCTGCCGAGCGCAGCGAGGGCCAGAACGGACGACAAGGCGCCACCGAAGCGCCCTTCCCGCCCGGTGTGACCCAGTGCCAGCGCCGCGGAGAACCCGCTCAGCAGCAAGCAGGCCCAAGCGGCACCCGCCACCAGCTGCGCCGTGACCAGTTGCGACAGGTCGGTGGCCTGCTGCGCACCGAGCGAAGCCGCCCCGGCGGCCACGCCGGCAGCGGCCATCACGCGCCAGGATCCCAGCTGCCGCGCGGCCCAGCCGGCGGGCAACAACGCAAGGTTGAATCCCACCCAGAACGATGGCGCCAACCACTGCAGATCGGGCGGGCTCGCGAAGCGCAGGTACCACCGCGGGCTGTTGAGGGCCGTGTGAAGCTGGAAAGCCACCGCAGCCAAAACAACAGCGATCAGGAAGCCGGTGGCCGCGAAAGCACCACGCGGTCCCGCGTCCGCACCCGAAGGCTGCGGCTTAGCGGCGGCTATAGGCCGAGCGACCAACCCTCGCTCCGCCGCCACAATGCCGCCAGTCGCCAGCGCCAAGGCGACGCTCGACAGCAGAAAGGGCCAGCGCGGGTCGACTTCCCTCAGCGCCACGCTCACATACGGCCCGATCGCCGCAGCCAACCCCAGGCCCAGCATCGACAGGCTGATCAGCCAGGGCTGCTGCGGCTTGGCCGCGTGCCGCCCGATCAAGGTGAGCGGCGGAGCTCGCAGCGCCGACGACGTGATCGACCACAGCACCACGAGCCCCAGGAACAAGGAAGCCGAGCCCGAAGGCGCCACCATGGGCAGCAACAGGAACGCCGCGCACGACAGCACCGTGACTGCCAACACCGCGCGGCCCAGTCGCCCAACCACACGCACCGCGCGGTCGCTCGCTACGCCCATGGCGTAGTCGGCCAGCACGAAGATGAGCTGGTCGAGCATCAGCACGTAGATCACCGCGTTGCGTGGAATGCCCACCTGCGCCGCCAGTTGCGGCAGGAAGATCACATACACCGTCCACGACAGCGCAAATAAGAACTGGATGACCGCGAGGTAGATGCCGACGTTCATGTCGACACCCCGTCTGCCGAGCAGCGTGGGCGCTTGTCCGCAGGAGTCGGCTCTCGCTGTGAGCGGCCCATCGCGGCGGCTTTGCGGCTGGCTTTCACCTCGTCAATCGAGCTTGATGCCCGCCTCTTTGATCACCCGCGCATTCGCTTCGTACTCGCGCTGCACCTGTGTCGTGAATTGCTCGATGCTACCGGTGCTCACCAGGTTGTCGAGCTTGGCCAGGCGGTCTTGCAAGTCCTTGTCGGCGAGCACCTTGTTGACCTCGGTGTTGAGCCGCTTCAGCACCTCGGCTGGCGTGCGCGCCGGCGCAAAGATGCCGAACACCGAGCTGAGGTTTGCATCGGCCTGGCCCAGCTCAATGAAGGTCGGCGCATCGGGGAAGGCCGTCAGCCGCTGCGGTGCCGCCACGGCCAGCACCCGCAGCTTGCCCTGTGCGATGAGCCCGTTCGTCGCCGGGCCCGGGTTGATGGTGAAGAGCTCGAACTGCCCACCCACGGCATCGTTGATCACCTGGCTGCTGCCTTTGTACGGAATGTGGTTGAACTTCACGTTCGACTTGCGGCTGATCTGCTCGAGCATCACGTGCCCCACGCTGCCCATGCCCGACGTGGCCACGTTGAGCTTGCCCGGTTGTGCCTTCGATTGCGAGATCACGTCGGCAAAGCTCTTGCCGCTGAAGGCGGGAGTGGCGACGAAGTAGACCGGCGAGTACATCACCGAAGCCACCGGAATCACATCTTTCAGCGGCTCGTAGGGCATGCGCTGAAAGTGAGGGTTGAGCGTCAGCGGGCTGATCGCCGAGAAGGCGAAGGTGTGGCCATCGGTCGCCTTGGCCACCGCGTCCATGCCGGTGGTGCCGCTCGCGCCGGGCCGGTTCTCTACCACCACCGCCTGGCCCAGCGCGGGTGCCAGTCGCTCAGCCAGCAAACGTGCGACGGCGTCGCTGATGCCGCCCGGCGCATACGGCACGACGATGCGCACGGCCTTGCTCGGCCAGGCTTGCGCAAGACACGCGGACGCCATGGCCCACAAGCCTGCAGCAATCAAGATACGTCGGAGTTTGTTCATGAGAATGGGAACGGGTCGCTTGACGAAAAGCGCCAGCATAGCCGCGCAATGCCACCGGTCGCGCGGGGTGCATTGATCGTGGGTAGCATCACGGCCCATGAACCTCATCTACGTCGCCGACGCCATGTGCTCGTGGTGCTATGGCTTTGCCAAGCCCCTGGATCAACTGCTGAACGAGCCCGGCGACGCCGCGCCGCTGCAGCTCGCGCTGGTGATGGGTGGCCTGCGGCCCTTCACCACCGACACGATGACGCCGGCCCGTGCCGACGAGTTGCTGGGCCACTGGCATCACGTGGCCGAGGCCAGCGGCCAACCCTTTGCGCCGGCGCCGCACGGTGCGCTTCACGCGCCCGGCTTCATCTATGACACCGAGCCAGCCGCTCGTGCCACCGTGACGGTGCGCACGCACTGGCCGCGCCTGGTGTGGCGCTACTTCAAGGCCGTGCAGGCGGCGTTCTATGCCGAAGGCCGCGACGTCACGCAGCCAGAAGTGCTGGCCGATGTCGCGCATGCGCTGGGCATTCCGCGTGGCGATTTCGCCAAGGCCTTTGCGTCGCAAGAAATGCGCGATGCCACGCTGGCCGACTTCCAGCAGACGCAGAGCTGGGGCATTCGTGGCTTCCCGGCGCTGATTGCCGAGCACGGCGACCACCTGCACTTGGTTGGCCGAGGCTACATGCCGATCGATGCGCTGCGCGCGCAACTCGCCGCGGCGGGGAACGCTCACCACCACTGATCCGGCCCGTCCGCGCGCGGGACTTTCCCTGACAGCCACCCGCGTCGCTGTGAAGCTATGCTGCGCGCCTAACCTGTCGGGAGAACCTCCATGAAACGCCGCACCCTGTTGCAAGCCGGTGGCAGTGCCGCCCTGTTGCCCCAGTTCAGCTTCGCGCAAGACAAGTACCCCAGCAAGCTGATCACCTGGATCTGCCCGTACGGCGCCGGCGGCAATGCCGATAGCCGCTCACGCCAGGTCGCCAAGGCCATGCAGGCGGTACTGGGCCAGACCATCATCATCGACAACAAGGCCGGCGCCGGCGGCAACATCGGCACCGAAGCCATCGCCAAGGCCAAGCCCGACGGCTACACCATCGGCATGGGTAACTTCGCCCCGCTGGCCGTCAACCACGCGCTGTTCAAGAAGCTCAATTTCGACCCGTTCAACGACGTCGTGCCCATCATGCTGATCGAGCGCGGGCCGCTGGTGCTGATGGTGCGGGCCGAGTCGCCCTACAAGACGGTGAAGGACATCGTCGCCGCTGCCAAGGCCTCGCCCGGCAAGCTGAGCTACGCCTCGGGCGGCACCGGCGGCACGCACCACCTGAGCGGCGCGCTGTTCGAGAGCGTGGCCGGCATCGACATGATCCACTCGCCCTACCGCAGCGGCGCGGCTGGCGCCACCGACCTGATGGGCGGCCAGGTCGACATGATGTTCGAGCAGATGTACGCCGCGGCGCCCTCGATCAAGGGCGGGCGTCTGCGCGGCATTGCGATCACCAGCAAGACGCGGTCGTCGCTGTTCCCCGACCTTCCCACCATGGCTGAAGCTGGTTTCCCGGGAGTCGAAGTACTCAACTGGCAAGGCATCGTCGGGCCGAAGGGCCTGCCAGCCGACATCGTCAAGACGCTCAACGCCGCCGGCAACAAGGCGCTGCAAGACGCTGCCGTGCGCGAAGCCATCATCGGCCAGGGCAACGAGGTGATGGGCGGCACGCCCGAGTCCTTCGCCGCGCTGATCAAGGCCGAAGCGCCGCGCTGGGGCAAGGTGGTGAAGGACGCGAAGATCGAACCGGAGTGAGGTTGGCCCCCAGTCGCTGCGCGCTCCTGCCCCCGAGGGGCTGAGCCCGGACATATCTTGTCCAGTGGACAAGATATGCCTGGCGAAGGGCCGGGCGTCTCGCCCGGCGCGGCCTGCAAGGCCCACCCAGCGGCCCGGCAAAGCCGGTTCCGCGGGCGTTGCTCGATGGGCACTTTGCTTCGCTTGTGCGGAGCGAGGCTGCAAGGCTGCGAGGACGCTCAGGCGAACTCTGGCACTTGGTAGGTTGACGCAGCGAGCGCCTCGCGCAACCAGCGGGCGATCTCGCGCGGGTCGTTGACGGTGCGCAGCTCTGCATAAGCAGCCTGGGCCTCGGGGTAGTGGCGGCGCAGGTAGTTGAGCCACTGTTTCAGCCGGCCGCCGCACTGTCGCGCGTCCAGGCGACTGCACACCAGCGCCCAGAAGGCCTGCATCAGCGGCAGGATCCCGTTCCACGGCACGGTGTGCCCGGGCGAGACGATGGACAGCGCCAGGCCGGGGTTGCTGACCATGCCGCGGCCCAGCATGAGAACGTCGCAGCCCGAGGCCTCGCGGCAACGGCGTGCGTCGTCGGCATTCCAGATTTCGCCGTTGGCGATCACCGGGATCGTGAGCGCCTCGCGAATCTCCTGGATGCGGTCCCAGTACGCCGGCGGCTTGTAGCCATCGGCGCGCGTGCGCGCATGCACCACCAGTTCTTCGGCACCGCCGCTTTGCAGCGCCAGCGCACAGTCGAGCGCGAGTGATGCATCGTTGAAGCCCAGCCGCATCTTGGCCGACACCGTCACCTCGGCGGGCACCGCGCGGCGCACGGCCGACATCAGCCGGTTCAGCAACGGCGGGTCGACCAGCAAGGCGGCGCCGCCGCCGTGGCGGTTGACCACCTTGGCCGGGCAACCGAAATTGAGGTCGACGCCAGCGGCCCCAAGCGCCGCCAGCTTGGCCGCGTTCTCTGCAAGGCAGGCCGCGTCAGACCCCATCAACTGCCCACGCACCGGCACGCCGGCGGGCGTGCATCCGCCATTGAGCAGCTCCGGCATCACGCGCACGAACGCGCGGTCGGGCAGCAAGGTGCCGGTGACGCGAATGAACTCCGACACGCAACGGTCGATGCCACCCACTCGCGTCAGGATGTCGCGCAAGGTGTAGTCGAGCAGGCCTTCCATGGGGGCGAGGAGGAGCGTCACAGTGGCCGAAGTCTACGGCCCTGTGTCATGGAACCCCGCCCGCTTCAGATCACAGACCCATGCAATTGGCGTAGTAAGTCACCGTGCCGGGCCAGTCGGAGAACATGCCGCTGATGCCGACCTGGCGGGCGAGCACGTCGAGCGCCTTGTACATGTCGCTGTCTTTCTTGATCGCCTTGCCTTCGGGATCGAACTGGTAGTAGCTGCCGGCGCCCGCTGCGCCCTTGGTCAGGTTCACCCGTTCGAAGGACCACGCCACGATCTTGAAGCCGGCGGCCTTGATGTCGAGCGCGTACTGCGAGGGCACGATGTTGTTCTGGCTGTCGAGCGCGAGCAGCGCCCACATCGGCGGCGAGATGGTCGTCACGCCTTGGTTGCGCAGCTCGGCGAGGCGGGCGACGGACATGCGCGGGATCGGCGGGTTGCTCGCCGGCTCGATCGGGTCGAGGTACAGCGCCTGCTTGCCGAACGCGTAGTCGTTCTTCAGCCAATAGAGCACGTCGTCGATGTTGAAGGACTGCGCGTAGACCTTGCGTGGGTCGACGCCGGCTTCGCGGTAGGTGTCGATCAGCTTCTGCGCATAGGCCTCCTGGCTGCCGAACACCGCGCGGATGCGCGCCGGGTCACCGGACTTCAGCTCGGGCGTCTGGCTCAGCCCCCATTGCTTGACCATCTGGATGTGCTCTTTCAGCGTCACCACGTTGCCGGCCGGGCGGCCGGTGTAGAGGTCGGTGCGCCAGCTGGCCGTGCCACCGAGATAACCCGCCGCCGTGGTCGCGCTGGGGTTGCTCGCATCCATCTTGGCCCGCAGCGTCTTGAACTGCGGGAGCGTGATGTCGCTGGTGCAGCACTTGGGCGCCGGGCCGCCGGCCACCCAGGGCACCGTGCACGACTGGTTCAGCGGCGTGGCGACGATGTCGGTGGTGGTGTGCAGGTCACACTCCGAATGGCGGCAGACGAGTTCGCCGTCTTTCGTGAAGCTCACGTCGCACTCGATGATGCCCGCGCCCATGCGGTGTGCGGCCGAGTAAGACTCCTTCGAGTGCTCGGGGAACTCCAGCGGCGCACCGCGGTGGCTGATGGAGAACTTGCTCTGGTAGAACGGGCCGGCCTCGCACTGCTCGAGCTTGCGCTTCAGCGGGCCTTCGTCCATGCCTTCGACGAGGTAGAACGGCCGCGGGCCGACCTGCACGTTGAAGTCGCCGCGCCGCGCGTGGTAGGGGCCGCCATCGCCACGCCGGTCGTCGTCACCGCGCCGGTCATCACCGGCGTGCGCGCACGCGACAGCCATCAGCAGCCCGGGGGCCATCAGCGCGACAGCGCCGATCCGTTGGAACACTTGTCTCATGTCTCTCTCCTCGTTGTTGTCGATCGTCACGATGGTCGGCGCGGATGCTGACAGTTTCATGAAAAGCAGACGCGCGCCGCATCGTGATCCCATCGGCAGGCGCAGGCAACACAACCATTCGGCCGCGAAGGTCTTATGCTCGCCGGTCCAATGGCGATGCCCCACGTCCCATTCCCATGCCACCGCGTCGGCGCCCAGACATGAACCCCGTCACCCTTCAAGCCCTCGAGGCCTTCCCGGAGCAACTGCAGGCGCACTACGCGGCCATTCCGGCCGAGTTCAAGCACTGGGCACCGCCGTCGTGGGATGGCGTTCCGAGCGAAGCGCTGACCGCCATCGAACAGGTCTGCCATGTGCGCGACATCGAGATCGACGGCTACCACCTGCGCTTTCAGCGCACGCTCACCGAGCACCACCCCACGCTGGCATCCATCGACACCGATGCATTGGCGCAGGAGCGCGCCTACGGCCAAGCCAATGCCGACGAGGCCATGGCCTCGTTTCGCGAAGCCCGCAAGAAGACGGTGGCGCTGATCGTCGGCCTCACTGAAGCGCAGCTCGACCGCAGCGCCGTCTTCGAAGGCTACGGCCCGTTATCGATGCGCAGCCTGGTGCATTACCTGTGCAGCCACGACCAGCAACACCTGGCCGGCCTGCAGTGGCTGCTCGGCAAGATCGAGGCTTCACGCGTGGGCATGTGAGGCACATCTGAATCGACGGGGACACGCATGCAAACCGAACGCGAGATTGAGGCCGAACTTGATCGCCTGACCGGCGAATTCTTCCGCGCCGTGTCGTTCGAGCCCGGTGGCGTGCCGCCCTACGACAACATCTACGCACTCTTCATCGAGTCGGGCCTGCTCATCAAGAACACTGGCACCACGCCCGAGATTTCGGGTATTCGCGCGTTCATCGAGCCACGCCAGGCCATGGTGCGCAGCGGCGAGCTCACCCGCTTTCGCGAGACCGAACTCAGCGCCACCACCCAGATCTTCGGCAACGTGGCGCACCGCTTCAGCGCCTATGCGAAGGACGGCACGATGAAGGGCACACCTTTCGAAGCGCGCGGCATGATCTCCACGCAGTTCGTCAAGACGCCGTCGGGTTGGAAGATGAGCGCAATGGCGTGGGACGACGAGCGCCCTGGCCTGTCCCTGCCCAGCGGCAAACCATGAACGACCTGTCGTCGTCCTGCGCGCTGTTCGACACCGCCGTGGGCCGCTGCGGCATCGCGTGGAGCGCGACCGCGATCACGGCATTCCAGCTTCCCGAGGCCAACGATGCCGGCACGCTGCGCCGCATGTCGGGCAGTGGCTCGCTCCTGCCGCAGGCCGAGCCACCGCCTTGGGTGCAGGACGTGATCGACCGCGTGGTCGCGCTGCTGCGGGGCGAGCGTGTCGACCTGCGCGACGTGCCGCTCGATTTCGACGGCATCGCGCCATTCGAACGGCGCGTCTATGAGGCTTCACGCCAGATATTGGCGGGTCACACACGCACCTATGGCGAGATCGCCACCGCGCTGGGCGAGCCGGTCACGGCATCCCGTGCCGTGGGCCGTGCGCTGGGTGCCAACCCGTTCGCCGTGATCGTGCCCTGCCACCGTGTGCTGGCCGCCGGCGGTAAGGCCGGTGGCTTCTCGGCTGGTGGCGGCGTCACGACCAAGCTGAAGATCCTGCTGATCGAGCAGGCGCAGATCGGCGACGAACCCAGCCTCTTCTAGAGGCTGGATGCGGCGCTGTAGCATCAGCGCCTTTGCCAACAACCCACGGAGTTATTCAGTGAGAACCACTTTGCTGCGCACTGTCGCGCTCGCCTCGGTCACCGCCCTCGCCTTGCCTCTGGCCCATGCGCAGGCGGACGCTGCCTCTGCCGCGGCCAAGGAAGCCGGTGCCGTGGTCACGCCCAGCGGGCTCGTCTACCGCTCACTGAAGGACGGCAAGGGCGCCAACCCCACGGCGGCCGACACCGTGAAAGTGCACTACCGCGGCACCTTCCCCGACGGCAAGGAGTTCGACAGCTCCTACAAGCGCGGCGAGCCGATCGAATTCCCGCTCAACGGCGTGATCAAGTGCTGGACAGAAGGCGTGCAAAAGATGAAGGTCGGCGGCAAAGCCAAGCTGACCTGTCCCGCGTCCATCGCCTATGGCGAGCGCGGTGCCGGCGGCGGCGTGATCCCGCCGAACGCCACGCTGCAGTTCGAAGTGGAACTGCTGGGCATCGCCAAGCGCTGATTCAAGGTTTGATTGAAGACGTGGGG
>Ga0307515_10009058_pt1 | contig 19313 bp, 1 predicted proteins | sample 17_EM_MG_FD_194513 | JGI IMG/M metagenome (GOLD analysis project Ga0307515, IMG submission 194513) | Populus trichocarpa ectomycorrhiza microbial communities from riparian zone in the Pacific Northwest, United States - 17_EM | ecosystem: Host-associated > Plants > Roots > Unclassified | place...
ATTCCTTAGCGCACGTCTTAAGTAATAACCTAGGATGTTAATTTTTATAAGCAATTGCATCTTAAACGCGCTTCCCTTTAGTTTTATATTTATTAGATATAATTGTGGTCTATCTCTCGCACGGCATAAATAGGTTATAGTCCATTTTAAGTATATTGATTGTGGAGGGTGTAGGCTTATAGGGCGGGATCTAGGCGATATCCTAGCGTTTATAAGGCTTTTTAGGCCTAAACTTTGGAGATCTGGCCTGAATCCTACCTGGTGCCCCTAATAGGGTAGCCCGCCGCTAGACCTAAATAGGACTGTAAGTATCTAATCTAATGTACATTGTAAGGGGGGTAGGTGGGTAAAAAGAATGACCTATTGAGTGCAGTTGTAAGCGATGATGTTGTTGACCGTGTTAAACATCTGGTTAAATACCTAAGTTGTAGGGTTTTCGGCTAAGTAATATATAGACACGTGATATCTATCTCTCACACGGCATAAATAGGTTATAGTCCATTTTAAGTATATTAATTGTGGAGGGTATAGGCTTATAGGGCGGGATTTAGGCGATATCCTAGCGTTTATAAGGCTTTTTAGGCCTAAACTTTGGAGATCTGGCCTAAATCCTACCCGGTGCCTACTAGCAAAGCGCCTACTACCTATAAAGAATTAAGTTAAAACAAGAGCGATTTCCGTAGTCTAAAAGTATGAAGTCTTTACTCTATATTAGGCTTAGTGACTTAGTAGAACGGTAGACGGCAATATACGGCATATTACGGCAATATCGCGGCAATATGCTAAATATTGTAGAATATTGCTATAGGAAGACGGGTAGGCAGAATGGTGTGGCGGTGTAGAATTCTGCCGGCTCTATTGTTAAATCGGACTAATTAGGATTTTTTATCCCTAGGATAGAAAATTGCTATTGGCTTGGCTGAGGGCGGTGAGCGGAACTAATATCTTTGCAGTAAAAATAGGTAGACGTGTATATAGAACCTTAAGGTAGGCGTGTATATAGAACCTTAAGAATCTAACAATAATTGCAGATATTACAGATATGGCAGAACGTGGTAGGTAACGCGCCTCCAGTACCGTTATATAGCCAGTATAGGCACACTTTGCTAGAAATTTAAGTTTAATTAAAGTTGTTTGGTTTCTAAGGTGTTATAGTAAAGTTTAACCGCATCTAATGTCCATTAACCTAACTGCACCGTTTATAACTTTGCGAAGCCATAATTATATATATGCTGTGCTATACCCCTATGAAAGGAGTAGTTAGAGTAACCGTTAGGTAGGATGCCGCCGCCAGCTAGGTAGGTTAATAGAATTTTACGCACTACTGGCGCCGAAAATGCTATATTATTAACGCTAAATAATAGATCTAATAGAGGCCGGGGGTCACGGTTAAATAACCGTATTATTACGGCTATGGGGCATAGACGATCTCCCGGTATAGCGGCGATCTGGATATTAATGCCACTATAGGTTTTGTCTGTCTTACTCTGTTTAAGGTAAAAGACTATTAAATAGCTATTAGGGGCGATCCTAACATTGCTATAGAGGGCCCTTATAGTGCTAAAGTCCTTAGCTTTTCTATTTGGGTACGTAATCTCTCCTATATATAGGAAACCCGCAAACGCTATTATAAATGCCGCATCCACGTTTGCATTAGTCTTGTAGGGCCTAAAGGTAATAATCTTGTCTAAAATATCCTTTATAATTAGTAGTTTAGTCTTTTTAGTAGATGGGAATAGTAATATAGCCCCCGTTAGGGCCCTCTTAATAATATAGTCTTTAAAGGTAGTAATTAAGTAACCTAGATCTATATGACAAGATTAAATTATAGAGATATAGTTAGAGAGGGTTTCTGGCTTAACCCTACCTATTAGAGGGGCGGCTATACTAAATGCTCGTTAAGCAATCCATTCCCCTAAGTTTATCCTCTTGGCTAGATATGGTAATAAACTATTTAGGGCTAAGAAGGCCTCCTAGCTCTTAGTAGCGGAGGAGTAGCCCTTCCTTATGTTGGCTGCTAAGCCATGCTATATAAGTAATGAAAAGCAATAAAACCCACCGGTCTCGCTTTAGAAGGTTAGGGGAGGTTAATTAAACAACTTTAGGTTAACTATAAGAGTTAGTAGCTACTCAGAGGAGAGATATTATTTTTCTAGTAAGAAGCCTTTGTTTATCCGGTAAGAAGCCGTTATTTATTTAGTAAGAAGCCGTTATTTATTTGCCACTTAGGGTATAGTAATAATAATTTCTTATAGTTAAATTGTGAGAGAGTATTAGCAAGCCTATTATTGGCGCTGGAGACCTATATAGTTATTATAGTAATATCATTTATTATTAAGGATATAAGTATCTCTTAGAGTGATTAGTTTCCAGGACCTTTTATAATATTATTCTGGATGCCGCTGTAGGTAACTATATTATCTATATAGATATAGAGAGACCCGTACCACTAGACTAATAACCACCTTCTAAATGCCTCTACAATAGTATATATCTCTTTTAGGTTAATATAGTTATCCGCCTGGTCTAGTAGGGGGTAATAGCTAAAGGCCTAGGCCTGGGGTAGGGAAGACATGTAATTAGGCCAGTAGCCGTTCTCTCTACTAAAGTAGAAGCCTCCATAGCCTTTAAGTAATAAGGCGTTAGTAAACAAGTAAAACTGCGGCCTCTCCTTATTATTAAAGAACAGTATACCGTTACTTAATATAAGAATTTTAAGCTAAAGGTTAAGGTCTTTTTTAAGCCCTAGGGGGAGGCGCTAGGGCGTATATCTTAATAACCTAGTAGGCCATTTTATTATAAAGTCCTATAAGGAGCGAGAGTACGAGCGCCTAAGGCGGATAACTCTTATACACTATACTAGGCGGCCCGCTAGTTATTAGGCTTGCTATAATAATAGCCAGCCCTTTTAGAGGGCTTTAATTACCTAATTAATAGCTTTCTGTTGCTTAACTGGTAAGAGTCTTAACTCTATTACTATAGTGTTAATAGTGTAACCCAGAACTTCAGCCTCCGTACCTTTAATATTCTTAATATTATTTTAGGGTACCCCTAGCTAGTTAGTAACCGAGAGGTATACCTCCCTTAGTAATAGCAGTATAGTTGGACACTTAACTACAAATATAAAGTTATTAAGGTAGTGCTTAATAGCAGAGTTAATTTATTATACTAGGATCTAGTAGAGACCTTTAGTAAATAGGTTAAAGAGGAATAGGGCTATTTATAAGCTAAATAGCAGACAGCATTTAACGTAAGTAACTCCCTTTTAAATAAAGCTAAGTAGGTAACGCAACTGTACTGAGACGGGCATAATCTAGAAGGCATCTTTAATATTTTATTTAACTAGGTAGCAGCCCCTACCAGCTGTAATTATATATGTTAGTATAGTCTCTACCTAGGTATAGTGTAGTATTACCCAGGCTAAGTTAATTAAGTCATTAACTAAGGAGCCCTCGGGTGAAGAGAGGTTGTAGATACAGTAAAAGCCGCCGTCTACCTTAGGCACTAGGCCTAAAGGTAAGGTAACTATAAAGTTGGTAGTCTGTATACGGCCTAGGGCTAGGTTAGTAATAATCTTTTTAGAGATAAGGTCTTCGTTATCGCGTAAGGAGAGGTAGTTTTTATAGACACTAGATAGTATAGGTAATAAGGGACCTATCTCCGTCCTATAGGTAAGGATGCCTTATAAAATTATTAGGAGATTTCCAGGGTACCTATAAAGGAGCGTACTCCAAGAAAGAGGCCTTAGGGGTGATAGTAAGTCGGCTAAAAAGGTTGTTTATAAGTAAGTTTTAAAAAGAGGTACTAAATTAGGCCTACCTTGGAGCCTTGGCGCCTATAGCAGGTTTAACTAAATAGTTAAACCTAGGAAGATATCTTCATCTACTATTAAATTTTGGGTTTAACTGCTTACGGCGGTAAGCTACCTAGGGCACGACTTTAATAGGTGGTCTTTATCGCATTTAGAGCATGCGTGGCGGTAACGACACGGATCTTCTCTATAAGCCTACTAGTTGTTCTAGCTATAACAGAGCTTATTAGAGGTAGGGGGGAGGAAGGTATTCTTTTACGATCTCTTTAATGCCATACCACGGACTTTAAGCCCTTAGCTCCATGCCTTTATATTAGCCGCCCGGTAGTATAAGGCCTTAAACTGGGTAGGCATGTCCCAGTTATTAGGCTTAAGCTAATTACGATCTATAACGTACCTATAGTAGTTAAGTGCGAGGTCTAGGATAGAGGTCTAGTTATAGGTTGCGGAATAGTTGCGGATCTTGTTTATCTAGAGCAACATCCTTATATAGAGGTTGGTTGGGCATATATAGAGAGTGCTTACGATTACCACGTAGTTTATAAACTTAGTAAACCAAACCTCCTTATTCTTGTAGACCTTACGGCTAGTAGTAGGTCTCTTTAAAATAAGCTTTCCGTTTTTAATAGTAGCTATATTAGAGAGGTCTGGGCGGCTAGAGTATACCCATAAATATGCTAGATTCTCTAGGCAGAAGGATCCTTTCTATATATCGTAGAGGTCTCTTTTGGCTAGGCCAGGGAGGTCAAGCTTAAACGTGCCTAAGCCTTTTGGTAGGTTATAGGACTTACCTAGTTTATCCGCTTTAGCGGTAGAGGGGTGCTCTAGTAGAGTAGGCTGCTTTAGAGCGGCTAGCCTTACCTAGTGAAACTCCTCTTCCTATTCCGTCTTTCGGATCCATGCCTATTTCTCCTATTCCGTTTTTCGGATCTGTGCCTATTCCTCCTACTCCCTCTTATAAATCTCTAGGTTATGGAGTTATTGGGCCCTCTTGTCTTATTTCCTAGCTCTTTTTTCTTCTGAAGATAAAACCATAGTATATTTAGTAGATGGGATGGTGGTAGATAAGGAGGTAGATGATAGGGCGGTTAAGCGAGGAGTTTTTGAGCGGGTGCTATTAGCTGGAAAGTTGGTTATAGGCCTTAATGTAGGCCACTAAGAATACTAATCGCAAGTAATCTATGATGAAAAGAACGACCTATTGAGTGCAGTTGCAAGCGATGATGTTGTTGACCGTGTTGAACATCTGGTTAAATACCTAAGTTGTAGGGTTTTTGGCTAAGTAATGTATAGATACGTGATATATATAGATTGCTAACAAAAAGTGGTGTATTAAATTTCGGCTAAGTAGGCCCGTTAAGCTACGTGGCCTGTTAAACTACGTAGGACTCTAAGGCGGAGCCGAAGAGTCCGTGGGGCGGATACCTAGGTTTTTCCCTTACTAGGGATTTTTCCTATAAATAGAAGGTAAAAGCCTATGCAGATCTAGAAAAGGAATTAAATTGGGCAATAAATAGAATATATAATAATATATATCTTATTATTCTTTATAGATATCTAATACCTTATCTAATTTATTATAGGGTTATGTATTTAATCTAAAGCCTCTTATTTTAAAGGTAAACTCGCATTTACGCTTATTATAATATAGTGTTTTTGTAATAAAGAAGCTTATATACTTAATACTTAACTAGCTATTATACATAATTATACTATCTTAAAAAGGGTTATAAAAAGTTCGTTTAAAGAAGTAGAAACTTATTAAGTAGGGTCTTACTAAGCTTAAGCAGGAGAAGGCTGAAAACGGTTTATTTAAAGTAGAGAGTGAAATAACTCCGAGTAGCTTGGTAGGTATTTCTCTTAGGTCTCCTTTATCTAATTCGTTTTTTTTAGTAATCCTCTCCTATTACTACTACCTAAACTAATTTCTTTAATACTCCGTTATCTTTCTTATAGTATTCTTTAAATTCTATAGTGGCTTCTAGGTAATCTTAATATATCTTTTAAGTAGTAGATATTTACGTCCTATAGAAATAATATAGGCCTAAATAGCGGTAGCTATAGTATATACCAATGCTTTATATTCTTTTAAAATTGCGTTATTAACTAATAATACTAGTAGGAAGAAGAGATTATAAATTTAGAGGTATCCTTTATCTAATTTTAGTACTAAGCTAAAAGGTAAGACTATAATAGGCTCTATCGCGATTCTAATACGTCTTTTTATAAGGGCTGATATTATCTTCTTAGAAATAAGGTTGGCGTTATTCTAAAAGAAGTTATAGTTTTATAAAATCTTAAAACAGGAATAGATTTGGCTCCTATCTTATAGGTATAGGTCAAAATACCTACTAAAATAGTTAGTAGATTGCCTAGGTAGTTAGATAAAAAGAAGTGCTATGCTAAGATTCCTAGCGGTAATAAAGAGTAGTAGAGAGCCTTACTTTTATAAAAGTAGGGAATAATAGTAATATATTAGGTCTAGGTCCTAGGCATATACTTAACGCTAGTGTTATAGTTAGGCTAGACTTTACTTTATAAGATTTACCTTACTATTTCTAGGTATAGGCTTTAGAAAATACAGCGTAATCTTTTCTATACTTTAAATACTCTTATAGATATTTGTAAGCTATATTATTACACCCTCTAATATTAAACTTATAGTAGGTATTAGGGGTATAGGAGGTATGTAACCTAGGTCTCTTTAAGGCAGTAAAGCTAATAGGACTAAATATTGTAAGGTATAGCGCTATATACTAGGCAAGTATTTGCTAATTAGTGGGCTCTAGTTAGCTATTAGTTATTATAAAGGTATAATAGTTAAGTACTAGATTAAGTATGTAATCTATCTAAATATACTAAGTCGATAATGTATAAATTATATTTATTTAGAGAAGTATACTAGTAATAATTACGTAGTTAGTAGACCCTTTAAATTAGACAACTTTATTTATAAATAGCTTTCCTTATAACTAATATACCATTTTTAATTTATAACGTATTCCACCAGCGAAAGTCGCAAACCACTGAGTGTCGCACGTCAAACCCCACCAAAAATTGGGAATTTTATACCTTAATATTTTAACAACCACTTAATAATAAATTCTAATAATTTATATTTAGACTTTTATATATACTTTATAGCCTATATTAAAGTTATATAGTAATTAGTTAAGTAGTTTTTAAGATATTAAAATTTAGGGGCTAAAATAAGCCAAATTACTATATCTTAAAAACTACTTAACTAATTACTATATAACTTTAATATAGGCTATAAAGTATATATAAAAGTCTAAATATAAATTATTAGAATTTATTATTAAGTGGTTGTTAAAATATTAAGGTATAAAATTCCCAATTTTTGGTGGGGTTTGACGTGCGACACTCGGTGGTTTGCGACTTTCGCTGGTGAAATACGTTATCTTATTAATAATCTTAATCTAAGCGGTATAGACTTAAAGGTAGGCGAGGTTTATTAGGTTAAAGGTACCCTTAAAAATGTCTAGGTAATCTCTTTTTATAACGCTAAGAAGGCGAAGTTTAAGCAACTTTATGCTAGGAGAAAGAGGCTTACTAAGGTTATTAGCTATAGTAGTTATTGCAGTAGCTTATAAGGCCGAAGCGGCTAAGTCTAACTATAATTAAACTATTTGAGCCTAGTGGTATTTATACTAATAAGTCTCCTCCACTAGGTGGGTTTTGCGCTCTTCTTTATACTTCTAAATCTCCCTTTTATCTTAGGCCTATTCCCTTTACTCTCTAGTAATTTTATACTCTTTTATTGCGGTAGCGCGTATATTAGCTTTAAACGGCATTATAGGATTAATAGAGGAGGGTATAGCGGTTGTAGCTAATAGTATAATTAAGGTAGATCGTCTAGATAGAATTGCTTATTAAAATTATATATGCGTATTAATATCCTAGTTGGTTATAAGTGGTAATAGCGTTATAAAATAATTCTTAAATATATAAATATTAAATATTAAAGAGTTTAACGATATTAAAAAGCGAATTAGCTACGTAGTAACTGAGTTTAATATTCGCGAATATTGTAGGAGGTTTAAGCATTATGCGTTACTAAAATGGACACTATTAAGCAATAGATAGGCGCTAGTATATAATTGGGAAATTATATAAAAGAACTATAAGTAGATATAAGAATAGTGTGATCTAGATACTATAAAAGTAGTAGTAAAAGGTACTTTGGCGGAGATAAGTAAGCTAATTAAGCTAGATTTGGATAATAAGAATAATAGCGATAACGATACGTATAGTACCTTTAAGGAGATTAAGGAGATTAAGTTAATTAAGGTAGAAGATAAGGGAGATTCTATATTAGACTAAGGCATTATTTAGAAAGCTTAACCAAATCTTCCTCTTACCTAGTATTGATCTAAATTAGGTTGTCTTACTACACGACTTAGTTACTTACCACTTAACTTAGCTACCTACTCCCTACTTAACTCGATTACTTACCCCCTATTATATACCCCCCTTCCCCTCCTTCCCCTTAGTGCTTATATTTATATTATATATATATAGTCTCTTTTCTTTTATAGATTATTTAATATATAAGTTTTATAAATCGATACCTAAACACTAACCCGTTACTAAGATTTACTATTTATAGTATATACTTATCTAGAGCCGTATTAGATTCCTAGAGCTCTATTAGCTTTTTAGCGTATAAAGCGGATTTAGGGATTAAACCTACTCTACTCTAATCTAATAAAATCACCGGCAGTTAGAGGACTGTGTGTAGTAGGAGCGAGAGAAAACAATTAAGGAAAGAAATAAGCTAATAAGTAAAGTCGTTAAATTATAGGCAGTATTAATATAAGAGCGGCATAGCGTTTATAGGGAAGGGAGGAAGGGGCTCTTATTGTTCCTGAGGGCGGGGTTAAATTTAGCGTATTTATAATAGCGCGGAAAGCTTAGCAAAATCCTTCTCCTTCTCTCTTACTTAAATTTGTATAGCCAAACCTTATGATACCACTACTATCAATTTTTTACTATTTTAAAAAGCTAGTAAAGCCGAATTTTAGTATAAGGCAGGTCTATACTAACTTTTTCTTAGTGTTTAGTACTGCCTAAGGCCTCTAGCTATATAACTTAGCCTTTATTTAGAGCAAGGGTCTTAACGGAAGCATTAAAAGCAGCTAATAGCTTATCTATAAGGCTATAACGAACAGCTAAGGCGTTGGCTAAGGTAAAGGCTACTACTGCTACCGTGAAGAAAACGGCAGTATTGCTAAAGAAGAAGATAATAAGGAATATGCCCGCGAAGCCTCCCGTTATAGATACCCTAGGTATTTAACGCCGCCTTTATATTCCTAAGCTAAGTAGTAAGCTTAATAAATAGTAGGGACTAAGCTTTGGTCCTAACCCACTAGGTTACTTATTAAAGATATTAGATAAGATAGAGAAGGTAGTTAGGTTTAATAAGTAGATTTCGGCCTATAAAGTACACCTTAAGGATAATAAGGAATAGATAAAGGATATTACTAAGGAGTATAAGGAGCATAATAAGGAGGATAAGGACAAGAATAAGAAGCAAGAGAATGAGAAGGATAAAGATAATAAGTTACTAACGCGTCTACCTATAGAGAACGCTAATATTAAGGGGGCTAATCTTATAATTAGGACATAGGTACCCTAACAGCGTATTAGTTACAGAAAGAAAAGATAAGGAAATATATAAATAAGCGGAATAAGGTTTAAGCTCGCTATACTCCTACTACTTCTAATATTAAAGACGAGTATATATACAATTAATTACAATTTACGGAGTAGTAGAATTATCCTTTAGACCTTTCCCTTAAGGGTTATATTAACTCTCGCCGCTACTGCGTAACCGTATTAGTTAAATATAGATTAAGTAGAGGCTAAGGTAGATAAGGCCATTAAGTTAGCAATTATTAAAAAAAGGTTAGAGGACGATTTTAGTATTAAATGTTATATAATCTACAGAACTGCGTTAGGCTGTAAAGGCACTAAATACTATAATATATATGATTTTAGCGATAGAGAGGTTAAACGGCTTAGTAGGCTGCTTAATAATAAATATACAATATTTCTAGCTGCTGTTATTATTATTATCCTTAAGGTTAGGCTAATATTTATTATTCCTCTAAAGTTAAAGAGAAAGGCAATAAATAATATAAGTATGCTAACTTTTATAAAATAGAGATACCGTATAGGCAAGCTAGAAGAGCAATAGGAGGTCTGTTTATCTGCCCTATAAGAAGCTAGTAATACTAAAAGTGGAATTATAAAACAGTAAAAGTGCAATAATAAGTACTACTATAACCTTAACAGCTACTACTAAATCGATTCCAAGAGGTAATACTATACTATTAGTGCCCGTTAGTAGTAAACCTAGGTAAATAAGTGTACGTATAGAGAAGTAAGGATCAGCAGCCCTCTGTCTAAGCTTATTAAGGAGTTTTTATAAAATGGTCTAGTTATAAGGTAGGTACGGTGGTCTAGTTACAGTGATCCGCAAAAGATCGTTTAATCGCTTAAGCTTACTAACAGCTGGTATTTACACCTATTAAAACAATACGCCCCCTATAGCCCTATTAGTATAGCTCTATATTTTATAAATAGGGGCCTATTTTATAGCTTTATTATAGGGCTACGAAATAAGTCCTTATTTATATAACTTAGGGCTATTTTAGTAAAGTTGTATAGGGTGCTTGTTTTGGAGGTAGAGGGGTTAGATTAGTTAGCGTAAAGCTTTAACCTAAGTTTTATAGCCACCTTATCTAATTCCACTAATATTAGTCCAATGTATCTAAAAAAGGCTTATTTTTTTAGCCCTACGATAAAACTATAAAATAAGTCCCTATTTATTAAATATAGAGCTATGCTGGTGGGGATATAGGGGGTATATTGTTTTAATAGTTGTAATGCCGGCTGTTAATAAGCTTAAGCGATTAAAAGATCTTTTGCGGATCACTGTAAGCCGTAACGGCTTGGTTAAACAAGTCCGCTTTAGATACTATAATAGAGTTAATAAAATAGCAAGCTAGGATAAAGATAAATTAGAATGCAATAAAGATAATAAATAGACTAGGTTAAGATAGTAAATAACTAAAATAGGTAGAGTTGTGTTTAATAGCTAATTAACTTTATTAGCAAGGTCCTTCTTGGATAAACGCTTACCCTACTTATTATCCTTAGTATACACCAGCTCCAGTGCCTTAACATCTAGTTTAATATCCTACTTTCCCCACTGCTTTTCCTCCTTAAGCTCCTACCCTTACTCTTTAAATTATCCCTTCCTAAGTGCTAAACACTATTCTAATTACGCCAGATAAGAAGGATGTTATTATACTTAAGGTATTCTTTACCTATATAATTAAATAAACCGCTTATAAGGGTATACATCGCAAGTAGTAATAAGTAAGAGATATTATCTTTAAGTAGGATTGGACAATTAAGGATCTATAGTAGATATATAATTTAGAAACATATATATACATAAAGTCAATTAGGATAGGAATATTAGACGGGCTTATATATAGGTTTAAAAAGGAGCTGTTGGCTGTTAAGGACGTATATAGTTGTTAAGAATATAAAGCGGATATTAGGTTATAGGTAGGCCGCTTACCTATAACCCAACAAACTTAAAATATAGATCTATTTTCTAAAGTTTAAGTTTTAATAAGCTTAGATGCTAGTTTAAGGCTATTAGGCTATAAGTAAGCAGCCGGCCTATAACCTAACAGCCTTAACCCAGTATCTAAACTTCTAAAAATTTCATTTTAAGGCTATTAGGTTATAGGTAAGTAGCCTACCTATAACCTAATAGCCTTAAAATATAAGTTTAATATAGGTAAGCTAATATACTAGTTTAGAGTATATATAGATGCCTTATACAGATAAGATATTAAAATAGGTAGCAGTAGAAAGACTTATATTTAAAGACGTTTACTAAAAGTAGCTACCAAACTAATTCCCCTCCCTTTGCTACTACCACCTTCTCCCTTCTCCTCCTTATTACTACTACCCGCCGCCTCTTCCTTACCGCAACTAGCGTGACTTAGAAAAAGCTTTAGGGGACGCTTAGGTAAAGAATACTTAATATTAACTAGCTAATACTTACTATAGGGGTAGCCTAACGCCCTGTTAGTGTAGAAGCTGTAATAATAGCGCCTATATACTAAACCCTTATAACTATAGCAACTGCAAGTAGTAGGCTCACACCATTAATTAAGCGTGCATAGGCGATGCCTATACGCCGATAAGGCCCTAAGATCCCCTACTATATAGGACCGATATAGCTAAACTATCTAGCAGCGACGTTAGCAGTAGTTTATCTATTAAAATATGCTATCTATTTAGCGACGGTAGAAAGGTGCAATATAATAGTAGTAAGTATTAGACGAGGAGCTAGAGGTTAACCGTTGCTATAGTATAATTAGCAATAATATCTAGTAGTTAAGGATCTAATATATACTTATTATTACTAACAAAAGACAGCATATCTTAAATATCTTTAGAGGAAACAGTACTAGTAAAGTAAGGACACGGTCGTAGTGCAGGAGGAGTAAGAGTAGTTAAAGTTGGCGCTGCTAGTAGCGCAAAAAAAACAACGGCTATATTAGCAGAAGAGGAGCTAGAGCTTAGGCTTAAGTTAAAAACTACTTAGTAAACTTATATATTACGTTAACGAGGTTATTAAGGTTAATATTAGTATCTAATATAATAATAGAAGCAGATAAAGTTATAGGTTATTAAAATATAATAAGCTTTAGATAAGGGTGCCGCTAAATATATAGACCTCGCTAGCTTAATTCTATTATTGCTACCTATAATAGACTAAGGTATTAAAGGACGTGATAGTAGAACTAAGCTAGTAAAGTAATTAGTAGTTAAAAGAGAATAATAGCGGTAGCAAATATGGGTAGGTGCGAGATATCTACTAAGGTTAGTATTAATTAGAAGTCTTATAAGGACGACTTATTAAATAGATATTTAATAGTAAGGAATTGCTATAGTAACGGAGACACCTTAGGTAGATATTAATAGTTACTACTACGGCAGAGGAGCGTTAAATAGTTGCTTACTAAAGAGCTTACCGTCGTCCTTATCTAAGGGAGTAGATAAGGCCTTAATAGGTACCTCTTTAGAGGCCCTATTTACTCCCTTAATATTAGGCTATAAAGACGTACTTACTGTAACCGGCTTAGCGCAGGCAAGGCGTAAGCGAGGCGTCTATAAAACGTGGCCGCCTATACTAGAGAATAGTAGAATTTAATTTTATAGTTCTACTCTATTAAGAACTAGATACCTATTATATCCCGCTATTGTTATTACGTTACTATAAACCCTAAGGGCCTTAGCGCCCTAATAGTTCTAAATTCTTATCCCTTTTTAGGGGTAGCGGCCTAGCAACACAGCGGTCTACTAAGGCTATAACTATATATTAGCAGCCCTCTATTAAGAAGACGACCTATATTTATTAACTATATCGCAGCCTATTAACTTAATAGCGAGACGTGGGCGTAACACTAGCGTAGTATATAGTACTAAGTCTAGGGACTAGCCCTAGGATAACGCGGATAAACCTATATCCTAAATAGAACTAGAAGCTATAAGCAAAAACACTATATAAGAAATATATAATGGCTAGAGAATAAGAAGCTATAACTCCTAAAGTAAGGAAAACTATAGTTACTTAGAGAAAAGGTAGGAAATACTAAGACGGCGTTAATGCGGTAAGGTAATATTAACTTCCATTTCTAACCTAGATTTACTACCTTAAAGCATCCTATTAGAGTACTTAAATAGTAGCTTAATGCATCCAATCCTTAAGAGAAAGGCCACTAATATAATAGGCGCTCTGCTAAAACAGGCCGTTAAAATAAAATAAAAATCTTTATATAACGGTAAGACTATTTAAAAGTACTAAGACTTCTATAATAGCTTAAAGCTAATATTCCGCCTAAAGCCTAATGCCTTTATAAATAAGGATACTAGAGTTATATTTACTATATAATATATAAAGGGAACTAATAAAACCTTTTAGCTATAATATAAAGATAATTATTTAGATATATAGTTTACCTAGAAGGATCTTATAGAATTCCTACTTAATTAGATTAAGAGTTCTATTAATTAAGAACTCTATATAGCCCTAACCTATATAAGGGTAATATAGCAAACTAATTAACCTATAAATAGGTTTGATGTTTACCTAACCTCCTTAAAAGTGTAAATTAACCCTTTTTATAATATAAAGCATTTAATAATATACCTATTCGCAAATCTGCGGCTAGAGCTATAGCTTACTATAACTAACTATTAGGAATTTCTATAAACTTAAAAGTAGCTAGTTTCCCTAACTGCCCTATTAAAGGAAAGCTAGGAGAGCGTAAGCGCCCTATAGGCTAGAAGTAATAGGTATACTACGACCTTAAATATAAAGACCACCCCGTTAGATAACTTAAGGAAAGTAGACTTTAAAACCACTACTAGTAACTTAACAGCGGGGCGAAGTAATACTGCTAGGGGTTTAACCCAGTCTAATAAGAACTGTAAAAATTATAGCAAGCTAGGATATTAGTAGCAATAGTGCCTAAAGTAGTAATAGTAATAGCCGCTACCTAATAGCGTAAACGCTATCTCTATACTAGGAAAAAGCAGGCGCCCTTAGAGCCCCTTATATCTATAGGGCGTAAGCTATTACCATCTTAGGAAAAGTCCTATCTAAGAAAACGTAAAAGGAGGCCTTAATAATGCTTAATCTCGGCGCTAAAGTAAATATAATTAACTAGCGATTCGCTATAGAGTGTAAAATTAAAATACTAAATATAGAATTGCCTACCTACTCCTAGTTAAATAAAACTTAGGTATATTACTATAAAGTTTATAAGGTACTACTAAGAATAAAGGACAGCTAGGGTAGAATTAGGAAAGTAACCCTTATTTGCTATAGAATAGCTAATACATCCCCTACTATTACCCTAGGTATATTAGGGCTAAAGAAGGCCTAACTTCTTACTAACTATAAGGTAAAGGCGTAGCAATAAAAGCTAGATGGCCTATCCCTATTACTATAAACCCTTAAGGGTTTTATAAAGTCTTTCTAAATAGAATCTAGGGTCTTTGCCTTAGTAATTACTAGACTAATACCTAGTAAGTAAGATAACGGCAACTTACTAGTCCTTCCCCTATAGTTAAAGGAAGTTAGTAATATCGTCTTATATAAGAAAATAGGGAAGCTACCTTAATACTATTAGGGCGACTATACTATTAACCTAGAAGAGGGATAAGAGGTTTTATATAGACCGCTCTATAACCTTTTAGTTAAAAAGCTAGAGGTACTAAAAGAGTATTTAGATAACGCCTTAGCTAAAGGCTAGATTTAACTAAGTACTAGTCCCATAGGGGTACCTGTTCTATTTATACCTAAAAAAAATAGGAAGCTATAGCTCTATATAGACTATAGAGGCCTTAAAAAGGTACTAATTAAGAATCGTCTTATACTACCATTAATTAGTAAAACCTTAGACCGCTTAGTAGGTTCTAAATCTTTACTAAGTTAGACCTAATAAATATATATTACCGCCTTTATATCCATTAGGACAATAAGTAAAAGACGGCGTTCCGTATATATTACGGCTACTATAAGTATTTAGTTTTACCTTTTAGGCTAACTAATGGACCAATAACCTTTTAGGGCTATATTAATTAAGCCTTATTAGAACTGGTAGACGTTTTCTATATAGTCTACCTTAATAATATTCTAATATTCTGTAAAAATCTAGAGGAATATTAGTGTTATATAGTAGAAATATTATATAGGTTATAATAATACCAACTATATACAAACTTTAAGAAGTGCAGGTTTAGCGTATAGAAGATTAAGTTCTTTAAATATATCTTTAGCCCTAAAGGCGTAGCAATAAATCCTAGCTAGGTAGAAGCCTTTACTAAATAAAAAGCCCTTAATCCCATAGGGATATCTAAGTTTTTTTTACGTTTTACTAACTTCTATCGCCGGTTTATTTATAAGTACTTTATTATTATAAAGCCTATTACTAATCGCCTTAAGGGAGTAAAGAATAGCCGTAAAGCTAGGCCTTTTAATTAGCTAGAAAAGGTAAAGTAGGCAATATACTAGCTCTATAACGCCTTTATAACAGCGCCGCTTTTATAATACTATATGCTAGGCTTACTAACCTAGTTATAAACTAATACCTTAATATAAGGCCTAATAGCAATTATATTATAGCTATTTAAAGACGGCCTTTAGTATCTAATAGCCTTCTAGTTTAGGAAGCTTTTACTAATAGAGCGTAACTATAAGACCTATAATTATAAGCTACTAGCTATTATAAGGGCTTTTAAGTATTAGAGATACTATATTAAGGGGCTATTAAGCCGCCTAAAAGTGCTCTTCGATTCTTATAATCTAAAGGATTTTATAAAAGTAAAAGCCCTTAATAGACGGCAAGCCAGATAGGCTATAGTATTAGCTACCTATAACTTTATAATTAAGTATAGGGTAGGAAAAACAAACCCTATAGACGCGCTATTAAAGCAACTCCTAGGCGTAAGGGATTCGCTAAAAAAAAGATACTATACTACTACTACTCTAAAGGACTTTAAACTAAAGATAACCCCATACTATAAAAGCGCAATAACAGCTTAGATACGGCAAGATACTATTAATATGCCCACTTAAAGCTAGTATAGTAGTTTAATTCCGCTAGACTGCTTTATTATTATAGGAGGTTATATATACCCCTAGACCTAATAGTTTATATAAAACTCCTATAAATCCACTATAATAAGAAAAAGACTCTAGATCTACTCTCGCGTAAGTACTACTAGCTTAGTATAAATACGGACGTTATAAACTATATCTCTACCTATAACTTATACTAATGTATATATGCGCCTTAATATCGCCCTTATATCGAGCTTTAAGCGCTACCTTACCTACACTAGCTATAGCAGAAGATTATAATAGACTTTATTATAGGCCTACCGCTTAATAAGTAAGGCAATAGGGTATATAACGCAATATATATAGTAGTTGACCGCTATACTAAGATGGCCTTATATCTGCTAATAGTAAAAACTATTACTATAACTAAACTTGCAGATCTCTTCCTTAATAAAGTAGGATGCCGTTTTGAAATTCTAAGAGGGGCTATATCTAATTATAGCAGCTTATAAGCAGTGTAGAAGTTTAAACGGCGTCTAGTAGGATTAGTAATAGCTATAAGCTAGTATAGAGAATACTTATAGAAGGCCCGCTAGTAGGCGAACTAGTAGCTTAACGCTTACAATTTATAGCTAATTAAAAATTGTAAAGAAGGTATATTATAGGCTAAATAAATAAAAAGGATATGTTAAGGAAAATCTAGTATTCTCCCTAGGTGGGGACTTTTACCTATATAGGGCTTTATAGGCCCTAGCATTCTATTATTATATTATTCCGTTATCCTGTTATCCTATTACCCCACTATCTAATTATATTGTATTTTACTATATATTTCTTATTTAGTAAAGGATAATAATAATATCCATATTATATAATAGCGTTAGTAAAAGACAGTCGCTTAAAAAAAGAGAGTTAGTTATTAAGCTATAAAGACGCACTTGCCGTAACCGGCTTAGCGTAGGTAAGGCGTAGGCAAGGCGCCTATAAAACGTAGTTACCTATAATAAAGCCTTATAGTAGGAACTATGGTAGACTTATTAATAGGCTAGGTATATAGGTAAATAAAAAGTTAATAGCGTAATAATAACTAGTGGAGTGGTTACCTAATAGATTAACTCTAATTATATTCTAAGATTTACTACAAAGAAGAGAACTATCTAAGTAGGGACTATGGTCCTTTAAATATATAATACTGCGCCTAAGAAATATACTAAGTACGTTAGTATATTAGTACGTCGGTATATTCCACGTTCCTACGTTCCTACATTTTTACGTTCTGAACTTATAATGTAACTAGCTACGTAACTTAGCTACCCCTTATCCTATAGCTCGATTAGTTTTAGCGCCTTTTATACTACCTTAACCAACCCATGTATGTCTCTTCTTAGTAGCCGTACTACTGCCGATATAAGGTCCGTAACATTACCCCGCACTAAAAAATAGTAGAATTTAATTCTATAGTTCTACTCTATTAAGAACTAGATACCTATTATATCCCGCTACTATTATTACGTTACTACAAACTATAAGGGCCTTAGCGCCCTAATATTTAATAAGATTAACCTTTTCTTAATTAAACGCTAATGGCTAGTTATATAGGCATTTAAACTTCTCCCTCTTAATATATACTCTAGCGGCTAAGTCGCGGAACTACTACCTAGTAAGTAATTACAGTTACTTTATTAAATTAACGCTTATAAAAATCTACTAAAGTTCTAATAAGCTAGCCTTATAAACTAGTACTTATAATAAATCTAGGACTTTAAAATAGAGAAAGATAATTTAATAGGATTAAGGTTGGGTAGGTACGGCGGCTAGTAGCGTACTAGATCGCCTACTACTTTAATAGCTTTTATAACTCTTAGGTCAGTATATATTCCTAAATTACCTATAATAATAACCCTCTGGTAGCTATCTAAATCCTTATTTAAAGCTAGAAGTAAGCTATTTATTAGCTAGTAGAAGAAGTTATCGGCGTTAGGATAGCCCTCTTATATAGCAGTATAGGGCAGCTAGCTATTAAGCCCTACTATAATACAGATACCCTAGATACGTCCTTTTTAAGTATTGCCTTTATAGCGAGTATTATAGCCAATTAGAGCGTACACCGAGTAATACTAGCTAGTCTTTTTATTAAAGATTGATTCGTCTAGAAATACTAAATCCTCTACGTTAAATTGGCCAATATTCTTAAAATAGTATTGCTAAAAAGACTAATTAGCGGCTAGTAATAGCTAATGAGCCTCCTTTTAAGTCTATTTATTTCTTTTTAACATACGCAAAACTAATAGTTAAGAGGTAATAGTCCCTCGCTTTATCGCGAGCTAGTAAATAATCTTATCCTACTACCTCTAGCACTCCCTCTTAATCCATTCTATTACCGCGCGCTTATTAGCCTTATTAATCCAATAAGAACGCCCAAGTTTATAAAAGGAAGGCGCTATAACGCTTCTATATCTTATAAGATTGCCCTCTATAGTATAGACAGTCGTTTTATAGGCACTAGTCTCCTTAATAATAGATTAAGGAATAGAAAATACAGGATCTGATTATAAGACTATAGCATTTTCTCTATTTATTAGAGAGACGCAAAGATACCTAAACCCTCTTCAAGAAACTCCTTTCTCTATAAAAAAGGCAGACTGGGAGCTTTTCTCTACTTCTTTAAAAGAGCAAGTTCTTAAGCTAGAACTAGAAGCGAAGCTTTTAGTACTAGAAGAACTAGTAGGAGAAAACCCCTATACAGAGATAGGAGATAAAGGTCCCCTAGCCTCTTTAGAAGATTCTTATAGACCTAGGGATAGAAGCTTAAGTACCCTA
>Ga0307515_10009059_pt1 | contig 19309 bp, 26 predicted proteins | sample 17_EM_MG_FD_194513 | JGI IMG/M metagenome (GOLD analysis project Ga0307515, IMG submission 194513) | Populus trichocarpa ectomycorrhiza microbial communities from riparian zone in the Pacific Northwest, United States - 17_EM | ecosystem: Host-associated > Plants > Roots > Unclassified | place...
ATGTTAATGAACTTGGCGTTTCTGGGGTGCGAAGGTGGTACACTGGTGTCGTATTTTGGCAACAGAGCGAAGATGTACGAGCCGACTCTGAGCTTCCCGGAGTATAGTCTCGCAAATCCGAGAAGAATTTCTTCATCTTCGACTCCATCTTCTGTGGAGCCGGCGTCGGTTGGTCCGTCCTTCGATGGAGGAGGGGCATTCCCAGCCTCCGCAGCCTCCCTGGCCATCCGCCCTCTTTCGCGCATCTCCTCAGCCGTGAGCTGCTTCTTTTTGTGCTCTGGGAAGTCCTTTTTTGGTACAGCGAACATCTTGCTCACATACGCCTCGACATATGCTGCATCGTCGCTATTGCATTCGAACAGATCTCGCTCGAGCTTGTTCTTGGGCTCAATTGTATCCTCTGAAATATCCGGATATAGAATTTTTGGAATACGGTGTTGTTGCGAGGATGAAGGGGGAGGTATTATGTCGATGACTGCTTGGACTGTGCAAGTCGCAAGAGGGAGCCATTGCGAGAAGATCAAGTTAAGGAGGTGGCGGGTATTCTTTGACTTAAGGTCACGAGGCAGTATTTTTAGATCTAGGGCCTTGACTATCTTCTCTACTTTGTCCGGGTTTCTGGCAGTACCCGCCCAGTTAGCAATGAGAATCAGTGGAAGAAATGAGAGCCCGATTACTCACGGATTCATCATTACGCTATCATACGCTGCCCATATATTGTCGAGAACGATCTGGACGAAGAGAGGTTTGAGGTTCCTCCCTCTTAGATGCTTCTGCCCAATGATGCGCTTCGTTTTAGGGTCCAAGTAGAAGTCACCCCAGAGGACCTTTCGTAGGTTGTCCTCATTGAACCCGAGCTTTGAAGCGAAGAGTTGTGCAAACTTGCCGATTCGGAAAGCCCAGCCGTCGATTGCCGAGGCAAAAATGACATTACCGTGTGCGGGGGCGAAGTAGATGTCTTCGTCATCCTTCTCCTGGAAGGCCTCCTCTGTAGTATTTTGCACGTCTTCCACAGAAGCATCTTCACCAGCTTCTGTGGTTGCCTTGCGGGCGGCCATTCTTCGTTCGCGCTCTTCCCTCCACCGCAAATCATCTTCCATACGCGTACTGGCGAAGAAGCTCCCCATCACGGCATTAACTTGTTCTATCAATTGAGAAAGATGATGGTACGCTTCAACTGGTGCAAACTTGAGCTCAGTAATCAGTCTATCAAATTTGTTCAGCACGAGGATCGGTCGCAGCCGGTTCTCCCAGCACTGCCGCAACACCGCAATTGTCTACCAGACTACATGTCAGAAGTCGGGCCCACCGATCGGTACCGAGCGTACTGACTCATTGTACTGACCTGGGTGCATACGCCTTCAACGACGTCTACAAGAACGAGAGCTCCATCGCATAGGCGAGAAGCAGAAGAGACTTCACTCAGGAAATCGACGTGCCCGGGGGTATCTATCAAATTGATGGTGTACATGGTGGCAGTTTGCTCTCCGGGTTTCGCAGCTGTCGTGAATCGTAATGAAACTGCACTGGATTCCATGGTGATTCCTCTCTGTTGCTCATCCTCTCTACTGTCGAGGTATCGCACTTTCCCTGTTGGAAATAACCACCAAGTTCGCGATCAGAAACTAGTAGAATTTATGGGGCACGTCGAGGAGTTCTGTAGGGTATGCAGGGGTGGTGAGGGTACCTTACCGGCGAGCCTGGAAGATATGATGTTATTGGCAGCGAGGAGTGAATCTGTAAATGTGGTTTTTCCGTGGTCTACATGTCCACAAGCAGTGATATTCCGTGTCGTATGCGAATTCGACCCCATCGATGAAAATGAGGGAGGGCAGTGGCAGAATTTGTCCGCCACCACCTGCCACTCTGCCAGCTCAACCCCCGCCACCTCCACCGCCACGGCCAGAGACGATGACTGTCCTACGGTATGACCACTGCCGCACGCGTCTTCGCTCCATCTGATATCCTTCCCAGGCTAGCAATATGCGTGGGTGGTGTATATTCTATGTTCCTGGTGAGTCGTTGGACCTTTCGAGCGTGAGGGCCCAATCTGACCTCTTACCCAGCTCTGGGCGATAGCACAGGAACGTTGTGAGTAATCAATGTGTATAAAATAGCTCCAAAACTTACCTCGCCCGTTCAGTGTCGATTCCTTTCCCCGCCATTGATGGCGGCCCCGACGCCAAATTCAAATCCGTTCTTTTTCTCAACACATGTCAAAGCGCTGCAAGTGCGCTATCTGCAATCATTTACCTCTGCCTACGCCGAAAACCCCGCCAGTCACTCCAGGAAATGCTGGGACTCGTCGAACCAACTGTGAATTCCGAAAAGGCCACCAACGGGAATGGTCACACATACGTAAATGGTGACAACAAGCATCCTCATCCTAAACACCCCGACCGTGTAGCCCACAAACGCACCAAGGCGCTTCTACTCTCCTGCTTCCGCATCGCCGTGCTTATCACCATCGCAGCTCCTTTCGGGTTTGCGGCTCTCTCACATATATCCTATCCGACTATGGTCCTTGGCAAGTCGTGCAAGCTTGTTCCCGTAATGATCGCGAACGTCTTCCTCTACCGTCGCAAGTTCGCCCCATACAAGTACCTCGTGGTCGCATTGGTGACTGCGGGTATCACCATGTTCATGGGCTTCTCCAACGAGGGTGCCTCGAAGAAACACGCAAACACCGAACTGAACCGAAATGGGCTCCTCGGTCTTACCTATGTGCTTATCAACCTCGCTTTGGATGGCGTAATCAACTCGACTCAAGATGAAATTTTCTCTCGGTACAAGATTACGGGCCAGCAGATGATGTTCTTCGCAAACGTCTGCTCAACTATCGTCACTGCGTCCCTCGCGGTCCTTCCGCTACCCTACATCCCGGTCATCCACCCTTCAGACTCGACGCGGCCGGAACTTGCTGTTGCCCTCGAGTTTCTCCGAACCCACCCCAGTGCCGTTGGTCCGCTGCTCAAGTTTGCATTAACGGGTGCGATGGGTCAATTATTTATCTACGAGACGATCCAACATTTTGGGAGCTTGACACTGGTGTGAGTATTGAGCCTTTTGTGAGGCTGCTTGTGTACAAATGAGGTCTTACGTCTTCATAGGACAATCACGCTCACTCGCAAGCTCTTCACTATGATCTTATCAGTGGTCGTCTACAATCATACGCTGACTCTGGGTCAGTGGGCGGGTGCCGCCGTTGTCTTCGCTGGTATTGGTGTCGAGGCATCCGTCAAACGGAAAGGTGGGCCCCGAGTCTTCCTGCCGCTGTTGCAAGTGCTCCTTGCTGACTCTTTCTTCAGACATCCATGCCAAGCGAGTCGCCGCAGAAAAAGAAAAAGCTAGGATCAAGTCACTATAGAGTCGTGCTCTTTCACGCAGAACCATCTTTAAGTAGTTATATCCCGTACCATACGTGATTATTATGATATATTTAGAATTAGTGGGCTGCTTCCTCAGAGGAATTGGCTGGGTGCTATAACGAAAGATATAACTCAGTCTGGCACTCTCCTCTATCTCACAACAAGACACTGCATGCCCAGATCCACCGGTACGGTCTATTTATTTCTCGGGGCCAGCCAATACTTTGGCTTTTCAGACGCTGCGCAAAAACGGGATGGGTCCGGCTTGCGGAGCGGCCCCATGAGGCTGACTACGGAGGGGTTATGGCTATATCAAGTGAACCCTTCCGTAGTTGGGTCTTGGTGGCGAATCCACCTGAACACTGTGAATGAATGGCACATGGGGGATTTCGAAGAGCGGGTAGGACCGGATAGGGTATTCGCTATGGGATGGTGGTATCGCATGGGGCGACTGTACCAACACTTGTGACTCGAGGAGTGCCAGATGACGCGTTGGAATCGTTCAGAGTGTAAGGGCTCGGCTATATTTCATATTACGTAATCGGGCTGGTATATAAGTGTCTCGATTGTTTGTCAGGGCATCGATTTACTTTACCCTCTACTACGTCTTTGACTACGCATCACTTTGGACCTTCCGTCGTAATATTGAGAGACGGGATACAAAGTTATGTGTGGTCAAAGACCTATTGGAGGATAAAGTTAAATAATGAAACGACAAACAACCGAGATCGGGACACTATATATATACCCGATCGCCCGATTACGTAATATGAAATATAGACACAGAGAGGTCGTTCCTGGAGTGAAGGAACGAGGATGGTGAGCTGAGGGTTTATGGTATACGGCGTATCGAGAAACGCTGGGTTGTGTCTCTGTGTTTGCGTGTTTAGCAGCAAAGATGACAAATTGTTCTGTGTATTAGTCTATTGTGCTTTATTATTGTGCTTTCCAAAAATAATGTCCATGTCGCCTTTTTTTTTCTATGGGGAGGGGAAATGAAGTGGGCGGTCATGAACTCTATTCGACACGAGTTGGCCTTTCGACTCTACCCTCGCCCGCCCTTAAACTATCATATATCATCAAAATTAGATCCAATGTCTCAACTATGCACCCGATCTCGCACGCGGAGTCACGACGAATGTGTCCTGGAGGACACTGAATTTTCGAATGGTTGATCCAATTTATTGCTTCATCGGGCGCTCCTCAGCCATGAAGGTGAGTCCTATTTGAAGGGAGGTATATCCATATACTTCTTGCAACCTCAGTGTTAGCTGGTGATGGCGCTTGGCTGTGACGCTAGGCTGTGGCGTAGACAGGAGAAGGGGGACAGGGGTATGTTATCATGTATATATATGGTGCGCTGTTCAGTGGGAGGAACCTCATGGTTATTCCCCCCACTGAGCGGCGACCAGTATTGTCACACTCAGTGGCATGGTGGGTTCCAGCACAGTTCCAGCGATTCTACACATTCATTTGAATGCTCCACCACACAATCTGGGGTTAGGGGTCATGCACTCATAGCAGAATGTCTCAATGAAAGTAGTGGCCGCGCGTTGGTCCTTAGCTTACAAGGTGCAATGATCACTTGAATGATGGAGAGCTGTGGGGCCCATCCTCCGGAGGCGACCGTTTGGAGACGTGGCATATTCGTGGTACCATCCGCACCTTGCATAGGCCTGGGTGAGACCTCTGGTTGCACCTCCTTCTCGAGCCATTCCACAACTTCGGCCTTTTCGATGACAAGCAGCTGGCCAATGAGATCGACAACTGTGAGGGAAATGTTCATGATGAAAGGTGCTCAGAAGCCTAGCTTCTCTAACAGAAAACTGCCGAGGGGTGGGCCCATGGTGAGACTAAATAATACTCAGGGGATGAACGTCGGAATGAATAATTGTGTACCTACCCTAATGAAAGCCTGTCGTGGCCAGGCCAAGCTGTCCTGTATAGATTGTAAGCTGGAGTACCGTGCTATCTGAGGTTTTGGACCCACAGCCAAGTAGTTCTTCTGGGACCGTATCATAGCTATGTATCATCCATAAGGTACGAATATAGAGAAGCGCAATGTTGCACCTACAGTAATGCAAAGGCGATGGTCCACACAATTGCTAGGCTATATGTCTGGTCAGACGATTCAAGGGGTGCAAGGGAGACACAAACCTGATACCTTATATCACCTGCGCAAAGCACAGTGGCCAATATGAAGGTGCTTCCATGAACATGACTTGTGAGGCAACTAGAACGATCGAGAAGGCCGATGATCATTGGGACCTGCAATTCCAGTATCTCTTGGCAAAGTACAATATAGGCAGGGTCCCTGCATAGTTGCCTCAGTGCGTATCCTTCGCAATCTTGATGGATTATGGTTCACCAGCGATGAGGCTGATCGACTAGTGCAGAATTCGCGGCAGATACAGGGCGGACCACTGGAAAAGATTCAGTGGTACTGTTTCGGCTTCAAGTTCTAGGACATGACGAGGTTTCTGTAAGGACTGGTTGGTTAGTGGCAGTCAACCGATGCATTTCATCATGCAAATATGCTGAAACAGACCAAGAATAATCACTCTACGGGTTTTGAGCGCGTCGAGACATCGAGTATATGTGCTATGGACTTCAAATACATCTCTCCATGTAGACATATAGCTCTTTCCTTTGGATCGCGACTTATTCGGCGGTTGACCATGATGCGAGTGAGAGGCTGGAAGGCAAGGTTCGGTGACCTCGGACTTCATCTCCCCCTCCCCGTTGAAACGGAAAAAAAAGTGACATTGACATTATTTTTGGAAAGCACAATAACCATTTATTCATGGCTATTAAAGCCGTGCGAATGAGAACATATGGATGCCAGACTCCTCACATGTCGAGCAGCTTTCTGATCCACCCGAATTACATTCAACAAATAATACAGAAAAAGAGGAACACAAAGGAATGACAAAGCGGGCTGCCGAATTACTAGATCAACGAGAGCGCTGGACGCGAGGTCGACATCGAGCAAACACGTCAGGACATTTCCACATCTCCAACACCAGGAACGCCCCTAGATAGGCTTGCCAACCACTGCTGCTCTTTGACTTCAGGGTCTGGCTGGTGTTTCTTCCGTTCAATTCTTGGGGAACAACGGGGAAGGGTCCGAACATCAGCTTGACATAGCCAACGAGGTGTATTAAGTACTTACTCTTCATCATCAGAGTCTTCCTCCCGCTTCCTACGATTCTGTCGTTGAGCGGCGGGCTGAGACCCTACGGCCATGGAGGCACGATATATTGCTTCATACTCCTGTGGTATAAGGATTGAGAGGCCAAACACACTGAGACATACTCGTGAATTCATACTTTGATCTGCGACAGGAAACCGCCATTAGGTGAAATGCAGTAACGTCGATTCTGGACCATGTGCAGCGCATCATCGCAGGATAGACGGAAATGCTCCATCACGAACATCACGACGAAGGCAGGAGAGATGCTGATTCCACCTGTTATACGGATCGATCGTCACGCCTCGTGAATCAGTGAACAACGATTACTAAATAGTGTACCCACCATTACAATGTACCAGCACTTTTCCGCCTTTCTTAATCGCATTGTATATGAAATCGCGTGCACTGTCGAAATACAGATGGCGGAAAATCAGCCATGGCGGGGAAGGGACGACAAGATGCAAGAGAAGTACACACGCCGGGAACAGTCTAATTAGATTCTGGTCTTCTGTATCCTGTACGTCAAGGGTCATGTAATCAAATTGTTCTGGAAAGCGTGGCTTGACGGAAAAAGCTTCCTTGGCATCGCGCAAGCAGACGCTGTTCATGTCAAACACGTCAGCACGACGCCCTTGCGTTGGGCATGAATAAAACTTGAATGAACACGTACATGTGGCTGATGCCGAGCTTCCGCAACTTGTCGAGATCCCTCGAGACTAAGTAAGGTCCCAGGAGGAGCCCCGGGATAATCTCTTGACAATCTCTTCTCATCTCGTATCTGATGGTGGCAAAATGGGTGAGCAAACCCCGCGAAAGCACCAAGCCAGGCCTTTGCCACGAACCGCCATTCAACATCACCGGGGCCCTGAATAATCTCCTTAAGCTCCTCTCCTGTTGGGACGTGTGTCATGGGCTGGGCCATCTGGGATTCCATCGCAAGAGGGCACCGCGCTTGTTCACAGGGACGACGTCCGGGGTAAGAGTGGCGAGTAAATATTTGTGGCAACGCATCTTGGACCTGTCGTTTGTCAGCCAGAAAACAGAAGACGTTGGCAAATAAAATATAACCTATTTGATGGCCCCCTTTGATACATTCCGTCTCCCAAACGGGTCGGTAGCCGCGTTTCTCCGTTGAAGATCACTTCTGTGGCGGACAGTCCCGAAAGACGCGTCAATCGTTACATAGATGGCGCATATGACCTCGAGGAGTTCGCACAACTGCAATGCCCCATGACTCATGTTCCGTACCCAAGGCCAATCAGCACAAATGATTACCGGGTGCGGTGTCACCTTAGTTCCGGCGCGTGGAACGTTCAGCATTTCTGGTCGGACTACTACCATGGTGCAGAAGTTCGATTGCCGTACGAGGCAGCCTGCCTCGTTATGTGCGTTGCATGCGACGTATAAGCACCAGCTGGCATTGCAATCCATGCTTCCCGGCTGTAGAGGTGTGCATATTGGAATAGGTACTACAGTATTTGAAGCCCTTGCGAAATAGTTAGCTTGCCATCATTGGGCATTGGGTAGACGGTTGCTATTACCCTCATCAGAACGCACCGCCTGTTGTAGATTACTGGCTCACGAAGTATACAATATGTTCGAGAAACCTTTCTGTGTGGTTGAGATGTCCTCCTGAAATTAGAAACTGGACCCCTTCACGTCAACCATCCGTCTGCCCTATTCGGCATCTGGTGTCGAATACTGTACTTTGAAGTGGTATCTAATGTTCTGGGTATATCGGCTAGATGCGACGTGTAGCAATCTCACGACGTGGGCCTAGCTTAGGCCAAACTGTGGCGACTCAGCTTAGACCCCTCCGTTTCTACAATTCTCACCTTGGCTCCCTCGGAGTCTTCCAGAGGTCCTAAAATGAGCACCTCAACACCATTCAGCTCGCAACTTTTTACAACTTTCCCTGAGTTGGCCCATCTCTCGTACGTGTCTGTGGGAGCTGTCTCAGGACGCTTGTGACATGAAATCCCGCAAGCCGACAAGACCTCGAAGACCTACTTAATGAGCCGGAATACTTCCAAGCCACCTTCTATTCGCTTCCACGAGTCAAGCATATTCTCCAGTCTCAAATCGAGTTGGGTCGTGCCAATGAAGCAATAGCCAGTAAGGTTCATGTATTCATAGCCCATTGTTATATCCTAATGGGATTTTGTAGAGAAAACGCTCGCTTCCCAAGACCACGTCTATAAGCTGCGAGCGGAGACCCAACAGGTGTTTGATGAGGCCAAGGCTTTGGAGGTGAAAGCGAAGCAGCTTGAACGAAAGCAGCAGGAGTTGCATCAGGTATGCACATCGATTCATTTATTTCGTCCCGTCCCATGATATCGTCCTCCCTCGCCAGATGTTGTAAACTCATACCTTCGGCAGCGATATGCTCCTTCTTTCCTTCTTCTTCGACTGAAGCACGCCACAACTGCGCAAGACGAGCTGTCTGAAGCGACCGCGACTGCATTTGTCCACACCGATTCGGACGAAGGCGAGAAAGTTGGCACAAAAGAAGTCGATGATTTCATCAAGACGTTCAAAGAGCAAAGAATCACGTATCATAAGCGGACAATATGGAGTGAACACTGGTCGAACGGGAAGGTGACCTGGCCAGATGATTGAAGGCCGCCTGGGGAGACTGAGTTGATGTGGCAGTGAATAACTCGGTCGAGAGGTTGTAGGTAAGGAGGAGGACGAAGAATCTTTGTTTGGTCCTTGTTCACGCTTGGCTCGTTGCAGCTGCCGGGAAGTTCTCGAGTATTAAGGGTATATAGCAGTATGCAGTGTAATCTCAAGGCAAATAATAGCAATCCCCTACGTTTAAGACCAACACCCATTTGCTTCGTCTGGCACCAGCGGAGGCGTTAAGACGGCCTAATGGGAGCAAAGTGCTCTATCGAGTGAGAGTGGTGGAAAGTCGCGCAGAAATCTCAGCGAGAGGAGTCAAAATATTTCCTTCAATCTTGGGAGGCCGAGGGCAAGTGAAGAAACGTGCTCACGCTCACCATGTGGCCACGACCTTAAAGTAAATGGATTTGACCTGTCCTCTGCCTGTATCGAAACCTTTTCCTCCCGGGCACATCACACCCGCCCGTTGTGTGTACCCGCCCAAGCCCGCAAGCTTGATCTCCACTCCCTAAAACTAAATCCACACTCTGGCCCAGGGAAAACCAGAGGACAATGAAAACACACCTGAGTGAGGTTATAACCCCCCAGCAAACCTCTCGGGACAGATCTACCTCGACCCTGGTTGTGCTCGAACACAACCTCACTCGATCGTCGATTCCCTTGCTAAGAGTACTATTGGACACGTCTCCAAAGTACAAAAGAGATGATTCTCGTGCTCTTCTAATATGTCTGCTTCACGCTCCCTCGGTCCTGATTGCCGATACCTCTCAAGACGGTTGCTTGCGCGTGCTCGACCTCACCAGTCGCGTCTCTAATTTCGGCTCCGAATCCAGTGAAGCTTCGAGGGCTAGTGATGAGGTTCTCACGGCCATTCAAGAAGGTTAGTGAACTACTTTAGTCCGCTTCTGCTTGCACTATTCTGAGCATGAGGTTCTAGTCCCGAAGGAGTCCCCAATATCTATATACATTGACTCAATTGATGCCCTAGCAAAAGCTTGGGATTCACCTTCCCAAGCGGCCCACTTCCTTAAAAAAGTGCAACACGCTGTGTCATCCCACACGTGTAAGTGACGCGGAACATTCACAAGTCTGATGTACACAATCTAAGGCTTTTCTCTGGCAGCACCCTCTCGTATGGTCCTATCAGTCTCCTCTCGTTGTCCTGTTCTGCCCCATCTCCTGATGACGGCCTTTTCTTCCAACCTGCACCACATAATACTACACCCACCTCTACTTCTGCGACACATCTCGACGGCTTTCCTCCTCGATCCACCTCCCCTCACTCTCCCACCAAAGTGGTGGTCGATCTTTGGCCCGTTTTCGTCACGAGAGCGGGGGGAGGCAGAACGCTTGTACTTCTCGGCGCGGTATTCAACTGAAGTTGCTGCTACGGAAGATGAAGTCGCCGTAGAAATCCTCTCACGATCGGGTGGTGCTAAAGGGGTGGTTCGGGTGTTGGAGGGATGGAGCCCGAGCAAGGGACCATGTAGACTCGAGGAACTCGAAGAGCTTAAGCCTGTATTTGCGAATAAGAAAGTGTCTGTTCCAGTACGTACATCCTTATCTCCCTCTCTGAAAGGATCTCGACCGACGGTGAACAGACGATGGTGGACCCGACAGAAAATTTAGCATTCAACCTATCGCTAACGGCACCACAAGAGATTGCGCGGTCTCAGGTCGTGCTGCCGTACGTGCACAAAGGTGAGTGGATGATGGTAGTTGGGGACGTATGGAATAAGCCTTGTATAGGTCAACCGGGGGCGACTCACGCGGCACCAGCGATCTACTACGACCCAGATTCTGCGGACGACATGGACGACGATGACCTAGATGATCTGTGAGGGACAGGGATAAGCGTTGGAGTCCACGTAGACTGTGTTTGGATATTTGTTTGTTTGTGACAAGCTTGCCACTATCTCTTTTCTCTTTTCTCCATATTCCAATATGACGCGACTACGACGGGGGTTGCTGGCGTGGACGCTGGTGTCTGCATTATCGCTTTACACGACGACGACGGCAGCGTCTGTGCTTGCCATCGACTATGGCACAGACTTTATCAAAGCGTCTCTCATGAAACCCGGCGTCGCGTTTGACGTCCTCCTCAACCGAGACTCGAAGCGGAAGATGGCAGCTTCGGTAGCATGGAAGGGCGATGAGCGATTATTCGGCACAGACGCCGTCAACATTGTCAGAATTTCCTCGACCATCCGCATGTGGCATGGGCTGACACTCCCGGATACAGGCAGCACGCTTCCCATCAGAGTCTTTTAGCGGTCTCAAGCTCCTACAGGGTGTAGCATTTGGTTCTCCCCAAGCTGAGCGCCACGCCACCCTCCACCCCCAGCTCGACGTGGCAGAATCGGATAGAAATACTGTCAATTTCAAGCGCAAAGATGGCTCGATATGGTCAAACGAGGAACTAGTAGCAATGCAATTCGCATATGTGAAGGGCCTCGCAGAGGCTGTAGCAGTAGAGAATGTCCGTGATGCTATCATTACCGTAAGTATGCCTTAGCAAGCGTGTCTATTACCTTCCACCAACTATAGAACTGATTTTTTCCCCTACCATGATAGGTTCCCGCCTACTATTCGCAATTTGAGCGACAAGCTGTACTAGACTCTCTTGAGCTCGCGGGTCTTCGTGGGGTATCCCTTGTGAACGATGGAACAGCAAGTAAGGACAACTATTACTACTTGCAGGGCATCCACTGACTTTGGATACAGTCGCTGTCAACTACGCCATGTCCCGCTCTTTCCCAGAGAAAGAGTACCACATCATCTATGACGCAGGCGCGAGCGGTATCCGTGCCACCCTCGCCTCCTTCCACACTGTTCCCAGTGACTCTGCTCCTAAGGCCCTCAAGTCGAAAACCGGCGATCCCACCCACGTCGAAATCAAAGGCTTTGGATATGACCGACAGGCGGGTGGCGCAGAGATGGACTACAGGTTGCGCAATATACTCAAGGAGGCGTTTGAAACCAAGCACGCTCGCGGCAGGGCCATTAATAAGGAGATGCGAGCCATTACCAAGTTGAACAAGGAGGCGAACCGAGTCAAGACTATTCTCAGCGCCAACATTGAAAGCAATGTGATGGTAGGGCAACGATCTTACGTCTCATTCGATCGCTAATAGTCGGTAGATTGAAAGCTTCGTTTGGGATATTGACTTCCGGACCAAAGTCACTCGAAGCGACTTTGAGGACGCATGTGCCGATCTGAAACCCCGATTCGTTCAGCCTATCCTCGATGCACTCACGCAGGCTGGATTGACGATAGTACGCCACTAATTCTCATTCCTGCACCGCACGAATTAATTGAGCTGCTTTTGGCAGAACGACATCACTTCCGTGATTTTCGCGGGAGGCATCTCTCGCGTTCCGATGGTACAAAATGCCGTCAAAGCACTCGTTGGCGAGTGGGTGAGCTCCTTACCAGGTGACTTGAATAACACTGACCCCTACTCCTACTCTTCCAGGAGTAAAGTTGCATTCAACGTCAACGCTGATGAAGCAGCTGTCCTCGGTGCCGCTTTCTACGGCGCCTCGTTGAGCCGACAATTCCGAACAAAGGAAATCAAAGTCGAGGACCTTTTGGCTCACGACATTCAGGTTTCGTATGCGGCAGAGTCGAAGATTACTACCAGGGTCATCAATACGTCCATCTTCCCGACTGGGAGCAAGCATGGCGCCAGGAAGACGCTCACGTTCAAGCGCACAGACGACTTCAATGTCACATTGGCATACAAGAACGCAGAGGCTAAGTGAGTAAGGCATCCTTAACCTTATTTCTTATTTATTTATTTAATTCAAATTTTCCCGATGCGATTTTCCAGGGGCATCCCATCGAAGATCATCGAGGCGGAACTCGTCGGGGTCCAAGAGGCGATTACAAGCCTCACAGAAGCTGGCGCGAAAGAGCCAGTAGTCAAGCTCACCGTTGGCATCTCAGACTCTGGCTTTGCCACGCTTGAGGATGCGATCGTCTTCGGCGATATCAAGGGTGATTCGATCACTGGTGCGTGAAATCACGTTATCCACCTTTTTGTGCTTAAATCTTTCGCATCAGGAAAGCTGAAGAATCTCTTTGGAGCAGGGTCTTCCTCGTCGAGCGATTCTGAAGATTCTGAAACCACGACAAGCTCAGCTGCGGACACAACTGCCACGGTTAAACCACCCTCCGTAAAGGATACAATCCCGCTCACGCTCCGCACTCACCATCTCAATCTCTTACCTCTTTCGGGGCCGGAAAAGGTTGTTGCGCGGCAGCGCCTTGTTGCGCTAGACAGCAACGAGGCTACCCGTCGGCGGAAGGAGGAGGCATACAATATGCTCGAAGGGTACCTGTACCGATTGCGTGACTATCTCGATGGTGAGCCGACGAGCCCGTTCAAACTCTACTCCAAAGAGGAGGAGCGGAAGAGTCTAGAGCGGAAGTTAGAGGAGGCACTTGCTTGGCTCAGCGAGCATGGGGAGGATGCAGAAACAAGGGAACTCTGGGCTCAACGGGAGGCGCTTGAGTGCGTATCTCAATCACCTCATCTTATGGAACAAGGCTAACCTTGGGTGATCGCAGGGCGCTTGAGAAACCTATTCAGTTCCGCTACAAGGAGAACGAAGATGCACCACGAGAACTCGATTCCCTTCAGCAGGCACTCACGGCAGGTGACTTCTTCCTCAAGTCGGCGCGGGAGAACCGCACGCTCGAGGCGGCTGCGGACCTTCCACACAAATACACCCTTGAGGAGCTTGATGCCGTGGAGAAGCGACTGAACGAAACGATTGAGTGGCTCAAGGCTGGGATGGAGGCGCAGAAGAAGTTGAAGAAGAACGAGGATCCGGTGCTTATCTCTGCGGAGATGAAGGCGAGGGGTGTGACGCTGCAGAACCAAGTGATGAAGCTGTTGAAGAGAAAAAATCCCAAACCGGTGAAGAAAACCACTTCCTCCTCGACTGCTGCGACCGAGACAAAGGCGACCGGAAGTGCTACAGCAGCGGAGGAGACAAGGACATCGGGTCATACGGAGCTGTAGAGGCTCCTTAGGTGGTGTGGTAATTATTATATATTCAGATCAATCCATTCTCACCCCTGAAGAGTCCTGTGATACCTCCTTACGTCTGGCGATTTACATTTTCTCATCTCCTAAGAAGGCAAATCGTAAGAGTTGGGGGCCGAGAGATGAAAGGTCTCGTACCAGAGAACTGTAGCCATGGGGCGTCTGGAGAATACTGGTGACAAGTCGCCTCTAAGTACAAGATTTAAGTCCCCTTCCATGCAGAGGTCATGTGGTTGATTAGCCTTGAGAAAATATGAATCTGTACATGCGGCACACTACTATGGAGAGGATGTTACAGCTCAGTACGTGCACTCCCTTCGAGAACGACATCGAATTTGCCATCATGGTCGCTCCGCCCGTGATCGACACCATACTAAACGAAAGAGTAATGAGGTGGAGTCAACTTAACCAGACCATGAGCTGGGTAAATACTCGTGCGTAGGTGGCTCGACGGTGTGAAGTGATCGTGGAGGAGAGAAGCTACGCCATATGCCAGGACCACGCTTCGTGCAACCAGGGCAGCAAGGGTGTCATACGTACAGGTAGATCAATACAAGTCGAGGTCTCAGCGCGCAGGGGTCATCCAGAATGACACCTCCTTGCTGGCGGGTCTTCAGGGCATATCTTGAGCTCATAGTACTGGTTTACTCTACCAGGGTATCGATACCTTGCCACTAAAGTGTGGGAGCGACTAACCATATAATGAATCCAGGTCATTATATTATGGAAGTGGTCATGAAGGTCAACCCTACGCTATTTGAGTGACAGAGATCCAAATTAGATCCAAGAGGTATTCACTTCATGTCAGGTTCGCTTTCAAGTGACGAAGAGTCAAGCATTGACCAATGGCAGTGAACAGCTTGATGGAATCGGCTTACCTCTCGCCCTTGACCATAAGAAAGCCACACGAAGGTGCTTTGTATATGCGGTTGACGTAGGTTGACGTCTCTGGAACAACCCTAAGTCGCGTGCCAGCTTTGTGTGGAACTTGAGTGAGATGACTCATCACACGTGTTAGTTGTTTGGTCCTTGTTCTGTATAAAGTGCACGATGTGTTTGCCTTACGGTTGTTCCCCCGCTCTCTCCCTGCGTTAGGTTGGTCGTGCTCCTCCAACAGGAAGCTCAGCCTGGAAGGGCCAAGGGACCACATTGGCTATATAGGACTCGTACGCTCGATATAGTATCATTACGTGTTCATAGTGCACCTCAAAATATATCCAAACAAAACTAAGGTATGACCCAAACGTATCGTATTTGATTTGCACAGAGAACCCTACAAAGCTAATACCGAGGTCGTTCATACAGGTGGACGTTATGGGGGTGACATGAATGTCTCGGTCAACGGCTGTGTGATTTTGGTTAACTACACCTTCTTTGTATCAGAATTTGTGTTTTCCCGTTTAGTATACTGCTGTATGTCCTCGCCACTAATTGTTTTATTTACTTGCTTGTTAGACCCGACCATATCTGACTCACATTCGACGGTTACGTTGGCTATCACTGTGCACTCGTTCACTATCCAGGAACGGCATATCTGAGACCTTGAAATACAACACCCAATTTGAAATTTAACCTGGAACCTTTCGTGGGTGGTTGCAAGCAGGTCCCGGATGATTGTGGTCAAGTATGCATGCATACCGCCACAACAACTCAGAGTTGCCTGCCTCATCATTCGCCTGAGGGATCTAGTGCCTCAAGGGTCTAGCATCTATCGGCCTGGGGCCTTCCTGTGATTAACGAGAGTACCCCCTGATGGGTTTCGAGGCATTAAACCTCTCGGGCGCGTCTCGGGAACAAGAAAGAACAAGAACAAGGTGGTATACAGGTGCACTATAATATTAGGCGACACAACACTCGTCTATACCTGCGTGCAAAGTAGCATAGCGTCACCGTACGTGCTCATGGATGAGTCGTGCACAGTCCAAGGGGAAAGAAACGTGGTAGAAGACATCGGGAGCATCTTGAAGAAAGCATGGTCGGTGGGTCTTCATGCACCACGAATGATTGTAGCGATCTCAGGATGCCCTTGCACCTCGGCCCATTCGGCAGGAGTTTTTCCATCCGCGTCCTTGGGTGTCCGGTTCGCTCCATTAGACAATACTGTTCGTTAGCGGTGAGTATTTCACTTCACCCAGTGACTGTGCTCTGTGTAGCAGGAACGAGATACTTATGCACTCACAGAACATGACCCATTCCATATCTCCTTCCAGTACGGCCAAATGTAGTCCTGATCGCTTCCTTGACCACCCCACCCTGCGCTGTCCACCCTCTTTCATCTCTACCTTTTCATCGCTGCCCTCTATCTCTACCTCTACCTTCGTTTCATCAACCAGGAAATCGACGATTTCACGCTGGTCGCGATCCTCCTCTTCCCTCAGCTCGCTGATCAGTTCCAACGCCGCCTTCCACTCGTGCTTCTGACACAGAACTGCGAGCTTGGCCCCCAGCTCTGCGATATGGTCGGTGCTTGCCTCTTCGGCGTCCCTTTTTTCTGCTTCAGCAGCCAAAAAGGACTCATACGCGGCGCCGTTTTCTTCTTGCTGCTGCCATACAAGGTCTTCGTCCAAAGCTTCGCCGAGGTCGTATTCAATCGTGGTACCGCCTTCATTACGGACCGTCACAAGCAGTCGTAGCTTGCTCGAGTTAGGTTCTGGCGTAAGGGTAGAACGTGTGCAAACGGGGCACATGGTACGATGCTGCGCAGAAGTTACAGAATAGTCGACGAAACTGCGATTGGAGGAGGGCCATATTAGGACTTGATCCGTGCCGATGGCGAACATTACTCACCAGGCCCAATGATAATGATGTCCACATTTCAGTTCTACGTCATCTGGAAGATAACTAGCGAAACTATTCAGTACCTCTTCACCGTCAATGAATTGGTCAAGTACCTCACTTCCCCAGTCTGGTCATCCTCAACTCCGATCACGAGTTGCTCGAAGCAAATTCCGCACTCGTCATCCCCGACCGCCTGGCTCAGACTCACAATGCTGAAGCTGCGGTCACGACCAGCCGCCTTCCCTCTGTTCGATGGACTCGGTGGCCCACCGCTCGTGGTTCGACCTCCCACAGCGTTTGGAGGTGGCTCCAGGGCCGTCCTTTTTTTCTCTTCATCATCACTTCCATCCAGAGGGGTTGGAGGGACGAGTTCTATAGGCGGTTCCACTCCGAGGGTCTGGATCGGTGAGACCGGAACCGTGTCCGCACTTCCAGGCGCGATTGTAGCACTGCTACTAGAGCGCAAAAAGGGGTCAAATCTTTTTCCCTTCGTCGTTGACGGGTCCAAATGTCGAATTGATATCGCCCTCCCGCTCGCTGCTGTGCGCGCTGCCGATGCGGCCTCAGAGTCGCTTGATGGGTCCGATCCGAATGATCTCGACATATTGCGCGATATGGGGCGTGTGCAAGCTGGGGACAAGGGCGAGGTCCAAGATCGATCGTTCGCGCCGACTCGGATTTGTATACTCCACGCGCCGTGACTATAAAGGACGCGCCTCGCTCGTCCTTCGCGTTTGACACACAGGAACTTTACATGTGTGTGGGGGTGTGTGAGGTTCGGATGAGTTGATGGATACCTGGATAGGCTTTGGAGATCGGATAAGGCTTAGTCCGAGGTAGTGGATCCGATGGGCTGAAGAGCCGATGGTCGCGTGTCAAGTTTCAAGCCCGGCTCGGACCGACCGTTCATTGAGAAGCTAGACTCATCGATATGAGTGCTCTTCTCACATGTCGTCAGCTGTCACCTATTGGAAGGCGCCCAACTTGGTTTACCTGAGGCTTCGTTATAGAGAACCTGCTCACGTGACGGTACCGGGAATTCGGTCGTTGATTGGCTTCCGTCGTTGTGACCGATGGACATCACAGGCACAGAAGTTGAAGTGGCCATCACCCCGGCACAATGCACAATGACACAAGCAAAGGAACGGTGAGCTAACCATAACCGCACGAGATACAACTCGGAGTGAAAGATGAGGAATCTCTGCCCCTGTCTGTGTCGTGAGGTGTACTGTGCACAAATCAAATCCATAGTGGAGATCACACGTGTGCTCCTCACTCCCCCTTCACTCCCTTCTGGTGTCAATCGCTAAATAGTGGAATGCTGCCCGGAAAGCATCACCACCTTATCCCAGTGGTGGGCATGGTTCTCTGCTACATCCTTTCTAATAATATTCCGCACACTCGCTGAATGGGATTCCTTGGGAATGCATGTTGACGGCCCTTTCCAGCCACTTCTGAGACCAGGGTCATAACAAAATCCACGGTTATTTGCATACTCCACTGTCTTCTCCACCTGAAGCTTCTACCACGTATCTTGCGCACGCACCTCGATTCGGCTCGCATCATTCCGTCAAAGGAAGGCCTCCAACGTATACTAGCCAATCATACCTTCTGTCTTCGTCCTATTTTTGACATCTTTGCACCCGGCCAATTAAGCCTCGCGGTGACCTCGCGTACTGAAGTCACTATTGTATGCTTCTTTACCTTCTGGAATGCACAAATTCGGTGAATAGCCCTTCTTCGCGCCGTGGTGATTTAGGTTTCAATAGTCAGCAGGCTTCTAACTGCTCGGATCCAGAACAGACTGCTTCCAGTCTCGTTCCCGTCTTGGGGGTATCACGAAATCGACACACCGTTGCTGCCCTGATAGTGACTATGCTATGGTATATTGTGCCTGTGGGGCGATTAGCGAACAAACGTCCCATCAAGCTTACCGGCCCCTAAACATCCGATCCTAATCTCCATCGACACAGGTTGGACAAATCATTACCAAAAACCACGTATTGAGGTCATTCTCTAGATTCGGAGAAGGACAACCTGTTTTAGACGATTGCCAACTTACTCAGAGTCCCTCTTAGCCGCGATAGAAAGTGGAATTCGAGAGTGATGACCTCTAAGTCGGCAATCACTCTCTCCGGGAAATGGAGTGAACATGTGTAGGTTCCCATGATTTGGTTGGTGTGGTGGCATCCGATCATGAAAGCAAGTATATTCCGGTGTACGTTGCAATCAGATTGACCTGCTTACGTGCTTCGCAATGGAAGGTTGTCCCCTTGTGGGGCCATTTGGTT
>Ga0307515_10009060_pt1 | contig 19309 bp, 15 predicted proteins | sample 17_EM_MG_FD_194513 | JGI IMG/M metagenome (GOLD analysis project Ga0307515, IMG submission 194513) | Populus trichocarpa ectomycorrhiza microbial communities from riparian zone in the Pacific Northwest, United States - 17_EM | ecosystem: Host-associated > Plants > Roots > Unclassified | place...
TGTCATCTAAATTCATACTGTAACCGCCCGATGTCGGCCAGGGACGGTGGATGACTGCGGGGGACGGCCAAGTCGCCGTCCCCGGCAAGTCCCCGGCCGTCAGGCCGTCATTATGGAGTAAGGACGGGACGGACGGCCTTGGCGCCGTCCCGTCCGTCCTGGAGAAATCTCGGACGGCCCACCGTCCCCGGCCGTCCGACGGGACGGTTGACATCACTGAAGAGGAGTGCCTTGCGCATGCACGCCGCACCTGTGGGACGCAGAGCTCGTCGATCCGATTAATCAATCATAACCTCGCATTGATATATACGAGACAAAACCGCACTACGGAGGCTAAGGAACTGTGGTTGCAGGATATGGATACAGACTTGAAATTCCTTGGCCCAGAACATCCAGGCACATTGATCCGCATGGGAAATATTGCGGCGATATGTCGCGACCAAGGGCAATGGAAGGAGGCCGAGGACCTAGAGGTTCAGATCATGGCGAAGAGAAAAATGTTACTAGGCCAAGAGCATCCATATACCTTGATCAGTATGTGTAACCTCGCATTAATATTATCGAAGCAGGGGCGATTGAGCAAAGCAGAGCAGCTATGTTTTCACGTTATGGAGAACAGCAAGAGGCTATTTGGCCAAGAGAATCTACGTACATTGAAGAGCATGAATAACCTTGCTTCGACGTACTTTAGTCAGGGGAGATGGAAGGAAGCTGAAGAGCTGTTTCAGTACGTCATGGAAATACAAAGCAGGATCCTCGGTCGAGAGCATCCAGATACCTTGAACATTATGAATAACCTCGCATCGACATACCTGAATGAGGGGCGGTTAAACGAAGCTGAGGAGCTCATTGTTCACACGGTGGAGATACGAAAAAGAGTTTTAGGTGAAAACGATCCACATACCATGTGTAGCATGGGAAATCTAGCATCGATATACAGAAAACAAGGGCGATGGAAGAATAGCGAGGAGATACAGGTCCATATCATAAGCAATATAGAGAGAATGTACGGCAAGGAGCATCCAGACACCTTGAACAAAATAGGCAACCTTGCGTCGACATACATGTACCAGGGGCGATTGAATGAGGCTGAGGAGCTATTAAACTACATCACGGAGACAACGAAGAGGGTATTGGGCACCAAGCACCCAGATACCTTGTCCAGTCTGGGTAACCTTGCTTCAACATACGGAATGCAGGGGCGATGGCAACAGGCGGAGAACATATTTCTGCATGTCATAACGACCAGCGGAAGTGTATTCGGCCAAGAGCACCCGGATACGCTGAACAGAATGGAGGGTCTCGCATTGTTATATTTGAAGCTAGGACGATCGCAGGAAGCCAAGGAGCTGCAGTTGAAAGTGATGGAGGCGAGAAAGAGGATACTTGGCCAAGAATGTCCAGATACCTTGACCAGCATGGGCAACCTAGCTTCGACATACATGCACCAGGCGCAATATAAAGAGGCGGAGAAACTTTATTTGCAGGTCACGGAAATGAGTTCGATGGTTCTCGGCAGTGTGCATCCACATACCTTGGAGCTCAAATCGAATCTCGCATTGTCACTTTGGAACCAGGGGAGATGGAAGGAGTCTGAAGATCTGGCGGTGCCGGTTATTGAGTTGGAAAAGAGGGTACTCGGAGAAGAGCATCCAAATACCTTGACGAGCATGAATAACCTCGCATTGACCTACCATAATCAGAGGCGATCGAAAGAGGCTGAGGTGCTGTTTGCTCGCGTCATGGATATGCAAAATAGGATACTTGGCCATGAACATCCAAATACCCTGACCAGTATGAATAATCTCGCTGCTACATATATCGATCAGGGGCGATGGAAAGAGGCCGAGGAGCTGGGAATCGAAGTGATGCAAAAGAGAGAGAGAGTACTTGGCCAACAACATCCAGCTACATTGAAAAGCATGGGTAACCTTGCGACAACATACAGGTCCCAGGGACGATCGACCAAGGCCGTAGATCTGGAGGTACAGGTAATGGAGACAAGCAAAAAGGTGCTAGGTGAAGAGCATCCAGATACCTTAACCAGCATGAATAACCTCGCAACAACATACTCGACGTTAGGGAAATGGAAAGAGGCCGAGGATCTGGAGGTGCAGGTCATGCAGATGAGCCAGAGGGTACTTGGCCAAGAGCATCCAGATTCCTTGACCAGCATACATAACCTTGCATTGACATACAACTATCAAAAGCAGTGGAAGCAGGCGGAGGAGCTGTTTTGGCTGGTAACGGAGACCAGAAAGAAGGTTCTCGGCTATTATCATCCGTCTACCTTGACCAGCTTAAAAAACCTTGCATCGACTTACGCTCACCAAGGGCGATTGAAAGAAGCCGAAGAGCTGCATATTCAATCGATTAGTAATCTTCGGGAAACATTCGGCGAGGAACATTCATCCACCGTAGATGCTATCGCTAATTTTGCTTCATTTCATGAGAAATTTCCTGCATCAGTTTCCGGAGCTAGTGAATCACTGGAGGAGTTGCCCGACCCAGTGGGGGAATAAGGAAGGTGCTTTTGGGAATGGTCTGGGGAGCGACAGGGTTGAAGCCAGCAATATGTTAGCACGTGTATATATTCAGGTTGTTGTCTTTGTAGATATGTTATTACGCGTTGATGGACTTTCTTGCAGCAACAGAGGAGGGATATTCCGTAAGATGCCTACATAAGGCTATCTGTTCGTTCTTTAGATTTTCATTTTCTTGTTTTATCTCTTTCTCTCAATCTATTTCAGACCGTTCTCTTCTTTTTCCGTTTCACTAACACTACTCTCAAGGTAATGGAGGTCAGGGTATATGATGGTGATCTCCACCTAACTAGAACATCCGGCGGTGAGGGGAATCGGGCACTGCTTTTACTTTGTGAGGTAATTGATTGTCTATTGTGGGCGTCAATGCTTATATATACAAGAGTCTGTGTATGCATCGGTATGCGTATATGCGCTCTCAGCTTGTCATATCCAGACTCCAGCTGCCTCCCATCGGTGTAGCTGTATATCTTTATCCTAGTTGATTCCCATCGCCCATAACCGCAAGTTCTACGGGGACTGGTGCTTCAAAGTATAGATGCAATGACTGTCATATTTGAAGGAGCATACAGACTTCCAACAAAAGTCTTAGCGAAACAGAAACAGCGCGATAAGTCGACAACAACGATAGCAATTGAAAGAACGGACAGCAGCAATCGATTCTGGACGTCGAATTGACCCAGGAACGAATGTCCCAGCACTGGCGAGACCGCAGGAGGAGGGCGCGCACAAGGATCAACACAATTGAGTAGATATCTCGCGAAGCGTTGGCAAAAACACCCCTGACGCGATGTGTCGACCAATGAGCAAGCGACGACAAGGGCTACCCTAGAAAGGATGCTTGCCTCACAGCGACATTGAGCGAAGCCAGAGCGAGCGAGAGGAGCGACATTGACGCGGGAGAAGCGGGAGATGGGAGGAACGACATGCCCATGGGTGTGGCGACGGACATGACGCCAGCGGCGACACCCACCGCCACGGACGCAACCATATTTGAGCTGCTGGAGAGAAACGAGAACAGAAAGCGGAGATGGAAGAGCGAGGCCCCGGCGACCGCGTTGGCCCCCAACGATTGGAGAAGCCGCATGGAGAGAACTATGCGACAGCAGGCGCAGGAGCTGACGCAGCTGCACCTAACTGTTGGACACCTAACAAACCTGCTGCAAGCGCAGGCAGCCCGCAAAGCGGCGCAGTGGTTTGGAATGAGGATGTCCATTCAAGAAAGAGAGCAAAAGTGGCATGCCCACCACGAGGACGACAAGCTGTGGGGGGGGGGCATCACAAACATGATCGCGATGGTCATGAAAGCGGTAGCACCAGGCCAGGAAGCAATAGAGAAAAAAACTGACGAGACTGCGGGGATGGATGGCGGGGGGCTAGAGGCCTCGCAACATGCAGACACAGCGCAGGAAGGAGGACCAGAGCAGCACAAACAGCTGCAGCAGCTACCAAAGCCCAGACTGCCGCTCAAAGTGCAGCCGAAATCGCAGCACGAACCGAAGCCAAAGTCAGCACCCACACCCATGAGATGGTGGGAGACAGTCCCACCCCGAACCGAGAGTCAGAGGGCACCCATTGGCCCAGGCGGGCCAAGCACGACAGAGAGGTGCCTGATATTGATGAGAGGCCCGAATGTACCGCTCCCGGGCCCGGCTCCGACACCTGGCTCGAGTATGGCAGATAGACGGCTAATTTTGTGGTGGGACGAGAGATTCCCCCCACCCCGAAAGATGGATGAGGAAATCGCATCAGCAGTCAACATAGCACTGTTCCAGGAGCAGTCCGCGGCAAACGTCCGGATCATGAACGCAAGAAGGAATGCGAAGGGCAAGGGCACAGAAGGACTACAAACACTGAGGGAGGTGATTCAGGCAGAGAACAAGGGAGTGGCAATCCCTGCTCAAGTGAGATGGCTATTGAACCCCCGAATCATCAGGGAGAGAGAGCACAGCGGAGAAATCAAGGCATCATCGGTGGTCTTCATTGTGAGGGGGAAAAAGGTGGCACAGAGACTAGTGAACAAAGGTGTAATTGCTGCAGGAGTACGATACAAAGTCGAACTGTACACGAATGCGGGCCCCAACAGCCTCTGCAAGCTCTGCTGTGGCTGGGGCCACATCAAGAGCAAGTGCAGCCACCATCAACCATAGTGCGGATACAGCACCGGATCACACCGATCGGGCGAGCACAGGTGCAACGTGTTCGGGTGTGCATCGAAACAAGGGACAGTATGCAGCCACACGCTAGAAAAATGCCGGAACTTCAAGTGGAAACATATTGCGTTCAGTGGAATGTGTGCGAGGACAATCGAGGCCATCACAATGGTGCGACAGAGCAGGAGAGTGCAACCGAATGGACAAGAGATGAGGGAGGTAATGGGGGCTAACAGAGTAGTGCTCAGCACCAGGCAGGCTAGGAATGCAGGAGGGGAGCCGATGGGCGACGAAGAGGGAAGGGGAGACCGCGGAGATGGAGACCAACGGGGGGGAGGTGGGGAAAGATGTGACCATGAGTGAGACCACTGCAGAGATCAAAATGGGAGCCACTGCTCCCAATGATTAGAGCAATTCAGCACAATTGCGCCAGGTCCTCCGCGTGGACCTTGGCAGCACTGGGGACGGGAGTGGATGGAAAGGCAGCTGTATTGCTATTGCAGGAGCCGCCGGGGGAGAAAGGGAGAATCGGAATCAGACGCCTGGTGTATGAAATCAGCAAACGAAAGAGAGTTTGGACGGCGGTGCGCAAGGGAAGTGGCCTTGCAACTGACGAACTGACGGACCTAAGCAGGGGCATGAACGACGATGTCGTGGTGACGGATGTAGCAAGAAGAGGAGAAAAGATGACGCGGATTATCAATGGTTACGATCAAAGAGGCTTACAGACTGGAGAGAGACGGGCGAGGAAGCGAATCTGGCACAGAGCCATGTGATTGGGAGGAGGCACAATAATGGCAGGCGACATGAATGCACACAGCCGAAGGTGGGACCCGAAATGCCGGGAGCAGCGCGATGCGACGTTATGGGACGAGATTATAGACGAGTACGGGCTGGAGATTCGAAATGACGACCATCCCACTCACCACTGTGCGAGAAGCGGCGAAGAAGGTAAATCGACCATATACCTGACCCTCGCCACCTGACCGATCACGCGATGGACCATACTGGAGGAGAGCCACGGTTCAGGCTCTGACCACGATGTGATAGGGTGGGAGGTCCATGTCGACAAGCAGGATGAGGCAGACCATGTGCAAGTCATAGGATGGAACCTGGCCGCTATGTCAAAAGAGGACGAGGAAGCAGCAGAGAATGATTGGAAGGAGCTGGAGAGAGACAGAGCACATCGAGGAGAGGAAGGCACGGGAGACGATGTGGAGCGAGAGGCCAAATGGTGTAAAGCAACAGTGAGCGAAGTTCTAGATGCCAAAGCGAAAAAAATAGGAACCTGCGCTCGATCGAAGAGGTGGTGGAACGGCGAGATCAAGGGCAGAATAAGCGCACTGGGCACAGAAAAGAGAAGGGGAAGGAGGTCAGGGGCGGCAGCACGCGCGAAAGCAGAACTGCAAACGTCAATTCAACGGTCCAAGAGCCGGATGTGGGATCACTACATGCAGAACCTTAGGGGGGGCGAGGTCTGGAGGGCAGCAAAGTATACCAACCCTCAAGCGGGAGCCACCGTGGAAGCGTTGACTGACAGAGAGGAGAAGCAAACAAATACCATTGCCGAAAAGGAGGAAATGCTCAGAGGACTGTCTTTCCCCCTGAATGACGGGGACCAGTACTACGAACTACCTTCACCATGCCAGGCCCATGAATGCATAACTGAGCAGATAGTCGAACGAGCTCTGTTTTCGCAGTCTGTCAAGAAAGCCCCGGGCCCAGACAAGCTGTCGTTCGGAGCCATCCGGCTACTCTGGAAATGGAACGGAATGAGAAATGTAGGACTAACAGAGGCAGCGGTCCGAACGGGTCGTCACCCAGCCATCTGGAAACGGGCGAGCGGCGTGGTGATGTGTAAACCAGAAAGAAGGATTATACGAAGCAAAACTCATACCGAACGATCTCTCTCCTCAGCTGCATGTTGAAAGTCGTTCAGAAAGTAGTCGCAGAGCTGCTCTCCTACGAGGCTGGGAGAAGAGCACTACTAACCGGCGGCCAGTTTGCCAGCAGACAGAAAAGGTTGCCCATCGACGCTGCAGCCATCAAGGTCAATAAAGCGCACGCTGCGTGGAAACAGGACAACATCACAGGTGTCCTCCTGATGGACATCAAAGCAGAGTTCCCATGCCTAGTGAGAGGAAGGTTGATCGATGCAATGAAGGCCAAGAAGATAGATGGAGATCACATATGATGGACCGAGAGCTTTCTCTCAGAGAGGACGGTGGAGATGGTCATCGAAGGCAATGTATTACAGAGTCTCCCAGTGGAAGCAGGTGTCCCGTAAGACTCACCCGTGTCGCCAATTCTCTTTGCGATACACACCGCTGGACTGATAACGTGCGTGGAAGAGAGAGTCCACGCCGAAGGCCTCTCCTTCATAGATGACCTCGGATGGGTGGCAACCTGGAAGGACGTTAAGCAGGTGGTCGAAAGACTTGAATCCTGCGCAGCAGAAAGCATCGAGTGGGCCAGCAGACATGGTCTCCAGTTCTATACCGCAAAGACGGAGGCAGAACTTTTCACACACAGGAAAGGCCCCATGAAGCACCTCCGGCCGAAACTCACAGCCAAAATCAAGGTAGGAAACAATTTTGTTCAATTCAATAAAGAGGCAACGCGATGGCTGGGAGTCTGAATGGATGCCCACCTGACATTCAAAGAGCATTACAACCGATGAATGAAGAAGGCCAGGGCAGCAGAAGCCCGATTGCGCGCACTGACGAAGATGCACAGAATCATCCCAGAGCGAATGAGAGCTGTTCAGATAGCCTGCGTTCAAGCTGTCGCACTGTATTGACGCGAACTCTGGCAGAACCCCCCAGAGATCGGCAGATGAGAGGGTGTTCAACTCCTGCTCAATCGGCAAGCTAGATCAACCCTGGGTGCCCTCCTCACGACGCCGATGGGAGCACTTCTGAGAGAGTCAGCGCTCCTACCTGCCCCAGTAGCCCTGGACGCCAGGCAGCAACGATTCACAGCGAGGCTTGCAACCCCATGCGAAGGCTCAAAACTAAAGGCGGTGCACAACCACCTTACCTCTGGCGCACCGATATGCATAGTCAACACAAAGGAGCACGAGCGAGGCCGGGAAGTGGAGACCATGGGCTGGCCAAACCCTGCCAAAGAACTGGCTGTCAAGACGGTCATACTGAGCGAAGACTCGGTGGCTAAGAGTGAGTCGATCTGTTGGGCAAGAGAACGAGAGGCCAAAGTGGGTGCAGGGGACTGGATGTGGAGGACGGACGGGTCGTGATCCGACGATGGCAGAGTAGGAGCAGCCGCAGTGTGCAAGCACGGAGACCGCTGGAAAGCCTTCCGCAGCCACCTAGGCACCGGAAGAATGGAGGTCTATGATGGAGAGCTGTGGGCAATGGGACTCGCACTCCGGGAGTCTGTGAAAAAGAGCGAAACACTACAGGCACACGGAGTGACGAAGGTAGCCGTCTTGAGCAACTCCCAAACGGCTATTCGACAAACGGATCACCTGGAACTGGGGCCATCGCAGCCTCTGGCCAGGTGGATTTACCAGAGCGCGAGGACTCTTCATGAAGCTGGTATAGAGACAGAAATCGACTGGGTCCCAGGACACACTAGCAACCCTGGGAATGAGGAAGCAGATCGCCAAGCGAATCTAGCGAGAGAGGGCCGCAGATCAGGCACAGTGTGAGAGCGAGTATACACTTTGGCGGCAAACAGGACAAGACCAATCTCAGAAGTCAACATGGCGGCGAACGCTCAATGGGAGGCCAACAGATGCGGCAAACATTACGGCTACAGACTGAAAGGCAATGCTGGGAGCAAGAGACCAATCCCAACGAATAGTGCGAAATCACCGGCGGCCAGATTCTACCAAATGGAATCCGGACACGCGCCAGTGGGAATGTACCTCAATCAGTTCGGACACCGAGACGACGACAAATTCTGGTGGTGCGGCAGCGGAGGCAGGATGGTGGCCCAGACGTGGGGGCATCTCTTCCTCCACCGCAGCCGATGGAAAGACCAGCAGGAGACGCTCTGGAAAGAGGTGGGTGAAGCAATGGGATGGAGAGTGGTCAGATGCCGACACGTGCAAATCTCTGAGCTGCTCTCCATGGAGAAGTGCCATAGGGCGGTGATGGACTTCCTGATAGCTACCGATATCGGGAAGTTCCCACCCAAATGGGCGAAGGAGGAGGAGGAGTTTGAACCGGCGGGCTCTCTCTGATTTCATCACATTTTCTTTGTAGTTTATATAGATCAACAGATGCTTTGCTTTCATTTGTCAGAAGGGGACGACGGGTAGTAGGAGCGGAGCTCCGCCATCTAGCCGGCTAGCCCGGAGGCGGAGGGTAGTAAGTGGCTGTCATACTCTAAATAGAGTGAATACGGTATGATTAAACCAAAAAAAAACTGTCATATTTGAGAGGAGTAAATAAAGGGTGACTAAAGCGAACAAACAAACAATTCGAAACGGTTCAGGCTATGCGGTTCAGGTGGTGAACCGGTTCAGACTGTGAGCCAGGTTTCCCAACCGTCCATCCAGACTAGCATCTTTCAGGTCCCGGAACCGCCGTCTAGACCGGGTGAATACTTCGTCTACCCTCGGTTAACCGGTGCCGAGGCTACAATCCTTAGGACTCGTTTAGGGCGACAGTGCGTCCCTAGTGGCGGTTACCATACCTGATGTGTATAATTCCAGCCTGTAGACACGTCGAGCTTACCGTGTGCGCTGCCACGCTCAAAACAGGAAGTAGGGTCAGAAGTTTGATGCGTATTGGCAGCTTCTCACCTGACAAGCATTGCTCCTACATCGTTGATCTGCATTTTGTACGCTGATGATCCGCTTCACCGAGTTCGTTGTTATAAGGGATTGTTTCTTTCCGAATCCTTCAGTTTTAATCATGTGCAAAGACTGTAAGGCCCTACAGGATAGTAGTCTACATACTGGAAGCCCTAGGGCAAAAGCGGGTAGGAATTCTCAGCCTAGGAAATTATAATCGAGGGTCGGCAATGGCTCCGCCCGGACGAGTCGGACGGTTGGGAAGCCGGTCGTGAGCTGGTTATCTCGTACCCAGACATCCGTAGAAGGTCTGGGATAAACCGTCTCCGCAAAATATGTCCGACACGCAAAATTCGACAAATTCACTAAAACATCCGAGGGGATATCCGTTTTAATACTTCCTGCCGTGTTGATTGAATTGATATATCTCCGGTGCCCCTTTTATGTGTTTTGGTGAAGGTTGTTTTACTAGGGGGAACTTCAATACGCAAACAACACACCTCAACTACATTCGATTACCACCAGAGTTGATATAGATGCAGATCATACATGGCGATTACTCTGTTGCAATTCACGGCAATGTAATATTAAGCATGCAACCTCAGGGAGAACTCCGAGGAAACATCATGACACATCACTCGCACATGGCAACATGGGATCTGTTACACGAAGTGACTCAGCCTTCCTATGGCCGCAGATTGCTGTCTGGCTGAAGGCATTCAGCGAAATCTATACATAGATGATTACATACGCATTTCTCACATGTATGACCATATATATATGGCCTTGTGGCTCTCTTAGACAGTACACAATACAGTTTCTCTCTCTCTTCTTTCAACAAGATCTGTTTATTCCATATTCTCCGGATAAACTGTATACAGTTCCGATGAGGTTCCTTAATTCACTTATAGTCTCCCGGAGCAGTTTCAGGAAATATTAGTGGAACATGTAAGACTTCGACATATTCCAAAGCTCTCCGCAGCTCTCTAAAGCCCACCTGGGGTTTTTGGAGAGGGTTTAACCAAGACGTCCAGTAGATGGAGTAGTGCTAAGTCGAAAATCCGAGCTTGCGAGTATGCGAGGCTCAACTGGCGCCATCCACCTAAGTCTGGGTAGGAGAAAAGTGAACTGGCAGTTTTTGTAGTTTTTTAGGCATTGCCGTGATTGAGTCGCACTAGAACGACGCATATCGGATATGGTCAGTTCCCCAAAGCAGGCTGGCCGGCCACCAGAAATTTTGCGCCCTGCAGACTAGGCTGGCCTATCTGAGGCTTGCCTTGGCGTAGGCTAGGCCTAGCCTTCATTTGAAAAGCCTACATCGCAAATGCCTGGCTTGGAAGCGGTTGGCCCCGTGGTGCAGTGGTATCGCTCCTGGAAGTATAGGCGGGGTATATGGTCACAATGCTATGGGTTCGAATCCCAGTGCCAGCCCCGCGGTGTGAAAGGGACAAAGGGTAGCGGGTGGGGAACTCCGCCATTTAACCGGCCGGGCATCGCCTCATACGAACACTCGAAGTGGTGACATTGTTTTGGACATGGTTTGTTTTGTCTACCTCCGTGTTAGTAAGTTAAATTTGTGTTATATTTCCTAGGGCAGGGGTTACTGATTCCCTATAGTTATATGGTTATTTCGGTCGAAACCAGTGATGTGAGCTATCCGATCTGTAGATAATTGACTGGGTAAGTTATAGGGTGAATTATGTACCATAGACATGGTTGGGAGGCATATTGTATATCATCACTCGGTCACAACAGCATCACTCGCGTCACGGATCCATCACTCGAAAGACCGCCGGCACCTACAATCCCACAGTCTGAAACCCCAGGGACGGAAAATCATAGTCCGGCACAGGGCAATGTACTGCCCGGATGCGACGGACTTTGCGACCCCTGTTCTCAACCACCTATCAGAGGACGATGCCGAAGTCCTTCCAGTCAGGGATATTCTTTGCCCCGAAGATGATGTCCGCGGTGGGAGGGATGTTGCCCGGACAGGACGTTCTATTAAACAGTCTGAGGTATGGACAGATGGATAGACGGCCGGGGGATGCTACGGTGCCATCCCCGGTCGTTCCCGGCTGTCCCTGGTAGTCTGTGGTAGAAGTAATGTCAGGTCTTGAGAAATTGGATGTGTAGAGGCACGTATGCCTACGCTTGACTGTAGCTGTATGGTATAGTGGTACGGTTACACACGAGAGCGAGTGAGTATATATGTAGAAGTAAGAGGTAAGATATTCGAAACTGATCTAAGTGCCGAAGCGGCGACCTATATAAACTGGCACTTACGCTGCCTCGGGTCACGTGTCGCCGTTACAGTGTGGTTGATAACTGTCAGAAGGTATGTATATTCCAGAGTGCAGAATAGACAATCGTATGACGCATCATTATTGACCTGCAGGATGATTCTGTATCCTTGCTGGTTGATACCAAAGTCGCCGTTAGCTCTAGATTGATCAGATTAGATAGCTCGTCATATAAGCGACACAGGTTCGTGCAACATTGCCATATCCGACCTCAGTGACACTTAATATAGCTGGCGTTGGCTCATAATTATTGCCTGAAATCGGGTGCTCAGAAACTTTTGATGTCAACGAGTAGGCATGTAGTCATGGTGCACTGCCCTGCCCTTCCGGCTCGACCCAATTATAATCTTCCTCTAGAAGATGTCGGAAGTGCCTGAGATACGGGGTTTTTAATTTAATTTCGTAATACAGCCGGTGGGTCTTTTTATTTCTTCGGGCGATTCGGGTGGAATGTGCCCTTCACTGCGAGTAGAATTGATGTTGCGGCTTGATGTTGGGAGAGGTGCAACTCCATGTGGTGGAGAAAGGAATTTAAAATACGTATCTCGCAGCAGCTCGCGGCTACATACAAAATGATTACAGATGTGCGCGGAATATCTCTCAATCGTAAACGATCTTAACGCCATTATCCGCTGCAACCTAAATGTGCCAATGCCGGCCATCTGCAATCCGACATTCCGCCCCCAACGACAACGTTTCGGCTGATTCCGTCGCTTTCTTCCGCGTCTCCCGCAACATCGGTTACACCGATCTCCAACAGGAGATTTAACGGTCGTGCAGAGCCGCTCTAGCTTAGCAGCCAACCAAGCTAGATAATTCAACAGAAACTCAGAGTTAGGTAATCGAAGTTGTTGTAGAGACTGTCAACTTGCTTTATTGTAATCGACATGTCATCGATGTTGCCCCACACAGTGTAACAGGCAATCAAGGCAGAGCGTAACGTTTTCACCACCATTAAGATACTTTGGGGTTGTTTTCATTGATTGTATTGTGTTGAAGTCGCAGCACCAACGGGTTTTTGAATTGCATTGACAATCTGGCGGCCGAGTAACGGGTTATAGCCTGTTAATTTCTCATACAGCAAAGGATAAGTTACATACATCCACTGCAAGCTAGTTGATTCGATCTTGCAGGGGTCCAATGGGACGCGAAGACTGCTCTGCAGCAGGGATACCGGAACCCCGGAAGTGCGGCAGTGTGGGGTCGGCGATGAGGAAGCGAGATAAGCGAGTAGACAACCAGGTTGCTGACACTGACATATGTTGCACATTTGGAGCATCCAAGGTATGACAGGCAAATAACAGGCACTTTAATATATCACCCTCTTATATGCCAGCTCAAGACGATTCTGTGTTAATATCTCTTCACTTACACCTCTACCTCGTGAAACAGCTGACATCGGTTTTAGGATGAGGTTATGGATGTTAGCGTTAAACAAGTACAAGGTCGCAACTACCTTACAAACCATGATGAGTACGAGATACATAGAGTTGCGGTAAATGAAGCCTCCGCCTTGTTTATGCACGATAACTGTCCTTGGAGATGTGGTTTGTGGTTACCGCCAAGATTTGGTCATGACAGGGATGACGTTACGCAATCGTTTAATCTGTGTTACGCGAAACCGAAACCAAAATTTTACACTGCACCGCATGCATAAGGCGGCCGTCCGTCTCGTCATTACTCGATGACGGCGGCAATGACGGCCGGGGATCACGAGAACCACGGGGACGGCAAAGACACCGTCCCCAGCCGGGATCCACTGCCTTCTGCTGACATTCAGCATTTAAGTGTTCTATGGCTAGAGAAGGGTGAATTAAAGGTATGGGATAGAGTTTGCAGCTGGGCTCACAACCTCCGTCCGCACTACAGTATTTCGTGGGCCGAAATTGTCATACAGTCTGAGGTATGAGTATGGAGGGGCTCCAGGACTAGGGCCCGGTGCAGACGACCGTAGTATTGACCAGGGTCGGATATAGTAAATCCAGCTTGGGAATGGCAGTTCTGGGACACCACATTCCGCAACAAATCTTTAGTAGAGATGAACACTGAATTGGGGGATTTTATGCTTCGTTAGCTTGAATCTCAATTTCGGTGGGGGAGACTTAATGAACTAAGCGGGCCCGGCAGTCCTGTATACTTGTCATAGAGTGCCGTAGTCCATCTGCTTCTAAAATCTTAAGCCCCGAAAAATTTAATGTGGTCTCGGGCATGGCCTTGGACAGACGGGACGGACTATTGGAATGCCTGGATTGCAGTACGTAGTGTGTGTAAATTTGGGGCTTTGTATGATTCAACTTGATTTACCACTCTAAATTTCACATGAATAGATATCTGCTGAGGATTACCGGGGATTTCCAGGGAACAGCAGACAGCAAGGTGGCATTGCCGGCCATCCAGTCCGTCCCTGTCCATTCTCAAAAACGATAGCGCAGTTTCCATCATGCCGTCCCCATCCTCAGACAAGCCGGTTGATTTCACTGTTTGGTGTCAACCACACAAACTCAATAGTTTTGAGCGAGAGTTGTCGCAAGAGCAGAAAACGGAGTACTATGTTGGTCCAAACATTTGCCATCGCTCAGTCTATCGCACATTATACTCTCACATCGACGAATCACCTGAACACAGTTTGGAAGAAAGTGATCAATATTGAAAACTACCCGAAATACAGATAACCCAATTCTCTCCCGAACTGCCACCTAAACACGTCAAGTGGTCGTAATCGCTCGGTCACTCATCTCTTAGTGAGTCCCAAAATATCCTCCTCATAAACTGTAATTTCCTGTAAAGCCTGAGGGTGGTTACCAGCCTCAGGAACAATCTAGATCAGAGACTATCAGCCCATTCATTCGCAGGAATACGCTGAATGAAACAAATTCCTACCGTGTAACGGTGATCGGGAGGGGATTTTGCAGTACTGGGTGGTGCTTTATTGATTTTTCCGATAAAGTTTGTATCGGATCTACCGTCACCCACACCGGGAACTAAAAACAGGTTATCGGTTAAGCATCATGTTTTGTCTCTAGTAGGTATCACTTACTTGGACCTTGCCTAAAGTTAACTCTGTTGCCAACGGCATATTGGGGACCAGCCATAGTTGGATATTTTTTGATATAACAGGGATAATGGCTTGGTGATGTCCAGTAGTGATTGTTGAATTGATGGAATCGGTTGATTGCGCTGGGTTGGTCAGACACCTTTGGGCAAGTGGGCCCCTTTATAAAGAACGGATTGAAGGTCTCGGGATGATAACCAAGAAATCAATAACACCACACATGCTCTCACTTCCATTGCAGAAAATACAAAGTGCATACCTATCATCCTCTGCGTGTTACAATGCAGCCACTTTCCAGTAGCTTTACAAATCCGTCGTGTATCGGAACACATGCGAAATCTCGCATTTGATGCTCGCGCATCCTGCCCGGCACTTACCTGAAAGTGCCTCCAGATCGCACATACGAGTGGGAAGAACGGCTGAAGACAACCTTGGTTGAGGGGTTAAGCTAGCTTCAATCTGCCGCGTACTGCCGTTCTAACAACTTGTACGTAATACTGGATGATCTGACGACATGGTCTACGATGTTGTGTTGAAAGAGGGTATTCGTGTGGATGCTGTGGGTTTGGTTTCGCCATCCGCATATCATGAATGAAGTGTAGTGAAATCACAGGTCTCACTCATCAGAAGACTGAATCACGCAATATACACCACAAATCTAATCATATATGGCGTGATGTCATAACCAATAGAAATGCGAATCGATGCCATGCCGTCGAGTCGCTACCCCGCACCATTGAATCATCGACTGCCGAAATCCGCCAAACAAGCATTTCGCCGGTGGCTGCGGGTATATTGCGGGAGGTAGTTGTGTTGCCGATGGCATATCATAACGCAGGCGCCTAACAACCCATCCTCACAACCGGCGCCAAAAGCGGCATTGCCTGCGCCGGCAGCGTACGACCGGCACCAGAAGTGGCAGCTATGTATATCAACACATTGCAACATGCCGCGAAACATCGAACCATCGCTGCGCTGCATACAAGAACACACAGGCCAGATTCAAAGCAACTAATGCAACCGGGGACCACCCGCGCCTCAAAAACATACCCTGTGTGATTTCAGGCAGTATATACGAGGGTATCGTGCCAGGCACGGCCCCACTACTAGCGAGTATGAGTTATATGGCATGGTGCATATGTGAAGACTCTTTTCTTTAAGTAGCGACTTATCATCAATCTTTCTGGCATCTGCCGGTGCATGCAGGCCATAGTTGCGTGCCTGGTGGTGGTGGACACTAATAACGCACAGCAGGGGGCACGATTACGTTCGTCCGGCCCAGGCAGCAATTCATCTAACGTATTCGCATCTTCGATATGAGACGACAACAACGGACTTCCTCGTGGCTACGTAGGTGGGGGAGATTCCCTCACCGCTCGCAGAGCTAGCAGAGTTTTGAATTTGACGCTCTTTTTCTTTACTTTTGTCTCAGGTCGTTTGTACTATAATTGCTTTATGCGCTAGTTGAATTACAATTAGGATGAAGGGTAGTTGTAACGAATCACCCCCACCTAGCTGATTATCCGTAGGGGGTGGGAAGCGGGCACCGTCATCATCTAGATAACGTAGTGTAAATTCTTTAAGATTAAACAAAAGCAAAAATGGATACACCACGACACCACGGGATTGCTGAGTGGGCTGGATCACTCGACTAACACTTAGTGACCGTGATACGATTTGGATGTCTTGACATCACAACTGCACCACATAACATACATCTCAATATGGTAAACATCCGCCCTGTGTTTCCATTTGGGTGGGATTTCAGAATTGGTTTGGCCGGCCTGCAAGCGCCTGTACCCGAGTCGCCACCTATCAGTGGTCTAAACGGTTCAAACCATTTCCAGTTCGGTGAGTGATCTGGTTCAGGAGGTGCAGTTCGGGGGTGAACCGATTCGAACCGTCAACTACCCGTTCAGAGCAAATGGGTAACCGAAATTCAAACCAGTCCCATTGTGGTTTAGTCTAGGCAGTGTTCCTAAGTAGCCTGCAGATCTGGCCGGCCTAACGAAACCTATGGCCTGCCTTAGCTCAGGCCAGACCCGGCCTCCATTGAAAAAGCCAACACTGCAAAAAGCCTGCCGGCCAGCCGGGCCGTTACGCCCGCCGATAGTTCAGGCTGGCGAGGCCTGGCCGCTTAAGAACACTGAGTCTAGCTACGGTTCCAGGCGCTGGTACACCTGCGACATAGATGGATGGTATCATTAGCATACATTCCACAAGTAGTAGGTAATTGTATACTGTGGAACGTCCCAAATAGCCATCAACCCAGCTGAATCATGCGGAAAATTGCTAGATTCATTGCTAAGTATATGTGATCATTCAATATCACTTGGGACTGGTTCGAACCGGCATGTTACTTTGAATGCTTCTTTGACTTGTTGATTGACTAGATTGATCCTCTCTATCTCGAAGGCCAAAAGCCGGTATATGTACAAACTTCCAAACGCGTATGCGTATGCTCTATCAGACATGAGACGCATCACCCTGGTCCTGATGCATATCCTCATACTGCCACCATCTTCATACAAGACTTCATTCTCATACAAGGCATCAGACGATTCTGAGACTCATGATCCAAGTACACATGCAACATGGCTTGTAACTTCGATGGTTGAAAGACTTGTCGATCGATTGATTTCTCGAGACCAAAAGGCCCGTATATATACAGACTTGTCTTCTATATGCACATCCATATTCGTCTGCATATCTATCTCCGTTTGCTCATCCGTTTGCACAGATATGAGCTACTCTCCTGACGCATATCTTCATACACCATCTGCGTATCGAACGAACCTGAGCAGTGAGGCTCACGATGCATGTACACATGCAACACGCCTCCTGAAGGAGTTTAGAAAATAGTGAACCGGTTCAGGCGGTGCGGTTCAGTAGACCGAACCGTTCACGAACCGCACCGCTGAATTGCAAGTTCGAACAAGTTCAAAGCGAACCGTTGAACCTAATGCCACCTATGACCACGCGGGCTATTGAAATGGTCGGTCCCTTGAGAAACCGTTCCATTTCCTAAAACGGAAGCATTAGAAATTTAGGGTTTGATGGGACTGTAGTTCTTCATTATCTATTGTACCATACAACTACTGTAGTGTCGAACCTGTGTTATATTATTATATACATACTAGGAGACAGCGGCCTACCATCAATACTTCCGTTATTACCCCATTGACAGTTGCACCTATAATTATGCCTTGTAGCGGACAAATCTCAATTTCAACAATTAAAAGTTGTCAACCTAAACGCCACTACCGTATGGACTGACTTTATCAAGATGCAGGTAAATTAGGCAGTAATACTGAGTCACGGGAGGACAAACTATTCACGCATGTGACACTTCGAGACAGGTGATGTTCTAGTCCAGTCACGGAGGATGTCCCTCCGCGGAGAGACCGGTCCATTCACGGAGTCCCACCCTCAGTGACTGGACTGGTTCATTCGCGGAGTGTACCCCTGCACCCCACCTCCGTGACTGGACTGGTTCATTCGCGGAGCATACATACAAAGTGCTACTTACACTCAACGCCGTGGTGCAACTACAATTACACTATGCTCCATATCGTAACTTGAAACCAGCTCGTCTTCCTCGATGCCTTCTTCCTCTACATCGTCCTCTTCCTCCTCCTCCTCCCCCACATCCTGGTACTGTTCACGACGCGGTACACTCAAGGTTCGGCCGCCAGCAAAGAGGTCAGATGCTCTGGTCTACAAGCGATGCTCATGTTCTGGCCCACACCCGAAGCTCAAGCTTTGGCCAGCGGTGCAGCTCTGGCAAATGTGGAAGCTCTAGCCAGCCTCCTAGTATGCGGACTTTACCGAACGTTTGAGCTCAACTTAGAGTCCTAGTGCGGTGGTATTACAGGCTATCGTAGGGCCATCAGTGTCACCACCATGTTCATGAGGATCTACTAGACTGTCGATTATCACTATATGCTCATGTTCGCACTCAACACTCACACTCACGCTCGCACTCACACCGGTCCAATTACCCTGAAAATTAAGCTGGGGATTCCGCTGGCAAATCTGATGAGGAGATCTGCTTGTTGGCTAGGGATTTAGCCCGGTGGCTTCCTTAGTCTTTGATACTAGTAGACTTGGGCATGAGGCCGGTGCCTGGCCGCCCCCATCGTCCTCGCCTGCCCCCACCTGGCTCGACTGCCCCCATGGTGAGGAGGAGGGCTCGGTACTGGTACTCGGCTTTGGGCTTCGGCTTTGGCAGTCGGCATGGAGTTTTCCTTCTCTCTCTTTCGTATATAAGTTTATAGTTTTCCCTCTCTTTGGATCCATAGACAATTGAGCTTCTTCGTTCTTTCTCTTTTACGCTCAACACTGCACTCCCTATGAGTTCTAGTATCGCCATCAGGCTTCCCAACGGTCCGGGGCGACTGGCGTCTTTCGGGGCCCCGAATGACGGTCCCGTCCGGGGCATGCATTTCGGAGGCCTGGTCCGTCCCGGTACGGAATCTGAATACCTAGGGCCCGAT
>Ga0307515_10009061_pt1 | contig 19309 bp, 17 predicted proteins | sample 17_EM_MG_FD_194513 | JGI IMG/M metagenome (GOLD analysis project Ga0307515, IMG submission 194513) | Populus trichocarpa ectomycorrhiza microbial communities from riparian zone in the Pacific Northwest, United States - 17_EM | ecosystem: Host-associated > Plants > Roots > Unclassified | place...
TCGCCGTTCAGGAGGTCGGCGGCGACGATCGGTCCGGTGGCGGCTCGCCAGCCGGTGCCCGAGGTGATGCGCTCGGTCGTGCCGTCCGTGTACTCCACCTCCAACTGGGCGAGGAGGGACGGGCGTCGGCCGTACTGGCCGGGGCCGAACATGCCGACGTTGCCCGCGTACCAGCCGGGTGCCAGATAGGCCCCGATGGCGTTGGCGCCGGGGCGGAGGAACGTGGTGACGTCGTACGTCTGGTACTGGACGCGGGTGCGGTAGTCCGTCCAGCCGGGGGCGAGGTGGTCGAGGCCCACCTTGCTGCCGTTGAGGTGGGCCTCGTACAGGCCGAGTGCCGTGGCGTACAGGCGCGCGTGCCACCTTCCGGCGCGGCAGCCGGAACTCGTGCCGCAGTTGGGTGACGGCGTACGAGACCGGGACGACCCTTCCCCACGGCCCGCCGCCCCACACGGCGGCCACCCTGGCCGTCGGCCAGCCACCGTCGTCGAAGCCGGACTCGCGCCAGCCCGCGGCAGGTTCGTGGTCCGTGGCCTTCCAGGAGCCGTCGGTGAACACCTTCTGCTCACCGGAGGCGGTACGGACGGCAAGGACGGCGATGAGCCCCGCCGGGCCCACGGTCGCGTTGGTGGCGGAGACGGCGATAACGTTGTCACCGGCTCGCACCCGGTCCAGTACGTCGATCACGGCCGGGCGGCGCCAGCCGTCGTGGTCCGTGGCGAGGTCGGTGCGGGCCACCTCGACGCCGTTCACGGAGACGGCGTACACGTTGTCGGCTGTGATGGCGAGGGTCGCCGACGTGATCCCGTCGGGGAGCTGGGTCGTACCGCGGAACCAACGGGTGGCCGCCGGGACGCTGTTGGTCGGGTCGCCCTCGGGGAACCAGATCCAGGAACCGCCCTCGAAGGACGGCGCGTCCGTGAGGTCCGCCGGTGCGGAGATCCAGTCGGCGGCCCACTGCCCGGTGTCCATGAGCCCGGTCTCCCACCAGGAGGGCGCGCTCCAGCCGGAGACCTGTCCGTCGGTGTCCCACACGCGTACGGACCAGTGGTAGCGCGTTCGTGGCTCGAGTGCGGGGCCCGCGTAGGGCACGAGGGCGGACTCGGCGGACGTGACCTTTCCGCTGTCCCAGACGTCCGGACGGGAGAGGAGCGGGGGGCTTGTGGCCACCCGGACCTGGTAGGCGCTCTGCCGCACGCCGGTCTTCTTGGAAGTCAACGGCCAGCTCAGCCTGGGGTGTTGGGCGTCGAGGCCAAGAGGGTGCCGGACGTATTCCACGGTGGGTGCGGTGACGCGAACCTGTCTGGACGCCGGTGCGGTCGTAGCACCAGCCGCCGGTGCGGCTGTCGCGGGTACGCCGTCGACGGTTGCCGCCAGGGCCGTGGCGGTCGCGGCCACGAGAATGTTCCTCCTGCTGATCATTACGACTCCTCACTCGCAACTTGCACGGAATGGATGAATCGATTCAAACGGGAGAGGCGTGGGTAACGTAGAGCCGTGTGGGGCCGGGGTCAATCGTTGTGACGGACTTCCCCTCCTTCAGTTGCCGCCCGTCGCTGTCAGGTTGCCGTCGTGAGGCCGATGATTCGGTGCTCGTGGGAGTGGTGTAATTCCGTACACCTTGAATTAAAGTGATGTGCATCACGCCGGAATTGTGCGTGATGGTGTCGATTGGCTGATTGTCGAAGGCCGTCATTATGTTCGTTTGAAGGCCAATCGGGCGCTTGTTGTCGCAGGTGGGCTAATTCAACTGATCCTTCAGGCCGGTGATCGCGGCTGCGTGAGAGAGTCTTCGGCCTGGTCACAAGTGTGTGCGGGTGTTCAAGGGAGTGTGAAGACGGCCGGATTCGCACAGTCTTGTGTTCTGGGGGCGGCGGCGCGGGTGTTCGTTGCCCGGGGTGCTCGGTGATCCCCATAATGACCGGGCTCGCGACCAGTGAATGAGGCCAGGTATGACCAAGCACCGCCTGAAATCGAAACGCCAGGAATCGAAACGCCCGAAATCTAAACGCAGGAAAATCGCCGGTGCCGCAGCTGTCGTGGTGGCCATGGGTGCCGTGGGCATTCCCTCGGCCGCCCAGGCGAGCGGTAACGGGCTGGGCGGCTGGAGCGTCGTCTCGTTCTCCTGGTGGGGATGGGGCACGTCGGATCCGGTGGCCCGCCCGAAGCCCTCACGGTCGCCTGTCGTGGCTGCCTCCGCCTCGGCTTCCGCGTCGGGCAGCCCTGCCTCTGCCTCCGCCACTCCGTCCGGAACCCCGAGCGCCTCTCCCACCAGTGCCTCCCCGAGCGCGTCGCCTTCGGCGGCCGGCAGTCCGACCGCCACGCCCACCGCCGGCACGCTCGAGTCCAGCTCCCCCTCCAGTACTCCGGAGGCCACGAGCACCGGCAGTACTCCCAGCGCCTCCGCCGGCAGTGCGGAATCCGGTCCCACGGATCAAGTGCTGGTTCTGGTCAACGCCGAACGCGAGAAGGCGGGTTGTGCGCCGCTGACCGAGAACGCCAAACTCACCAAGGCCGCTCAGGACCACAGCCAGGACATGGCCGATCACCAGAACATGTCGCACACCGGCTCCGACGGTTCGTCCATGAGCGACCGGCTCTCCCGGGTCGGGTACACGTTCAGGTCGGCGGGCGAGAACGTCGCCGCCGGTTACACCTCTGCCGAGAGCGTCATGGACGGTTGGATGAACAGCGCCGGTCACAAGGCCAACATCCTCAACTGCGGCTTCAAGGAGATCGGCATCGGCCTGGCGCAGCCGGGCTACTACTGGACCCAGGACTTCGGGTCGACCGCGTAGCCGGACTCCGCACGCCTGCGCGGCTGTCGGGCCGGACACCGTGACGCCGACCGGCAGTCCGACGGAGGAGCGGACGCGGTCGGGGACCGCGGGCACGACACCGGCCTGATCGCCCGGTCCCGATGCCGGCGAACGTCTGTCCGGCCAACCTCGGCCTCCCCGCCGACCGGTCGCTGGACCACGACACACCCCTCGCGGACTACGGCCTGGACTCGCTCACCGCGGTCAACACAGTGGTCGACCACGAGCAGCGGTTCGACGTGACCTTCCCGGACAGCCTGCCCAGTGCGGTCGTCCCGCGTGTGGCCGACGCGGAGCCGCTCTCCGGCGGCGCGGTGAACGGCGTCCGGCGGCTGACCCTCGACGACGGAACGGCGTACGTCCTCAAGGGGTCCCTCGACGCTCCGGCCGACCTGTTTCCGCTGGGGCCCCTACAGGGCCTGCGGGTACGTGAACACGCGGTTCGGGTCGTACTGGTGCTTCAGCTTTGTCAGGCGGGTCGCCGCGTCCCCGTAGTACGCCTTGCGCCAGTTCTTCAGGGTCGGGTCCGTGTAGTTCTGGTAGGCGGCGCCCGAGGCGTACGGGGACATTGCCTGGTGGGCCTCTGTCAGCCAGGACTGGGCCGTGCTGCCTGTCGTGCCCGCGCGCCAGGACACGATGTACTGGGCCAGCATCCTGGAGCGGCGGTGGACGAATGCCGTCGCCGTGGGGGAGACCCGGTTCACCGCGCCGCCCAGTGCCGTGAACGCGATACTGCCCGAGCCGCCCCGCACCGATGTCATCTGGGTGAGGAGGGTCTGGATGCCCGCCGTCGAGAGGGAGCGGTCGTAGAAGTCCGAGCGGGCCGCGTATGTCTCCCGGCCCAGGGCGCCCTGGGGGGAGCGGCCCGGCGTCGAGCCCGGGAGGTGGCACTGGGCGTCCGTCGCGAAGGACGAGCAGCCCGCGTACACCTCCATCGACTCCTCGTACGAGCGGCGCTTCAGGGACACGCTCGCGGCCGGAGAACCGATTCTGTCCGCCAGGCGGTCCACCGCGTTCTGCAGGTCTGTGTAGCCGCCCAGCGAGAACGCCGAGATCGAGATCGTCGGGGTACCTCCGGCCGTGTTCGCCACGTGCAGGGACGACCAGATCTCGTCCGGTTGCGACGGGCCCCACTCCTGCCATGCCTTCATCACCGCTGCCGCCATCCGCCATGGCCAGGACATGTACGCCGATACCGCCTGCGGTGCCGGGTGGGTGCGGAAGTGGAGTTCCGTGACGACGCCGAAGTTGCCGTTGCCCGCTCCCCGCAGGGCCCAGAACAGGTCCTTGTTCTCGCTCGCGTTCGCCGTCAGTTCGCGGCCGTCCGCCGTGAGCAGCGTCGCCTGGGTCAGGCTGTCGCAGGTCAGGCCGTACGCCCTCGACACCACCCCGTGGCCGCCGCCCAGCGTCAGGCCCGAGACCCCGACCGTCGGGCACGAGCCCGCCGGGATCGTGACGCCCTTCGCCGTCAGGGCGCGGTAGACGTCGATCAGTTTTGAGCCTGCTCCTACCACCGCTGTGCCGCCGGATGTCCGTATGCGGTTCAGTTTTGATACGTCGATGATCAGGCGGCCGTTGCCCGAGGACCAACCCGCGTACGAGTGGCCGCCGTTGCGGATCGCCACGGGGACGGAGTGGGCGCGGGCGTAGGAGAGCGCTGTGCGGATGTCGTCCGCGTGGGAGACGTACGCCACCGCGGCCGGTTTCAGACCGTCGAAGCGGGTGTTGTAGAGCTGCCGGGCCGCCGGCCAGGAGGCGTCCCCAGGGCGGATCAGCGGGCCGTCGAGGTCGCGGCCGAGGGCCGTCCAGTCGGCCGGGGCCGAGGCGCTCGTGGAGGTGAGGGGCGTGGTCGTCGTGCCGGTCGCGCCTTCCGTGTCCGCCCGCGCGCCCGTGTCGCCCTTCGCGCCCGTGCACGCCGTCGTCATCGCCGCCAGGGCGGCCACGCCGCCTCCCATGAACGTACGCCGCTGCATGGTGCTCCTCGGGTTCTCGGTTCCTCCGTTTGAGCCCGCGTTGGCTCCCGTCGAACGAGACGGGTTCCATGGATCGTGGGTTCCATTGGCGAACGTGTTCGCGGGAGGAAGTGGAAGGATGGGTTCCGTCCGGGGTTCGGTGCGGGGTCGGTCCGGTTTTCGTTCGGGCTCGGTCCGGGTTTCGTCGGCTTCCGGGCTTTTACCGCAGAAGCCGACCGGTCGGAGGTGATCCTCTGGTCGGGACCTACATGTGTTCTCCCCGTAAGCGTTCCGTGACCTCACCGCACCGACCGCAGGGGTTCACCCTCCGTTTACCTCCGCCCGTAGGTGGCTTCACCTGATCTGCCTAATTTCGGCCTTACCCGGTACTCGGTGTGCCTCCGTGGACGCCTGAGAGCCATCCATTCTTCGTTACCTCGCGCGCCGCCGGAATTCAGGACGGCGGCTCCTGGAAGGAACACCCGAAAGTGAAGCTTCAGCGCATGAACCGGCGGGCCCTCACCCTCGGTGCTCTCGCCGTCTCCGGCGCCCTGGCCCTCACGGCGTGCGGCTCCGACGACACCGGCACGAGCACGGGTGCCAGCGACGGTGCCTCCACCGCCGCCAACAGCTCCATCAAGTGCGACGACGCCAAGGGCCAGCTGCTCGCCGACGGCTCCTCCGCGCAGAAGAACGCGATCGACGCCTGGGTCAAGGCCTTCACTGCCGCCTGCCCCGGCGTGCAGATCAACTACAAGGGCGGCGGCTCCGGCGCCGGCGTCACCGCGTTCACGCAGGGCACGGTCGCCTTCGCCGGCTCCGACTCCGCGCTGAAGCCCGAAGAGGTCACCGCCTCCAAGTCGGTCTGCACCGGCGGCACCGCCATCGACCTCCCGGCTGTCGGCGGCGCCATCGCGCTCGCCTACAACCTCCCGGGTGTCGACAACCTGGTCCTGGACGCGCCCACCCTCGCCAAGATCTTCAACAGCAAGATCAAGACCTGGGACGACGCCGCCATCAAGGCGCTGAACCCGGACGCGACGCTGCCCAGCACCAAGATCCAGGCCTTCCACCGCTCCGAGGACTCCGGCACCACGGACAACCTCACCAAGTACCTGATCGCCACCACCCCCGAGAACTGGCCCTACGAGGGCGGCAAGGCGTGGCAGGCCGAGGGCGGCCAGGCGGCCTCCGGTTCCTCCGGTGTCGCGGCCCAGGTCAAGCAGACCGAGGGCGCGATCGGCTACATGGAGCAGTCGTACGCCAAGGACCTGTCCTCGGTGGCCATCGACACGGGCGCCAGCGCCCCGGTCAAGCCCTCCTCCGACGGCGCCACCAAGGCCATCGCCGCCGCCCAGGTCGTCGGCACCGGCAACGACTACTCGCTGAAGCTGGACTACACGACCAAGGCCGACGGCGCGTACCCGATCACCCTGGTGACGTACGAGATCGCCTGCGACAAGGGCAACAAGTCCGACACCCTGCCCGCCGCCAAGGCCTTCCTCCGCTACATCACCAGCGAAGAGGGCCAGGGCATCCTGAGCGGTATCGACTACGCCCCGATCCCCGCCGACATCATCGCCAAGGTTCGCACCACCGTCGAGAGCCTGGCCTGATCTGAGTGTGCGGTCGGGATCCGCTGCCCAGCTTCGGCTGTCGAGCGGGTCCCGGCCGCACCGTCCGGTGCACCGCCGCCAGGAGCCGCGCCCCCGGGCACGGCCCCGCAGACCGGAGAACCCGATGGACATAACCACCAAGAACAGCACAGACAACCCACCTCCCGCCCCCCAGCCCACCGCGGTCGAGCAGAAGCGTGCCTCCCGCGGTGCCACCCGACCCGGTGACCGGATCTTCCTCGGTCTCTCCCGCGGCTCGGGCATCCTGCTGTTGACGATCATGGCCGCGATCGCCGTCTTCCTCACCTATCGCGCGACCCTCGCGATCAGCAAGGACGAGGGCAACTTCCTCACCACCTTCGAGTGGAACGCCAACCTCAACCCGCCGGTGTTCGGCATCGCCGTCCTGGCCTTCGGCACGGTGGTCTCCTCGATCATCGCCATGGTCATCGCGGTCCCGGTCGCCGTCGCCATCGCGCTGTTCCTCACGCACTACGCCCCGCGCAGGCTGAGCGGCCCGATCGCGTACGTGATCGACCTGCTCGCCGCCGTGCCGTCCATCGTGTACGGCCTGTGGGGCGCCCTGATCCTCGTACCGAACATGAACGGCCTCTTCGGCTGGCTGAACGACTACCTCGGCTGGACCGGGATCTTCTCCTGGGAAGAGGGCGCGCCGCGCTCGATGCTGACCGTGGGCGTCCTGCTCGCGATCATGATCCTGCCGGTCATCACCAACGTCAGCCGTGAGGTGTTCCGGCAGACCCCGCGGATGAACGAGGAGGCCGCGCTGGCCCTCGGCGCCACGCGCTGGGAGGTCGTCCGCATGGCGGTGCTGCCCTTCGGCCGCTCCGGTGTGATCTCCGCGTCGATGCTCGGCCTCGGCCGCGCGCTGGGCGAGACGATGGCCGTCGCCACCGTCCTCTCCCCGAGCTTCCTCATCCAGGGCAGCCTGCTCAACCCGGGCGGCGGCACCTTCGCGCAGAACATCGCCGCCAAGTTCGGTGAGGCGTCGGAGTACGGCCGTGACGCGCTCATCGCCTCCGGTCTCGTCCTGTTCGTCATCACCTTGCTGGTCAACGGTGCGGCTCGCGCGATCATCGCCCGCCGTGCCGAGTACTCGGGGGCCAACGCATGAGCACCGTCGTAGCCGCGAAGCCCACCGGTTCCCTCCAGGGCGCCCGGCTCCCCAAGTGGTTCCCCTACGCCCTGGCCGCCGGGTCCGTCGCCCTCGGGATCGGCATCAGCTTCGCCGCCGGCCTGGAGAGCAACATCCAGTGGGGCCTGATCGCCGCGATCCTCTTCGTCGTCGGTACGTACGTCATCGCCACGCGCGTCGAGGGCAAGCGGCAGGCCAAGGACCGCATCGCGACCTCGCTGGTCTGGGTCGCCTTCCTGCTCGCCGTCGTGCCGCTGGTCTCCCTGGTCTGGGTGACCGTCGCGCGCGGGGTGAAGGTCCTCGACATCTACTTCCTGAGCCACTCGATGGGCGTGGTCGCCGACAACGAGCCGGGCGGTGGCATCTACCACGCCATCATCGGCAGCCTGGAGCAGGTCGGCCTGGCCACCGTGATGGGCGCGCCGATCGGCGTCCTCACCGCGATCTACCTGGTGGAGTACGGGCGCGGCAAGCTGGCCAAGGCCGTCACCTTCTTCGTGGACGTCATGACGGGCATCCCGTCGATCGTCGCGGGCCTCTTCATCCTCAGCCTCATGCTGCAGTTCGACATGCAGCCCTTCGGCTTCGCCGGTTCGCTGGCCCTGGCCATCCTGATGATGCCGGTGGTCGTGCGGTCGACCGAGGAGATGCTGAAGCTCGTACCGAACGAGCTGCGTGAGGCGTCCCTCGCGCTCGGCATCCCGAAGTGGCGCACCATCCTGAAGGTGGTCCTGCCGACCGCCATCGGCGGTATCACCACCGGCATCATGCTGGCGGTGGCCCGTATCGCGGGCGAGACGGCACCCGTGCTGCTGCTCGTCTTCGGCAACCCCTTCATCAACAACAACCCCTTCGAGGGTGCGCAGGCCTCGCTGCCGCTGTACATCTATCAGCAGTACGCGAACAGTGGAGGGGCGGAGGCGGCGTACGACCGGGCCTGGGCGGCGTCGCTCACGCTGATCGCCTTCGTGATGATCCTCAACCTCGGTGCCCGCGGTATCGCCCGCTGGAAGGCACCGAAGACAGGTCGCTGACGCGACCGTTCGACAGCGACCTGTAGTCGGCCCGGTGGCCGGCTGCCCCCTCGAAAGAAGCAGTGATATCCATGGCCAAGCGAATCGACGTAAGCGGCCTCAGCGCCTACTACGGCTCCTTCCGCGCGATCGAGGACATCTCGATGACGGTCGAGCCGCGCTCGGTGACGGCCTTCATCGGCCCCTCCGGCTGCGGCAAGTCCACCTTCCTGCGCACCCTGAACCGCATGCACGAGGTCACGCCCGGCGGGCGGGTCGACGGCAAGGTCATGCTCGACGACGAGAACCTGTACGGCGCCGGGGTCGACCCGGTGGCGGTACGGCGTGAGGTCGGCATGGTCTTCCAGCGGCCGAACCCCTTCCCGACGATGTCGGTCTTCGACAACGTGGCGGCGGGGCTGCGGCTGAACGGCTCGTACAAGAAGTCCGAGCTGAGCGATGTCGTGGAGAAGTCGCTGAAGGGCGCGAACCTCTGGAACGAGGTCAAGGACCGCCTGAACAAGCCCGGTTCGGGGCTGTCGGGTGGCCAGCAGCAGCGGCTGTGCATCGCGCGGGCGATCGCCGTCGAACCGAAGGTCCTGCTGATGGACGAGCCGTGCTCGGCCCTCGACCCGATCTCGACGCTCGCGATCGAGGACCTGATCGGTGAGCTGAAGGAACGGTTCACGATCGTCATCGTGACGCACAACATGCAGCAGGCGGCGCGTGTCTCGGACCGTACGGCGTTCTTCAACCTCGCGGCGGTCGGGCAGCCCGGCAAGCTGATCGAGATAGACGACACGGAGCGCATCTTCTCCAACCCGTCGGTGCAGGCGACGGAGGACTACATCTCGGGGCGCTTCGGCTGAGCCGAGGTCCCCTGTGTACCCCTCGCGGTGCTGCATGGCGGTGCCACCGCGAGGTCGAAGAGGGCCCGCCCCTGGACTCCGGTCCGGGGCGGGCCCGTTCGACGGGCACCTCAGCGGTGGAGGTAGGCCCAGGTGTTCGTGCCCACCACGCCGTCCGCGCCGCCCGGGACGCCCCAGTAGGCCTGGAAGTCCCTGACCGCGGTCTCCGTCAACGGGCCGAATTCGCCGTCGACGGCCACGTACGGGTAGCCCCAGTACTGCAGGAGGCACTGAAGGTGTCGTACGGCGTTGCCTACGCTGCCCCTCCTCAGGGTGGGGTGGGAACTGGAGTAGGCGCAGCCGTGTTCGTTCTGGATGGTCACCGGCGCCGTGGTGGCGGTGGGGGCCTTGGTCGCCGTGCTGGTCGCGAAGGCGGCGGTACTGCCCGCTGTCACGAGTGAGGCCGCGAGGACGAGCGGGGTCATCGCCCGCATTGTTCTGCGCATGACAGTTCTCCTCGTTGTTGGCGTGGTCGGATTTGCTTCTTCGGTACAGATCCCGGCTGACCTGAACAAGTGTTCCGGTGCGCGACTCTCTCTGTCACGCTCCTTTGAAACAGGTGAAGAGTCGCAGATGGCAGGGCGAAGGGACGGGGATGGTCCGCTTCCATTTCACCGCCGAGGATCTCGCCAGAACCCGGGTGGTGGCAGCACCGCATTCCCTGTGGGAAATAGCCTCCAGCCTGCACAGGTTCCAGACCAGGAAAGGGCGCTGGGCGTTCGCGGACTGGCACCGCACCGCATCCGCTCGGCTGCACGGGACCGAACTGGGGCGTGCCGTCAGGAACGTTCTGCTGCCGCTCTTCCCCCGCGCGAGTTACTTCCCGGACTTCCTCACCCCCATGGAGGGATCCGAAGGTCTCGGCCACGGGCTGAAGGCCGTCCTGGCCACCCCACCCGCTCAGGTGACGCGGGAGATCGCGACGCTCTCCGACGTCGCGGGCGCTCCGGGCTGGGCGCCGCTGCTCGCCGGTGACGAGATGCGGAGCCAGCTGGTCGAGCTGCTCCGCGCCTACTACCAGGCGGTCATCACACCGTACGAGGAACGGATGCGTGAGTGCCTCGAAGCGGAGCGGGTCCGGCATGCGAGGTCACTGCTCGACCACGGGGTCGAGGGCCTGCTCAGCAGTCTGACGCCGGCCGTGCGATGGAGACATCCCGTCCTGGAGTTCGACGGCGGCGGTACCGAGCGGGACGTCCATCTGAACGGGCGCGGGCTGCTCCTCGTCCCCTCCTACTTCTGCTGGGACACGCCTGTCGCGCTGGTCGACCCGGGTCTCCCGCCCGTCCTCATGTACCCCCTCCTCCATGAACCGGCCACCGCGCACAACGTTGTCGACGGCCGTCCCGGGCCGCCGCTGGCAGCCCTCCTCGGCCACACCCGCTCCGTCATCCTGCGGGCCACCGCGACCGGGGCCACCACCACCGAAGCGGCCCGCTACGCGGGAGTCTCCGCGGCGACCGCCACCCACCACACCACCGTCCTGCGGGACACCGGCCTCATCACCAGCCACCGCCGGGCCAACACCGTCCTGCACACCCTGACCCCGCTCGGGGCGTCCCTGCTCAGAAGGGGAACCGGACGGAACGCGGTCGGACGGACCGCCTCGTGAACGATGCGGACGGCAGGCCGTCAGCGGGTGGCGCCCTCGGGCCACAGCACCCGTACGGGGACGCCGTTGCGCTCGGCGTAGGCCACGACGTCCGCTGTCCCGCCGTATCCCCGCGCCGGTTTCCCGTCCCACACAGCCAGCAGCTCGTCGACCGGGCCGACGAGGATCTCACTGCCGCCGCGTTCCGGAACCGCCTCCGCGAACCAGGCGTCGGGGCCGTCGGCGATGCACGAGACGGCGAGCAGTTCCGCGACGTCGTACCCGCGTACCGCCTCGCCCAGCACCGACCGAACGCGTTCCTCCACTCCCGCGTCGAGCCCGCGGTGGCCTGAGATCCCGACCCGCACCCCGCACCCCGCACCCCGCGCCCAGCGCGTCACCCTCGACCGCGACGGCCGAGAGGAACACGTCCTGATCGACGTCGAGGGCGAGGCGTGGGCTGTCCTCCACCAGGACCGCGACGGCTGGGTGGTGCGTCAGGGTGGCCCCACGCTGCTGTGGGACGCCGTCGAGGAGCACGTCACCCGCTGGGGCCGGGACCGGACCCCGTCGTTGGATCGCTTCGGCATCACCGTCACCGCCGAGGGGCAGACGATCACCTGGCCCGGCGGCTGACTCGCTCCGCCGAAGCCCCGCTCACCACCCGATGAGGGCCACCGGGTCCCCTTACAGGAACGCCAGCCACACGACCCCGTAGCCGGCCGCGGCCACCAGCGCCGCCGCCGGCATCGTGATGAACCAGCCCAGGACGATGTTCTTGGCGATGCCCCACCGCACCGCCTTCACCCGCCTCGTCGCGCCCACGCCCATGATCGCCGAGGTGATCACATGGGTCGTGGAGACCGGGGCCTTGAAGAGGTAGGCCGTGGCGAACATGATCGACGCGCCTGTCGTCTCCGCCGCGAAGCCCTGGGGCGGGTCCAGTTCGATGATCTTGCGGCCCAGGGTGCGCATGATGCGCCAGCCGCCCGCGTACGTGCCCAGGGACAGGGTCACCGCGCAGGCGATCTTGACCCAGACGGGGATCGGGTCGCCGTAGTCCTCGACGTCCGCGATGACCAGGGCCATCACCACGATGCCCATCGTCTTCTGGGCGTCCTGGAGGCCGTGGCCCAGGGCCATGCCCGCCGCCGAGACGGTTTGCGCGATGCGGAAGCCTCGTTTGGCCTTCGAGGGGTTCGCTCGGCGGAAGATCCACATGATCGCCGTCATGACCAGGTAGCCGGCCAGGAGGCCCACCAGCGGGGAGACGAACATCGGGATGATGACCTTGTCCACGACGCCGGACCAGTAGACCTTCGTACCGCCCGCCAGCGCCGCCCCCACCATGCCGCCGAACAGGGCGTGCGAGGACGAGGACGGGAGGCCGAAGTACCAGGTGACCAGGTTCCAGGTGATCGCGCCGACCAGGGCCGCGAAGAGGATCGCCATGCCCGAGGAGCCCTCGGGCGTCTCGATCAGGCCCTCGCTGACCGTCTTCGCGACCCCGCTGCCGAGGAACGCGCCCGCCAGGTTCATCACCGCGGCCATCGCCAGTGCCGCGCGGGGCGTGAGGGCACGGGTCGACACGGACGTCGCGATCGCGTTCGCCGAGTCGTGGAAGCCGTTCGTGTACGTGAATCCGAGCGCGACCCCGATGGTCACGATCAGCGCGAAGGTGTCCATGTAAGGGTCAGGACTCCTTGACCGCGATGGTCTCCACCGTGTTCGCCACGTGCTCGAAGGCGTCCGCCGCCTCCTCCAGCACATCCACGATCTGCTTGAGCTTCAGTACCTCGATCGCGTCGTACTTGCCGTTGAACAGGTGCGCGAGGAGTTTGCGGTGGATCTGGTCCGCCTGGTTCTCCAGACGGTTCACCTCGATCCAGTACTCCGTGAGGTTCTCCATCGTGCGGAGGTTCGGCATGGCCTCCGCCGTCAGCTCCGCCGCCCGCGCCAGGACCTCGATCTGCTGCTCGACGCCCTTGGGCAGTTCCTCCACCTTGTAGAGGACGACCAGGTCGACGGCCTCCTCCATGAAGTCCATGATGTCGTCGAGGGACGATGCGAGCGCGTAGATGTCCTCGCGGTCGAAGGGCGTGATGAACGAGGAGTTCAACTGGTGGAAGATCGCGTGTGTGGCGTCGTCACCGGCGTGTTCCGCGGCCCGCATACGCTCTGCGATCTCGGCCCGGCCGGAGGCGTCCGCCCCGAGCAGTTCCATGAGGAGTCGCGAGCCCGTGACGATGTTGTCCGCGGAAGCGGCGAACATGTCGTAGAAGCTCGTCTCCCTGGGGGTCAGACGAAATCGCACGTGGGGTCCTCGGAGTCCTTCGGGTTCGGTCAGGCTGATGCTAGGCGCAACATCCGGCCACGGCTAACGGGTCGTCCCCCAGTGTCGCCCATCGGACAGTGTGGGCTGCACAGTGGTCTATACCCGGCCCTATACCCAGCAAAGTTGGTTACCATATACCCGGCAGGGGTATATGGGCGCTTTTGCGTCTCATGTTTGTTCAAGGTGATTGTTCAACGGTGATTGTTCAACGGGAGGACTACGCGATGACGACCACCGAGGCCGGCGCGGAGACGCCCGACGTCGTGCACGGGTACCACAAGCAGAAGGACGAGCACCTGAAGCGGCTGCGCCGGATCGAGGGTCAGATCCGCGGGCTCCAGCGGATGGTCGACGAGGACGTCTACTGCATCGACATACTCACCCAGGTCTCCGCCTCCACCAAGGCCCTGCAGTCCTTCGCGCTCCAGCTCCTGGAGGAGCACCTGCGCCACTGCGTCGCGGACGCGGCCCTCAAGGGTGGTACGGAGATCGACGCGAAGGTGGAGGAGGCGACCAAGGCGATCGGTCGTCTGCTGCGTACCTGAGCCGTCCGGCGCCGGTTCCCGCGGCGCCCGTCAACCTGTGGTACCCGTCGCTTTTCAGCCAGCTGACGTGACCTTGCGCCCCTCGCGCTCCTCCGCCACCTTCAGCACCTCGTCGATGCTCTCCAGACTGAGCCGCTCCTCGGCGGCTGCCGAGGCCGCGATGATCAGGTCTCCGCACAGCTCGATCTCGGCGAGGGCCACGTGGTCCTGAACTGCCGTACCGCCGACCGGAGCCACGTGCATCACCTCTTCTCTGCCGTCACCGCTTCCTAGAGTAGGGAGTGGTCTACACACCGCGCATGGCACGGACGGGCTAGTCCTTGCGCTACGGCGGACGCAGCCCGGGCGGGCCGGGTTGCTCGCCCGGCTCACCTTCCCTCATTTCCGGACGGCAGTCTCACTGCTCGGCGATACGGCCCGCGTAGATGTCCGCCGGCCTTGGCAGCCGTACGTGCACGGGGGCCCCGAAGTCGTACAGCAGTGTCGTCGAGGCGACCGCGACCGTGCCCTTGCGCTGGCCGTTGACGAAGCTGAACCGGTGCAGGAGCTTGCGGATACGGCCCTCGTCGTCGAGGTAGGCCTCGAAGGGGACCTCGGCGGTGGCGAACCCTTTCGCCGCCGCTCCCAGCGGCCCCTTGTTGCCCGGTGAGGCGCTCTTCGCGGCCTCGGCGAGGTCGGCGGTGCCCCGGAAGTGCCGTACCTCGGTGCCGGCGACCCGGGTCCGGCCGACGTACGTCGCCTCGCGCGTCCCGCGCAGGATCTCGGCGGCGGCGAACGGGTCCGTGGCCCCGCCCGTCACCAGGTTGCCGTCGGACAGGGTCGCCGTGTCCACCCGTACCCATTTGTCGGCCGGGACGCCCGCGCCCCGGTTCTTCATGAACAGGGCGCCGGGGGCGAGGAGTTCGGTGATCGGGCGGTGCGGGCTGGCGCCCGCCGGGTCCTGGGGGAGGAGGACCTTGAGGTGGCCGAGCTGCTTGCCGTAGTCGTAGACGCCCTCGCCCCGGATGGTGACCCGGGTGCCGCCGGTGGCCATCTCCATGGACGTGGTGGTTCTGGAGGTGCCCGCGTCGACCAGGGTCGCGGCGGCGCCGTGCAGGACGCGGACCGCGTCGGTGGCGGGGCGCGCGTCCCCGGTGGCGGCTTCGCCGCTGCCCGTGCAGCCGGTGACGCAGATCAGGAGACCCGTCGTCAGGGCGGCCGTCACGACCGCCCCGTTCGCTCGCCAGTGCCGCCGCCGGTCCATCGCCGCCCACCCCCAAACCGGGCCGTCGGTCCACGGCCCGTGTCCTTCCGCTTAACGAGGGGTGGGGGAGGTCGTCACGCGGATACCGGTGCTTTGCTCGGGTGTGGGTACCGTGGTGGGCGTGGCGCAGCAGGATGGAAGCGAGTCGGCTCAGTTCCCCGGAGAACACTCCGTTTCCATGGTGGAGCACGGGCCTTTCTGCTTCGCGAGATGCAGCTGTGGCTGGCGCGGACCGGCCCGCCGGGCCCGCAGTCTGGCCCGGACGGACGGCAAGGGGCATCAGACGGACCCGCTGTAGCTACCCGTGTCGCAGGGCCAGCAACTCGTCGATCAGGTCCTTGTCGCGGGGCTGGGTCAGGCGTTCGCGGGCCGTCGCCGGGGGGAGCCAGAGGATGAGGTCGACCTCGTCGTTCGGGGCGAAGGCACCCGAGACGGCCTCCGCTTCCCAGTAACTCACCTGCTTGGGGCGGCCGTTGACCTCGTAGTGGGTGGTCGTGAGGGGTGCGCCGGGGGCGGCCTCGTAGCCCGTCTCCTCCTCGACCTCGCGCAGTGCGGCGGTGAGGGTCTCCTCGTCGTGCTTCAGTCGGCCTTTGGGATGCGACCAGTCGTCGTACTTCGGGCGGTGGACCAGGCAGATCTCCAGGCCGTCGTCCACCGGCGAGCGGCGCCACAGGACGCAGCCCGCCGCCAGTACGGGGTGTTCGTCGGCGGACGTCACCTTGTGCTCATCGCCTTCTTCTCCCAGGACTGCTGGAACGCGAACCGGGCCGCCTCGACCTCGTGGCGCTGGTCGGCGTGGAGCACGCCGAGGGCGTACGCCGTCGCCGGGGCGATGCGCGGGGTGCGGGCCGCTGCCGCGGCTGCTGCGGCGGCCTCGGAGGCGTCCCGGTGGCGGTTGAGTGCCGTGCCGGCCGTCAGCATGCGTACGTCCACGCGGGCCTCGTCGCCGTCCAGGACCTCGTGGGCGTAGCGGCGCAGGCGCAGGAGGAGGCGTACGTGGTGCCAGGGGGCGTCCTGGGGGTGGGGGGCCGGGTCGGGGGAGAGGCCGTGGATGAGGGCCTCGGCGTTGTAGGGGTGGCCGGCGGTGAGGAGGGGGAGGGCGGTGACGGCGTCGCAGAGGCGTTCGTCCGCTGCGGCGGCGAGGGGGCGTAGGTCGGTGGGGGTGGTTGTCGCGGCGGGTGTCAGGGGGACCTCGCTGGCCAGTACCGCGACGTTGTCCGCTACCGCGTGGAAGCGGCTTGAGCCCAGGGCTTGTAGGGCTGCTGAGTGGGATCGGGTGCGGGCGAGGGTGAGCTGGCGTTCCAGCAAGGCGCCTGCTTTTGCCGCCCCTACCGTCAAGTTGCTGCGGTCTGGTGTGGGCGGGTGGGACTGGGCACCGGTGGTGCTGGGGGCCGTTGTGCCCACCCGTTCCGCCCCAGCGGAACGACTGCCCACAACTGGGCTTGCCTGGATGGGGAAAGGTGTGGCCCCCGAAAGCCGCTGTAGCGCCAGCAGCAGGCGTTCCAAGCGGGCCGCGTAGGCGTGTTCCCTCGCCAACGTGCCTGACAGCCAGGCCAGTTCGGGGTGCATCGTCTCCGACCAGGTGGGGTCGAGGAGGGGGCGGAAGGTGTGGAGGGTGCCCGTGATGCGGCGGGCCGCGTGGCGCAGGGCGCGGGCCGCGTCCACGGGTTCCTCCGCCGAAGGGGCGGAGGAGCCCGTGCCTGTCTCCCTGTGCAGGCGCAGGGCGCGGAGGAACTCCGTCGCCTGCGCCCTCAGGTAGTCCGCGAGCGCGTCGGCGCTCACGGGTCCGGCCGTCGTGGGGTCGGTCGGGTCAAGGTGTTGCTGTGCCACGCCTACGCCTCCGGGCGTCTATGAGCATCTCCTGGACGTTCCGCAGGGGGTGGCCCTCGGGGTCCGTCGCGTGCCGGGTCCACTCGCCGTCCGGGCCCAGGTGCCAGGACTGCGTGGTGTCGGACATACCGGTTTCGAGCATCCGGCTGATCGAGGCCCGGTGGGCCGGGTCCGTGACCCTGACCAGTGCCTCGATGCGGCGGTCGAGGTTGCGGTGCATCATGTCGGCGCTGCCGAACCACACCTCGGGCTCGCCGCCGTTGCCGAAGACGAAGACCCGGGAGTGTTCGAGGAAGCGGCCGAGTACGGAACGGACCCGTATGTTCTCGGAGAGCCCCGGGACCCCGGGCCGTACGGCACAGATGCCGCGGACCCAGATGTCGCACGGGACGCCCGCCTGGGAGGCGCGGTACAGCGCGTCGATGATCGCCTCGTCCACCATCGAGTTGACCTTGATGCGGACGTACGCGGGACGTCCGGCACGGTGGTGCTGGACCTCCTTGTTGATCCGTGAGATCAGGCCGTCGCGGAGGGACTTGGGGGCGACGAGGAGGCGGCGGTAGGTCTCGCGGCGGGAGTAGCCGGACAGGCGGTTGAAGAGGTCCGAGAGGTCCGCGCCGACCTGCTGGTCGGCCGTCAGGAGGCCCAGGTCCTCGTACAGGCGGGCCGTCTTGGGGTGGTAGTTGCCGGTGCCGACGTGGGAGTAGCGGCGCAGCGTGTCGCCCTCCTGGCGGACCACCAGGGACAGCTTGCAGTGGGTCTTCAGGCCGACGAGCCCGTACACGACGTGGCAGCCGGACTCCTCCAGCTTGCGCGCCCACTTGATGTTGGCCTGCTCGTCGAAGCGGGCCTTGATCTCGACGAGGACGAGGACCTGCTTGCCCGCCTCGGCGGCCTCGATGAGGGCGTCCACGATCGGGGAGTCGCCCGAGGTCCGGTACAGGGTCTGCTTGATGGCGAGGACGTCGTCGTCGAGCGCCGCCTGCTCCAGGAACGCCTGGACGGAGGTGGAGAAGCTGTCGTACGGGTGGTGGAGGAGGACGTCCCGTTCGCGCAGGGCCGCGAAGATGTCCGGGGCCGACGCCGACTCCACCTCGGCCAGGTCGCGGTGGGTGCCGGCGATGAACTTGGGGAACTTCAGCTCGGGCCGGTCGAGGGAGGAGATGCCGAAGAGGCCGGTGAGGTCGAGCGGACCCGGCAGCGGGTACACCTCCGCCTCCGTGATCTTCAACTCCCGTACCAGCAGGTCGAGTACGTACCGGTCGATGGACTCCTCGACCTCAAGGCGCACCGGCGGCCCGAAGCGGCGCCGCATCAGTTCCTTCTCCAGGGCCTGGAGGAGGTTCTCGGCGTCGTCCTCCTCGACCTCCAGGTCCTCGTTGCGGGTGAGGCGGAAGGCGTGGTGCTCCAGGACCTCCATGCCGGGGAACAGCTCTTCGAGGTGCGCCGCGATGACGTCCTCGATGGGCACGTACCGGCTCGGGGAGGCCTCCAGGAAGCGGGACAGCAGCGGCGGCACCTTCACGCGCGCGAAGTGGCGGTGTCCGCTCACCGGGTTCCGTACGATCACCGCGAGGTTCAGGGAGAGACCCGAGATGTACGGGAAGGGGTGCGCGGGGTCGACGGCCAGCGGGGTGAGGACCGGGAAGATCTGGTGGCGGAAGAGGGTGAACAGGCGGGCCTGCTCCTTCTCCGTCAGCTCGGCCCAGCGGACCAGGTGCACGCCCTCCTCGGCGAGCGCCGGGGCCACGTCCTCCTGGTAGCAGGCGGCGTGCCGGGCCATCAGCTCGCGGGAGCGGGCCCAGATCATCTCCAGGACCTCGCGGGGCTGGAGGCCGGAGGCGGAGCGGGTGGCGACGCCGGTGGCTATGCGGCGCTTGAGACCGGCCACCCGGACCATGAAGAACTCGTCCAGGTTGCTGGCGAAGATCGCCAGAAAGTTAGCCCGTTCGAGGAGGGGCGTGTTGGGATCCTCGGCCAGTTCGAGCACCCGCTCGTTGAACGCGAGCCAGCTGCGCTCCCGGTCGAGGAAGCGGCCCTGCGGCAGCAGCTCGCCGTCGTAGGGCGCCTCCTCGTACTCGTCGAGGTCGGCGTCGATGTCCGGCTCCAGGTCGGAGACCACGGCCGACACCGTGTGCGGGCGGTGAGAGGTCAGGGAACCGACGGAGGGCTGCGCGTGCTGTACCTGCGACTGGGCGTTTGGCTGGCTCATGACCCCATTGTTCCGCGCCGGGGCCGGGACGGGCGCGTCGGAACGCGCGGGCGGGAGCACGACCGGTACCGGCGGGGCCGCTCCGGACC
>Ga0307515_10009062_pt1 | contig 19306 bp, 3 predicted proteins | sample 17_EM_MG_FD_194513 | JGI IMG/M metagenome (GOLD analysis project Ga0307515, IMG submission 194513) | Populus trichocarpa ectomycorrhiza microbial communities from riparian zone in the Pacific Northwest, United States - 17_EM | ecosystem: Host-associated > Plants > Roots > Unclassified | place...
GGTATTGTGATAACATTTTTACAAACATCTTTGCGTCTCGTATCTTAATTTTAATAGGTAATAGCCCTTCTATTTGCTTATCCGTAGTTATATAATTAATAAATAATAAGACATTATTAATATCTATTTCCTTAAGGGTTAGGGCTAATAAATTAAATTCTCCTAGGATTAATTAGCGTCGTAGGTTAAGTATAGGTATTAGATTATTCTTTAGGTTTAATATAGTAGCTAGTAAGAAATATTATCTTACTATTATAGGTTTCTTAGAAGTATAAAGTGAGGTAATTTATAAATACGCTGCTTTTAATAGCGCCTGCAATATTATAGATATATAGAATTAGTTATAGGCTAAGCGTTAGTAGTAAAAAGGCGCAACGTAATATTATAGAATAAGGGCAGTAGCTATAGAGCGTATGTATTTAAGAAGTCTATAAGACGTTACGCGATTGATTATAAGGGTTAAGGGCGTAAGGAGGTAATATACTTACGCGTAGCTGATATAAGCTATACGCGAGGTGTACGCGAGAGCATGGGGCTCTCCTATAGAGGCCCCTACGGTGGGGTTCCGTGACAGTTATATACTAAAGAGATACTATAAATATAATAAAAAGCTATAGAGCCTAGAGAGTAAAAAGCTGTTAGAGTATATAGTATAGGACTATAAGATAGAAGTAGAACTAAAAATAAGTTTAAAGTTTTTCCTAATCTATAAGCTAACTAAAGAAGAGTTAAGAGTACTTAAAGAGTTTATTTAAGAAAACCTATAAAAGGGATATATTAGACTATTATAGTTATTAGTAAGATATCTAGTATTATTTATACTAAAGAAAAATAGAAAGCTTAGGCTATATATTAACTATAGATAATTAAACGGCATTACTAAAAAAGATAGGTATCCTTTACCCTTAATTAACAAAATCTAGGATTAGATATGTCAGGAAAAAATTTACTAGTATTTTTGCAGTATTTGGCAGTATATTGCGGCCAAATGCGTATTCCGCGCACTATAACGTGTAGCGTATAGTATTAACTAAGGTGCGGTATACTGCCGTATTTAACAATGCAATGCAGCTAATTGCGCATTTTGTACTTAATGCGCAATTAATATATAATGCCCTTCTTGCGCATTCTGTATATCTTACTTACTTTAAGTAATAAATAAGTATTACTCTTCCCGCATGGTTATTATTAATTACTTATCCTATATACTTAATAGTATTTACTTAGTCTATATAACTAGTATAAAATAAATTATATTATTTTAGATAATTTAATATAATATAGTAACGGTTCTTTTTTACCTATTTACTTACTAACCTACCTACCTATCTACCTACCTACTTACCTACCTACCTATCTACCTATCTATCTATCTATCTATCTATCTATCTATCTATCTATCTATCTATCTATCTATCTGTCTGTCTGTCTATACCTACCTATATCTACCTATTTATAACTACCGTCTATACCTACTATCTGTGCCTACCTATCTGTACTTACCTATTTATACTTACCGTCTATACCTACCTATCTATGCCTACCTGTTTATAATTTAGGGGAAGGGCTGGCCTAATTAAAGACTCTACCTAATTTAATTAATTAATTAATTGTATTAATTCGAATTGTTCTCTATGGCCGTTCGCTAGCTATATATTTAAACAGTAGTTATCTAGGGTGCCTCCCTAAAAGGCCTTAATTTAATTTGGCGACGGGCTAATATTAAAGCTCTAGTTTAATTCAATCGATTAATTAATTAAATCGTTCGCATGTAACGGAACCTTATAGTAGGTACTACGGTAGGCTTGTTAATAAGCTAGGTATATAGGTAATATAAATTAAAGTCAATAACGTAATAATAACTGGTGGAGTGGTTGCCTAATAGATTAACTCTGATTGTATTCTAAGAATTACTATAAAGGAGAGAACTATCTAGGTAGGGACTGTAGTCCTTTAAATACACAACCATACTCCTAAGAAATCCCCTTTATATATAAGATACGTGTTATATATATTATATATACGTTCCCTTTATACACTGCGTATACTATATATAATATTATATAACCTTAGTTACCATTCTTCGTTATATAGCTCTATTGGCTCTATCCTAGACTATACCTAGATTAACTAACTAGCTTCTTCTAACTCTTCTTTAAGTAGTTATAATATTATACTTAAAGCGTCCATAACACTATCTCCTCCCTCTTTATCTTCGTCCTTAAAGATCTTAAATATCTCTAAGTTGTTTACTAGAGGTATAATATCCGTCTAATTAATTTAGTTAATATTATTACTTATTATACCTAAAGCTTCTTCTTCTTCGCAAGCGTAACGTCGTGCTCGTACTATTACTGCGATATTATCTCTTAGTAAGATTATACTATCTCTATATTCTCGCTGTTTAAAAGAGGGGTTAGTCTATATTACGTTGGCGAGTCCATCTTTGCGATAACTGGCCTTTTATTTAGAGTGCACTAAAGTAAATATTTATTCGTCCTATAACGTTCGCTTTATCTCTAATACTAAGTATATATAACCTATTATTCTTAATAGTCGTCTGGTTCCTTAACTAATCTGCCTTAGAGTCTTATATTTAATCTACTACTACGCGGCTAGATAGTAAACTATTTTAAGCTTTTATTAAACTAGAACGTTCTTATAATATAGAGTAGAAGGCTTTTAAGGCCCGTATTGCGGCGTCCACTTAGTTACTCCGTCTTAAGAAGGGTTATAAAAAGGTTTATTTTAAGGAGTAGAAACTTATAGAATAAGGTTTATAGGAACTTGGCGATAAAAGAACGGATTCTCCTCTAACTAAGAAGAAAATAGATTTAAGTAGTTTGGCAACTGCTCTTCTTAGGTCCCCCTTAGGTAACTTATTCTTTAGCGATTTTTCTTTATTAATACTGCCTAACCTAATTTCTTTTAATACTCCTATACCTTTCTTATAGCGTTCTTTAAATTTTCTAGTAGCTCTTAAGTAGTCTTAGTGTAGCCTATCTACTTAACCTTATACCATATTTTATCGTTAATATCCTTATAACTAACGATCCTTAAAACTTACTATTTATCTTCCTCTTATCCTCTATACGTGTCTACCTCGTAAACTAGTAGCTTAATATTCCCGTATACTAGCTTTAGCATTACGATATACTATATAGGGTAGATTTTTATTTTAGCTAATAGGTTTAACTTAAACGTAACTAATAAAATTCTTTATATAATTTTGAAAGGTCCTAATCTAACATAGTCTAACTTCTTACTTAGTTATTAACTCTTAAAAAATTTGTATAGTAGCTACACTTTATCCCCCTCCTTTAGATCTAGTCCCTTAGATCTCTTAGCGTTATAGTACCTTTTTATTCTTTCTTATACTTTTTTTTACTAATTCTATAAGGTCTGCATAAAGATTTATTAACGTCTTTATTCTTTCTTTAGCTGTGCTACTCGTTTTCTTCGCTTACCGTAGTAATAACAATATTCTTAGCTTATATCCGTAATTTGCCTTAAATAGTAATATGCCTATTCCTTCCTATGGTGTTATATTATATATAAACTATATAACTAGTAATAGCAATACCTAATTATTCTATGCATAATTAATATAATGCCTTAGATACTATTCTAGTATCTAATTTAGTCTTTCTATTTAACCGTTTATCTGTGGATAATATGCGGTGGAAGTTACTACTTAAACCCCTTACTCTGCTAAGAATACTTCCTAAAATATTACTATAAATCTTAGATCTCTATCTAATATAATCTTACCTAGTACTCTATGTCTTATAAACACTTCTTTAATATAGATTTTAGTAACATTTTCCGCTAATATTTCTTCCGTATATGCTATAAAGTATCCCCACTTTATAAGCTTATCTACTATTACTAAGATTATATCATAATCTTATCTGGTAATAGGATCTCTTAACTTTAGTAACTTAATAATAAAGTCCTATAATATGACCTCCTATAGTCTTTCTAGTATTTTAATAGGTTATAGCCCTCTATATAGCTTATACCTTATTAGTTTATTTCTCTAGCAATCTAGATATTTCTTTATAACTTTTCTTGCTAAGCCTTAGATTCTATTAATAATATACTCTTTCTAGAGTCTTAACACTAGGCCCGTGGCTCCGTTATATCCTTAAGTTATTCCCTTATAGAAATCTTCTATATAGTGCTCTGCTATACTTCTTAGGATATACTTTACTTCTCTATATTTATACAATATTTCTTCTCCTAAATATTCTAACTATTCTTCTAGCTATGCTTTAAAGATTCTTTATACCTAAAAGCTTTCTAATATCTTGTAAATTCTTTCTAGTTCGTTATTCTCTTAAGTTGCTATAATTTTCGGATAATTATATCTAATTAATCCGTCTGTATCTTTTTGTAGTAAAGCCCCTAATAGCTTCTCGTCATTCTATAGTTTAGCTTTCTAACTTAAAGCGTCTGCTCGTATATTATCTATACCTTTAGTATACTAAATCTTAAAATAGTATTCTGTAAGCATCTCTACCCATCTAACTTATCTTTAGTTAAGTTTCTTTATTATTAAGAATCCTATTAGGTTCTTATAATCCGTCTTAACTATAAATAGTTTTTCCGTGCCTTATAAGAATACTCTCTATTTTTTTAGTGCTGTAACTATACCTAATAACTCCTTATTATAGATATTATAGTTTAACTCTAGTAGTATTATCTTCCGACTGTAGTATACTACTAGGTGCTATCTATCTTAGTATTTTTATATAAAGTATGCCCCTAGTATAAAGTCTAATGCATCCGTTTCTATAACCGTCTCTAAACCTAGCTAATAGATTTTAAAAACTAGCTCCTAGGTAAACAACTCTTTAACCTTCTTAAATAACTTTTACTATTCCTTTCCCTATACCCATAGTTCCTCTTTCTTTATTAATCGCGTAAATAGTTTAATATCCTTTAACCATTGCGCTATAAACCTTCTGCAGTAATTGCAAACCCCTAAAAATAACCTTAGCTGTATTATATTCTCCGGTTCTTACCAATTTACTATAGCCTTAATCTTTTTTAGATCTATACTAAGTTGGCCTAGTTTAATAATAAATCTAATAAAGTCTATCTTCCTTATAAAGAACTTGTATTTCTTAATTACTACTAGCATTTATTCTTCCTGTAGTCTCTTTAAGACCCATTTAACATATTCCCTATATTTTTCCTTAGTTATTAAGTAGATTATAGTATTATTGAGGTATACCATAACAAATTTATCTAAGTGCTCTCCTAACACATTATTAATACGCTTTTAGAACGTTGCTAGTGCGTTTATAAGCCCAAATTATATAACTAATAGTTTATATAGTCCTTCCTTTAATCTAAAGGCTGCCTTTTATTCGTTACCTTCCTTAATCCTAATCTAATAGTACACCTATCTTAGATCTATCTTTGTAAAGATTTATACGTTACCTATCTAATCTTAGATTTCGCTAATTAAGGGTAAAGAATACCTATCCTTTTAAGTAATGCTATTTAACTGCTTATAGTTAATATATAATCTAAGTTTTCCATTCTTCTTTAGTACGAATAGTACTGGATAACCTGCTAATAATTATAATAGTCTAATGTATCCCTTTCGTAAGTTTTCCTAAATAAACTCTTTAAGTGCTCTAGACTCTTCTTTCGTAAGCTTATAGGTTAGGAAGAACCTTAGACTTATTCCTAGTTCTAACTCTATCTTATAGTCCTATGCTATATAATCTACCAGCTTTTCACTTTCTAGGCTCTATAGTTTCTTGCTATACTTATGGTATCTTTTTAGTATATAACTTAAGCCTCGCTTAGTCTCTTCGTATATTACTTTAACTTAGTACCATACTAACTTAATTTATTATCGCATTTTACGGCGTTAAGTATCTCTAATATCGACTTATCCTGTAATCTAATTGATCTTTAGATTATATTCCTATAACTAAGGCATCCCTAATACTGCCTTATCCTGTCCCAATAGTAGGATATTAAAAGATATCTCAATTTGTCTTCCTTTAATGGTTATCTAAATAGGTCCTATTTTAAGGTTAATAATCCCTCCTCTATAGGCTATTAGATCTCCTAAAATTATAACTAATAGGTAAGGTTGTTCCTTCTATCTATAAGGTAGTTTTATTCTCTTAACTACTACTAATAAGATATAGTTCCGCGTTACTCTACTATCTATTAGCGCTTTAAACTATTAATTCTACTATTTAACTTATAAATTTAGGTGTTGTTTTTAAATTCCTTTAAGGGTCCAAGGCTCTACTACTAGCTCCCTTGGGTTCTGTAGGCCTCTACTTTTCCTAACTATTAGCTACTTAATCCTATCGCGCTTAGTTTACTCTTTAGCCAATACCTAGTTCGCTTTTTATCTTTAATATACTATAGACACGTATTCTCTAGGCATTCCCACCACTATTATCTATCTAAGCATTCTTCTATAAGGAATCTTCCTAGTTAAAGTATTAAGTCTCCTTCCTCTTAGACTTCTACTGGATGCTAGCCGTGTATATACTTAGCATTCCTATACTATTGCTTATCTAGCGCCTAATATATCCTTATAGAGTATTTCTAATTCTTTTCCTTTGGGTTTTTATATATTTCGTATATGTTATCTATATATACAATCTACAATAACGTATAGTATGCTAGGTGCTTTGGGTCAACTCTTAATTTATCTTTGTCTTTAAGTTTAAACCTTTGCCGTGTTAATCTAAACGTTATAACTTTATTTGTAGGTACTAAGATACGTCTCTTGCTTCTTTAGTCCTCTAATTATTCCTCTAGATCCTTTAATATTATAATTAAGGCTCCTTTAATATAAGTCATGGCCTTCTCTATAATTAGGTAGTCCTAAATAACTTATTTATCTAACTATATATAGAAATCTTTCTACTCGTCATTGTGTCGTTGTCTATACTACTTTTAGTATAGCTACTAGAGTATATACGGCTTATCCGTAAGGAAGTATCTTCTTATTATTACGTTATAATAGCCCTTTATATATCGTTCCTTAAACCTAATAGGGATCCCTAAATCCTCTTTATTTTCTAGTTTAGTAAGCCACTTAGCTCTTAGTATGCCTGCCCTAGGCCTATTAGTAATTCTTTATACTAGCGCTCTGTCCCTTATACGTCCCTATATACTAAATCTCTTATCTAGTTTCTATTCTTACTATACGATAATTCTCTACCTAAATTCTTTTATAGTTTCCTTTGGTTTGCGTCTTATAGATAAATCCTTAAAGTTTTCTTACTTCTTAATCTTGGTGTTGTATTCTTTAATAGTCCTTATTTATATCTGGAAATCTTAGTCCTATAGGATTCTCAATCCTAAGCTTACTTCTGTCTTAAGCTTTACTTCAGCCTTAGTCTAACTAGGCTTACTTAGTGTCCTCATCTTATCTTAAAAGTCTTAAATCTTACTTATCTTGTCTTAAGAGTCTTATGCCTTTAGGAAACTTCGTCCTAAGCTTATTCATATATCACTAAATTAAGCTATTACTCTACTCCATCGGTTATTATCCATTATAGGTCCTTAAGCTTGCCTCGTCTTGTCTTAAAAATCTTAGTTATCTCGTATCTCGTCTTAAAAATCTTAAGTCTTTAGCCTTTTGCCTTTATCGAGTGCCAAAGTAGTTTACTATCCTACTTCTCTTACATCTTATAAAGCGATAGACATTGTGTCTAGTGGGGTCTTAATCCCTACTAATGTTCCCTATTCTATAGTGGAATTATCCTCTACTTCTTATATAATATCTCTAAGGTCTATACGCTCCTAGTAAGCCGCTCTTATTACCTTATTATTATAAAATGTTTAGCCTATATTAAATTTATCGTCCTTAATATCCGATCTACAAACTAGTTCGTCGGTTCCTCTATATTTTATTAAGTATAGCTCTTATAGCTAATAGCTTGCGCCGTACTTAGCGTCTTTATAAATTTAGCATGCGTTATTATAACAAAACGCGAAACTGTTAATTAAACATTCTTTTATTCCTCGTAGTATACTATTATCCCTCTATACGTATATATCTTCTGCTAGTCTTATTCCCTTTACTATATAGTAACTCTGGCCACTCTTACAGTCTTTAATATAATAACCCTATTTTCCGCAATTTATATAAGCTCCTTTTTTAAACCATCTTTCTTGCTATAGAGTTTACCTAAATATCTTCTACTGCTAAAATCCCTGGTTCGGCCTCTACTCCTTAAACCTTTAATTATTTAATCCTTATCCTCTAGGTTTCCATAGTCGTCTATTCCATTTTTTATTTTCTTTAGTACTACTTAGGTCCATTAGCTCTGCGCTATACTATAGTTTTTAACTTTAACTTTATCATTGCGTGCTCTGCGCCTTATATAACTATAGAACTCTATCCTAACCTCTCTTAGTCTATTCTCTCTAGTAGATCCTATTATTAATCTTAATTACTTAATTAATTAAATTCCTAAGAGTGTCCGCATCTTCTATTAGAATAATTACGTCCTAGACTTTTACCTTAAGTCCTTATTTATATTGTGCTATAAGCGCCTTATTATTCTATTTAACTTATATTACTAACGTTTAAAACTGCATCGTATATTCGATTACTAAAGTTCTCTATACTAGGTTTTAAAGCTTTCTTTCTGCCGTTATAGTTGCCTCTAGGTCTCCGAATATTTACGTTAACTATTCTATAAATTTATTCTAACTTAAGAATATATACCTAACCTCCTAATTAGTGGTCGTTATACCGTATTCTTATATTTCCGTAAGGTAAGATTTAAACCACTTAAGTGCCCTTTCCGCTAAGAATAATCCTACGTAAGCGACTTGATCCATAGGCGTTCCTAGTTTAACTCCCTCTTATATTGCCTTAAAGTGCATTTATATAAGAAATCCCTTAAGCTTCGACTTTTCTTCTAAGAATCGCTTAATTAAGGGTAACTTAACCTTAGCTGCTCCGATCCCACTAATCCTTTCTTTAAGTATCTTATTATTGTCTGTTAATCGATTAACTATTTCCTATAGCTGTCCAACGGTAACTAACTAAGAGTTAGTGTCTTCTGCCATACTAGTGTTGTTACCTAATCTCGATATAGTTGCTGCCGTTAACGGCGTCGTGGCTGGTGCTTTTAGTGGCATGTTATTTGACTTTCTATATTTAATACCGTAATTAGGTAGTAATTATATAACGGAACCTTGTAGTAGGTACTACGGTAGGCTCGTTAATATGCTAGGTATATAGGTAATACAAATTAAAGTTAACAACATAATAACAACTAGTGGAGTAGTTGCCCAATAGATTAACTCTAATTATATTCTGAGAATCACTACAAAGGAGAGAACTATCTGGGTAGGGACTATAGTCCTTTAAATACACAACCGTACTCCTAAGAAATCCCCTTTATACGTAAGATACGTGTTATACGTATTATATGTACGTTCCCTTTATACACTGCGTATACCGCGTACAACGTTATATAACCTTGGTTACTATTCTTCATTATATAGCTCTATTGGCTCCATCCTAGACCGTACCTAGATTAACTAACTAGCTTCTTCTAACTCTTCTCCAAGTAGTTATAATATTGTACTTAAAGCGTCCGTAATATCGCGGCGTTTGCTAGCTAGTTGTTTAAACAGTGGTTGTCTAGTTCTAGCGACAGTTCTCTACTAGCTGCCGTTCTAGTGCCTTCCTAAGTAGGGAGGATGTAAGGAAGGAAGGATAGGTAAAAAAAAAAACAAGGTAGCTATATAGGGGTATACTTAGTAGAGGCATATATAGAGGCTATTAGGAATATAGCGGGGACCTAATATAAAGCCTCTGTAGGTAGAGCTTCGCGTAGAGCCTTATATAGAGCCTTTATATATAGGGCTTTATATAAAGCTTTATGTAGAGCTTTATATAGAGCTTTATATAGGACTTTATATAGCTTCGTATAGAGCTTTATATAGAACTTTGTGCGGAACTTTGTATAGAACTTTATACAAAACTTTATGCAGAGCCTCTACGTTAAGAAAAAATTTACTAGCATCTAATTTTACTTTTCTACCATTTTAGCATTTTCTAGCATTTCTAGCATTTAGCAGCTAAATGCGGAATTTGGCGGCTAAATGCTAGTACTTAGTAATAAATGCCGCATTTAGCTGCTAAATTCTAGAAAATGCTAAAATGGCAGAAAAGTAAAATTAGATGCTGGTGAATTTTTTCCTAACGTAGGTAATGCGTAAATCTTTATAAAGATAGATCTAAGATAGGCGTACTACTAAATTAGGATTAAGGAAGGCAATAAATAGAAAGTAGCCTTTAGGTTAAAGAAAGGACTATATAAACTATTAGTTATACAATTTGGATTTATAAACGCATTAACAACGTTCTAAAAATAAATTAATAGTATATTAGGAGAACACCTTAATAAGTTTATTATAGTATACCTCAATAATATTATTATCTACTTAATATTTAAGAAAGAATATAGAGAACAAATTAAAGAGGTCTTAAAGAGACTATAAGAAAAATAGATGCTAGTAGTGTGGTAGGGTAAAATAGGCCACTAATTAGTGCCTTGGCATTTTCCTGTATATATTAAGCCTTCGGCTTCTCTTTTTCTCTTAATTATAACCTACCGGGAATATATTCTTTCCTTTCTTCTTACTAACTGCTTTGTTACTAATTAATTACGATTGATAATTAACTAATCGACCTACTGACCGACCGACAGACAGACAGCATTATAACTTCCTATCTAAGAGAGACCGCGTTTACTACCACATATGGCATTCCACGTGAGGATAACGGCAAGCTCTTTAGATTAGAAGTCTAGCACTCTATACATAACTATATACACAGGAGATACATAGGAATATACTACAACTATAGAAGAACCGCTAGCTGCAGAAAAACAACTAGCTGTAAAAGAACCGCCAGCTAGACTAACAAGACAGCAAAAGTAGAAAACTAGGCAGTATCGGACAGCGAGGGGAACTAGGTAGTCCCTAAATAGAAAGATAGCGGAAAAGACAGACAGCCAGACTCTACGTATAGGCTAAAGAGTAGTAACAAGATGTAAAGGGTGTCTCGGAGAGTTATAAGTAAGGACATTAAGCGAACCAGTAAACTAATCAGATAGTTTTTAACCGGCGGCCGGAGGTACCCGATATTTCTACTACCTGCGCACGGACATGGCCAGAGCTTTATTAAGGATGTAGAGATAACAAGCCAAGAGCTAATTAATTAGATAGAAACGAGATCTAAGGCATTTAGCGGCAGAGGAAGTTAGCGCTGCCCTTTAGGAATAGAAGAGAGAATACCGAGCAAGGTCGTAAGTATATAAGATCAGATCTGCCCTTAAAAGCTTCCTATTCTAGCTTAGCTTTATCTTCTTTTAGGTCGTCCAGATTATGTTAGTGGCAGCTTTAGAGGCATTCCGTAAAGAAGTAGAAGAGATCCTACTGCGTAGAACGATAGTAGGCTAAAATAGACGGACGTATCGAGACCCGGCAGTAGTAGAAGATGGCAATTCTATACTCTCCCAGGAAGACCGACCTCTAGGCGTTAAGAAGTAACTAGAAGGAACCAAAGCCTATACTTCTTTTATTAAGTATAAACCAACACCAGGACAGCTATATAGGACACCCTTACTTTAAGCAGCTATATAAGCAGACTAACCGCGGCAGTTACCCGTTTAGGCAGCAAGGGAAGTACACCGCGTGTTCGTTCTAACGGTAGCAATGCTAGATCTATTTAGGCAAGGGGTTCTATAGTTTAACAGAAGGAATATCTCTAGGTTTATTAAGGACTACGAGGGTATATGTTAAAGGTATTACGTAGGCAAAGACCGCAGACTTATATGTCTCCCTAACTATTACAAGGACACGTACGCGGAAGCTATTTAGATAATACCGGAGTTTAAACAGGACGACTAGAGCTAACTAGTAACTAAACTCCGGACCGAATATTAAGCTAAGGACTACTACCGACGCATAGAGACAAGAGACTTTATAAAAGCTTTTGTTTAAAAATCTGCGGAACAGCCAGGTAACTTGCATTACTATATACAGGACTTTACTACTATTTTAGCCAAAGCGGTAGCCGCAGGAAACCTTACTGAGTAAGAGAAGGGGCGATAGTTTATGCGAGGACTTCCTATTAAATACCGCAAGTATATAATAGAAAAGACAGAAGCCGTAGCGGACGAGCCTAGTACCCTTATGTTTAAAAGACTAAAGGAGGCTATAGAGTTAAGGATAGTAGCTATAGAGGGCGCTAAGCGAATGGATGTCCTTCCGGAAGAAGATCCCCTAAATATTTAGCTTATACGGGAGCTACGGCAGCAAAGGAATAAGCTCAACCACTAAAGGAAAGGAAGACTTTTAGACTTAGTTAGACTAGGTATATACGGAGGAGCCCTAATATAGCAGCAGTTACCCGCTACGGATTAGGCTATAGTTTAAAGCCTAGTATAAGGATATAGCCTAGCACTAGGATATAAAGACTGGCAGAATAGCACCCGACTTCTATAGGACTCTCAACCTCCATAAGGCTTTCAATATCCGTAAAGCTCTTAATATCCGTAAGATTCTACTACCTTTAGACGGCCGCAGCAGGACGTACGAGGTTAGTAAGGTACGCGAGGACAAGGCTAGCGGACATATTTTAGATGCGGAGGAAGTCACCGTTTTACTAAGCACGAATATTAAGGCTTAAAGGATCTTATTTAGTGAGGATTTGTATATCTATTTAATTAAGGAAGGCTAGTAGCGGGGATGCGTAATCGGCCTGGACCTATACTTCTATGGCTTAGCAATAAAGGATAACTAAAGAGTATTAAGGACTGGCTCCGTACGTACTAAGAAATAGACTTAGCTATAAATTAGAAAAGGGAAAGATAAGGACAAACGTAGTAATGGGCCCCAATAGTACGAACGGATTTTACTGCTTTCTATAACGGAGTAGTACTATAGAATAGTAACGAAATATAGACGAACTGGGAGAACTGCTATTAAGTACGGCCCACGGACTTAGTAACGCCTAGCTAGCAACGTCCGCAGACTTGCTTAACCCTTAGAGACAGCCATACAACCAGGATAACCGTTAATTAGCAGTAGGCATAGCCGTAGGAGAGGAATGTACGACCGGGAGATTACATCTAGATTAGGTTACAGCCTATGGATAAGACAGCTAAAGCTAAAAAGAAGAATAAATCGTCTAATCCTTAGAGACGGTCTTAGAGACGGACGCTTAACTAGGTCAGCTATTGACCCGCAGTAGGCTCCGTAGTAGGCTCCGCAGGAGGTATAGGATGTTTAACTAGGGGACAGTTAAGTTATAAGGTGGGGGAGGGGACGTAGGTAACGGCCGTATAAAAGATTTCTATTTGTCTGCTTATTTACTATATTTCCTAAAGCTCCTTTCTTATTTACTTTCTTAATCGTAACGCGTCAGTCGCAACAACCTACTGCAAAGATGTTAGTTTAGCTCACCGCCTATTACTAAGCCAATAGCGATTTTCTATACCGGGCATGGAAAATTCTAATTGGTCCATTCAGTAATAGAGCCGGCAGAACTCTACACCGCCCCTAGAATTTAATAATGTAGCTACACAATAAGAACGGATACTAAGAGCCTTAATTAATTACATAGATATAGAACCAATTATATAATATAGAGCTAGATGCAGAGCTATACGCAAAGCCTTAATTAAACAACTATACGGAAGCCTTAGTCTTAAATAACTGTATAGAAGCTATGGTTAGTTAAAGGATCGTATCAAGCCAGAGCCTTAATATCAGCACATTGCCGTTACTGCTTCGAATCAGTTAAATGTTATTAAATTAGAGCCTTTAACCGGGCCGACTTTATTCCTTATTTAAACAACAGCTAATCGCAGCTCTGCTACTGCTACCCGAATTTAGTATTATACTAGCTGCATAATAAGAACAGACGCCGTGATAAGGAAGGGACCTATACAAAGGCAGCAGTATAATATTGGAAAATAAGCATTGTGGAAACGGTAAAGTAGTATATAAAGAGGCACTAATAAGGATGCTCCGCGGGAAATTGTATATAGGACGTAGCTAACCACGTTAGGCCTAAGCCGTCCTTATATAACTAAAGACGGAACTAAGCCGTATCTGGCTAAGCTAGTAAAGGGCCTTATTAAGGATTATAAGGGAAACAGGAATTGGATATACAGGAGCCAGCGCTTTTCTTTAGAGGTCGTCTTAACGAAGGACTGCATTGTGGACGCAAGGGTAAAGGATATATAACGGAGGTAGTTATAACGGCTAAGAAGCTGCTACTAGATGACCTTAAAGATATTAAGGATAGCTTAGGCGAAACGTAGAGCTAGTAGGACAGTAACTAGGAGACTAGGAGCAAAAGATAATACTAGGGAAGGTTCTTAAGCCGGAAGAAGATTAAGGATGCGTGAGTATACTGCCAGTAGTAGGGACAAGGAAGCAGCCGTAAAAGCCTAAGGATATGCCAAAAGAGTTAAAAGCAATAACGGCCTAGAAAGGGAAGAAAGTAGCTACAAAAGGCGTCCTAGAAAAGCACTAAGCCCGTAATAGTAGTCTACTGGAAGCTACCGTTAGTGCTTATAAAGGAGGAAGTCTTAAGACAGGTCTCTAGATTAGATGTTTAGAGGATGCTAAGAGCCTTAATTATACGATACGAAGCCTTAATTAATTGCATGGATACAGAGCTTTAATAGAACGACTGCACAGCCAGAGTTTTGATTAATTGGCCGTAGATACAGAGCCTATGGATGCAGAACCTAGGCTGTATATACAGCAGAAGATACCTTAAGTTAAGCTAGGGCCTTATTAAGTCTAGATTAGCTAAACGCTATCTCTACATTTAAATCAGGACAATTAGAGCCTTCGACCGGGCTAACTTTCTACCTTAATTAAACGACCAAACGATTAGTTGTAGCATGTCGTCGCCGACCAATTAGATAGTCTTTGTCTAGCTGTTAAAGTAGATATAAAGGCACGCACGCAGACACGTACGCAGAGACTAGGCCTGTATAGGAAATCAGTACACAGTTAGTAGATCATCAGAAGCATCGCTAGTTGACGTTCTAGGACTACGGGTGCGAACACGGACGTAGAGTATATAATGTAGAGCTACTAATGCACAGCCTAATGCACAGCCTAATATATAGCCAGATGCAGAACGATGCGGATATAAAGCCTAATAATGCAGGACCTAAAGAGCTAGATGCAGAGTCCTGATATTAAACGACTAGCCGAACCACCTAGTTAGGCCGTAGTCTCTGCCATTTTAATCAACTGGCCTGCCGTCGCCGCTGCTGCTGCCGCTATTCCGTTTAGCTATTTCGTCCCTACCGTCTTAACCGACTGCTATCTCTACCGTCCTAGATCTGTACCGCTGCTAGGTTTATTTACTGCTAGATCTACTAGGTCTGTTATGCCGTTCTATACTACTATTCTAACCAATCTGTTCTACTGCTGCCAACTAGCTGTTCTACCGCTGCCACTACTGCTATTGCTATTCCAACTGTTCCGTTCTATTGTTCCAATTATTCTACTGCTTCCGTTCTCACTAACTGCTACTAACTAACTGCTATTAACTGACTGCTACCGACTATCTGCCGCTACTGAGATTTCTACTACTAAAAGTTCTGCTGCCAGATGTCCTACTACTTACTATATAGACCGAGTTCTTCTACCAACTGTTCTATTACTGACCGCTCTACTACTAACCGTTTTACTTTGTCTTACTGCGCCAACTGCCTGCTTTTTACCATTACTACTACCGTTACTATTACTACTATTACTGCTGCTACTGCTGCTACTGTTGCTACTGCTGCTACTACTATTGTCATTTCTGGTTTACAGCTATTTTAGTTACCGCTAGTAGGAAGGACACTATAGGATAGTTCTATAGGAGAGCTAAGGATAGGGTTATCTAAGTTCTTTAGGGGTGTGCTTTCCTTTTTCTATTCTGCTTTTGCTTTACTTTTGTTTAGCTATTCTTCTATAGTATAGAATGTTAGGGGACAACGTTCTTGGTAGGGGAGGTATGTGGTGGGGTAAAATGGGCCACTAATTAGTGCCTTGGCATTTTCCTATATATATTAAGCCTTCGGCTTCTCTCCTTCTCTTAATTACGACCTACCGGGAATATATTCTTTCCTTTCTTCTTACTAACTGCTTTGCTACTAATTGATTACAACTAACGACCAACTAATTGACCTACCGACCGACCGACAGACAGACAGCATTGTGACTTCCTATCTAAGAGAGACCGCGTCCACCACTATAGTAGTAATTAAGAAATATAAGTTCTTTATAAAGAAGACAGATTTTATTAGATTTATTATTAAACTAGGTTATATTAATATAAACCTAAAGAAAATTAAAGCTATAATAAGTTAGTAAGAACTAGAGAATATAATACAGTTAAGGTTATTCCTAGGGTTTTGCAACTACTATAAAAGGTTTATAGTATAATAGTTAAAGAATATTAAACCTTTTACTAGGCTTATAAAAAAAAGAGAAACTATAAATATAGGAAAAGGAATAAAGCAAGTTATTTACCTAAAAGCTAATTTTTAAAATTTACTAACTAGGACTAGAAATAGTTATAGAAATAAACGTATTAGACTTTATACTAGGAGTATACTTACTATAAAAATATAAGAACGTATAGTACCTAGTAGCATATTATAATAGAAAGATAACGCCGCTAGAGTTAAATTATGATATCTATAATAAGGAGTTATTAGGTATAGTTATAGCACTTAAGGAATAGAGAGCATTCTTATAAGGTATAGAGAAACTATTTATAGTTAAAATAGATTATAAAAATTTAACGAAATTCTTAATAATAAAAGATCTTAATTAAAGATAAGTTAAATAGATAGAAATGCTTACGGAATACTATTTTAAGATTTAGTATACTAAGGGCACTAAAAATGCGTAAGCTAATACGCTAAGTAGAAAAGCTAAACTATAGAATAATAAGAAACTATTAAGGGCGATACTATATAAAGATAATAATAGATTAATTAGATATAATTATTTAAAGATTATAGCAACCTAAGAATATAAACTACTAGAAAGCGATTGGACGAGAAGGATCTAAAAGGTATAATTTAAAGACCTAGAAACGGACTAATATAAGTAGAAAATATATATATATATCTTAAGAAGCATAGCAAAAGAGTTTATTAAAGATTTCTATATAGGAATAATATAAGAATATAATAGAGCTATAGGCTTAGTGTTAAGACTTTAAGAAGAGTATATTATTTATAGAATCTAGGGGCTAGTAAGAGAAGTTATAAAGGAATATCTAGATTACTAAAGAAATAAGCCGGCGATGTATAAGCTATATAGAAAGCTAGAGCCTATTAAAACACCAAAACGTCTATAGAAGACAATATTATAGGACTTTATTATAAAGTTGCTAAATTTAAAAGACTTTATTACTAGATAGGATTATAACGTAATTCTAGTAATAGTAGATAAGTTAACTAAATAGGCTTACTTTATAGCATATATAGAAGAAATCTTAGTAGAAAATATAGTTAGAATCTATATTAAGGAAGTGTTTATATAATATAGAGTACTAAGTAAAATTATATTAGACAAAGATCTAAGATTTATAGCAGCATTTTAGGAGGTATTCTTAGCGGAATAAGGGTTTTGCGCAGTAATATTAATAGTATACTATCTATAGACGGGTACATAAATAGAAAGGTTAAATTAGACACTAAAACAATATTTAAGGTATTATATTAATTACGAATAGAATAATTAGGTATTATTATTACTAGTTATATAATTTATATATAATATATTACCGTAGAAAGGTATAGAGATATTACTATTTTAGGCAAATTATAGATATAAGCCTAGAATATTGTTATTACTATAATAAGTAAAGAATAGAGACTCTAATAAATCTTTATAAGGACCTCTATACTATAGTAAAGTTAGTATTAAAAGAATTAAAAAAGTACTATAATGCTAGGAGATCTAAGGGACTAGATATTAAGGAGGGAGATAAAGTATAGCTATTATATAAAAATTTTACGAGTTAATAACTAAGTAAGAAGTTAGATTACGTTAGACTAAGACCATTTAAAATTATAAAAAAGATTTTAGAAGTTATATATAGACTTAACTTACTAGTAAAAATTAATATCTACCCTATATAGTATATTGCAATACTAGAGCTAGTATATAGAGATATAGAATTACTAGTTTATAAAGTAGATATATATAGAGGATAAGAAGAAGACAAATAGTAGGTTTTAAAGATTATTAATTATAATATTAAGAAGGAGCTAAAGATAAAAGGATTAGTTAAAGGCGATAGATAAGCCGGATTATTTAAGGGATCTACCACTAGTATATAAACTATTTCCGCCTCTTTTAGATTAGAATCTATTTTAGCCTTTTTAGCCTTAAGCTTAGAGAGACCTTACTTTACTAAATAAAGTTCCTTTAAATAAACCTTTTTATAAACTTTTATAAGACGGCTTAGTTAAGCGTAAGTATTTAGTTCAGCCTTTAGAGCCTAAGATGCTTTATTAAAGCGGCGTTAAACTTTAGCTAGGGCCTTAGCTAGCTTACCCTTGAGGGCACGTTCGGTTGCAAATCGCCTCCATATTATAATCTGTTCAATCCGTGCGCCTTTTAGTGGCGGCTACTACTGTGGCCTATTTGAATCTGTAATTAAGTCAATTGTTCAGTTGCAGCTCTAGAATGAGGCTCCATATTTAACTTCGTAATTAACATCGGTAAGAAATTCGAATGAGCCCCTTTCTGCCACCAGGCCTCTATCGCGACTCCCTACTTTAGTGCAGCAATGGAGCCTCCTCCTCGGCCAACGCACTCTCTGCGATCGACGTTTCCTCCGTCTTTGCCCGCCTCCCGTAGGAGCAGTAGAGCTACAGTAATGCCCGCGACGCCTTAAAAACAGGCTTATCGTAATCACGAAGGTTAGAATAATAATATTATATAAGGCATGTAAATGCGACAGCAGTATCGCGATTAGGGTGTTTGGAGTCATCATATTATAAGAAGTCGTTACTTTAGCGCGTATGGGAGGGCCCAGATTAATATGGAATATGGAACTAGAGCTCGAAGCTCCATATTAAAACGGTGCCAAGAACCTCATTATAACTACTGTATATAGTATAGCTTGCAAATTTGATGCGCTTACTAATATGGAGGAGCTCCATATTCAAAAGTCGTCAGATTTACCGAACAACACCCTTATATTCATATTTGAGCTCCATTTCCGTTACAATATGGAGCCTCCATATTT
>Ga0307515_10009063_pt1 | contig 19305 bp, 10 predicted proteins | sample 17_EM_MG_FD_194513 | JGI IMG/M metagenome (GOLD analysis project Ga0307515, IMG submission 194513) | Populus trichocarpa ectomycorrhiza microbial communities from riparian zone in the Pacific Northwest, United States - 17_EM | ecosystem: Host-associated > Plants > Roots > Unclassified | place...
CCAAAGCACGATTAATCAAAAGAAAATTCACAGAGATGGAGTTAATTACAGGGTTCAACAAGGTGATCGTTCTGATGTTGATGCTGATGCTCTTGAGGAAAACAACAGCATACTCGGAAGAGTACGATAAGAAGTGCTATGATAAATGTTTTAGAAGCTGTGTTGATCAAGGTAATATACCGTGGCAGTGTTCGTCTCACTGCATGGACGCGTGCAGCAACAATTTAGATGTAATTCGCTACTGCAATGTTGGTTGTTCGCTTCAAAATTGCAACAAAATCATGGACGGTAACACCAACCCCTTCTCTTGCCTCTACTTTTGACTTGAAAGCCTAGATATAAGACTCGTTTTGGCATGGTAGGATCCACTGGTCGTCAATGAAGTCCTTTTCAAATCTTTCTACCTATCATAATTTTTTTGAAGAACTAATTATTTCTTTGTGTTGACTAATTTGCTACAAATGGATTGCTCATTTTTGTGCCTTAATTCCCATTTATCTCCCTCTAATAAAATAAATCAACATGGATATATGCTAGCTTTATAGTGTATATGCACAACTAGTTATGAAATCTATTCATGTGTGTGTAAATTTATTACCTTTTTAAAGTGTTTTTGATGCACAGATGAGGTGAAAAGGCATATTTGCTTGAAGGAGTGCTCGAACACTCACTGCAACCCCAAACACTTCAAGAAGTCTCCGTAGCATCTGCTCTTTCATATTTGGAGCAATATATCTACAAGTAATGTCATGATAAATAATCAAATGATTAAGGGATGAATCATCCTTAATTATCGAGTAATTAAACCCATGGCTGTAACATCAAGCTGGTTGTTGTGCTTCATTATGTTAATGACTATACAACTTTAAATTTATATATTTAAACTTTTGTTTTTCCACAACCACTTCATGATGAGATGGAATGCAATCATTCAACCTTTTTGATATTGAGAATAAATTTCTATGTATTAAACAATTAAAAAAATAAAAAGAAATATAAAAATATAAAAGAAAAAGACTAGAGATTTATTGATATTGCATGATCACTATAATTTAAAGGAATATATTTAACATAACTACAAAAAGATTATATATAGACTAAATTAATTGAAAAGAAAATAAAAAAATTATTCTATTCTTAATAAATAAAACAAAATAACTTATATTTCTTATTAATACTATGAAAATATATTCACCTCCATAGACTTTGAAATTGGCAAAGCAGATGGAAAATGGTTGAATAATTATAAAATCGTATGATCTACTGAATTTAACATTATTTTTTAACAAGATTCATTTATTATTTATTTAATTTTAATTAAGTGCTCAACAGTAGATTCTTCACCTTAATTAAGAAAAAAAAGAAGAAGAATGGAAGTAGTCTTTTGAATGTTTTTATAGGATAAACAATATTCAAATAATACATAAAACAATATAACATACAAATGTAGCTTCAAATGTTGGATCAAATACTGTATATTTTTTGAGTCTTCCAAGAAAGATTAGTACGAAAACCAAAGAATAAACCACATACTAACTTTTCTTCACAATCTTTCCTATGTGTTAGAAACTGTATGATCAGATGTGATAAAATACACCAAGAGATCTTCCCCATACACAGGTACTCAGGTAGGGATAGAAGTACAGGGTGGTAAAGATACTCCTTCAATTTTTTAAATGCCTCGTTATGTTCTTGATATTAACCCACCTCACTCATTTTTTAAATGCCTCGTTATGTTCTTGATATTAACCCACCTCACTCTGTTTTCTCAACGCTTTGAAGATCGGGAAATATTTATCAATCAATCTACCCATTAACCTATTTGAAGTTGCAACTTTATAAATCAACCCCCGCACTTATATGACCATTCAGGGAGGATTCATCTCTATAATAACTCAATTTTTCTCTGGGTTTGCTTTGGTCTCTCTACAAGTTATCATAAAAACCAGATTTTTCCCTTGCTTTACACTAAATGCACACTTCTTCAAATTAACCTTTATGCCATACTTGTTCAAAGTAGCGAAAACATTAATTCTCAGGGTTTCTAGGATGGTCTATGGAAGATACAATCTTTTTTTCTTTTTCTTTTTTTATATATAAGGTATCTTGAGTCAGCTTATATGCACCGAACTAGATCCCTACACCCCCAACAAGACTTGTAAAACAGGATTTATGCCCTGATCAGTATTAGTAAGCAGAAGAAGTCAAACTAAAAATTATACAAGGTCCATTTTACCAACTTATACCTTGTGGTCCGTGAACATCAATATTAGTGAGCAGAAGAAGTCAAACTAAAGCCTATATAAGGAGCATAACTCTTGACCGCCATCCATTTTACCAACTCACCCACCCACTTATGATTTAGAAGATACAATCTTTAAAATGCATGCTTCAATTTTATATCTCAATAAATTCTCAAAGACCTGGCTACTAACCTTTGATGTGTTGTTCCTCTGTTCTTCAGACCGAACAACACTACCTTGTAACAATACATTCCCCAATCAATCATAAAGGAATTTTGTCCTCACCTGCCTCTTCCATTCTTATTTGATTATAATCCAAAAATATATTTGAAACCTTGTTGTGGAATCCACCATATGGTCCATCCTTAGGAGTGGATAACAATCTTTAATTTGAACATGTTTGGGTAGGAAAAGTTCATACACATTCACCATCTCTCTTCTTTTTTAACTAAAAGCATATTTGTTAATCAATCTGCATATTGAACTTCCCTAATAAAGCCCGCTTCCAGTAATCTAGCCACTGTTAAATTGAATAATTATAATTATGACATGGACTTTGGACTTTGGACCACACAATAAAGGGTGTTCAATCCTCTTTTATTATATTACATGTGAAATCGGAGTCGTTAGGATTTGGATCTTGATTCAGGAAAGGAAGCTACAAATCCATTCTCAGCCAACACAACATGTCCTGTTCTGGTGAGATGACACTCTGGTTTGAATCTCAGTGGCTCGTCCCAAACTTTAAGGTCCCTAATCTGCTAAGAATAGCATAACTACCTTGCGGGATGAAATGGTTGGAGACTACTGTATCAGCCATGGACACGCGAGGAATGTTCAATGGTGCAACAGGGTGGAGCCGAAAGGCTTCTCTAGCGCAGACCTCGACGTAATTGAGTAGTGCAAAATCTGATTCTTGAACCAGTTGTTGCTTCCCAACCACTCTATTCAGTTCTTCAACAAACATTTTGAGTATCCCAGGGCTGTTTAGCACCTCTGCAAATGCCCATTCGCAAGCATTTGATGGATTGTCCACTGTTGCTAAGATTATATCCTGAGAATATTATAATGTATAGTTCAAAATCATTACTAAAATGTAAATCTAGTAATATGTAATTATTTAAAACTAATAGAAAAGTTGTGTCTGTAATTGTAAAATAATTATCTCAAAAAATAAAAATTAATTAAATGCAAGCTCTTAGATGAAAACTTAAAAGTGATTTTATAGCATTAATTCAGAAAGTAGAAAATATTTAGATAAATAGTTAAATAACTCAAACCTACCCTAAGCACGTTATCTCTTGAATTACTTTTCTAGCCGTAGGTCCCAACAACAAACACGATGATTTTTTTTATCTAATGTTCTTCATGTACCTCATATCTAATATTCAGCCTTTCCATTTCTAATATTGGACATATTACATTATATACAACAAAACACATCTTTAGCTTATTTAATATTCTTCATATGCCTCATATTCAAAAGTCATTGCTTTTTGTTGAGATATTTTGCCGTGATAATAATGTTTATTTTAAATTTCAAGCGTTTGTGCTTTATGTTAAGGATCTTAACACCAAGTCAGTGCTTCTTTCTGGTCAGAGTAAAGATGATCTCTAAGTTTTGTCCGATTCTTCTGCCATGTCAATTCCTCAGGCTTACTGATCTCCTTATGTATCTACTTATGTTGATATCTGACATCGTCAATTGGGTCATCCTACTTCTCGTGTTTTCATTTTTTTTAGTATCAAATAATAAACTTACTTGTAATTCTCGACGTTCAACCTCTCAATGTTAAGCATGTTAGTTATGAAAGTCGTCGAGTTTGTTGTTGGGACCTACGGGTCACAAAACTTCTGCTCCACTTGATTTAATTTTTAGTGATGTTTGGGCCCTGCTTCTATTTTTTCTTATGATGGTTTTTATTATTTTGTTATTTTTGTTGATGCGCATACAAAATATATATGGTATTATCTTTTTGTTGCAAAATCTGATGTATTTTCTGTTTTTCATCGTTTTCAAGCTTTTGTTGAGGTTCAATTTTTGGGAAAAAATAAATCTATTCAGACTGGTTGGGGTGGTGAATACCACAAGTTAAATACTTTATTTCAGACTATCGGTATTCATCATCATTTAATTTGTCCTTATACTCATGAACAAAATAGAATTGTTGAACGTCTTCATTGGCATATTGTCGAAACTGGTCTTAATCTTCTTGGACAGTGTAAAGCATCATTACAGTTTTGGAATTATATGTTTGAATCCTCAGTGTATCTTATGATTTGTATGCCTACTCTTTTCCTCCACAATAAGTCACCGTTTGAGTGTTTTTTTCATCATACTCCTAATTATGATTTTCTACGTACATTTGGGTGTCTTTTCTTTACATTTTTGTGTCCATATCATGCTTATAAATTAGATTTTTGTTCCTCTTCATGTGTGATTTTAGACTATAGATCCTCTCATCTTGGTTATTATTTTCTTGACATCACATCTCAAAGTATTTATCTCTCATCATGTCTGTTTTTATGAATAAGTGTTTCCTATTGACAAATCTAGATAGATGCCAAGCCTCACAACACCTCTCCACGTCATATTGCTACTACCCACTTGCCTAATTTGCTTAATTCTCTAATTTTTCACTCACCTGATCTTACAACCTTTCTACCACTAATATTATCTACCATTCTTGCCACTTTAAGACAACCCATCAGTCTTGTTTTTATGTCATTGTATGCTTGTTTATCTAATGATCATTCTCCAGGTACAGGTTCTTCTTCTTTAGAGTTGCAATTTTCTAGGTTTGACTTTACTGGTTCTGCTGTTGATTCACCCGGGTCTGCTATTGTCAGCCCAGCATCTCAGTATGAATCTTCTATTGGGTTGAGTTTGGTTGTTGACCTCTCCTCCTATCCTCTGCAGTAGCATACAGTTTCAAACTTACCTGCCTCGTGTTTTGTGGTTCGTCAACATCATATGGTTATTTGTCCATGGCTGCCAAAGACAGCAAATTTGACGCCTTCTTTTTCTTTATCTGCCAACTTTATTTCTCGAGTACTCTCTCCTCCTGCCTATGAACTAATTACATTTTCTAATGCTGACATGTATGAGGCTTGGCACAATGCTATGAAAGATGAAATTCAGGCACTACGTTCCAACAATACTTGGTCTTTGGTTCCTTTTCATCATTCAATGAATGTCATTGGTAGTCATTGGGTGTACAAGATAAAGCATCTTGCAGATGGCAGTAGTGAGCGCTATAAGGCTCAGTTGGTTGCTAGAGGTTTTACTCAACAAGAAGGTATTGATTATTCTGAGACTCTTAGTCCTGTCATTAAGCAAACCACTGTTCGGTTGGTTTTTACAATTGCGGTTTCACGTTGTTAGAATCAGATTGATATACATAATGCCTTTTCAATGGGACACTTGACAAAGAGATCTACATGCAGCATTCTCCAGGTTTTGTTGATTCTATTCTTTCCTCTCATGTGTTTTGGTTGCATAAGTCTTTATATGGTTTAAAACAAACTCATCGGGCATAGTACACTCACTTGAGTGATTATCTTTTCTCTATTGGATTTCATGCTTCTAAGGTTGACACATCATTATTCATCTTGTCTAAAGGTGATGATATATTTTATCTTATTGTTTATGTTGATAATATTTTGCTTACTAGAATCAATTCAGTCTTGCTTCACCGATTGATACAATTGTTAAGCTCAAAGTTTAAGTTTCGGGGTTTAGGAGTTGTTCATTATTTTTTGAGGAATGAGGTTCATCCTACTAGTATAGGTATTATGCTACGACAAAATAAGTATATTCTTGACATACTTTATAGAGAAGGTATGTCTTCTTGTAAACATGTTGATATTCATATTTCTACCTCAAAGATTGTTGTGATGTCTGATTACTTGTTTTCTGATCCTACATGGTTTTATGAAATTATTGGTGCTCTTTAATATTTCACTTTTACAAGACTAGACATTTGTTTTGTTGTTAACAAGGTATGTTAGTTTATGCATACTCCTACATATGCATATTGGGCTATCGTTAAATGTATTGTATGTTATTTTAAGAGTATGGCTTCCTTTGACTTACATATCTTTCATAACTCCTCATTTTATGAATCGAGTTTAATAACAATGTTTGTTTCATATTCTAAATTTTTCTATATTTGTTTGTCATTAAAAAAATTAATTAATGAAATATATTTTTTAGTCAAAGAAAAATTTGGTTTGGTTTCTAGAAAAATAATTTCCTTTTATTTTAGACAGAAAATACTTTCCAGAAATTGCAAAAAAATAAAAAAAAAATCTTGTTATTTATTGATTATATCAAATTTAGTCCTTAAGCTTTTAATTGCTGAATATTTTATTTTGATTTTTTTTTCAATTTTATCCTGTAAAATATGATTTTATTTTATTTTTATATCAACTTTGGTCCTTATTATTTTTATTGCTATATTTTTTTTTGAATTGTTTTTTCAATTTTATCAACTTTGGTCCTTGTTTTTTTATTGTTATTTGTTTTTCTCTTATTTTTTATCTTAATTGAATTTTTTTATCTATCAGATATGGTTTTCATTCTTTTGATTGTTATTTATTTTATTTGAAATAATTTATGAAACTGAGTTTTGTTTTTAATTTCATCATCTTTAAACTTTTTTATTTGTCAGTTTTGGTCTATATATTTTTAATTGTTATTTATTTTATTTAAAATAATTTATGAGATTTGATTCTTTTTTAATTTAATCATCCTTTAATATATTTTTTATATGTCATATTTGGTCCCTGTTCTTTTAATACATTTAAAAAAAATATTAATAAATTATTTTACAACTTATTTTTCATGATATAGTCAAACACTAAAAAGTATTTTTCAATTTATTTTTCATACATTATCAAAATATAAAAAAAAAATTCTTTTTTATAAATTCACTTTTCATTTAAAATCAATTTAAAAAAAAAAACAAATATTTCTCAACAAACAAACAGCTATTTAGTTTTTAGTCTGTAGTTGTGTAATGAGGAATTGTTTCGATTAACCAGTGATACGCTTCCATAAAGCAAAAGAAGAGAGTGCTTGGTCAATGAAAACGAGAGCAAAAGTAAGGATAGTATTGGCCAAATCAGCCTCTAACATTTATGGTCAAGAATATGTGTTGTTAGGTTCTAAATTAAAAAAGGGATTATTTCAAAAAAAAAATTACAAAACTTAGTAATATTTAAATGATGTGGGTGTGTTATTAGGTTCTAAATTAAAAAGGGATTATTTCAAAAAAAAATTATAAAACTTAGTAATATTTAAATGATAGTAGTGACATTAGTCAAATTATAAAATTTCTTGAAATGAAAGAGAATAAGACAAGAAAACACAAAAGATATTAGAAATCATTGTTTTACTTGTTATAAAATATAAAAATATTTTTAAGAATCTGATTAGAAAAGTAAGGAATAAAGAATTTAAGAACGATTAATTGTAATTTTTATGTCATATGGACGTTTAAGATGATAAATGATTAAATGCTAAATAATCTTGGAAAAACATATTATGGAGATTATGGATTTTAAGTTATTTACTTGTATCATGTCATATTTCAAAACTACTCAAATTTTGATTAATTCATAGCAAATTAATATTTGTTTTTAATTATTTGTCTACAATAGAATTTAAAAAGTAATATTAAAATGGTGAGTTAGTTAAAGCTTCTTCTCATTAATTATATTAATGTTAAGAACAATGAAACTTTTCTCATTATTTATACTAATGGCATGAACAATGAAACTAACTTTATTATAGTTTGGGATTATTTACTATTTCTAATAATATTTATTTTTTTATTAACAAAACTGTATAATTGTGTATCATGAATTTATTTCACTAATGAATATCTAATTTTGAATAATTGAAATTAATTTTGTTTGTGTATAAATACGTATATTGATTATATGTAAATCTTACATTTTTATATTTTATAGTTTTTTAAATTTAATTGATTTTTATTTTTAGTGGTTTTTGGGTGTTTTTGGGGTTAAGAATTGGTTTATCAAGATTCTTAAGATGTTTTAGAGGTTTTTACAAGTAAAAATAAGTTGAAAATATATTTTTAGAGTTCAAAAACTTAAATATGAATTTGTCGTTCAACTGAGGTAATTAGAAAAAGTCAATCAAACTAAAATTTGTTTTTTGCATAGATAACCTGTCACCTGTTATTAAAAAAATGGAGTGGATGACACCTCAAAAAACAGGTCAAACTCATTCTTATTTGTGATGGGTGATGGGTGTTGGGCACCCAGGCTCGCATGCTTGATCTATTTTTGTTTTTTTTATTTTTTTTAATATTAATTTAATTTATTTTAAATTAGTTTATTAAAAATATATTAAAATCCTCAAGTTAATTAAAAATATTTTTTAAATATTGTTTTATTAAATATCATTTAAATGTTAGTTTTTTTTAATAAGATTATAGCAGTCTTTTAAAAACATTAGCAAGTTTTTTTTTTTATGTGCAACCAACCATGGTTTTTTTAAAAGAAACTGTTGGATTGTTTTCATGCAAGCATCTTTTTTATCATATATTAAATAAAAAAAATTTAAAAATAAAATTATTAAACTCAATCAGCTGAATGACATTAATCATGAATTTTACATGTTAATTAAAATTAACCTGAATTAATTCAAGATGTCATCACCTAAACATTTTAAAATAAAAATTCATCTCAATTTTTTTTTAAAACCAAACTGAGTTTTTAAAGATTATCAAGATTATCTTTAAAACTACCAACTCAACCAAGTTACTTCGAATTTTAACCTGCATCTATTTTTAATTTCACAACTTATTTTATCAGCATCAAAAATTTATTTTATATTTACTAGTACTCGATGTATTTTATTTGAAATACGTTAGCAATACATGTATGTTATTTTTTGATATTGGAAGGAAAAATATTTGCTCCGCAGCATAACATAACGGGGTCAGTTAACTAGCTTGAACAAATTGAGTTGGTAACAGGCCTGTCTCGCCTTATAAAATCTCATCTGCGCCACCATTTAAACCCCAAAGCTGCACGAAATTCCTGAAACCCGAACACAACCTTTCACGACGATGATAAATTGACGGCCACATTATGAAAAATAATCAAGCCATTGCTAGTCCTCTTCTGAGAGCTCATAAATGAGCCGATTAATTATTTTGATGTATCATAATTTGACAAAAATATTGACTTCTTGAATTGAAGCATGAAAACTATTTATGCCCTGCCAAAAAACTATGGAAATAATTGCACGGTGTTTTATACAGTGTGTAAAGGTTACATGATTCCCTATGCTCACCATATCACATCCTTCCGAATTGTGGACGGCAACAACGCAGCCAAAAAAGCAACACTCAGTAATCAGATCATGACCATCAAAGGTGCACCTTCGAGAGTAAAAACATGGAAGTTTGCATGGTCATTATCAGGAATCAAGAAAGATCTACCATCCTTTTCATACCATCTTACCACCACAATACGCTGGAGGATGCCGGAGAAGCTTCTGTGACTTCATTATTCCTTCAGAAATACACTTGGCAGTTCCTGATGACTCAAACATTCTAACCACCAACTTGACCTTCCTCTGATTATGGAGATATTGGAGTCTGTTCCTTCTCTTTTGCCAACTTTGCTTGAATTAATTTATCCAAGATAGGAGGCTCCAGAGGAATTGGATCAAGGCAGCGTTCCGAAGCACCAACAATCACCTGTTCCATCAGAAAATCAATGCATATTATTTATTGCTTAGAAGTTTCAAAGCTACCCACAAATATCATAAGCTCCGAAAACTCAGAGAATAATGAGTTAAGGGAAGGAATCCAACCCCCGTCCTCTCTTTCCAAGATAACACATTTTCATATAGAAGGCAGAGGAAAACAACCAACAAATAAGAACTCCAACAGACAATTCCCAGGATTGAACTTCAAAATCGAGTCAAGTTATTCCTTGATTTACCTCATCAAGCAAAAAGTCAACAGCAGCTTCATCTTCAACAATTTCCTTTAGAGAAGCCCTTAGAAACTGAACATCCAATTGAATTTGCTGAAATCCACTCCGGTTGAAAGTCTGGAGTCTAACATATTCTTGCAAACTTTTAAGACAGAGTTTTACAACAGTAGTTACAACAGATTCCTGCAAATTGCAAGCAGAATCAGTCCATGTTACTTCATAGTCCGTACCAGTAATTCCTGCCCAATAAAGTAAAAAAATGGCAAGGATGGTCTTATACCTGAGTATATTCAGTTTTTGTAAAAATCTCAACTTTTTGCTTGAACAATTTCGCTAGGTGTTTTTCAAGAAGTTGACTCCTGGCCCGATGGGTGTTGGACCGACTCATTTTGTCATCCCGTAATGAATTGCTGCGGGAGGAAGCAGAGCTTCCATTGCTTTCAGAGCGACGATGCTTGCGAAGTACTCCATGAGGTAGGATCTGCTTTGCCTCTGTTCCAATTGCTTCCAACTAGCAAGGACAAAACAAAAGTAAGTCGTCTTCTTCCCTTTTTCCCAAAAACTAGGTGAGTGTCCACATAACGAATCTACAAGTTGTCACGACTGTAATTTGTAGGAATGTCAAATTAAATAAATTTGGCATATCCTAATACAACCCCAAACATCACCCAAGATAATAACCCAGAAAAATCAATGAAGCAACAAACCTCTTGAAGGAATAAATCAACAAACATATGAACTTCTCTTGGCTCCTTGTGCTGTGAAAAATTAAGAAATATTAGGCACATATCAAACTAATCCACACTAAAATATACTTTTACTTTCATGTATCATACTGACCTTGACCCAATTTGGAGCTGTAAACCTCTTCCTCAGGAGAACCGTTATTTTTTGAGTTCTCATATTTATATACTGAATAAAGTAACAAAATGACAATATGTTATTTGGAACAGATAGTAAAACTGATGTTGGGTTAATGAAAAATAATACTCAAATTAATTAATTTTGCATTGTATTTGATGACTCAATCTGTGATAGCAAATGATGTATAATAGCAAATTTGTCAATGAGTGCCGATGACACCCACGCCCAAGGGTGAATGGCCTATTGTTTTGTTGGGGGTTGTTTTGGAAAGGGGAAAAGGAGGAAGATGACGAATTTTTCAAGAGGGATGGGCTTTTTATTTTTGGGAGATCACGGTCCCACTTGGATCCCACTTTTCCAACGCATAATCAGGCAAAATTCAAAACAGGAAAAATCCAATGCCTGATGCTGTGATGGGACCGGTTGTGAGTGAGGGGAAAGTTTTCAGTTATCCTCCAACAGACAGGTGTTTTGGGAGCGGGTAGTGTTGTGGATTATAGCTAAGAAGAAAATAAATTTGTAGGCATTTTAAAGCAATGAAGTAGTGATAGTGCCATGAACATCCAAAAATTCACTACCACAATGAGATTTTTGTACAGTCACATAAAATAGGCACTTCGTACATTCCTTGAAGAATTAAAAGTTCTGAAGAGAGACTTTAATTCGTACATGCTGTAGAAGAATTTCACCAGCTGAATGGAAGGTTCGACAAATTTCACCAGGAACAAATGCTGGCCCATTTTCATGAGCCCCACCACCACCACCAGAGAAATAAGCAGCTATTTCCTGGCAATTAAGACATATAACTTTAAGGTAAGCCACGGAGAATATAAAATGCCAAATTATGATATTTTACCTCTCAAATGAAAATGAAATACAACTGTTGAGTGGCTCCTTGCCTCAGTAATTCTAGAGATGGCAGTTTGTTCAATAAAAATAGACAGTTGAGCCAGCACCAGGACAAGACCAGGAACCACTTTCTCAACCTGCATACCCTTTGTGGAATTTTCATCTTGAATGGCAGATTTATTTTTCCCTGAAAGCAAGAGGAACTGATCATGAAGTGCCCTGAAGAAATCTTGAAATCCTTCTTGAACCCAATCAACAATCAAGCCACTCAGTTGAAGCCCTCCTAAGTTTTCCTTGAGAAGTTGGCGGAAGTCCTGGAATGAACGAGTCAAGGGATCCAAAAAAGCTAGGTGAGGATGTGTTCAAATACTTGACAGATAATGTGGTTGTCAGTGACAGAGATGTCTAAGTACAAGGATCGAGGAAGCACACACAAATCATTAGAGAAAAAAATAGAATGCAATGTAAGACTGCATTATCACCTCCATTCTGTTAAAAACATACCAAACAGCAAACAAAGAGAAAGTCACAGAGAATGGAATCCAGTTAAATTTTCAAGAAACCTATTAGAAATTTCAGCAGGATTTGTAGATTTACATAGCTTCAGTACAGAGGAAAAGTAAGACTCCAAACATTCCTGGGTGTATTGTCTTTATGGAATTTTATTTATTACCAGTAAGACATTCACGCTCCCTTGAAGCACTGAGCTTTTGCCTGCCTCCAGGAAAACCACCAGAGGATGCTCATCCACTTCCTCCTTTGGTTTGATATGGACATTGGTTAGGGCATCTGCCAATTCAGATGGAATTTAAATAGGATAGACAAGCCTATCTAAAAATCAATAACAATTATGAATTTTCCTGAGCTTTTTGGTCAACAATTTTATGTTCACTGTCAAGCCATTGGATGATACAAAGTTGCAAACTTGTGAGATTACACCACTCCAAGATTTCATAACCCTCAATCCATTCTCAAAAAATGGACAATTGCACCACAGAAGTAAAACTTTGTTGAAGCTGTAACAATACCTGAGATATCATGCAGAAGGTGAGAAAATGTCCTTTTTATATATTGTCTGACAGCAATCCGGGAAGCCTGTGATGATGTAGGATTTGATTAGTTATGAAATTCCACTTCCAAACAAACATATTTTCTTTTTTTAATTTCAGTTCAGAAATTTGATTTGTATGTCTTGATTTTGCCCTTTATTCAAGCAGTTTTTTCTTCACAAAATTGCGAGAGGAGGAAAATGAAGGTAGGGATCATTATTAAATCGAAGAGCAGCTGACATAAAAGGACAACCTTCGAAGAATAATCGGGGAGAAGAGCCTCATGCAACACCTTATCTATCAGGAGCACATCTTTCCATATAATTCCTGTATTTGGTAAAGCATTTCAAGAAATCAGATGCAAAGCTTCCAAATAAGAAAGATTAAGCAAGTGATATTTAATTAATCAAAAGTCGAGGGAATTCAGATAAGGACAGTTGGGAACAAGGAATGTTGAATTGATTAGATGGGTGATAGAAACATTAAAGGAATGAAGCATTTTTTCACCAACTATAATAGTTTCATGATGACATGTATGATAATTACCTAAAATTTACAAAATAAGGGGAATTTTCCAGTCTCGTAGCATAAAGATAGGCTTTTTAAAAGACGAAAGGAAGAAGACAACTTGCTTTTGCAGGTATAGGATGTGTAAAAAACTTTAGTTTGTTATGCAAAACCCACAAAATAAAAGGGACGCAAACAAAAATATAACATGGTTCGGCAAAACCTTCTCCACAAAACTTCACTATCAAAATTGGAGATTTCACCCACTAATTACTACACAAATACATCACTACCCAAAACCTTGAATCTTCACTACACAACTACCAGGCCTCGCAAATTTCTGTTGTGTAAAACTATACGTGAAGGAAACGCTTTCACAAAACCCACCACAGTGCGCACCAAATAATTCTACTATTAAGATTTGTGGTTGCCACAACACACCATCAATATTGGAAGCACACATAAACTATTCATGACACATTCTTTTTATACTAGCAATCAAGTTGCGAGACATGCTTCAAGTTCAACTCCAATAAAAAAAAGTCCATTTTTCTAAACAAAATATGTCCACACATTCCCTTCTTGTCTAGAAAACCACACCATGCAATTACCAACTAGCTACTTGACTTGCACTTCACCGCGAGTCGGATAAAAAAAGAATTCAATACTAAAAAATGAATATGATAGCATTTCCTGCATGTTTTTTGACATAAAAAAATCTCAATCATAAATTGAAAAGTTTATGTAGCATTTATTTAAATAAATCTATAATTATTTGTGCAACCGAAAAAAATTATGAAGCCCGACTCCTAACTAACCGAAATTAACTAGTCAAATCCGTAACCCGTGTCATAGACTCAATCAGGTTCAATAAATTTTTCTTATATAATTTTTTATTTAAAATAGACGCTCACAAAATTGATAACCAACTAAATATCAAGAATTTTGTTTGAGATCACGAGAAACCTACAGATATCAAACCGAGATAGATTATGTTACTCAATTAAAAATCAACAAAATATTAAAGTATGAAATTGAAAAACATTAAGCAAAAAAAAAACCAATAAAGATTCAATTGGGAATAATCAAATTGGGGAAAAAAACCAATTAAAAAAAAAAGAAATAAAAAAAAGGACAAAAAAGGGTCCAGACATGCAGGCTTGGAGTAGCCCACGCGCCTGGGCCTATTTAATTTTTTTTCTCTTTTTATGGGGCAAACGACCTATCCTTTGCCCCTGAATTTTTTGGAAAAAAAATTGCAGGCAATGCCTAGATTACAGCGACCAAAGATAACCGGAAAGTTAGGATAGGGGTTTTTACACCCGAAAAATCCATTTTCAACCATTTTTTTACCCAAAAAGCCTAAAAAACACCTTATACCCCTTGAAAAAACTACTCATGGCCCCAAACAACCTAAAGATCAGCCCAAAATCAAAAAAAGACTCTAAGTTCAAATCTACCATCTTAAGTAAGGTTAAGGGCAAAGAACACCTAACATAAACTTCCCTCATCGAATGGAGCTCATTGACATAAAATTCATCATTTTTCATGGAAAAAATCAGTGTCAACCAAGACTTTCTCTCTACCACTGGAATCCAGCCATTTTCTCTCTCCTCTCAAACTAGAGATCAAAAAAAATAATAATAAAATATGAAGTTTTGAACCAAAATTGAATTTTCAATATGTGTAGGGACCAAAGTTTATAATTTAAAAAGTTTGGGGACAAAAGTGAGCTTTTCACCCCAAGTTTGAAACAGTCACCCCTTTTCTCCGCCTCCAATTGCTTATACCTTGCAAATTTCTTCATACGAAAAATCTTCTTTACCACTATCCATCAAAGCAAAACCAACTCTCTTCTAAAAAAATATTATATTTTGTATACTTCATTAAGCACTTCATTGCATGCTCCACCTTGAATTGCACTTCCTATCAACTTGTATAAATTATTATGCAAAAGTTTTCCTTTCATCACTATCAAAGCACCACGACTAACTTTCACAACTCCACCTTCAGTTGAGCACCTATAACCATGTGAATCAAGTCTCCCAAATGATACTAAATTCCTTTCAACTTTTGACACGTGCCTAACATCACCAACAGTCTTCATTGTATAGTCATGCATCTTAATTTTAACACTATCAAATCCCATCAACTTTAATTTCATTATCATCCACTAGCACTACATAATCTCCATCAAATTCTTAGGAAGTATCAAACAATTCTTTCTTTGAACAAATATGGGAGCATGCAAAATCTAAAAATCCTTGAATTCTTCAACACTTTCTTACCTTTACGAACCATGAGAACATGGCCATTATTGCTCTTATCTACCATTGGAATCGTAGCATCCCCAAACTTCTTGCGACTTTGTTTCAACTCTTCTAAGCCGACTTTCATCTTCTCACAATGGTACAAAATATGGCCTATTTTGTGATAATAAAAGCATTTTTTATTAATGTAATCCACTTTAGGTCTAGAATTTGATCTAGAGTTATTTTTATCATATCTACCTCCTCGTGTCGTATCCCTATTATGATGATCATAATTTTGTTTTCAAAGGAACCTTCTATAACCAATGTCTTATCACCACTGACATTATATTCTACTCCCAAAAACCTATCATTTTCTAGTAAAATTGAAGTCACGTCATTCAAACCCAATTTGTCCTTCCAACTAGTATCATTTGCACTACCAGCTTGTATGACTTGTGCAAAGCTAAAGGCTTGCTCTTGATCCTCAATCTTTTCTCCTGCGTTAATTACCCATGTCATCAACCTATAAAATTCTAAAAAAATGGTTTTGCACACTTATTCCTTCATCCATCCATCCTCAAGCAGTACAAATCCAATTTTAAAAGCAAATGATTAGTCAACAACTTCAAAGCATAAACTCTCCCACTTTTCCCATATGTCTCTAGGTGTCAACTTACCTAGGATATTGTAATTAACCTCTTGAGCCAAAGCCAATCGAATCTGAATCTGACTCACACTCTCTTCTGAATTAAGTTCCAATCAGCATCCTTCAATTGTTTGTGTTTAGTCTCTTCAAGGGCAATATCAAGTCCTTGAAAGATCAAACATCGTTCACTTTGCTTTGCCAAAGAACGAAATTGTTTTTCCCATCAAACAATTTGATCTCAAGTTTTGTTACGCCAATGTGTGTCCTCGCCATCTTCAATTGTTTTGCACAAGACTTCAAACAACCTCGAACTAGGTTCTAATATCGGCTGTGCAAAACCCAAGCAATAACACAAAATAAAAGGGAAATAAAATATAATGTGATTCAGCAAAGCCTACTCCACAAAACTTCACCACCAAAATTAGAGGTTACACCCACTAATCAAATGCTACACAAATACTTCACTACCCAAAATCATGTTACATTTAAGGAATCTTCACTACACTCAATTGGTGATCAATCAAGCATTTAATTAATTATAATTTCTCAATGGAGTGTTTCAACTCTCAATTTTTTCTTTAAAGTTAAAATTTTTAATTCTCAATTTGGTTCAATCAAGTGCTGTGTGGTGAGTGTTTTACTAGTTATCCCTCGTTTTGGAAGTGTCATGTTATCACTTAAGGGCCAAATTATTTAATTTTTAACAAACATCGAATTTTAAAAACTGACTGATCACATATTGGGAGTTCAGAAACTTTATTGAAAAAAATAACAATTGAAATACTTGGTTGAAAAATCAAGCAAGTCCATGCACTTGAAGTGTGTTTTCTAGCAAAAGATGCATGTCATAGGGAACCTGATGAAGAAACCATTCCAGAATTTTTAAAATGAAATGAAAATCTGGACTGGTCAGCAAAAAGACCATCATATTATCCTTTAGTTGTGTCATATAAGGAAGGCTAAGCTTGCACGAGGAAGTGCCAAAGAACAAAATAGTTCAACCATCGTTATTGTTTAAGTAAAACAAATTCAATTACACATATTTCTATAGCAACCTAAACAAAGGACATAAAGAACAAAAATACCCTGAAACTCGTGCATAAAGCTGCCCCAAACACATGCTAACATGCAAATTGTACTTACATGGTAGATGAATGAGAAATTAAGCAAGGAAAATTTAAAAAAAAAAGGTAGACAATTTAGAGAAGCATTTTGTAGTCCAAAACATGATTGTCAAGAGAAGCATTGATGAGAGATTCATAGTACTTACGAAGAACACCCAGAAAATTAGCAATGGGAATCCACTTCTTTATAAAATCCGAAGTGATCTCGAAGTGCCTAAAGAAATTGCCAAATCATATTTCATGAGGAATCTTGTGAATTTCAAATTCATGCTGTCCAAATATTGAAAAAAAATAAAAATAAAAGCTGCTGTAACCAATTCAATGCCCTTACTTGGTAATCAAGTCTTGAGAAAGTTTAATCAGTTGCTTTTCTGAGTCAGGAAATATTACTTGATAAGCTCGAACAGCTTCAGCAAACTCACTAACTAAAGCCTAAGATCAAATTATTCAGGATAAAGTTTATATTAGTATGAGAACCAATTGCCAACAGATATAAAGATGGTGCATGTTGTACTTACACCATGTGCAGAACCAGGAATTGACTCAGTATTATTTCCTTGCTCAGAAAGGTTACTAGATTCAACCGTAACATTGGCTATCTCTTCATGCGTGAGCTGAAGGCCATCAAGAGATTGTTCTAACTTTTCAAACAGTTTTGCTTTTAAGCTGTCCACCTGCTAAGACAAAGGGTCATTTGTTATCATATGCACATTGCCCTCTCCAACAATTACATGATAAGAGATACACAATAGGCATGTAATTTCAAATAAGTAAAATCCAGCATCTATCTGCAAGCACTAAACATAGCTTGCAATTCATAGTTTAAAAAAATATAAAAAAGAACTGCAGCCCCATTAACATACTGGCTAACAAACAAACAATTTGAAGTGATACATTGAATGGATACAAACCGGAAAATCCAACTGTTTAAGAAGTACAGCAGCCTCAGCCCTTGCTTGTATGGATTCAGAATCCGAGAATAGCTTTCCCTGAAAAGCAGATGAAACAACACAAATTCCACATCAGAGAAAACATAACTTTAATAGCACATATCAATAGAAGTCAAGCCTCAAAATTAGGATTTCATTCTTTCAGAAAGTCTCTAACCTTATATTGGGAAGCCTAAGGAATATGCCCAAAGATATAAGAAGTGTTAGAGATTTATGACACGGTGCAAAAACTTTGGTCAGAGGCTTGCACAACATACCCTCATGTCCACAAATCTCAATTTATTGCAATCCTAATGCTTTTCGTGATTTGAATCCAAATATTTTCACCAGGAGGAATTAAGTAATCAAACAAAAGTAAAAATGGGTGATGGGATACCCCTGTGGCCCAGAGACCATGAAAAAGAACAGTTGCGAGAACTTCCATTCAAATAAACCTAAACAGTATGCTATCCTCCCCTCCCACCCCAAGAAAAAGGACAGATTCATGCAAGTAAATGGCACCAATTGCTTTACGAAAAGCATGGTCAGATCATCACGAATTCAAATTTCTAATTGCAATCTTATAAGGCCAAAGAAAATGTTGGAACAATAAGAGTGGAAGTAAACATCCATGGCTCCTCTATCCATCCATATGCTTAATTGAGAAAGAAGAATATACCTGCAGATTTTTTATAATCGTGTCCATAGCTTCTTCGGATGCTCGCTTACAATCCTGGAATGATGAGTCCCCATACGCCTGGTGCATAAAAAATAAAATAAACATAAATTTGAAGAATATGAAATAAAAAAAAAAAAAAGGAAAATGCCCAGAAAAACCAAGAAAAAATAAATGATTTAAACA
>Ga0307515_10009064_pt1 | contig 19305 bp, 10 predicted proteins | sample 17_EM_MG_FD_194513 | JGI IMG/M metagenome (GOLD analysis project Ga0307515, IMG submission 194513) | Populus trichocarpa ectomycorrhiza microbial communities from riparian zone in the Pacific Northwest, United States - 17_EM | ecosystem: Host-associated > Plants > Roots > Unclassified | place...
CAACTTTGTGATTTCTTGCGTTTTCTTTTCTACTGGGTTATTTTGATCTCATGACCTGAACCACGAGTTTAACAGGTTAACTCAGGTTGACTCACCCCTTATTTCCCGAGTTACAAGCTTGTCAAGATAACTTTGATTGACCCAAGCCCCTTTTTTTGTCCTTTTATATTTAAATTTATTTTCATCCTTTTATATTTAATGAACTGGGAATTGAGCTACATCGACTGTATTTTTTTATAAAAATGACCCCCCCCATATTATTATCATTATTTTTTTTTAATTTGATTCATTTAATATCATTATCTATTTTTTTTATCATTCTATTAAAATAAAATTAATTTATTTGACTGAGGTTTATAACCGAGTTGTAGATTTTTTTTTCTTTTGTAAAAAATGGTTGCACATAAAAGAGACCTGCCCCGTAGCACGCACATAGTTTTTTAAACTTGGCCCAAGGCCCGAATCACAGGTTTTGCCCGGGTCACCGGGTTTTGATCGGGTCACTTGGGTCAACCTTGGGTTTTTTATAAATTAAAATGATATCGTTTTGGTTAAAAAAATAAATAGTCAACGGATTGCAACCGGGTTTTAACAAAGTCTTGCCGGGTTAGCCCGCTGGTTAGCTGAGTCACCCGAATTTTTGACTTTCCTTATTTTTTTTAAACCCGGTCTGATTTCAGCCATAAATCAAACCGCCGGACCAGATTTTAACATGCACACGTACACATTTAGTTATTTACCATGTCAAGAAAATAAAATATTTATGTACCATGGGATTTTGGACACTTTGGTGGCTATCTGTAACTTTAGGAATTAATTGAAGTCGTTTGATACACGGAACTCGACAAGACACAAAAGAAATGATATGTGAAACTTATTGGTGCCCACAAGAGAGATAAGAAAAAAAAAAAATGGTTTTTGTGATGTTTTCATCAATTTTCGTTCCCCTTGTTCTTCTATCTTATGGGATAAAACTTACCTAAACATTCTTCCCAAAATCCCCTCCCAATTAATTAATTTTATTATCTTAATAAATAAATAAAATAAATAATTGTTTTTTAAAAAATAATAAATATTATTTCAAACCAATTTTTAAAACTGTTTTTTATTTAAATTTATTACATCAAAATATAAAAATAAAACAATAATCTTATCTATAAAAGCAATCAAATATATCTATAAATCAAATAATTGATTTTCTTATTTACCAAATCTATTAAACAAACAATTCAATGAAAAAAATGTGTGGTTTAATAAGTAAAAAAAGAAGATAAATTAATTATTTTTATTTATTGCTTACAATAGACAGGATGACTGGTTGTTGTGGATCCTTTTCCTCGCAATCCAGTCCCATCCTATATATCTTGTTTGGAAACACGGGTCAATTTGTGTTTTCAAAAAATTTAAATTTTTTTATTTGTTAAAAATTTATTTTTTTATGTTTTTAGATTATTTTAATATATTTATAAGTGAAAAATATTTTAAACCGTAACCATAACCACAATCACAAATAAGCTGTTTAACTCAGCACACTAAACACGCCCTAAAAGATATAGCAGCTGCAGATTAAAAATATAAACAAAAAAACCCACTGAGAAGAAAGCCAGCCCTAGATTGGATAATGCAAAGTAGGAAAGGCGATCTCATATCTTGGTCCGTTTGAATTTGGTGTGCTGGGGTCATACAGGTTATCAATGGCATGTGGAAGAATGAAAAACCATCCAGGAGGGAGGGACCTGTAGCAGTCTGTAATCAACTTTTGATAAAAATCACTGAGGCCCCATGCATGTATGATCAGGACAGGCCTTTATCTGTCTAGTTGTGGAGTCATGGACCTGGTGTTATGAAGCTTCTTCTGCATCTTTCATCATGAGTGGAGAGAAAGAAGAAGAAATCTGAATAGTTGATGGACAAAAACTGTCATTATACCAGCAAAAGGTTTCCAATATAAGATTTTTCTTGGATAGCTTTTTGCTCGAAGATTGGTGAAGAGTGACTAATGGTTAATTACTTGGAATGAGAAGAGACAGCAGAGCAGGCAACAGCCTCTTGCAACAAGCAACACCTATCTATCACTGCTCTATATTAGAAAGCACAGTATGGATTCATAAAATGCTGCCTCAGAACATCCAAAATTTGTCACAAAGAAAGGAGAGATACACACTACAGAAAGAAAAGAAAAGAATCTAAACATTTCAGCCGAGCGTACTGCTTGGAGGTGGTTTCCATCTCCTGGTTACTTTGATCCTTGTCCCCATCATTCATATCTGCATTTTTTTTCCTGCTTCATGTTTCTCGAGCAAAGCCCGTGTCTGCACGACCTTCATCGATTTCTCCTCCCCTTCAAGCTGTTTCTTCATTATAAACTCAGCTTGCTTGTCGATTGGCTTAAAGTAATCTTCAAATGAGGCCTCCTGCACACCAGTAGGATGTTATTCCAATCTTGGATAGAATCAGGCTAAGAAATGCCATTTGTCAGGACAAAAGCATAAATATAAAGCTTACGTTCAAACAATCAGACTAGTAAAAATGCATCATTGAATAGGAAAGCACCAGGATTATGCCCCAGCAAAAGTAATCTCCAAAAACAACTTGTTTTCAATTTGAGTAAAGGTCTATCTCACTAAGATCCCCGCTCCCATGCCTCTTCCTAGTCCAACCCAATCTCTGGTTGGGCATTGGTTGCACTACCACTGTCTCTCTTTACCAAAACTAAGACCCCAGAAGTCCACAGCATCAAGATTTATATGGGAAGAATTATTGTACTACCCTTTCTCTCCTGTGCCTATACTGAGAGAGAGATCTCATTAAAATGGAATGTAATGTGGAAACAAACTCATTGAGATTTCAGAACAAAAGGTGAGTGCAGTATACAAGAACTGACAATGTTAAAACATAAAATGGCTAGAATAGGACAGAACAAACAAAAGAAAAAAAAGAAGATAAAAAGAAGGATATGAAGCATGAAGTTTCAAAGTCAAAAAGCAAACAAACCAATAATAATTTGCTTGCTTAAATAGGATCATCGATGGAGCTTTAGCCCAGAGACTGGGCGTATCTCTTGGGCTCGGGTTTGTAACCAGAACGTTGAACCCACATCCAAATCTCTTAAGAGTAAGGTAGCATGCCCAAGCCTAGATATTGGACACACACCCAACACTCCCATAAGCTTTGGTGCTATGCTTGAGCCCAAGCGTTGTGTCCACACCTAGTGCCCTTGCTAGCTCAGGCGCAACACTTGAGCTCAAGTACTACACATACACCTAGCACACAGTGGGCTCTGGCATCGTATTTGAGCCCAAGAACATAGCCAAACACTTTTGGGCTCAACGTGTGTCCTAGCTCCCTTTGTGACCCAAGCCTAACCATTTTTTCCTCTCATTAATATATATATATATATATATATATATATATATATAAAAGATATTTGTTTCTCATTAATATTTATGTCAGGAACATTTACCCTTTATTAATACATATGTAAGATATTTTTGTCCCTTGTTAATGCTTATATTATAAATATTTATCTCTTATTAATATATGAGTAAAGAATATGCATTCTTCATTAATGCTATTAAGGAAAAATAACTCTTTAGTTCATCTTCTCGAGCAAAAAAACAAGGTTCATAGATTATAAATACTACTTGAACTATTTATATAAAAGGTTTATAATTTTTATTATCAACATACACATATCATTTTCTTATAAAACCCTTGTTCTCACACCAAACTAAGAACAAACAATCTTATTCTTAGAATTTAATGTTCTTATGCATATTTATTATATTTTGCATAATATTATACAAAAATACTAATTTAAACATCTAATGAACTTTTTTTTAGGCATCAAAAGCATTACATAAAGTTATCATATTCCTTTATTATGGAGAATGAAAGTAATTTTAAGAATACTTGATTAACTCGTAATTCAATCACCAAAAAATTATATTTTTAAGCATTTTAAATTTTAGAAGATCATCACAAGGGTTTGCTTACCATAGAAAGAATAATAAAATCAACAACATACAATATATACATAATGCAAAGATAGAAATAGCGTAGATTTAGATTTAAAAGAAAAAAAGAATGACTAGAACCATATTGCGCATCTTCAATTTCCAATTTTTTAACAAAGATGTCTTTATCGGGTGGTAAATGGAGCTTTATCCTATTTTTACTCTTGGTTTGTTTGGGAAGTAATAAATCGAGTAACCAGAAAAACATAATCAAGAATTTGATTAACATGACTTTTGAAATTAAATCACAATCTTAAAAACTGTTTTTATAAATAACTTATAATAAAAATAAGTAAAAATAATTTTAAGTCAAAACTTGTTTGATAAAAATATTCAAAATAATATTTTGAAGAAAAAAAATACAGTATTAAATTAAAATCTATGAGTTTTCATTTTTTTAAATCAAGATTCTGATTTAATTTTATAATAATTTTTTATTAGAGTATAAATTATTTCTACCAAACCACATTATGACATAAACTTAAGTAACGAGTTTTAATGAAGATGAAATAGAGATTCGAGTTGAATGGCATTAAATTACTCCCATGCCGCTTGTCCCTCCCTCTTCCTACTAGTGTTTTTCTTTGAACTCGCAATTCTATTCGATGTCAGATTCATAGCTCAAGTTGGCAAAAAAAATATATGCACAGGTGTAAAATAGAATTTGCAAAATGAGGTGACAGTCTCAAACACCAAGATGCACAGTAGAAGTAATAAAGCCTCCAACTCCAGTCACCATCTCGTAGGCAAATTTCAAGCATTTATATAAAACCAGGCGTACTAGTTACAAGTTTAAAATATTAACATCGATTTGGTTCAGTCAAGAAGCAGAGAGCTGGGTTCATATTACATAAGCAAGTACAAAGTCAGGTTCCACTCAAATTCAATCTCTTCTCTTCTTCTTCTTCTCCTTCTCAGTTGAATTCTTCAACTGCACATCAAACAGTAATTTATCAGCTAATGGAATATGATAACAGAAGAAAAACTATAAAGCATTGATGATGGCTATTCACTGCGGACATTTCAGTTCAACTTACCATGATTATGAGAATTCGGACAAAAACAGCAACGAAGTCGGTGAAAAGGCTCAGGGAATGCTTCACATAGTCCAGATCACCAAGGTGAGCTTTCTCAATGATATCCTGGGTGTCAACTACCACATAGCCCACAAACACCAGAAGCCCAAAGTACAGCTGTGAACATTATCAAGACCAGAATAACAAGCTGTTAGAATCAGGCAAACAAAAGCAGCTAAACATGAACTATAAAAAACGATCATGAAAAATTTCATAGCCAGAGATACCCTACCTCAAATTTAAAGAGGGCTGCAGATCCCCCAAAGATGGAGGATGCAAAGTGCAGCCATAGAAGGATGGAAAGGCCAGATGAAAGCAAGCCACCCAAGTAAAGATATTCTCTACGCCTAGCCAACATAGCTGCTACTGAGAAACATCCAAAGGCCACCGCAGTTCCCACAAAAGCTGTAATCAGAACACTGACAGAACGAGAAAAGCATCCACATATCAGTGCTGTGCACCCCATCATCATGCTAAAAAGGACTACATAAGCATAATTGTCCTAGCAAAAGGAAATGTATCTAATGGGTATCATGCAGCCAATGGGCCTCCAAATGGAAAGACATCATTCCAAGCACGATAAGTTTCCTAGTACCATCGGACTCACCTAAACCAACTCATTCAGTGAGTGACCACACAACCGCCATCAACAGAGAATATCACCATTTTACAAATACACTAATTGCAGAATGTCAAAAATATGCACACTACCATCCATTTTACAGCTAAAACCCAGACTTTATTGTTTGATACCTATATTTATATAAACATACACACGAAAATCGTACAAGTGACATGTACCTTGGATCAATCTGAATGGCCAGATCAATCAGAGGACCGATAGAAGCCCCTTCGAGGAGTGCAGTTGCCATCAAGAGAGCAACCCTCTTTTGCTGCTCATGAAAAAAACGAAAAGAAGGAAACACAAACACCAAGAAGAGAAACCAGGTCAATACCAGAAAAATGAATATGGACTGCACCCGACGGAAAAAAAAAGCCATAGAAAAGACCAAATAATACCTCTTCATAAGGAGATATGGAAAGTAGCCAAGCCATGCATCCAAAGCATGCGATAGTCGTTAAGAGACCACCAATATTCCACAGAATATGGAGGTATGCCCCAGCGGCAGATGCAACCAGTGCACAACATAAGGTCAGATAAACCTGCAAATTTAACAAGTTTAGATCACGAACCAAGAGATGTGGAATCGATAATCAGTTGAAATCGATTTCGAGTTTTTCAAGAAACCACCTCGCCTGGTTAATTAATAAAAAGACCCAAGAAATCCGACGCAAATTTGACATAAAAGCTCGATTTTTCTCAAATTATTATTTCATAATTGCCCCTATCACACGGATTTTGATGGAAACCAAAAAGATGTGTCCAGGGAAATAAGAGTTACCTGCTTGAGATGGTTCTGGACAAGAGGAGAGATCTGGCGTAAGTTCTTGAGAGAATCGTAGCTCCAACGGTTCCTTGAAGCCGATTGAGAGTCAAAGAAGGAAGCGAAGGCGTCCATTGTTTGGTGGATAGAAAAAGTCAATTGATCGAATTTTGTTGTGTATTCGAGAATTGCCTTATGCTTTGCTTTATATATGTGTGCGGGCGTGTCCGGTTGCAGTTTCCTTCGAGGAAGTTTCTGGATTCCCGAGTTACGATATTGCCCCTTTGTTTGATGCACCCAAGTTACAATTCTGTCCCTCTTGGAATCCTTGCAGCTGTCATTTTTGGATCGCTTCCACTTAACCCCGGATCGATGCTTTTATTTGTACCTTAATATATAAATAGTGATTTATTCGTACTTTATTCGGTATTATTAATAAAGTTACTATTTACAAATATTACCGCACCATATATTGAACATTGTACTTTATTTGTACTTTGGACAAAAAAAAAAAAAACTTTGATCAAAAGCAAGCAGGGGAAATGGACAGAGGGGCATTTAAGGAAATCAGGTCATTCTGGAAAGGTCATGGTCAACACTTGAGCGATGTGGACAAGCAAGAGATCTTTCTCATATAAACATCGCTTCGTCACCAAGCAAAAATCTCAACCCCGGTGTATTTTACTACACTAGCCTTTGTCGAATGTTACGTCTTCCAACCAATAACATCTTGCCACGTCGCATCAATGGAGACAAAAAAACACTAAATGTTGTCCTCTCATGCCACTATGAACTTCACTAATAAACCAGGTTTGGGCCTTATATTTTAACTTCTTTTTATTTTGATCCTTTAGGATGTGGAAAAGTTTTACTGTATTTTTCTTTCATCTCTTTTGGTTTCTTTTGATGCCACAATGATTTCCATGATCAAGTTTTTAACTTTGTTGTTATTTTGGGTTCTTGGTGGAACGGTAATGTGGAAAACTAGTTGATTGTGGAAGATAAAAACTCGAAATAATAACTATCTTAATTAAAAACCATAATCAAGATATAAAATAACCTAATCAAAGCTAAAATTATATTAATAGAAAACTCGATCTAATAACTATCTTAATTAAAAAACTGAAGTTATTGGATGAAAGACTCTTACTCTTTAATTATAAAGAATCAATAACTTAAAATATAAGGATGAATGTCATAAAGAAAATTATCTTAGTTCGATGAAGAATCAAGAGTATAAACAACATTGCCACACATAAAATTTTATTTTTAAATAATAAGCAATTTCTAAAAAAAAAAAACCATTAATACAAGCTAAATAACCTTATTTAATTCTAGATAAAACATCATTAAAAAAGCTAAAAGAAGAGTTCTAAATAAAATAAAATAAATAATCCTAAACCAATTAGAAAAATAATGCAATTCTCGCATAATATCTTCTAGGTTATATCGTAAAGTCTTCCCGAACCCCAATTGTTACGAAATCTTAACCTTATAAACTAAAGGCCTTTAGAATCTTTTATAAAACTTTTAGCCTAATTCAAAGGTCGGATAGAAAGTTATATGTATTAGTGTAAAATTGTGCATCAAGAAAATTAAGCTCAGAATAACCTCTCTTTGTCCAACCAACAAGCTACCAAGATTTCTTACTCGATCCATAAGCTACTAGGCTTTCTCAACTCCTTCTCTTGTGTGGATTATATTAATTAAAACATGATTATTTTTTGAACTCGTCTTGATGCTTGTCTTCACCTAAATATTTTGAATTAGCCAATTAAATGACTTTTTGATTTTCTTGGCTCTTGACTTTGTAATATGCCTAATTAAAATATCTAATAGATCATTTAGTGATGCTTGTTGATTTCGATTGCTCTCACTCCTCTAAAGAATTTGACCTTCAATTATCATTATCTCTTCTAGGCTATAACTTAAATCTTTTATAGACTTGAAATTTTTCCTTACTTATATGCTTCTAGACCCAATCATCTAGTTCAAAAATAACATGTTGGATAGCCTTTATTAAATTTAGATGTATATTATTCTCTCTTTTTCTCAATATATTGCCAAACATTCTCATAGAGTGCTTTTTTACTACCATTAAAACTAACTCTTTCATCAACAGATAAATGAATCAAATCCAAATGGTAGTGGATTAAAACCATAAATAATTTTAAATGGTAAATGATTAGTAGTAGAATGCACACTCCTGTTATATGTAAATTCAATGAATGACAAATAATCCTCCGAATTTTTCATATTCTTTTGAATGAAAATACACAATAGAGTAGTTAAAGTCTTATTTAATTTTTTATCTGAATATTCGTTTATGGATGACATATAGTCAAAAACAATAACTTAGTTTCTAGCTTTCCTATCAAAACCTTTTAAAAGTAGCTAAGAAATTTAGCATATTAAAAAACCTATCAAAACAAAAACAAAAAATAGAACCCCTACCCCTTTTGACCTAGATAAACCTAAAACAATACATAGAAATATCTACCCAATATTTTTTAGGCACAAGTAAATAATTATAAAACTCATACAGGAAGATCTTAGATTTTGATTACCTATACATGACACATCTATCACGCACCCTTTTTGCATCACATTTAATTTTAGTCCAATAAAAATGGTCTTGCAAAACTTCTAAAATCTTTATAAGACCAAAATATACCATTAAACTATCCCTTTAAGCTTAACATATGAGCAGTTTCACATAGAACTATAACACACACAAAGTTTATTCTCTCTAAGTAAATAACCATCAAGTCTATAAAACTTACCATATGTTGATTTCTCACAAACATTATATAAATTAGCAAAATCATTATCATTGGCATACAAATCTTACAAATCTTTAACATACTCAAAACTTAGTAATTTCATATTCAAAGTATAAAGAATAATGTACCTCTTAGATAATATATTTGTCACTATATATCCTTACCTTATATATACTTAATAACATATGGAAAGGTTTCAATGAGTTCTACACACTTGGGATGCCTTATATTCAACTTATCATATCATTTCAAGTGTTTTATTGACTCGTGATCTGAATGGATAATAAATTCCTTCGACCATAAGTAATGTTTCCAAGTTTTCAAAGTCCTCATGAATGTATAAAGATCTTTATCATAAGTTAGGTAATTCAATGTTGCTCCATTAAGCTTTTCACTAAAAAAAAAAAAGGCAATTGGTTGCTTTTCCTGCATCAAAACAACTTCAATACATATTCATAAGACATCACACTCAATTTTAAAAGCTTAAGAAAAGTGTGGTAATGCTAATAAAGATGATGAACATAGCCTTTTCTTTTAGAAAATTAAATGCATGTTCTTGTTTACAACCCTATTTAAAGCTAATAGACTTCTTAACAACCCTAATATGTGGCGTGGTTAGTATGTTAAAATTCTTAACAAATCTCCTATAAAGATTAGCAAAACCATGAAAGCTTTTTACCTCGGTAATTTATTTAGACATGGACTATTCTTGAATAATCTTCACATTTTCCTCATCCATCTTAATACATTTTTTTACTAACAATATAATCAAGAAAAACAACTTTTTACATGCAAAAAGTACACTCCTTGAGATTAACATATAACATTTTCTTTCTCAAAACTTCAAGCATGCAACATAAATGTTGCTTGAGGTTTTTTTTTTTATCATCTAAGTTTTTTTTTTTGTCCTTTAATTTTTTCATTTGTTTTTAGCATTCAATTTTTTTTTTGTTCTAATCCTTAGTTTAGCAAGGGACAATAACCTAGTATATTTTATCATGGAAACATATATAACACATGCATATATTCCCATCTATTTTTTTTATATATCAATAAGCATTCTCTTGTGTTTCCATCCTTTTTTTTTTTTTTTTCCTTTGATAACAACTCTTCAATGTTAAAAAAAAATAACATTATTTATGGAGATTCACTTGTTTATATGAAAACTTTCAAATAATTTAAATTTAAACTCGAATTAGATAAGAAGTTAGATTATGAGGTTTTTTTTGTTAATTTTATTTTTTCTTTCAATTTTATCCTTCAAATGTTTTTACTGATCAGCTGAATTATCTTTGGACCAACCAAGTTGACTAGGTCATATTAGGACAACTTGAACACGATTAATTTTAAACTTGGATTTGACAAGTGTTGAATTGAGAGATTTTGAGATTCACCAACTGGGTTGGATTTAACAATAATATCAAATAATTCTCTATAATTTAAATATTTTTTATTATATTAAAAAAAAATTAATCCAACACACAACTTAACATGGCATGTGAATATATTTATAGTCATTAATTGTCAATAATGATCTTTCTAATTTCCAAGTTTACCATGTACATCACACATGCATTCATTGCCTATTAAATTTCCACTCTTCAAGCAAAAAAAAAAAAAAAACTCATTGCTCCTCTTGCAACACACGATGCAAATTAATTGCATCAGATTTGAGTTTGATGGATTTCAAAATCCTTTTCATTAATCACACAAATTTTAATATTAATAGCAAGCACTTTAATTACCATTCCACAATGACATTAGATAGAGTATCGAAATCATTGAATCAGATCACATTCATTTAAGTGTTTTTTTTTTCTATAGCTATTATATCTCGTATCTTAATATATGCACTCGTTAATATTTAAATTTTCGTTCATTATTATGCTTAAATCAAAATAGTCATTGTCTTATATTTAAATATTTAATTTTAAAAAATCGAATCAAGATTCTCTTAAAAAAGTCTATTATTCCATGTTAATTTCTCACATTCTTTTTCTCAAAAAACCTAAAATTACGCATACTTGAAAATCTATTGCAATTAACTTTTTCAAACAAAAGGCGTCGTGTAGAAAGCCTACTTGGAATAAATCTAAGCCCTCTATTAGCCGTATCCTCCATTTTCATAATAAGCTCATTAAAGAATTAATTAACTCTTATAAAACACGTAGATTTCATGCACATAAAATTCTAAAAACCTCTCAATTAACTATCATGTTTATTATTGAATTTGTATATATAAGAATTTCTTAAATGTAACAATTGTAAACTCTTGTATAGCCTTATTACACATTATAAAACGAGTATATTATAATTTAGCCTCTCTGTTTTTTATAATCTTGCAAGTTAGTCCTTTTGTTTTTGAAAATCAAAAGTTAGTACCATGAACAGAGTTGACTATTATTAGTATTATTGAAAATTTTAAATATCCCTTTTTAAATGGGTTTTTAATTTTGTCTAGAGTAGATAAGATCTAAAATCTTGATAACAAATGAATATATTTTAGGTAATAAAACAATTTAATAAAAAAGAAACAACAAAAGGACATAAGTTACAATCAAATATGAAACAAATGAGTCAAATAATTATTTCATTTAAAACACAAGGATTAAATAATAATTTACCATTCTAAAAAATTGCAATTAATGTTTCCAAGCAGAAAACATTGGTCTCATTTGTAGTTGATTGCGACAATTGACATAGAAACTATCAAGGCTCAAGCTCTTCTAAGCGGCTTACATCGGGAAAAAAAGGCAGTGTTAAGAAAACAAGGAAGCCCTTGCCCAAAAAACAAAAAAGCAGCCTCAGAGAACAATTATTATTTATTGATTATAGTACACCACCTGAAAACAATCTTTATTCCAGTTGGTTCAGGTAAAAAAGTGGCATCGCTTCGCTTCACATGGAACGGAACTACAGTTGAAAAGGTATTCTGGACACGTCAGAGCAGTACGGCAGCCATATTTTCTTTTCTGGAAATAAAGCACTTGTGTACAATTATGTATTTCATTCTCGTAATCAGTCAAGGTACAACGCGAGTAAAAGATTTTACAATGGATAAAAAGGACAAGCTTCCAAGGGTACTACATTTACTGTCTTACAAGCAGTAGAATAAGCAAATATCCTATCGAAAAGATATGGGTAGATGGTTAGCCTAAATCAAATGGAGTCAAGAGGACATACCGTCCATAAAGCTGATCAAGGTTGCCGTTGAGAAATCTTGATAGGTCTGGCAATGCTTTGTCCATGTGAAGGAGTTTTAGTTCGAGAGTCCAAGCTGTGTCCCTGCCTGAGCAGCTTCTGCCTTCGAAGGCTCTCATTGCATGGAGCAAAGAACTCGTGTTTTAGAGCATCATCTGCACTAATCCTCAATCTGGGATTCACTGTCAAACATTTGTCCACGAGGTCAATAAGTGAGCTTGGGACTGCATCCAGGAAATCTTGTCTTTTTGAGTTCAGCTTGCACCATTCCCAAATTGTCGTGGGTGGCAAAGATTGCATATTATACAGGTCCTGAGAAAGAATGAGCTCCTGAACATGAATCCATTTTCTTCTCATAATTCATGGAAGATCAAAACAAGTAATGGTAAATACCGCTGGGAATGAGGATTCTCGGTTATGTAGCTTTGAGACTTCCCATAGATCTTCACTGCCTCTTAACTTTGCTATGTCCTTTATATTCCTAATAACGACAGTAATATGGTTAGCAAAAGAAGTGGATGAAACGAAGTGCGCCAAAATTCTATTGGAAGTAAAAAAAAAAAAAATGTTCTTACTGTTCGGGATCACCATAAAAGGGCGTTTTTCCTATTATCAGGTATAATAAGGTGACCCCAGCAGACCAAATATCAACCTTGGGCCCTTGATGGAGAGATCTGAACAAGACCTGCGTGAACCACACAACAAGAAACTCGACTTTACCACTTTGACAACAATAAAAAAAAAAAAAGCAAATGCCCTTGCTAAGGAGTCAGGTGTTCTTATCATTAAATTTTGACACGTTCCTTTCGTTGGGAAGTGAACCTGGAGAACACATTCTTTATGCAAGCCTGACCATAATTTATACTACCAAGTTCTAACTAAAGACCACGTTAGGCCTTGTTTCTAACATGAGCTTGAAGCATATACAAAAGAAATTGGTATTTGGTGACTAATTTTGAAGATCATCAGAAAGATATCAGAACATGAATCCATACAATATAAGATCATACTGTGAACAAATGCATCTGTTAGCGACTATGCCCATAATTTAATGGCCAGTGCACAATGTAACTATCTACCAACAACCTTGGAGTAGAATTCCATCCATTCTACGTAAAAAAACACGCAGTCATGTCATCTCAGTTGATACTCACCTCTGGAGCCCGGAAACCTTTAGTTCCAACACAAGGGCCTTCTTTCTTGTTCTTCCCATCACCACCTAATAACAAACAACCTCATTGGTGAAACAGAGAAAGAAGTGCTGACAAATATATTCTCTAAGGCACACACTATAGAAACTCACATTTGTTCTTAACTAAACCAATCCCAGCAACTGGTATGCCAGTTGAGTGCACAGGCATTGGAGTAAGATAAATATGTCTTCCATCTACTTTTCCAGGAGGCGCAGCTATCCTCTTCCTCATAGAAGCTGGAAAACTTGATGCTTCATGATTCGGACTCTGCATTGCTTCATGCAACAAGCTGATAAGCTCCTTCCTACCTTTGCTTGGCAGAGGCTCTTTCATCCTTTCTGCTGAAGGAGTCCTAGCACTTGTTGCATCCTTGACCGAGGTTATACCAGAGCCATCTGCTCCCTGACTAATCATAATATTCCTAACAGCCTTCTTTTTTACATTCTTGGCCTCCAAAGTAGACTTGAAGTCTTTTATCGCTTCCAGATCAACTGCATCCAAGAATTTACTACCTGGGAACCTCCTACTTTTCGAAGGAGGAACATATTTGGCATTGGAAGCTGCAACACTATTGAAGCTTACGTCATTAGCTGCCTTTGATTTGTCTGCAAAAGAAGCTCCATCAATTTAGGTTTTCAAACATTTGATGATAAACTTCATCAAACCTATGGTCAAAGAATCTGCAATTGAGCAGGTAATAGCTAAGTTTCTCCCAAGTCTAAACGCCTGAAACTAGAAGGTTTATCAAAAAAAGATCAAAAGATAAAAAGTCAAGGGAAAAGCAAATTTTCAAGTTTTTTAGTGGCAAAAAAAGTCCACGTGTAAAGTTGGCATTTCATTTTGCAACTTTACTAACTTATTATCAGCTAACAATAAAATCTTCAGCAGAAGACTGACTAATTCATCCTCTAAACTATTCCATGCTAATGTCATGTTTAAATATAAAAATCTCAAATAAGAATAAAGCTTACTAATTGTTCCAAGCTTTTGATGCAGATCCTGCCAAAACACAATAAAGACCAAGATAAGCTTCCCTAACTCTTTTAGAACAGTGAAGATGTGAAACAGTTTGGCACTTGGATAATCATGTAGATGTACCAAAAAAAATGTCACTAACCAGGGCAAGATTGAAATCGATGAGATAACCTTTATTGGCTTTGCAGGAGAAAAGGAAGTTGCCAGGTTTTATGTCTCTGTGGACCACTCCCTACTAACATGAAAAGAACTAATTATTTTTTATTTCTGTGAAAAAGCTTCAAATCGGAGAGAATGTGTGAGCAAAACTTCTCACCTGTTTATGAAGACTCGCAAGGGCTCTGAACATGCAGTACCCGTACCACCGGAGCTGAAAAACATCTATTTCCTTTTTCAACACCTAAAAAGTTGAAGCAAAACCAAGATCAATTAATTGATGAGACAGATATTATCCATTGAAGCATCTTTTAATCACCTCTGGTCTGTCATGCTCAACATACTCCAAAACAAAGCAGTCAGAATTTTGGTTCTTGAGACAGCCTTCAAATTTTATCACAAAATTTTTGCCCCTGGATTGGAAGAATTAACTAGCAGGTTAAAGACCATCAGTTTCCAAATTCAAAATGCAATATACATCTTTCAAGAGAAGCAAACTTCCCTATATGCTTACCCGAAGCGCTCCAGCATCCTGAGTTCGTTGCTAAAATGATGTCTATGAGCATTCTCATGAGGACCTGCAGAACCAAAAAGGGGAGCTGGATATTAGTAGGTGCTTTGGATTATCCCTCCACAGAAAAATCAGGCTGAATGCTATGACTTATCATTTCCCATTTATTGTATAAGCAGGTAAAAATTAAATGCATCAGGAAGCATATCTAACACAGTTGCTTCACTTGTTTACAGCTATATGAGAAGCGTAGCCGTTAACTCCTTGGAGTATTCACATGCTTTGAGAATCCACATTAACTTGAATAGAACAATATCATTGCTGACTAAAATTTAATTTATAAAAGGCAAAATGCAGAAATGCACTTGAACAGAATAAAGCAGAAACACAAATTTACAATATGGCAGAATGCATCTCCATGCTGAAATAGAGCGTATAGATTTCCAAATCTCCACTCCCCAATCACCCCCATGGCCCCACTCCATTCATTGGGGTGATAACTTAACCATTCCAACCTATTTCAAGGAAAATAAGAAAATATGAACTTTGCCCTCAAAAGCACTACTTTCAATATCCACAATGATTAACTTTATTATGATAGCATATAACAAGCCTTGTAACCTGAGTTGCAACTGTGATCCACTCAGGAGAAATCCCAATTATTTTCATTAATTCCATGATCAACAGTGCAGATTTCATTGAGTTCGAAACAGAGTTCATAAATTTTTCAAATTCCTATAACTCACCAGTATGAAAAAAAGAAGAAGTTAAATATACATCATCTGAGATTTGCATAAACATTTTCTAATTTACTGAATAATTTTCATGTCAGAACTTGTAATTCTAATAAAAAGTACAGACAAATAAACATTCTCAATTTCTCCCATCCTTAAATATAGGATTTTGGCAATCAAATGATCTTCAAATACGTCTTGATGGAGATGAACAATAAATGGATTGTATAACTTATGTATAGAAAACGCTATAAATGATAGTAGATTAGCCTTAATCCGATTCTACATTTGAATTTTCTTACATACATTTGATGGCAACTGTGGTACCATCTAGCTTCCTCGTTGCCCGGTAAACAGTGCCATAACCACCTGCCAGTTGCGGTTAAGAGGTGACTGTCAATTAACGCACATAATATGACGTGCCAGATTTGCCAGAAAATGAAGAAGGATTTCATACCTGAGCCTCCTTCCTCTTCAACAATATAAGAATCAAAGCATGGAAAGTCTTTGGATCCCACTCGATCCTGAAAAGAAACCATCAATAGATCTATCAATGAAAATGAAGACAGCTAATACTAGCTAACTCAGTGAATTAGCTCCATTTAGAACATACTATTGAGGCATACTGAACATGTGTAAAGCTTACGAACATGGAATTTGCAGGAGTCAAGCTTACCTTGGGAGAATTAAGGGCGCAATCCTTCTTTCTTTCTTTAGTATGAATATCATTGCATGTCTGCTTTGATTTTTGCCCCATGCTGATTTTCATGTGATCCTTCCTCCTGCGCTGGTTCTCTTTAGGAGGGATAACAGCCTTCTTTTGCTCTAGGGACTGGCAGAGAGCTTGCTGTCTTGGAGAAGCAGCAACACCAGTTGTGACCCTAATCTTGGTGGAGGGTTTTGAGTCTTTTAACTTCTTTGGAGGAACACAAAGCTCAGTAGTTGAAACCTTAGCCTGATTTTTCACATGGTTAGTTATTGCCTCTTTATCCAGAGAACTCAGCTCATTCATCCTTCTAAAGTTGCTTTCTTGTGGCATATTAAAAGTAGTGTTAGTTGACTGAAAATGGTTTATGCCTTCCCCTTCCATTTTACCATAATCAATTAACAGTTCTTCGTTGGTTTCAGTTCTTACAGTTTCAATACGACAGTCATTTGTACCATTACATGCACCATTAATACTCGTAAACTCCAACGAAAATGTTTTGCTCCATTTGACATCAGCCAAGCAACATGTGGCATTGATGTCTATTCTACTTTCAAGATCTATCTCATCCACTTTAGCCTCTTGGAATACAGCTTCGCTATCCAACATTACAATGGGAAGAGCAGAATATTCATCAAGCTCACATGCCATCATTCTCTTATCCTCCTTGCTTTCCACAATAGCCCCTGTATTCATCTCATCTTCTACATGTTCAATATTCCTTAATTTACAACCTAATTCGCTGGCTAAGGTTTTAACAAAAAAGTCGGGTGAAAGAAAAGAATTATTTGGCTGGATTAGCATGTAACTAGGCTCAACATTAATGCTGCTGCTGACATCCCCGGTTAAGTGAAAAGGTAGCTGCATGATTTACAAATAACACATGTCATAAAAATTGGATTTTGCAGGGTTGTATTACAAGGACCGTGTTACTTAGCTCCAGAAAAATTATTTCATCGATTTTCTTTTTGAACAGAAACTACTAAGACAGTCTTTCACAAGTTCCTAATAAACTTCTCAGTTCTCATGTACTTGCTTTGCAAACACAAGGGTCAACGAAAAAGACCGAAACCATTTCCAGGTTCTGTAAAGCCCATGTTAAATTTTCTAAAGTGAAGCAATCACAATGAAATTGTAGATTTTAGCTTTAACTCCAAAAAAAAGGTGCGAGCAAATTGCTAAAAATCATAATTAAGTAAACCGGTCAAGAGTTACCTTCCAGCAATCATTTCGAATTCTTTTCGGCAAAGGACAAACTTCTTGATCCTTATCGTACACTGCATAATAACACCACTATAAATTCAATAATCTAACAAGTCAATGATCGAAAAAGCCAAAATAAAATAGAAATTTACCATCTGCATAATCAAATCCAATTCGCTTCCGTTTCCTAAAATACATCCTCACAAGATCCTCCAAAGGAACCTCGAGGCCGCAGATTGCATGCCAGATCCGAGTCGCAAACGCTTCAATCAAGTTGAAATTGGATAGAAATTGATTCAAAGCGAAAAGACCAAGTGGAGAAATGGTGACCAGGAAGTTGTCGCTACTATTGTCATGGTTGGATGTCAAAGTGATTGGTGAGTTAGGGACAGAGCAGAGAGATTCGATGAGATCCGGTGAAGCATTGAAAAGAGTACAGTGAGATGCGAGGTCTGGAGCTGGAGTTGGGTTGCCGATTGAAAGGAGGAGTGCGAGGATGTGCCATGCCTTCTCTTGTAAATCGGATTCGGTGGTGGTGGTGGTGGTGGTGGTGGTGGTGGTGAGGGAGTCGATGAAGGCGAGTTGCGTATTGTAGAGCTGAGTTTGCATAGCGAGTCTGAGTGGTGAGCGAGAGAGAGAGTGTTTTAGGGTTTGGACATAATTCGATTTGCAGAAATGTGGGGAGAGAGGCGCGGATTTGGGAGTTTTGATGTTTTGAGATTTGGCAATAGTTTCCCGCCAATTTTAATTAAAATTCGAGTTTGGATTTTGGAAAGGATTATTGTCCGCAATCGCTATTTGCCATGTGATTTATCTCGGGTTATATATTTTTAAAAAGAAAACGAATTGGTTAGGCAGGGTTTTTTTATGTATTTTTTGCCATTAAAAATTTAGAAGTGTCAATTTAAAAACTAAAATAAACATCAAATTAAATAAATAAATCATGAGCTATCTCTACAAATAGATAAATAAAAAATTATTAATGATAACTAAAAATAAAATTAAAAAAATAAATAAAATATATAGATCAAGATATTTATTTCATAAAAATATGATATTTAATTAGTTATAATTGCTGAATTAGTTATTAAAAATATTTTTTATTCATTCAATCGATAATAAAAATAGATACACGAGTAAAATTAATTAAATAAAATAAAAATAAAAAAAATATTATGTAAGGTTATACATATTTAAAATATTATCTAAAAATAAATATATTTTTATTTTAAAAATTAAATTCATTGATATAAAACATAAAAAAATTCATAGATGTATTGGAATAATATCTTTAAAAGATGTATATATACAAAATAATTTTAAACAAATCTCTATTCAAAAAATAGCTAACTAAGAAAAATAAAAA
>Ga0307515_10009065_pt1 | contig 19304 bp, 17 predicted proteins | sample 17_EM_MG_FD_194513 | JGI IMG/M metagenome (GOLD analysis project Ga0307515, IMG submission 194513) | Populus trichocarpa ectomycorrhiza microbial communities from riparian zone in the Pacific Northwest, United States - 17_EM | ecosystem: Host-associated > Plants > Roots > Unclassified | place...
GTGGCCGTCGCGCATCTCGACCTGGCGGGGCAGGCCGGCGGCGATGTCGCGGTCGTGCGTGATGACCACGACCGTGGTGCCGGCCGCGTGCAGATCGCGCAGCAGCGCCAGCACCGTCGCGCCGGAAGCGGAGTCGAGATTGCCGGTGGGTTCGTCGGTGAGCAGCAGCGGCGGCTCGCCGATCACCGCGCGGGCGATCGCCACCCGTTGCCGCTCGCCGCCGGACAGCTCGTGCGGCTCGTGGTCCAGCCGGTGGCCGAGGCCCACCCGGCGCAGTGTGGCCGACGCCCGCCGGCGCCGTTCGGCCGGGGCGACCCCGGCGTACAGCAGGCCGTCCGCGACGTTGTCCAGCGCCGGTACGCCCGCGGCGAGGTGGAACTGCTGGAACACGAAGCCGATCGTGCGGGCCCGCAGCGCCGACAGCTCCCGGTCCGACAGTTCGGCGATGTCGTACCCGTCGATCCGTACCGTCCCGGACGAGGGCCGGTCCAGCGTGCCGATCAGGTTCAGCATCGTCGATTTGCCCGATCCGGACGGTCCCACGATGCCGACCAGCTCACCGCGGCGGATCGTCAGTGACGCGCCCCGCAGCGCGGCCACCCCGCCGGGATAGACCTTCGAGACGGCGTCCAACTCGACGATCACTTGGGCACCCCCACGACCAGGCCCGCGGTCACGTCGGCGCCGGAGACCTCGACCTTGCCGGCGGCGAACATGCCGGTCTTGACCGCCACGTACCGGGTGGTCGAGCCGGTCACGACCTGCAGGCCGTAGCCGCCCTCGGCGAGCGCGACCAGCGCGTTGACCGGCACGGCCAGCACGTTCTTGCGCTGGTCCGCCTGGAGCAGGACGTCGACCGGTGCCTCGTCGAGGGTGCCGAGCGCCTTCTGGTCGGACACCTTCACCGTCACGTCGACCGTCGTCGTCTCCTGGTTGCCGGCGGTGCTGGTGGTCGCCACCGTGCCGACGCTGGTGACTGTGCCTGGCACCCGGGTGCTGTCCGGCAGCTCCACGGTCGCCGCGACGCCCTTCTTGACCAGCTGCTGCTTGTCGACGTCCAAGTGCACGGTGACGATGCGGGTGGTGCCGGTACGGGTGAGCACGACGCCGTTCGCCGGGTCGCCGGCAGCCAGCTTGTGCTCGGCCACCCGGATCCGCCCGGCGGCGACGACGACCTGGCCGGGCGCGACCGTGCCGGTCTCCGGCACGCCCAGGTCCTCTTGCCAGGCTCGAACCGCGTCGGCCGTCGCGGCGGTGTAGTCGTCGTCCACAGTGAACCCGGTGTAGCCGAGCGCGGACAGGTTCCCCTCGACCAGCTTGACGTCGGCGCCGGTCAGGCCCTGGCTCAGCGTTCGGTACAGCGGCGTGGAGCCGTACAGCAGCACCACGGCATCGTTATCCACTTTGTACACCGGCTGGCCGCGGCCGATCGTCGCGCCCTCCGCCGGGAGCCAGGTCAGCGTCCCGCTCGCGTCGTGCGCCTTGACCATCGTCACGTCGCCGTAGCCGAGCGTGCCGTCCACGGTCTCGGTCTGGGTCAGCGTCGTACGGGTCACCGTCGCCGTCGCGGGTGGAAGGCTGCTGCGGGCCGGCGCCTGCGCCTCGACTCCGCCGAAGCCCACGGCGGCGACCGCGCCGGCCGCTGCCACCAGGGCCGCGCCGCCGACTCCGGCGACCGCTCGCAGGCGCCGCCGCCGGCGCCGGCGACCCTTCCCCGGCCCCGGCGGAGGTTCGGTGGCCAGTTCCTCGGCGGTATCGGTAACCGTGCTACTCATGCGCCACCGCCTTGCGCGAGAAAAGAAAACTGCTCATGCGCCACCGCCCTGCGGCAGGAAGGTGAACTGGTCCTGGCAGGCCTCCATCGCCTTCTGGAAGGCGGGCGAGTTGCGGTCGACCGACAGGTTGCCGTCCAGGCCGAGGAAGCCGCCGCCGTTCGGGTCCGGGTCCGGGATGTCGATCCCGTTGTCCCGCATGCACTGCGCCCACTTGCGCAGCTGCTCCTGCTGGGCCGCGTCGAGCTGCGGGCGCTCGCCGCCGTTCGGGGCGAACTCGCGACAGGCCTGCGTCGCCGTGGAGATTTTGCCGTTGTCCGCGCCCAGGCCGCTGAACTGTCCGGGGTCGAACTGGCCGTCCGGGCCGGGATCGGGGAAGTCCGGCACCCCGTTCTCGCGCATGCACTGGGCGAACTTGCGGCTCTGCTCGGGGTCGGCGGTGCCGGCGCTCGCGCTCGCCGAGGGCCCGGCCCCGCCGCCGTTCACGCTGGCCACGTCCTCGCCGGCCGGCGCCCCGCCGCATCCGGCGAGGACCGCGAGGGCCAGCGCCGGGCCGGCGAGCGTCAGCGCGATCCGTTGTCGTCGCATCTGCGATCTCCTCTGCTGTGACTTTCCCGAGGAGTCAACCCAGCAAGGGATAACCGGGGCGTAACCGCCGGCGTTTACGGCCGGGTTACCCCACCCTGCGCGACCATGGGGGCGTGCGAATCCTGGTGGCGGAAGACGAGAAGATCATGGCCGACGCGGTCGCCGAGTGGTTGCGCCGCGAGACGTTCGCCGTCGACGTGGTGTACGACGGCGACGCCGCCCTGGAACGCTTGGCGGTCAACGAGTACGACGTGGTCATCCTGGACCGCGATCTGCCGGTCGTGCACGGCGACGACGTGTGCCGGGCGATCGTCGACTCCGGGGTGCCGGCGCGGGTGCTGATGCTGACCGCCGCGGCGGCCGTCCGGGACCGGGTCGCCGGGCTGGCCCTGGGCGCCGACGACTACCTGCCCAAGCCGTTCGCCTTCGTCGAGCTGTCCGCTCGGGTGCACGCGCTGATGCGCCGGGCCGGCCCGACGGCGCCGCCGGTGCTGGAACGGGCCGGCATCCGGCTCGACCCGGGCCGCCGGGAGGTGTTCCGCGACGGTCGCCCGGTGGCGCTGGCCAACAAGGAATTCGCCGTGCTGACCGAGCTGTTGCGGGCCGGCGGCGCGGTGGTCTCCGCCGAGCAACTGCTCGAGCGGGCCTGGGACGAGCACATCGACCCGTTCACCAACGTCGTCCGGGTCACTGTCATGAAGCTGCGCCGCAAGCTGGGCGAGCCACCGGTCGTGGAGACCATCGCGGGAGTGGGATACCGAGTGCCATGAAATATTGGACGATCCGCGTACGCCTGACCGTGCTCTACGGCGTGCTGTTCTTCCTCGCCGGCGCGGTCCTGCTCGGGGTGACGTATCTGCTGGTGCAGGGGCAGCTCGACCGGCGGCTCGGCAGCGACTCCGACGTCACCCAGCGGGCGCAGCAGCTCACCAGCGCGCTGGGGAGCGGGCCGATGATCCGGCTCGGCGACGGCACCGAGGTCTCCCTGGCGCAACTGATCGAGCAAGCCCGCGCCGAACGCCAGCAGTTGCGCACGGACACGCTCAACTCCCTGCTCACCCAGGGCGGCGTGGCGCTGCTCGGGGTGGGCGCGGTGGCCGGCGCGCTCGGCTGGCTGGTGGCCGGGCGGGCGCTGCAGCCGCTGCACCGGATCACCGAGACCGCGGGGCGGATCGCGCGCGCCGAGGGCGCCGGGCGCGGCCTGCACGAACGGATCGCGCTGGACGGGCCCCGCGACGAGGTCAAGGAGCTGGCCGACACCTTCGACGTGATGCTGGGGCGGCTGGACCGTTCGTTCGACGGGCAGCGCCGGTTCGTCGCGAACGCCTCGCACGAGTTGCGTACGCCGCTCGCCCTCAACCGCGCCCTGGTCGAGCTGGCGGTGACCCGGCCGGGGGCGACGGCCGAGACGATCCGGCTGGGTGAGTCGCTGCTGACCGTCAACGAACGCCACGAGCGGCTGATCGACGGGCTGCTCACCCTCGCCGACGCCGAGCACGAGGTCGCCGAGCGCAGCCCGGTGGACCTGGCCGAGGTGGCCGGGCACGTGCTCGACCTGGCGAAGCCGGGCGACCTCGAAGTCGTCCGGCAACTCGATCCGGCGCCGACCTCGGGCGATCCGATCCTGCTCGAGCGGCTCACCCAGAACCTGGTCGAGAACGCGATTCGGCACAACGTTCCGGCCGGCCGGCTGGTCGTCAGCACCCGCGTCGAGGCCGGCCGGGCACAGCTCACGGTCACCAACACCGGGCCGGTCGTGCCCGCGTACGAAATCGAGGCCTTGTTTCAGCCTTTCCGCCGGCTAAGGCATGAGCGAGTCGACGGCGGCCGGGGCTTCGGACTGGGCCTGTCGATCGTGCGGGCGGTGGCTCGCGCGCACGGCGGCGACGCCCGGGCCCTGCCCCACGACGGCGGCGGACTGACCGTCACGGTCACCATCCCCGCGAATCGGTCGCGTGTGGACTATCCAACGAATGAATTCGAAGGCTAGGACATGAACTGCCACGCCGCTACGATCCTGATCACCAGCCATTGACGGCCGTCGCGTGCGCCGCTGCCGGCCCGCACAGGCAGAAGGGGAGGTAGGTCGCCGGTGAGGGTCGCGCTGTCCTCGTACCGCAGCAAACCGCACTCGGGAGGGCAGGGCATCTACGTCCGCAACCTGTCCCGTGAGCTGGTGGCCCTGGGCCACGACGTCGAGGTGTTCTCCGGGCAGCCGTATCCCGAGCTGGACCCCGGTGTCCGGCTCACCCGGGTGCCGAGCCTGGATCTGTACCGCCCCGACGACCCCTTTCGGCGACCCGCGCTGCGGGAGTTCCGGGACCGGGTCGACGTGCTGGAGTTCCTCACCATGTGCACCGCCGGTTTCCCCGAGCCCCGCACCTTCGGCATCCGGCTCGCCCGGCTGCTGGCCGACCGGGTCGGCGACTACGACGTGCTGCACGACAACCAGACCCTCGCGCCCGGGATCCTCGGCCTCGCCGAGCGGGGCCTGCCGGTGCTGACCACGATCCACCACCCGATCTCCGCCGACCGCCGGGTCGAGCTGGCCGCGGCCCGGGGCTGGCGGCGCATCACCGCCCGGCGCTGGTACGGCTTCGTGGCCATGCAACGCCGGGTGGCGCGCCGCTCCGCGCACGTGCTAACCGTCTCGCGGCGCTCCGCCCAGGACATCGTCGCGGACTTCGGCGTGCCCGCCGACCGCATCCGGGTCGTCCCGGTCGGTGTCGACGTGTCGGCGTTCCGGCCCCCGCGGGCCGGCCGCGAGCCCGGCCGCGTCGTCACGGTGGCCAGCGCCGACGTCCCGACCAAGGGCCTGGACGTGCTGATCGGCGCGCTCCGCCGGGTGCCGGCGACCCTGTTCCGGGAGCTGGTCGTGGTGGGCACCCCGGGCAAGGCGACCTCGCGGGCGATCGCCGAGGCGGGACTTTCCGGCCGGGTACGTTTCGTCAGCGGGCTCCCGGACGCCGAGCTCGCCGCGCTGCTCGGCTCCGCCCAGCTCGTGGCGGTCCCGTCCCGGTACGAGGGCTTCTCGCTGCCGGCCGTGGAGGCGCTCGCGTGCGGCACCCCGGTGGTCGCCTCGGACGTCGGCGCGCTGCCCGAGCTGCTCGGCGGCGACGGCCGGTGCGGCGAGCTGGTGCCGCCCGGGGACGCCGAGGCGCTGGCCGGCGCCCTCGCCGACCTGCTGGCCGACCCCGGCACCTGCGCCGCCCGCGGCGAGCAGGGCCGGCAGCGCGCCGTCGAGACCTACAGCTGGGCGGCCGTCGCCCGGGCCACCGCCGAGGTGTACGCGCAGATCGCGCCCAAGGCCCAGCCGAAGCGCCCGGTCGCCGCATGATCACCATCGACTACGGCCGGCTCGACGTCCGGCCCGGACAGCGCGTGCTGGACGTCGGCTGCGGGGCCGGCCGGCACGCCTTCGAGACCTACCGCCGGGGCGCGCACGTGACGGCGTTCGACCGCAACGAGGAGGACCTGCTCGCGGTCAAGGCCATGTTCGGCGCGATGGCCGAGGCCGGCGAGGCCGGGGCGGTCGCGCCGGGCGGGCCGGGCGCCGAGGCGACGACCGTGCACGGCGACGCCACGGCGATGCCGTTCGCGGACGGCGACTTCGACCGGGTGATCGCCGCCGAGGTGCTGGAGCACATCGTCGAGGACGAGGCGGCGATGGGCGAGATCGCCCGGGTGCTGCGTCCCGGCGGGCTGGCGGCCGTGACCGTGCCCCGGTGGGGACCGGAGAAGGTCTGCTGGCTGTTCTCCGACGCCTACCACGCCAACGAGGGCGGGCACGTGCGCATCTACACCCGGTCGGTGCTCACCGAGCGGCTCGAGCGCGCCGGGCTGCAGGTGGTGGGCCACCACTACGCGCACGCCCTGCACTCGCCGTACTGGTGGCTGAAGTGCGCGGTCGGGGTGGACCGGGACGTGGCCGCCGTCCGGGCCTATCACCGGCTGCTGGTCTGGGACATGATGCGGGCGCCGCGGCTCACCCGGTGGAGCGAACGGGCGCTGAACCCGGTGGTAGGCAAGAGCATCGTGCTCTACGTACGCAAGCCGGCCGATGCCTGAGCCCGGCGTGCTGAGCGCGGAGCAGTTGCGCGCCACCGCCGGGTTCATCGTGGCCCAGCAGCGCCCGGACGGCGGGATCCCCTGGTCGCCGGAGGGTCAGCTGGACCCGTGGGACCACGTGGAGTCGGCGATGGCGCTGTCGGTGACCGGGCTGCGGGCCGAGGCGGAGCGCGCGTACGCGTTCAGCGCCCGCACCCAGCGGCCGGGCGGGTCCTGGCCGATGCTGCTGCGCGGGGACACAGTGGAGGATGCTGCCGCCGACACCAACCAGTGCGCGTACGTCGCGGTCGGGGTCTGGCACCACTACCTGATCACCGGCGACTCCACGTTCCTGCTGGAGATGTGGCCGACCGTCCGGCGGGCCGTCGACTTCGTGGTCGCGGCCCAGCGGCCGGCGGGCGAGCTGGCCTGGGCGGTGAACGCGCACGGCGTGCAGCAGGACTTCGCGCTGCTGACGGGCAGTGCGAGCGCCGTGCAGTCGCTGCATTGCGCGAGCCTGATCGCGCTGGAGGTGGGCGCCGACCCGCGGCGCTGGCAGGAGGCCGCCGCCCGGCTGGCGCACGCCGTGCGGCACCATCCGGAGCGGTTCGCCGATCGCGGCCGCTGGTCGATGGACTGGTACTACCCGGTGCTCGGCGGGGCCGTGCGGGGCGCGGCGGCCCGGCGGCACCTGGCGGCCGGCTGGGACACGTTCGTCTGGCCCGGGTGGGGGGTCCGCTGCGTGGCCGACCGGCCGTGGGTGACGACGGCCGAGACCTGCGAGTTCGTGCTGGCCCTGGACGCGGTGGGCGACCCGCGGGCGGGCCAGCTGTTCGCCGACGTGCAGAAGCTGCGGGACGCCGACGGCGGCTACCAGATGGGGTACGTGGTCGACGACCGGGCCACCTGGCCCGAGGAACGCCCGACCTGGACCGCGGCGGCGGTGCTGCTCGCGGCGGACGCCCTCGCCCGCAGCTCCCCGGGCGCCGGGATGTTCGCGGACGCGGGGGAGATGGCCGGCCCGGCCGACACGATCAGCATCGGCTGCGGGTGCCCGCCGGACGAGGAACTGATTCAAGAGGTCGATTCCGCGGAGGCCGAGGTGCTGGAACTGGTCGACGCCGTGGACGATCGGGGCGAGGCCGCGAGCGGGGGATGGCGATGAGTGCTGTGCTGAGCGAGCCGCTGGCCGGCCTGGTGGCGCGGGTGCCGGGCTTCATGCCGGCCGACGAGGGTGCCGCGCTGCATGCGGCCGCGCTCGGCGCCGGGGCCGGGGCCTGGCTGGAGATCGGCACCTACTGCGGCAAGTCCACGCTGATCCTCGCCGACGCGGCCCGGGCGGTCGGCGCGCAGCTGGTGACCGTCGACCACCACCACGGCTCGGAGGAGAACCAGCCCGGCTGGGAGTACCACGACACCGCCCTGGTCGACCCGCGCACCGGCCGGCTGGACACGCTCGCCACCTTCCGCCGCGTCCTGGACGACCACCTCGCCGACGTGGTCAGCCCGGTGGTGGCCACGACCCAGGTGGTGGCCCGCTGGTGGACCGTGCCGGTGCGCCTGCTGTTCCTCGACGGCAACCACACCGAGGAGGTGGCCCAACACGATTTCCAAGCCTTTTCCGCGTACGTCGTGCCGGGCGGCCTGCTGCTCGTGCACGACGTGTTCCCTGACCCGGCGGACGGCGGCCAGGCACCGTGGCACGTGGTGCAGGCCGCGCTCGGCTCCGGGCGATTCGAGCAGATCTCGGCGTACGGCTCCCTACGCGTGCTGCGCGCCGTCGGATAGCCAGGTGGCGACCCAGTAGCGGACGCCGAAGGGGTCGTCGGCGTACAGCAGCTCCGCGGTCTCGACCTCCGGCCGCAGCGCGCCTAGCTGCCGCAACGGCTCGATCCCGGCCGCGAGCAGGTCACAGCCCAGCTCGGGGTCGAGGCGGGCCAGGGCGCCCGGGTCGCCGGCGGCCAACGCCTTCTCGACCAGCTCGTCGAACGCGAACGACCGCGGGTCCAGGTGACCGGGGGCCTTCTCGCTGCGGCTGCCACTCCCGTTGGCCAGCACGAGCAGCCGGCGGTCGCCGGGCGCCGGGGCGTCGGCGAGCCGCGCCCCATGTCCCGCCTCGCCGAGCAGGCTGCGGGCCACCCGCAGGCCGAGCGGCACCTCGATCCCGTGCAGCCGGTGGGCCGGGTCGGCCAGCACGACGACCGGCGCGCCGTCGCCGCCGTCCACGAGCCAGGTGATCGCCTTGCGGCAGGCGTTCCGCAGCTCGGCAACCGGATCGATGCGGCCCAGGTTGGCCGGCAACAGAGCAGGAACGGGTGGTAAAACGGCGATACGCTCGGTCATGCCAGACCCCGGATCGCGCGCTCGGGGAGCCGTCGGCCGGCGATCGCGGACACCATGTCGACCACCTGGCGGGTCTCGACGACTTGGTGCACCCGGAAGACCCGGGCGCCGGCGAGGGCGCAGACGGCGGTCGCCGCCAGCGTTCCGGTCAGCCGCTCGCCGATCGGCAGGTCGAGCGTCTCGCCCACGAAGTCCTTGTTCGAGAGCGAGACCAGCACCGGCCAGCCGGTCGCGGTCATCTCGCCGAGGCGCCGGGTGATCTCCAGCGAATGCCACGTGTTCTTGCCGAAGTCGTGGGCGGGATCGATCAGAATGCTGCGCGGGTCGACGCCGACCGACACCGCCCGCTCGGCCTGGCCGACCGTGGAGCGGATCGCGTCGGCGACCACATCGGCGTACTCGACGCGGTGTGGTCTGGTGCGGGGCGTGAGGCCGCCCGTGTGCGTGCAGACCAGCGACACGTCATGGGCGGCGGCCACCTCGGCGAGCTTCGGGTCGAAGCTGCCCCACGAGTCGTTCAGCAGGTCGGCGCCCTCGCGGCAGACGGCCTCCGCGACCTCGGCGCGCCAGGTGTCGACGCTGATCACGACCTGCGGGTGGGCCGAGCGGACCCGGGCGACGAAGCCGACCACCCGCCGCTGCTCCTCGGCGATGTCGACCTCGCCGCCGGGGGCTGCCTTGACGCCGCCGATGTCGACGATCTCGGCGCCCTGCGCCACCACCTCGGCGACCCGGTCGAAGGCCCGGTCCTCGGCCCAGGTGGCGCCCTTGTCATAGAAGGAGTCCGGCGTCCGGTTGACGATGGCCATCATCAGCGTGGCGTCGTCGGCGAACGAGCGCCGGCCCAGCTTGAGCGTCATGACAAGAACTTAGCCGCTGCCGACGAGCTTCTCGGCCGCGCGCTCGATGTCCCGCCGGTCGGGTAGCCACAGCCGTTCCAGGTTCGGCGCGTACGGCGCCGGGGTCCGGGCCGCGCCCACCCGCACCACCGGCGCGCGGAGGCTGCCGAAGCCCTCGGCGGCGGCGACCGCGGCGACCTCGGCGCCGATGCCGAAGTCGGTGACCGCCTCGTGGGCCACCAGCAGGCGACCGGTGCGCGCCAGCGACTCCAGGATCGTCGCCGTGTCGAGCGGGGCCACCGTACGCAGGTCGATGACCTCGACCTCGATCCCGCGCTGGGCCACGGCCTGCGCGGCGGCCAGGCTCTCGTGCACCATCCGCGAGACGCTGACCAGGGTCAGGTCGCGCCCGGAGCGGACGATCTTGGCTTGCCCGAGCGGCACGAGGTAGTCGGCCGGCGGCCGGGGCCCCTTCATCCCGTACAGATGCCGGTTCTCGATGAACACGACCGGGTTGGGGTCGCGGATCGCGGCGCGCAGCAGGCCGTAGGTGTCGGCCGGGGTCGACGGCATCACCACGGTCAGCCCCGGCACGTGCGCCAGCAGCGCCTCCAGGCTCTGCGAATGCTGGCTGCCGGAGGAGCGGCCCGCGCCGAACTGGGTCCGGATGGTCAGCGCCATCGACGCCTTCCCGCCGGTCATGAAGCGCATCTTGGCCGCCTGGTTGTAGATCTGGTCGAAGCAGACTCCCAGGAAGTCGAGATACATCAACTCCACCACCGGCCGCAGGCCCGCCATCGCCGCGCCCACGCCGAGCCCGATCACCGCGGTCTCGGAGATCGGCGTGTCCAGCAAGCGGTCCGGCCACCGGTCGTGCAGGCCCCGGGTGAGCGCGAACACGTTGCCGCCCTTGCCCACGTCGATGCCGGCCACGAACACGCCCGGATCGGTCTCGAGCTCGTACTCCAGGGCGAGCCGGATGGCGTCCATCGTCCGGAACTCGCCGGACCAGACGGGCACGACTTCCGAAGTCACGGCCCGAGGGGCGTACAGCGCGGACGCGGGCAGCGTGGGCTCGGGCAGCGGGGCCGCCCGGGCCGCGACGACGGCCGCCTCGATGCGCTCGCGGATCTCCGCGTCGGCGGCGTCCAGGACGGCCTTGCCGATGCCGCGTTCGAGCAGCCGTGCGCGGGTGATCGCCACCGGGTCGCGCTCGCTCTGCCACTCGGACCGTTCCTCCTTGGACCGGTACCGCTCCGGGTCCCCCTCGTAGTGCCCGTGCCAGCGATACGTCCGGGCTTCCACGAAGGCGGGCCCGGCGCCGTCCCGGATCCGTCGCACGAGCGGGGACATCGCGCCGATCACGGCCTCGACGTCGTTGCCGTCGACGCGGACGTAGTCGAGCCCGTATCCGGCGGCGCGCGTCTCGAGGTCGACCGGATGCTGGTCGCTCGCGGGGGAGAACTCGGCGTAGCCGTTGTTCTCGCAGAAGAAGACGACCGGCAGCTTCCAGAGGGAGGCCAGGTTGGCGGCCTCGTGGAAGGCGCCCTGCGCGACGGCGCCGTCGCCGAAGAACGCCACGGTCACGCCTCCGCTGCCCCGCAGCCGGCCGGCCAGCGCGGCCCCGGCGGCGATCGGCACGCCGGCCGCCACGATCCCGTTGGCGCCGAAGATCCCCAGGCCGGGGTCCGCGATGTGCATCGACCCGCCGAGGCCGTGGTTGGTTCCGGTGGCCCGGCCGAACAGCTCGGCCATCATGGGCTCCGGGTCCAGGCCCTTCGCCAGCGTGTGGCCGTGCCCCCGGTGGTTCGAGGTGATCACGTCGCCGGGGCCTAGCGGCCAGCAGGCGCCGACCGCCGAGGCCTCCTGGCCGATCGACAAGTGCACGAAACCTGGGATCTCGGTGTCGCGGTACAGCGCGGAGACCTTGGTCTCGAACTCGCGGATCAGGGCGATTCTCCGGTACGCCGCAAGCAGTTGATCGGTTGTCAGCTCCTGCTTCGCCGGCGCCTGCCCGGAATCGGGCGCCGCCTCGCGGAGCACCCGCTTGAGCACCTTGCCGGACGGATTGCGCGGCAGCGCGTCCAGGAAGGTGACCAGCTTGGGCGCCTTGTAGCCGGCCAACCGTTCCCGGCAGTGCGCGATCAGCTCCGCCTCGGTGACGTCGTGGCCCGGCTTGCGGACGACGAAGGCGCGGGGGACCTCGCCCCATTTCGGGTCCGGCAGGGCGACCACCGCCGCCTCGAGAACCGCGTCGTGTTCGTAGAGGACCCGCTCCACCTCGGACGCCGACACATTCTCCCCGCCGGACACGATCATGTCCTTCTTGCGGTCGTCGATGTAGAGATAGCCGTCCTGGTCGAGATGCCCGCCGTCGCCGGTCCGGAACCAGCCGTCGGGCGTGAAGGCGGCCGCCGTGGCCTCCGGGTCGTTCCAGTACTGCGAGACCACCTTCGGACCGCGCAGCAGGATCTCCCCGCTCTGCCCGATACCGGCCGGCGCGTCGTCCGGCCCGACCACCTTGACCTCGAGGTTCACCACCGGCTTGCCGACCGAGCCGATCTTGGTCAGGGTGTGCGCCTCGTCCAGGAAGGTGTCGCCCGACACGGTCTCGGTCAGCCCGTACGCGTCGGCGAACCGGGCGTTGGGGAACGCCGCGAGCAGGCGCTCGATCAGCGGCAGCGGCATCTTCTCGCCGCCGCCGATGACGAACCGGATGCTGGTGGTGTCGAACCCGCCGAGCGTGGGCTCCTGCAGGATCGCGTTGACCATCGCCGGCGCGAGCCAGATGTTCGTCGGCCGCTCCCGGGCGATCGTGTCGAGCAGGTCGGGCACGTCGAAGCGCGGCAGGATCAGCAGGCTGCCGCCCACCCACCAGGTGCTGACGCCCGGCAGGTCGAAGGCGCCGACGTGGTACATCGGGCCGACCATCGCGGTCCGGTCCCGCTGGGTGATCCCGAGCTCCGCGACGTGCGCGATGGTCTTCCAGTAGAAGTTCCGGTACGTGATCGGCACCCCCTTGGGATGCGCGGTCGTCCCGGAGGTGTACATCAGCCGGTGCAGATCGCCCTCGCCGACCTCCACCGCCGGCACCACCGCCCCGCGCCGGCCCTCGACCAGCGACTCGTAGGGCGTGCCGGCCAGCACGACGGTCCACGGCGCCGCCCGCCGCTCGTTGATCGCCAGGATCGGGGCGGCGTAGGTGTCCTCGGTGACCACGACGCTAGCGCCGGCGTGGCCCAGGATGTACTCCAGCTCCGGCTCGGCGAGCCGGTAGTTGAGCGGCAGGAACGCGGCACCGAGACGATTGGCAGCCAGCGCGGTCTCGAGATACTCGGGGCGGTTGTTCAGCAGGATCCCCACGATGTCGCCCTTGCCGACGCCGGCCTCGCGCAGGGCGGCGGCGAGCGCGTTCACCCGCTCGTAGAGGCCCTGGTGACTCAGCCGGGTGTCGCGGAAGATGACCGCCGCGGTGTCGGGCGACCGGTCGGCGTTGCGATCCAGCACCCGGGCAAGGTTGAACATGGCTCACTCCCCTCCAATCGCGACCGGTATCCGCAGCCAGCCCGCGCCGGTGTCGCCGGCCATCGCGTCGAGCCCGTGGCTGACGACGTCCTCGAGCTTGATCGCGGGCGCGAACAGCCAGCCCACGTCCAGCTTTCCGGCCGCCAGCAGCCCCAGCACCGCCTCGTGGTCGTGCCGGTAGCCGAGCGAGCCGATGACCTCCCGCTCGAAGTACACCAGCCGGTCCGCGCGCACGGCCGACGGCTCGTGGGCCAGCCCGCAGATGACCACCCGGCCGCCGCGGCGGGACAGCTCGACGCTGACCGGCAGCACGGCCTCGCGGCCGGTGCAGTCGACGACGACGTCGGCGCCGCGACCCTCGGTCCGGGCCAGCACCTCGGAGCGCAACTTCTCGCCGGGGGCGAGCACATCGGTCGCACCGGCACGGCGAGCGGCCTCGGCGCGCGCCGCCGACGCCTCGACCACGATGACCCGGGCCGCGCCGATGGCGGAGGCGATCAGGGCGACCGCGGCGCCGACCATGCCGAAGCCGACCACGACGACGCTGTCCCCGGCGCTGAACCGCCCGCGGCGCAAGCCGTGCAGGCCCACCGCCAGCGGCTCGACCACGGCCGCGGCCCGGTCGTCGACGCCGTCCGGCACCCGGTGCAGCGTGTAGCCGGGCACCTGGAGATAGTCCGCGAACGCGCCGTCGGTGTGCAGGCCGATGGAGCCACCCGACGAGCAGATGTTGTATTCGCCGCGGCGGCACCAGAAGCAGACGCCGCAGCGCAGGCAGGCGTCGCCGCAGACCCGGTCGCCGATCGACAAGCCCGCCACGGCCGCGCCGGTGGCGACCACCCGCCCGACGAACTCGTGGCCCAGGGTGAGCGGGGCGACCCGGCCGGACAGGCGATGCGGGCGCCGCACCGGTATCACGTGTGGGCCGTCGCGGTATTCGGCGAGGTCGGAGGCGCAGAGGCAGGCCAGGTCGACCGCGACGAGCACCTCGTCCGGGGCCGGCTCGCCCGGCGTACGGACCTCCTGCACCCGGACGTCCCGCGCGCCGTGCCAGACGGCGGCCCGCATCGTCCCGTTCGGGGTCATGCTCACCTCGGATCCCTCGTCGAGCGCTCGGCCGGCGGCCACGGTCACATCACCGAATATCCGCCGTCGACCGTGATCGTCGTGCCGGTCACGTACGCCGAGGACTCGGAGGCCAGGAAGAGGTAGATGCCGGGCAGATCGGTCGAGGTGCCCCACCGCCGCAGCGCGGTGTGCGCCACGATCGCGTTGTCCCGTTCCGCGTCACGCCGCCAGTGCGCGCCCATCCCGGTGTCGAACCAGCCGAGCGCCACCGCGTTGACGGTGATCCCGCGCGGCCCGAGCTCCTGGGCCAGGGCCCCGACGAGGGAGTGGGCACCGCTCTTCGAGGCCGAATACGCCGCCAGGCCGGCCCGTGGCCGCTCGCCCAGCACGGAGCCGGTCACGATGATCCGGCCGCCGGAGCGCATCACGGCCGCCCCCGCCCGCGCCCCGAGGAACGTGCCGGTCAGGTTCACGTCGAGGATCTCCCGCCAGGCGTCGGCCGTGGTCTGCGCGACCGTGGTGACCCCGGGGGAGATGCCGGCGTTGCAGATCCACGCGTCCACGCCGCCGAAGCGCTCGAGCATGCCGGCGGCGACGGACTCGTTGAACTCCTCGTCCCGCACGTCCCCCACACATAGCAGCGGGTCGCCGCGCAGCGACTCGGCCACTTCCTTGAGGGCCGCCTCGTTACGCCCCACCAACCCCAGCCGGGCGCCCGCGGCGTCGAAGGCGGTCGCGAGGACCCGCCCCAAGCCGCGCCCGGCGCCGGTGATCACCACTCGCCGGCCCGCCACATCGGCGTGTGCCGCCCGCCTGTCGCCCGCCATCTGGGCTAGCAACCCAGCTCTCGGGCGATCACCAGGTGCTGGATCTCGTTGGTGCCCTCGCCGATCTCGAGCACCTTGGCGTCGCAGTAGAAGCGCGCGATCGGGGACTCGAGCAGGTACCCGGCGCCGCCGAAGATCTGCACCGCCTCGCTGGTCACGGCGGTCGCGACCCGGCTCGCCTTGAGCTTGGCCATGGCCGCCTCCTTCTTGAACGGCTTTCCGGCGTCGCGCAGGGCGGCGGCGTAGTAGGTCAGCCAGCGGGCGGCCTCGATCTCGGTCGCCATGTCGGCGAGCTTGAACTGGATGGCCTGGAAGCTCGAGATCTTCGCGCCGAACTGCTCGCGCTGCTTCGCGTACCCGAGGGCCAGTCGCAGCGCGCCCTCGGCGGTGCCGACCGACAGCGCCGCGATCGAGATCCGGCCCACCTCGAGCGCGCCGAGGAACTGCGCCAGGCCGGCCCCGGGCTCGCCGACCACCTGGTCGTCGGGCACCCAGACGTCGTCGAAGAACAGCTCCCGGGTGTCCAGGCTGTGCCAGCCGATGCCGCGCAGCTTCGGCCCCGTGGTGTAGCCGGCCGACCCGCGCTCGACGATGAAGCTGCCGAACCGTGGCTTGCCGCCGGCGTCCTCGCCGATCCGGGCGAGCACGGTGACGCCGAAGCTCATGTCGGTGCCCGCGTTCGAGATGAACGCCTTCTGCCCGTTCAGCACCCAGCCGCCCGCCGCTCGGGTGGCCCGGGTCCGGATCGAGCGGACGTCGGAACCCGCGCCGGGCTCGGTCAGCCCGAACGCGCCCAGCGCCCGGCCCTCGGCGAGCGGGCGCAGCCACCGCTCCCGCTGGTCGTCCGAGCCGAAGAGCAGCAGCGGCAGGCTCCCGATCGTCGAGTGCGCCTGCCAGGCCGCCGCGATCGACGGGTCGACGGCGGCCATCGCCGCCAGCAGGCTCACGAAGCCGACCGTCGAAGCGTCGATCCCACCCCACTTCTCGGGCACGAGCAGGCCGAGCAGCCCGAGCTCGCCGAGGCCGCGGAGCACCTCGGTGGGGCAGCGCTCCTCGCGCCAGGCCTGGGCCGCGATCGGGGCGATCTCCCGTTCCGCGTAGGTGCGTCCGAGGTCGAGCAGCTCGCGTTCGGGCTCGGTGAGGGTGAAATCCATCGACTCTCCCGCCTGGCGAAGCGTGTTGACCGGTCGGTACATTTCCGCGAGTACTGTAGCGCACGATCCGGGAGGCAACTAGCGGTGAACAGCACTCCAGAACCGGCCCGGGTAAGACTCGAGCCGCACCCCGGCGACGAGCGGCTGGCCGTCCTGCGCGTCGACCGGCCGCCGGTGAACGCCCTCGACCAAGCGATGTGGGACCTGTTCGCGAACGTGGCCGTGGCGCTGCGGGACAGCACGACGTACCGGGCGGCCGTGCTCACCGGCGGCGCCGAGCACTTCGCGGCCGGCGCCGACGTGAAGGAGCTGCTCGGGCTGTCCGCCGGGGAGTTCGACCGGCGCAACCGGGTGCTGCAGCAGGCGTTCCACGCCGTGGCGACCGCGCCGCAGGTCACCATCGCGGCGGTCAGCGGCTATGCGCTGGGCGGCGGATGCGAGCTGGCGCTGGCGGCCGACTTCCGGATCGCCGGCCGCGGCGCCGTCCTGGGCCTGCCCGAGATCACCCTCGGCATCATGCCCGGATCCGGCGGTACGCAGCGGCTCGCGCGGGTCGTCGGGCTCGCCCGCGCGAAGGACCTCATCCTCTCCGGCCGCCTCGTGCCCGCCGACGAGGCGCTCCGGATCGGCCTGGTCGATCGCGTGGTCGACGACGCCGACGTGTTCGCCGCCGCCGTCGAGCAGGGACTCGCGTACGCCCGCGGCCCGCTCGCCCTGCGCTACGCCAAGCAGGCGATCGACGCCGGTCTCGAGCTGCCGATCGAGGCCGGGCTGGCCCTGGAGGCCGACCTGATCGCCGCCTGCTTCGCCAGCGAGGACGCCCGGCACGGGTTGCGCAGCTTCGTCGAGAACGGCCCGCGGCGCGCCACCTTCCGGGGGCGGTGATCGCATTCCGCTAATCGACCGGTCGGTCTAAAGTATTCGGCATGAGCGAGCTCAGCTTCGACGGGCGGGTCGCGGTCGTCACCGGCGCGGGCCGCGGCCTCGGCCGGGCCTATGCGCGGCTGCTGGCCGCTCGCGGGGCGCAAGTCGTCGTCAACGACCTCGGCGGCTCGATGGCAGGCGACGGCAGCGACACCGGGCCGGCGCAGTCGGTCGTCGACGAGATCGCCGGCGCCGGTGGCCGGGCCGTGGCCGACACCAGCGACGTGGCCACGCCGGCCGGCGGCCAGGCGATCATCGACGCGGCGATCGAGCACTTCGGCCGGATCGACATCGTCGTGAACAACGCCGGGATCATCAGGTGGGCCGCTCTGCCCGAGGTCGACCTGGACAACCTCGAGGCCCACCTCGCCGTCCACCTGATCGGCTCGTTCAACACGATGCGGGCCGCCTGGCCGCACTTCGTCAAGCAGAGCTACGGCCGGGTGGTGCTGACCACCTCGAGCGGCCTGTTCGGCTTCGACAACAACCTTTCGTACGCGGCGGCCAAGGGCGGTGTGATCGGGATGGCCCGCAGCGCGAAGCTGGCCGGCGAGCCGCACGGGATCAAGGTCAACCTGATCGCGCCGGCGGCGCAGACCCGGATGGCCGGCGGCGATCCGCTGCCCGACGACGCGCGGGCCGTCCCCGGCCGGCCGTTCATGCCGGCCGACGCGGTGGCGCCGATGGTCGCGTTCCTCGCGCACGAGAGCTGCCCGGTCAACGGAGAGATCTACACCGCCGGCGCCGGCCGCTTCGCCCGGCTCTTCATCGCCTCAACCGAGGGTTACGTGCACCCCGGCGGCCCGGCCACCGTCGAGGACGTCGCTAAGAACTGGGCAGCGATCAACGACGAGTCGGGCTACTTCGTGCCCGGCGACCTGCTGGCCTGGTCCGGCTCGTTCCTGAAGCACCAGTTCGACCGGGGCCCGACGGGCTAGGCGTCGACCGCCACGTCGCTCGCCGCGGCGCGCAGCCCGGCCAGGACGGACCGGCCGTGCTCCAGATCCGCCTCGGCCGCCGCCTGGTCGACGTGCTCGGCCAGCACGCCGTTGAAGAAGATCTCGCAGTAGAACCGGGAGAGCTCCTCGACCCGCAGGTCCTTGCGGGTGGCCACCCACTGGTAGGTGTAGTTGTGCAGGTTCAGGAACGCGAGCGTGGCCAGCTCGAGATCCCGCACCTGCAGCTTGCCCTGGCCGTGGCCCTCGGCGAGCGCGTCGCGGATGTTCGCCTCGAAGCGGTGCCGTTTGTCCCGGAACAGGTCCCGGAACTCGCCCTGGAGCTGCCGGTACTCGTGCAGGAAGACCCACACGTGGTCCTGCCGGTTGACGATCTGCCAGAGCAGGGACTCCGACAGCAGCCGCAGCCGGGTGTGGAAGTTCAGGCCCAGCTCGGCGATCGCGGCGGCCTCGGTGAGCAGCGGATCCATCACCCGGTCGTGGATCTCGGCGAGGAGTGCTTCCTTCGAGCCGATGTAGTAGTAGAGCGCCCCGCGGGCCAGACCGGCGGCCTCGCCGATGTCCGCCACGCCCGTGCTCGCGTACCCGTTCTTCGAGAACAACTCGACAGCGACGTCCACCACTTGCTCTCGCATGCGGTAATAGCGCTTGGTCTTGCCGCGCTCACCCCGTGTTGTGGGCATGTCCCCCGAGCCTCGAAGTCCGGTGTGCCGCCACGCGCTGGGGCTATGGACCCGCGCCACGATACACGATCGGCCCTGTCCCGCGGCCGCGGGACACGGTGAAAGACCAGCTCGGCGGGCGTGCCTCAAACGGTGGCGACCGGGGTGAGCGGGCTGCCCTGGGTGCCGGGCAGGCGCAGCGGGGGAGCGGTGAGCAGGAACCGGCTCCGGTCGTGCTCGCGCAGCCAGGCCGCGAGGTCGTTGAGATACCACAGCTCGCCGAGCGGGACGCCGAGCTTGAAGAGGCAGAGGTGGTGGATCGGCAGCAGCGTGTGCGGGCTGCGGTCCTGGTTCGGCACCAGCCCCTCGACCGCGTAGTTGTCCGCCACCAGCGCCGAGATCCGCGACTCGGCGATCCAGTCCAGCAACGCCGGGTCGTGACTGTCGAGGTAGGAGGCCGTGGCGTGGATCGCCACCGGATCCGGGTCGCCGCCCCAGTTGAGGACCTGGGTGGCGAAGCCGGTGTGCAGCAGTAGCATGTCGCCGGGCTCGACCACGACGTGGTCCGCGGCCATGATCTCGCGCAGCGTCCGCAGGTT
>Ga0307515_10009066_pt1 | contig 19303 bp, 14 predicted proteins | sample 17_EM_MG_FD_194513 | JGI IMG/M metagenome (GOLD analysis project Ga0307515, IMG submission 194513) | Populus trichocarpa ectomycorrhiza microbial communities from riparian zone in the Pacific Northwest, United States - 17_EM | ecosystem: Host-associated > Plants > Roots > Unclassified | place...
GTTTGCGGAGTTGCCGGAGATTGGGAGTCGGAGTAATACTGCCACGGGGACTGGAGGGGCGGGGAATGGGGGTGGGCGGTTGAGGTGGGGGGAGGATGTTGGGAGGAAGGGGAAGAGGTAGTGTGGGGTTGGATAAGGGGGGTGGTGTTTTGGGGTTTCCAGGAAGGGAATAAGAGGTAGATCTTGTTGGATTCGCATGGTCATGGGATGATATGAAGGATTTGTTATGCGGTGTGTGGCATGAGCGATAAAGCTTGTGAGTCGTTTGGGGTTTCCTTTTTTTCCCCTCTTTTACGTCTCTTTCTCTGGGTTTAGGACGGTGGTGGCAGATGAGATGGGGTGAGATGAGATGAGATGATACCAGATCAGATGCGCGCTTATATAAAGAATACTCTGCTATAGCATAAAAGGGGCGGCGGGTGGATTTTTGGTTTTAGATTGGGAGAGGGTAAAATGAACGAAATGCATAGGCATATAAGCGAAAAGTATGATGGGGGGAACCATAGGCTGGAGTTATAAATTTAAATTTAAAGGATATTAAATTATACTTTATATTAATACCTTTATATTTAGTTTATTTTATATATTTAAACTTTTTTATACTAAAAAATACCATTTTGAACGCGTTATTCTATTGTTCTGTGGATTTTCTTCTGTTCTACTAAGTTGAGGTGTGCGCTGAGATGTTGGCGTGGCTTGAGGATCAATTGATGCAGTGGGTGGCTTGTGATCTGGTCTTGTATTGTTCGTCCAATCAGCCTAATTATTGCTGGTCTGAAATGATGGTTAGTAAGCTCGATTCAGATGTCCTATGGTTATCGATAAGAGCCAGCTAACAGAATCAATTAGGTAGGATCAAAGTTCGCGCACGGTCCAACTCTCGTTAAGGGTATAAAGTGTCTATCTAAACCCAGCTAGATGGGTCTTTAAAGCTATCTTTGAAATCACCAGGCTCTCACTTGGATTTTATTTCTCGACCCTCATCCCGTCGTTTGAGCTGGACCTTTGGTTTTGATAAAATATAAACTCCCGAAGAGGTGAAGAGATTGTGGCTGAGCAATCACGGGATCGATATTAAGACCCTTTCATTTTAAGGTTCCCTGCAAGTAAAGATTTCTCCACCATACATGAAGACTTACGTATGAGACCTAGCGTCCACCGGTGAAAATCAGAGCATCCAATCGCTACAAAACCCGAGTGTTTCGGGCTTGAACGCGTGCAAACAGGCTTGGCGAAGGCTGTGCATCCGCATGGCCCTCCAAAGGCGGGGGCTTGATTCGCTATCTCGGCGTTCCTCTCCCAATCGCAACTGTTGGCCATGATGCAGACGTTGCGCCCTGCTAGGTCTCTCTTCAGACTAGACCTGTTGACTTGTTTCGCAAACAGCAAGCGCCGAATGTAGGCAACGAGGCAACAAGAAAACCAGGCAGCACCGCCTCCCAGAAGTTCAACCCGGTCCCCTCCCCCTGCTTGCGTCACCCTTGGGCAAAGCAATTGGATGCTCTTTCTTCACGATAGCCAACCCCAAGAAGGATCGTTAAAGACGATTTTCCCCTCCCTAGGAGATCTAATGCCTCAGCCGTCATTCCCAGCGACCTGGTAGATCAATGGATTGCGAGACATCGAGAAGATCCAATCTGGATTATCAACATCATTCACGATGACACCAATATCTAAGCTGTCACAGGAGGAATTCGAGCGAGCAATTGGTCTACTTATTCCTTCGTCAAAAGACCAGCAGCCTCAGCCGACCCCGTTTAACGATTCATTATTCGACCAGATCCGTACGCTCTTGGAGTTATTCGGGAAACCAAAATGGAGCATTCGACCGCGGACATACACCGTTCTTTTAATGATCGGTCGGCTAGACGCGATGGATGCTTTTGTTAACGAGGGTCTTCTGGATATCCAGTTTCCTTACCCTGAGGCTCGCCTTCCTGCTCCATTGGTCGATCAATCCTCTCGGGACCGATTCATGAAAAGCCAATTGCTTGTCTTGACGAAAGCTACGGATATCGAGAATGGCTATCATAAGCACCTCAGTATGGCAAAAATGCATTAAGCAAACCAATCAGCATCTAGCTAACTCCAATGATAGCGTCCCAAACGGTTTCAGAAAGCTGCTTCATCATCGTAAAGCAATTAGGCAGCGGTAGTACCGGTACCGTGGATCATGTGATAAGTAAATTATCATTAAAGGAGTACGCTGTGAGTAATTTGAATTCCAACATCAGGCACACTCCGAAGTCTTACTTAAAGTCTGCAGCGTAAACGGATACGGCGAAGAACACTGCCACGAGGTTGTGGTGCCACCAAAGGATTTGAGAACGAACTAGGGACTCTGAAGAAGCTCTCTCATCATCACCTAGTCAAGTTTGTTGGGTAACCTGCTTCACTAGTTGTCACTGTAATCTCGTGGTTGATTCAACTCAGGTCATATACGGATCCGGAATCAATCGGTCTGCTTCTAACGCCAGTGGCTGATTGCGATCTCAAAACTTTCTTAGAGCGCAAGCCTTTTCGAGAGTCTTTTATCCTCCGACAAGCTTTCGGCTGCTTATGTTCTGCCGTGCAATATCTTCACAGCCAGAGTTGCCGTCACAAGGATATCAAACCTGCAAATATCCTACTCAAGAACGGCGAGGTGTTCATCACCGACTTTAGAACTGCTCGAGATTAGAGTGAAGGTGGTCGTGCAACTACTACGGGTATGACTGGTCCCTATACTCCGGCATACGCGGCACCTGAGGTAGCGGAGTGGGAGGCACGCAATGAGACAGCTGATATCTGGTCTCTGGGTTGCGTGTACCCTGATATGCTAGTAAGTTGGCGTCTTAATAGATCACATATCCGATACTGATTAATGCGAAGACTGTGCTCAAGGGTGAAGATTCAGAAAGTCGTATTTCATTCTTCAAGGCTAATGGGTCCGGAAACCTCAATCCACGGACGAACCCCGTGGCATATCTATCTTGGCTCCTCAGGTTAGAGAAAGCTTCCTTGACGGATAACCAGCCTATCAAATGGATCCGGCAGATGTTGGAAGAAGGTCCCTTGCAGCGCGTCACTGCACTCGGACTGCTTGGTCAGATCCACGAATACCACGATCACGATAGGGATCTTATCTACTACGGCCACTGCTGCGCTGAAGAGGTTTCTGATCTCTCCAGCATCTGCCAGAGCTCTATTACCGAGAACATAGGCGAGACGGTTACCCCTCCTAGAGACCGAAGCAGTGGAGTTGCTCAAAGAAAAGCGGATGAACAAAACGCAAAGGTCACCCGTTCCCGCGCTCAACGTATTTTTCATACAATTCAAGATGTCAACGTGCAAATGACCCGAACCAGAGATAGCAACAGACCTGCCATGCGCCAGGAATTATTCGAAACCCCTCCGCCCACCATTACGTGTACCACCACTTCATTAGCCACAAAAACCCAGAATCCTCATCGCAACCGACAAGCATCAAAGCTTCTACAAGACACCCCAACTAGTACAACTTCCAGAAAAGGGGGAAGCAGCCCTGCTGTGTGCGTGTCTAGAGATTCTCCAACTCTGTCGGCACACACTGGAAATTTAGATGACTGGATGGATTGCAGCTTGTCTGAAGGTGATGAAAATGTGGACCCGCTCCAAAAACCACTGTCACCTTCGAGCAGTAAACAAAGAGCCCTGGCCACAAAGAAACTAGTCCTACAGGGTTGCGAGCCAAATGAGAAAATGATCCCAGTCACTAAAAAGTGGACACAGTTGAATCTTAGTCGCTCGTTACCCCCAAAAGCCATCCGAAGAAACTTTGAAGATACTTCTGCAAGTGAGAATGAGACAGATGATGGTGGGATGCTGGCAACAGCGGGACCACGAGCAGAGCAGGAAGATCCAAATCACCAAGGAGTAGGCTCTCAGCCTATAGACGTCCCAGAGCTACGAACAGCCGATTATTCTAATGGAGGCAGCGGGTCGAGTATGAACAAGCCTTTCGACCATCCGGTTGAAGCTAGTCAATCTAAACATATCACATCGATCGAAGAGCCAGCTCCGGGCCCCCAATTAGCAATTCTAACCAACAATACTCAATATAATAGCATCAGATCGACGGGCAATCTCACTGCTCATATTTCTCGATCAGAACAGCGAGGGCCAGCACTGGCCGTTGTAACCGAGTCCAAAGAAATTACTGGAGGTTGGAGTCACAGATTGGATACCCGATTAAGAAGGATACGGAGATATATTACTGAGACAGAGGAAAGAACGACGTCTCCCAGATTAACAAACCCACCATCGAGGTCACGAATCTATGAGTGGAAACACTCTCTTGAAATCGGCGAGAAGCCTTTTGCCTTCCTTGGGCGTAACTGTTCCCCCGATACCCTTGGCAAATGGATTCATGACGCAAGTCTTCGACATTTTGAACCTGGTGCGAGTGAACAACGCCTTGCTAAAGAGCTATGGGTTACAATTGTAAAATTTTCGTGCTTCTTCGCCGTGGCAGGTACTTGTTCCTTAGACCAACTCGCTTTGGAACGCCGAGGAGCTCTGGTAGAGTTTGGGCGTTGTGCACGCAGGATTCGTCGACGTTTCCAACGTTTACTCACCGAACTTGAAAGTTTCCTATCAGATCAAGAACCTAAGGATCTCCACGACGACACTCGCTTACCCCGCAAAGATCCAAATAATGAAGCTGCGTTTCTCAAAGCAATATTTGGATCGAGCAGGCAAGAGGAGGTGGTTTCTGCTATGTGCGAATGGTGTGTTAAGTTCGAAGAAGAGTGGATGACGGCTGTACTGCAAAATCAAGCACGAAATAACCTCAACACTAGTCAACCAAGGTTAGTCCTTTCCTTGTCATATCCCTTAAAGACTATTTTTACTGACATTTTTTACTAGGGGAGTAGAGCAGCGCCAAACTTCTTCAGAAATCAAGGCAAGGACATTCCAACTCAGCCCAGAAAACTCGGGAGTTGCGCAGGGGAGGACCTATGAGCCATCATCAGCCGGAAATCTGCCTAGTGCGCCTAATCCCTTAAAAGTGCTGAAGAAGATGAAATTTGCGTCATGCATTGATGACGACTGTGATTTCTGCTTCTCCTCCTTGATGGAGGACAAACGTGGCCGTGCAACGATAGGCTTCGGTCGTGGTAGCAAGGCTACCATGCTAATCCAGGAGAAGACCAATCACAGAATCTCATGCCGCACAACTCCCGAAGCTGAAGTACTGTTTCATAGAGGGTTCACCTCTATCAACAGGGATTTGGTAAACCCAGCAGCCTTAGAGGAAGCAAGCCAACGCTTTACGGAGAGCAAAGATCAGAGATTTATCATAGTACATGATGCGCTGACTGAAGCCGAAGTCGACACTCTCGTTAGCCGTACGGCAACTATTCGAAATGCACGGGAGCAAAAGAAAGGCCTTCGACACAAGGAAAAGAACGGAGCTAGAACCCAGGCGGATGGTCATGCGGTCGAACACCTTGAGCGAAAGAAAAGAATCACGCAGCCTCTGACTCAATTTAGCGACGAGAAGCAACGTTCATTCAATCCGTTAGATACCCCAATGATTGGTGTGGCGGGCCAAACATCAGCGCCACAATCTCCTATGAGCCCTTCCGAGAAGCGGATATTAATATCACTACAGACGGACATGTCCTTGAGTACCATGGATAGGGGTACAGCACTATCCAAGAAGCCTAATACCCGTCGCAAACGAAGAGTATATCCCTCGCAGCATTCGCGTGTCTCACGAGTCGCTTTGAATTACGCAGGGTCGCCATCAACTTCCAGCCTAGCTAGTAGGCAAGGCAACAACAGTGAAGCGCCTGGTCGCTCGCATGCCAATGGAACTCGTTCTAGAAGGCCACACGTTGCTGGCTCACGGAAGAAACAGTCTTCAAAATCTTTAGCTTCCAAGAGATCACGCCCAAGTCTCCTGAACGAACTCCAAGAGCCACGCGTGCCTGATATACCCTCGCAAGGCCAGCGCCGAACGCTGATACGCCGCCAAGAAACCGCCAGAACTAACACTACCAGATTAAAGAAGATCTATGAAACCCCAGAAAGTGATAAAAGGGATTTCAACCCTGCTGACATATCGACTCCTACGCCTACTCGTCGCGTTACGCGCCAGCGTTCTTATCCGGCCTCGATACCTGACGACCGCTGGAGTGAGGACCCCGCTGACATCTTCCTTGACAATCCTTTCAGGATGGCGCGGAAGACCTCCGCGTGGTTTAAGAAGTTTCTTGGAGGCCGCAGATCGGCTCCGCCAAACGAGAGTGTCACTGCTGCTAGTCGACGGGTCTTGAGGTAACCGTTGGATGAAGATATGCTAAGGAATTGGCAGCTTCGCAGATCTGCTATTGCTGGGGAAGATTTTGGAGACGGTGGACTGGTGCAACTGAACCCGTTGGGGAGATTATTGAGGGAACTCCAGAGGCAGCTGAAATCCAGATTGGACCGGTGTTATCTCCGCAACTTACAGAGCGAGCGGGGCAGGGGTGGGGTTCATTGCGGAGATAGTAGAAATGAAATCAATGTATATAAGTCGGTGGAGGACACGACATACTCTGGCGGCTTTGTTGTTTGGGCGCTGGAGTATCCATTTCCAGGTGTTCTAGGATGCAGAAAAGTACGGTTTTACTTGACAAAGTCTCTGAAGACAGAATTTGTGTTAAACCTTCCATCTGTTGGCATATTGTTCTATCTTGTTAATAGCAGGGGATTCTCTGAAGTTCAAGGCATCAGATCATTTCATGCAGACTCTCAACCAAACGTATCTGCTCCTATCATTAGTTGTCTGAAGCTCATAAGTGATGAGAGGGACCCCGTCCACAAAATCTGCTAAGTTCTGCCGTGAAAATTTGAGAAGACTGCATAGATTATAGCCATCATCTAAAGCGAATTGTCTCAAATTACATGGGCTAACATGGCGTTAAAGAAGACCACAACGGACAACCACGCGGTGAACCGGATGAAGTGTTCTCGTGGTTCAACACAATAATAGGACTCGGTTTCGATGGTGAGGAAGGATCTAGGGTCCTCCACACGTGGTCTCCCGTAGATCGCCTCTGACCTTTTTATTGCTTGCTTTCAGTGGCAATCGCTCATTAATTGCTGCTCTATATAGGCCTACGGTGATCTTTTTGGACTGGAGTGGAGTAGATCTGGCCTTGGATCCACTCTATCAAGTAGAGAAGGATAAAAGAGAAGGAATAGAAAGGAGTCGATGAAGCTAGCAGAATTCGGCAGAATTCGGTCAAAGCGTTGGGTTTCATCTGTCGAGTGTTTTACCGAGACATTCCTACTAGTCCCGTTACACCTGTCTGCTATTTAAAATTAAGATTGCCGTAAAATGATGTAATTCTCCTGCCCTTGCTCCCATTTGAATGCCCTATATGTGTATACGCCTGCGGTCCTCCTGCTTGCAGCATGATTTCCACCCTAAAGGAACAGCGGGACGAATGTAGATCTAGATCTAGGTGTCTTGTCCTAGGGCCCCAACCTAGGTCCCCTATGCACATCCCCAGCCAAAGATGTAGAGGAGGACGAAATACCGTGTGGGTAAGTCTAGGCTGTCGGGTAGGATGGGGAATAAGAGGCTTATTATAGACTCCCCGGGGCGTATACGGGTTCGTTTGATTGCCGCGCCGTGCCGTGTATAGGTGTCGTGTAATGTAGCAACGTTTGCCGTATGGGAGTAAGGGGGGACGCCGGAGGTAGATGCCGTGTTTCGAATGATTAATTGGAACGTACGTAAAGACGTAGTAGCTGTGTTAAGTTCTCGTTGGGGCTTACCCTCCTAGTAAAATGTCGCTGCGCCCGCGCTGCGCCGCCGTATACACGTCTCTGAGCTTGCTCTGGCAGTCTATTGGCACAATCCTAATGGAACGCCGATAGCTGTCTGCCAGGTTCCTGGGCTCTACCGCGTGGAGGTGCAGAGGGGTGTATGCCAAGAGTTTCCAATGGCGGGGCAAATGCTAGCCGCTAACCCGGTCGAGCCATGTACCAAAATCCACTAACTCTAATCTTTTATAACTCCACTTCTATTATAGATATTTAGCGAAAAATTTAAATATAAGCCTTCTAAAATGTAAATAATTAAATTATAATATAAAGCTATAATAATTTTATTAATAAACACTAAAAATTAAAAATATTATTTTAAAAATGTTATACTAGCTTAAATATATATATAAAGGGCTCCATGAAAATTAGCCTATTTACATGCCATCCTGTGGCGAAAGCGCGTTTGAACGCCAACTTCTCTCTTCATTCACGTTAAAAAATTAAACGCCTCTCAAACAAGGGTGTGGCCGGAGCGGGTCGGCCGCCCTCCCTACCTGTGGTGGCAACAGCCAGTGCCAAATCACTTTAATTACCGTCGGATATCATTGGTAAGCAGGCTCACGCAGCCTTGTCATCTTCAATAACCCGACGACCCTCTGCATGGGTAGCGTTGGACATACTCACGTGTCCTAGATTGTCTCCGTCTCTCCGGCTCTATAACGTAGTGGCCATAACAGAAAATGGAAGTTTCGACTCGGGAACAAGGATAGGCATTTAGCGCATCCGATAGGGCCAGCCGAAACCAAACGTCCTGGCCCCGGCCTAAATATACCCTAGATTCAGCACGATCCGAAGAAAGCGCCTTCGGTATCAGAGCCTTGATACCAGCGAAAGCCCCCAGCAATTGAGTAAGCATCATCAACGCGTTCCCTCAGCTCCTCAGGCTGACAACAGCGATTCACCGGTCCTTACTGGTCGGGGTCGTAAGTAGTGTACCCGGTCTGTGCGAAGCAGGGGTGCTCAGCTGATGGCGCCAATGACTAACATGTAATATTGTCAAAAATTACGTACAAATTCAGTACTTTGTAGGACCACCCCGAGCGTCAATCACCGCCTGGCATCGATCATGCATACCGTCAATGAGGCCTCGAAGGAACTCAACCGAAATTGAATCCCACGCAGCCCGTACCATCTCGCGCAGTTGATCGTACGTTGGCTGCTTCCCTTGAAGAGGGTAGTTAGCTTTAATATAGTCATTCATCTTCCTCCATATAGTCTCAATTAGGTTCAAATCCGGCGAGTAGGGCGGCCAGTATATAGGATATATACCTCTCTCGTTTAGCTCCTATATAGTATACGCTGCTGCGTGCCCTGGAGCCCCATCCTGTATAAATTATAGATACTTATTATAGCGCTTTTAAAGCCGTATCCAGCCATCTACCAGGGGTACAATACGCTCGCTATAGCTCTCCTTGTTAATTATTCCCCATTCCTTCTCCCAGAATAAGTAGGGGCCTTTTGATATACCTAAGAAGTAGGCCTAAAACATCCACCCACGCTTTCTTAGAAACTTCTCTACAACACAGGTAGGATTAAGCTCTTCCCTAGAGCGCCTTGTTACCCACTACTTTATATGCTGACCGCTAGTTACCCAGGTCTCATCACTCCATAATATCTATTCCCACTGCTAGGGTTCCCAGTTAAGGTAGTCCTCAGCCCATCTAAGCCGAATACGTTAATTCTCTTCTAATAGAGGCGGCTTAGCTCAAGCTACCCGCCGCGTATAGCCTCTGCCTTTTAGAGCAGCTCTAATCGCTTTCTTACCAACCTCCCAGTCCTCAAAAGGGCCTTCCGCAAGGCGTAGGAAGCTCATCTGCCGCGCAGCTGCTAAGGATTGTATAAAGGTTTCAAGCTGATCGGTTTGTGTATAAGTAAGGCTTGGAGGACGACCGGATCGCTTCTTTGGTGTGACGCGTTCGCTAGCAAGTGCGTAAGCAACTTGTCTCTTCGAGAGGTTCAAACTGTCTTGAATAAAGCGACGAGGGTGGCCGGTAAGGTGTAGGGTGCGTACTTGAAGGCGTTCGTCGCGGGTGAGGTATCGGTGGCGAGGGGTAGATGGTACAGCAGGCATCTCGAAAATGTTGACTGGCGGCGCTACTGACGGCGGTACAAAGTATTATATACAGTTATGTAAGGTAAGATTTGTAACAAAGTCTCTAGAAAGCTTTAGTCGCATCAGCTGTGTGCACAGACCGGGTCCACTACTTACGGCCCATACTAGTACACCAGTTTGGCAAGCGGCCCTAACTACTCTAGGTATGTTAAGGTTCGACATTAGGGACCAGTCATTCTAACATGGCATAGGCACCTGCATGCTGACGTGGCTACAGCTGATTCGCTAGAGGGATTGGGTGGGGGCTGGGAGATAACCCCGCACATAAATATATTGCGTTCAGGAATCATTAGTATAATCTTCTAAGAAGTCCACTCACCGGCAAGACTGGAAAAAGTTCTGCTACAACAATGAAAGTAAGTAAACGCTCGAGCAAAGAGAATGTTTTCGCTTTGACTAAAGTTTGGCTGTCGTAGGACGTAAGTAAAAAGTAGGATTTATCATAGTTAAAATAATAGCTGACCGCGGCTTCTCGAATGGTTGTAGCCTGTAAGTGGACTCGCAGAATGGCCTTCTGGGAATCTGATGACTGACCGCGACTTCTCGATGGTCATAGCTTGAAAGTGCACTCGTAGAATGGTGTTCTTGGAATCTAATGGCTGACCGCGGCTTCTTGATGGACCTAGGTGTAAGTGGACTTATAGAATCGCTTCCTAATAATCTGATGGCTGACCGCGACTTCTCGATGGTTGCAGGCTGTAAGTGGGCTCGTAGAATGGCCTTCTGGGAATATGATGGCTGACCCTAACTTCTTGATGGTTATAGCTTGTAAGTGGACTTGTGAGATGGCCTTTTAGTAATCTAATAACTAACCGGGGCTTCTTAAATGGTTATAGACTGTAGGTGGACTCGTAGAATGGTTTCCTAATAATCTAATGACTAACCGCGGCTTCTTAATGGTTGTAGGCTGTAAGTAGACTTACAGAATGGCCTTCTGGGAATCTAATAGCTAACCCTAACTTCTCGATGGTTGCAGAAAGTAAATAGACTTGTAGAATAGCCTTCTGGAAATCTAATAGCTAACCACGGCTTCTTAAATGGTTATAGCCTGTAAGTGGACTTATAGAATGGCCTTCTGGGAATCTAATGGCTAACCGCGGCTTTTTAATGGTTGTAGACTGTAAGTGGACTTATAGAATGGCCCTCTGGGAATCTAATGGCTGACCGTGGCTTCTTGATAGTTATAGCTTGTAAGTAAACTCGTAGAATAGCCTTTTAGGAATCTAATAACTAACCAGGGCTTCTTAATGGTTTTAGGCTGTAAGTGGATTTGTAGAATGGCCTTTTAGGAATCTAATGGCTGACCGCGTCTTCTTAATGGTTATAGCTTGTAAGTGGACTTATAGAATGGCTTCCTAATAATCTAATGGCTAAACGCGACTTCTTGATGGTTGTAGGCTGTAAGTGGACTTACAGAATGGCTTCTTAATAATCTAATGGCTAACCGCGGCTTCTTAATGGTTATAGCTTGTAAGTGGACTTATAGAATGGCTTCCTAATAATCTAATGGCTGACCGCGACTTCTCAATGGTTGTAGGCTGTAAGTGGACTCGCAGAATGGCCTTCTGGGAATGTAATGGCTGACCCTAACTTCTTGATGGTTATAGCTTGTAAGTGGACTTATGGGATGGCCTTCTGGTGATCTGATAACTGACCCGGGCTTCTTGAATGGTTATAGACTGTAAGTGGACTCGCAGAATGGTTTCCTAATAATCTGATGACTGACCGCGGCTTCTTAATGGTTGCAGGCTGTAAGTGGACTCGCAGAATGGCTTCCTAACAGTCTAATGGCTGACCGCGGCTTCTTGAATGGTTGTAGCCTGTAAGTGGATTTGCAGAATGGCTTCCTAACAATCTGATAACTGACCGCGGCTTGATGGTTGCAGGCTGTAAGTGAACTCGCAGAATGGCTTCCTAACAATCTGATGACTGACCGCGGCTTCTTAATGGTTGCAGGCTGTAAGTGGATTCGCAGAATGGCTTGCTAACAACCTAATGCCTGACCGCGGCTTCTTGATGGTTATAGCTTGTAAGTGGACTCGTAGAATGGCCTCCTGGTAGTCTAATGGCTGACCGCGGCTTCTTAAATGGTTGCAGGCTGTAAGTGGACTTATAGAATGGCTTCCTAATAGTCTAATGGCTGACCGCGGCTTCTTAAATGGTTGTAGCCTGTAAGTGGACTCGCAGAATGGCCTTCTGGGAATGTAATGGCTGACCGCGGCTTCTTGATTGTTGCAGGCTGTAAGTGGATTCGCGGAATGGCCTTCTGGTGATCTGATGACTGACCGCGACTTCTTAATGGTTATAGCTTGTAAGAGGACTCATAGAATCGCTTCCTAACAATCTGATGGCTGACCGCGACTTCTCAATGGTTGCAGGCTGTAAGTGGACTCGCAGAATGGCTTCCTAACAATCTGATGACTGACCGCGGCTTCTTAATGGTTGTAGGCTGTAAGTGGACTCGCAGAATAGCCTTCTGGGAATCTGATGGCTGACCCCAACTTCTCGATGGTTGCAGGCTGTAAGTGGACTCGTAGAATGGCCTTCTGGGAATCTGATGGCTGACCGCGGCTTCTTAAATGGTTGTAGCCTGTAAGTGGACTCGCAGAATGGCCTTCTGGGAATCTGATGGCTGACCGCGGCTTCTCGAATGGTTATAGCCTGTAAGTGGACTCGCAGAATGGCTTGCTGATAGTTTGATGGCTGACCGCGGCTCCTCGATGGTTGCAGGTTGTAAGTGGACTCGCAGAATGGCTTGCTAATAGTTTGATGGTTGACCGCAGCTCCTCGATGGTCATAGCTTGTAAGTGGACTCGCAGAATGGCCTTCTGGTAATCTGATGGCTGACCGTGGCCTCTCAAATGGTTTTAGGCTGTAAGTGGACTCACAGAATGGATTCCTAATAGTTTGATGGCTGACCGCGGCTTCTCGATGGTAGAAAACATGGATCACTGCTTCTGTCCAACACCTTGTTAGTGACCCAACGCTTGGGAAGCGTTACGTTCTGCAACAGGCCAGCCTCAGCCCGTCAAGTGGGTCGCCGGATGCGATTCCTCGAGAACATCCTGGAACCTCCCTAGCACTGTCTCCTGCGGAAGATGGCAACTACCCTAAACATATAATACCTTCCACACAGCAGTCAGGAGATCATGGGACAGATGTGATTGGAGCTGGTTCTAGTTATGCTGGAATTATTGAATATGGTTTCGGGCAACTCGCAAGATCTGTTCGGACGCGACTGCGTCCTCCGATTCGAAAGGGTTATCACCGTATTGAGTGGACATGTGTAAGTTCTGTTCAATCCTCGCGCTCTTGAAATTTAAGCTAAATCTGCCATATAGGATTGTGGCCAAGACTTGTATGGTGACTTCGAGGCTGTCGATTCAAACGCTCTTGATAAACTGGTGGCGGATCTACAGGGACTACGTTTAGGATCCCAGTCGAGGGGAAACTCTCAGATCTCATCTGAGCCTCTGGCTGACCAAGGGACCACTGGCACCGCAAAACCACAGGATACCACCGAAAGTAAGAAACCTGACAGTAGTAATAGTCACACTTCAGAGAGTCAGGAACCTGTGCAGGACGATCAATTATCAGCAACTAACGGTGTGGCTGTTGAGTCGTTCCTAGACTTAAATAAGCCAGGGTACTTCGAGCTCTGCGTCAATACTGGGGGGCATACAGTTTGTCATCGGGAGATCGAACTCGGGGGTGTTAAGAGCGATGGAAGACTCTTCGAAAAAGTATGGTGCACATACAGCGGTGTTCGTGGATTCCGGATGAAGAGAATCTTCATCAAGCCCGTCGACGTCCATTTCGTATACGTAAGTAAACAGATAAGAGGCTAAGTTCAACACTAACACCCACGAGTTCGGTGTCAGACACCCCTCCTTGGCTGGCATATACGGCAAGCCCATAGAAATCCCACCCGTATCCGAAGTCGAAGCGGATCGATATCACTACTATGAGTGCCCGCTTCCTGTAAAGCCTCCGATGCCATCGCATGTATTTCTGCATTACATGGAGTGTGCGCACCGCAAGCTCAACAACATACACTCTGCCAGTATTTTCCTCAACAGGCTCCCAAAGAAAATTGGTAGCCAAGTTTTGCCTAGGGATGAGTCCGAGGCATTCGGATGGGGCGTCCACATCATTGAAGGACCGAATAAGGTCACACTCTGCTGGGCACTAGTGGCAGGCATTGTCGCTAGCTTCGTAGTCTCGGTACTATATGCTGTCATTGCCAAGACGCAAGAGCAGGGCTTCGGTATAGGCCAGTGGTTCATGGCAGTTGTTACGGCGGTTATGGCGGCGCTGTATTTTCAATGGATGGAAGTATGAAGACGACTCTCGTATCTTTAACAACCCTGGGCTTAATGAACTGGGATATTGGCGAGTGTTGGCTCGCGTGATTCCTTTGCAACTTTTAGCATTTTTACTCGTAGCTCTTTGCATATTAAAGTCGAAGCCGGCTTGTCTTTGGCAGAATCTTACACCTACTTTGGACAATAGCCCGCAGGAAAGAGTAGGAAAACGACTCCGGCCATGGCGATACGTGTCTAAGGCCGATAAAACGAGCAAGAAACTGTATCGCCGAGAAGTCGAGCGCTATTGACTGCCTTCTTCGGCCAAATCTAACGACGGCCAATAAATAGCCCTTAGAACATTAAGTAGATCGGGTGAGCGAAGATCCCAGAAGACCTATCGTATAAAGCGGCAAAGTCCGGACTGTGGACCTGTGCGAATGCGGAACGGTCGAGCAGCGAGGAATGCTTACCAATGATATCCGACGGTAATTAAAGAGATTTGGCACTGGCTGTTGCCACCACAGGTAGGGAGGGCGGCCGACCCGCTCCGGCCACACCCTTGTGAGATGGCGCTTCTAGTATAAGAATATTCTCCGACTCGCAATCAGCGTTGCTGTCAGTACAGAGCTGGAGGGCTGGAGCCTGCCAGGAAATAGTCGCAGAGATCTTAAAGAAGCTTTGGCTGAACAATGTCACGCTATACTGGATTCCAGGCCACTCAGGATTTGTGGGAAACGAGAAGGCCGACAAGCTTGCCAAAGCAGCGACGAGACTGGAGAGCGAGGAGCCACCGCAGAGAGACGGCCTCCCATGGTACCTTGTGACGCAAGCCTTAAAAAGAGCCGAGATAACAACAGGACCGCTTCTATCGGGAAGATCTAATACGGGTAAGTTTACAAGGAAGATTGACGCAGCACTCCACCTTGGAAAGGCTGTAGGATTATACTAGCAGCTGATTAGCTCTGAAGCTGCTATCCTTGCGTAGCTACGGACCGGCAAGTTATTTCTAAAGGAATATCTCCACAAAATTAATGCATCAGAGACGGCGTTATGCGACTACAGGCTTATAGAATTAGTATAGCACTTCCTCTTCTCTTGTAGGAGGTGGGCATAGTAAGGGATTAAACTAAGAGAGTAGTATAGAGATCGATTTGGGGACCTATTATATGCATTAGGAGGCTACTTACGCAGACGAGAAGGAGGCAGGAATATTAACGGCCTAATTAAATGCTGGAAGCCAGATATTAGCGTAGTTAAGGCTATAATCGAATTTGTAAAGGAGACTGGATGTTTATACCTAAGTGTATAAGATATAGAAAGTATAGAAGCCGACGTTAATAAGCGAAGACTCTTAAGAATTCCTCCTTTAATCATCTAACCGAATATACCGCGAGCCTCCCCTATATGTGCCTCCACTGGTGCGTCGCCGATTAAGAAGCGCACAACGCTGGAATAGCCCTGCGGACACGAGGCGTCGGAAACTACTTACTTAGGCTCGCCTCTAAAATCCGACTTTCTTCTAATAGTAACGCATTACTTTCCTTTATTTCCTTGGTTGAGTATAGTATTAGGTAATAGATATATAGTTCTTATAGTTGGCTTCTGAACTGGAGCAGGCATGGTGATGGCAGGAAGTATTTAGTTAGCGCTCTGTAACGGCCCATACCCTAGATGGTGCATGGCCATAATAGAATATACATATATACATACATACGTAAGATGGCGAATTCTGTAATATAAGTTTAGTTAACTAATTAAGGTAGTAGGTTAGCGCTAGAGGGTTCTATGTGAATGGCTATTGTTAATATATTATATAATTATATAAATCTACATCACGTGACTATCACGTAAAGGCCACCTAACGTCACAACAGCGAGACTCACAACCTTGCTACGCGAGGTGGCTGCGTTTATTCTAGTAAGGGATAAAATATCCCTTATATAACGCGACGCTTATAAGCCCTTAGACGCTTTATAGAAGATTTACTGGATAATAGGGGGATACAAAGGGCTAAATTAAGTGCGCTGTTCTAATTGGCTTAGGAGTTCGCAGGATTTGGCAGGAGTTAGTGCGCTATTAGGAGTTTTTCAGCGTCCATGCATTACCCCGTGTCGCCCGAATCTTCTGCGGAGCGTTGGATTTATGAGATATACCTACGTAGCCGTTGAAGTTACGGCACGTGAGATCGCCAAGCAATCGCCGGGAAAGAATGTCCAACCTCGGCTTATCGGCGTCATTTTGCATCACAGATTGGATATATCCATCACCCTTCCTCACAGAGTTCTCCCACGCATCCAATTCAACACTCCCACTGTCCTCGGGTACATCACACATGATGGAGTCCTCACCCGACCAACCGTCCACAACAACAATCCCCTCCACCGAACCCCCACCTCCTGAAACCTCCCCACCAGAAGCCGAACCCTCCTCTCCACTACCTAAATCACCGCCCTCACCCCCCCGCATGCGAGCCCTCCATATCCTCTCCATTCAACGCCTCCTCACGACTGCTAAATCCTCCGACAGCCTCCTCCTGCGCCTCTCACGCCTTTTCTCCACATCCTCGGGCACCGACTCGCTCCTCTGCACCCTTAGCTACACGCTCACGCTGCTGCACTCCCTCCTCAACCACGCCCTCACCGCACGCCTGACATCTCTCGCCACCTCCATCGCCTCAAAGGCATCTGAAGCCCTGCTGCCTGGCGAAACACTGATAACGACCTTCCCCGCGCCGCCCTCGACGCAGCTGCTCGCGCACGCGACCACCAGCTCGAAAGCCCTCGCGGACCTCATCTCCGACTACCGCATCTTCGTGCGTCTGTGGGGCCTGTTCGGCATCTACTCCTGGGGCCGCCGGACCTGGACAACACCGCTAGCAGCCGGCGCGGAACGGAAAGAGAAGCTGCTGCGCGCCGTGACGTGGGGTCAGGTAGCGGCGTGCGCGGCGTACCAGGCGCTGGAGAACGGGGCCTATCTCGCGTCGAAGGGCGTGCTGAATACGGCGGGGTGGAGCGGTGAGGTGGGCGCGAAGAGGCAGGCTAGGTGGTGGGTGTGGAGTTGTCGGTTTTGGGCGGCGCATGTGGGGCTTGAGGGCGTGAGGCTCGGCGCGCTGTGGTATTATCGGAGGAGGGAGGAGGAGGAGGGGAGGGGTGTTGGGGATGGGGAGAAGGAAGAGAAGTTGAGCCGAGAGGAGAGGAGGAAAGAGGACCGGATATGGTGGTGCAATGCGGTGTCGAATATGGCATATGCACCGCTAACGGTGCACTGGAGTGTTGAGGAGGGCGTGGTGGGTGATGCCTGGGTGGGATTTTTGGGTATGGTGGCCGGAGCAGTAGCGTTGAGAGAGGAGTGGAGGCATACGGCTTAAGAAATAATTCTCAGGGGAGGGAATTGAAGAGGCAAGATTGGGAGAATGATACCAGGAATCTGCGTACATAGAGGCTGAGTATTTAGAGAGATCATGTAATGTTATACTTGTATTTATTCTTATGAATACGAAAGTCTTCGTGAAGACTGGACAGCTAGCTTTCTCTAGATAAGGTCTCACGATGCGCATGCTAATCCTCAGATACACATGCAAAGTGTCGTTTAAAACGAAATATGGCCGAATGTAGACCACGGCCAGTTGTGACGCCCGATAATGCAAGTAATCCGAGACATCGCGGCGGGGACACGTTTAGCCGAAAGTTTCCAATGGCAACAACATACCCGACTGGGATGTAACTTATTATGCATAGTCCGTGGAACAAAGTATGGTACATCAACCAAGTCGGCTTATCTCAGTGAGAATATAGTGTTATCGGGGGCGATCCTATGAGCTCTACCATCTGTGAACAGGCTTCGTAGCACTTTTTGGGTTGCGTTGATATCTCAAACTTGCGTAATGATGTCTGGGGTGTGCATCTCAACTGCTTCCTCAGTCAGCGCAACACCGCCATCGACCTCGACTTCGCTTCCTTCGGACAAACCAGAGTAGGCAGAGTAGTCGGAAGAATCTTCAGAGCTGTCGAGCGAATCACCGTTTGCCTCGGCCACGTAGTCCTCTTCATTACCTTCCACGACTTCCACAATGGGCATCGAGCCATTTCGTGCAACTTCCAAAGTCCTCCTCCTGACGCTCCGGACCCTCTTGAGTAAGCCCAAGTCGAATTCGCCTACGTTTTGGTCGAGCTTTCGATGCTTGCCGGTACCGGAAAGTGGTAAAGTGATGTTTGAGCCTTCGGAAGACGATTCTCGGCCCGTCCTGAACACGTTATGGAAAGCACTCTTCAAGCTCTTTCGAAGCCCGGCCATCTGAAACTCGTTCAGAAGCTCGGTTAGGCTTCTTGAGCCAAGCTTATAGAAGTTCCTAGCAGATTGTCTGATGCGACTTAAGTCATCGCGTTCCGATTGGGTAGTCTGGATCGTGAATTGACTGGCGCTACCAGAAAAGACCTCGGCAGATTCGTCCGTGAGCAGATGTTTTCGAGGCGGCTGCCGAAGGCCGATGTTCCTTAGCACATTCACGTTGCCGATTGGAAGTGCCGCGGCGTCTTGGGCCGTCAATGGCGCAGTTTCCCCGGCGAATACGGCCCCAAACGATATATAGATCCGATCCTTATAATAGGGACGACAGGTGTGACAGGCTTTGAACGTGCACGGCGGAGCGAGCTGGGTCTTATGCTTAAGCTTGAGTTTCTTTGTTGAATGTTCAGGAGTTTCGACCGAGCGGTTATTGACGCTATCACTTTTTGTCACGCTGACGCTTGCGCCACCAATGTTGGTAACAGGCGGGTTGTTCTCGGAGGACTTGGTGATGGGTGTTGAGCACTTATTGTTTGAGAAGCCTTGCACCGCAAGGGAAATCACCTGCTTCAGATGCAACTTTTGAAACTTGAGTATCTCAAGTTGCTCTAGCGTGTAGAAGTCCTTCTCGGCTGCTTCAATGACTGAGTTGCTAAGTCCAATGGCTTGAAGCTCTGCCCGCAGTAGTGATTGGCTGTTCAATTTGAGTTCCACGGGAGTTTTAGTAGGAACGGATATAGCCGTGCCCTGTTGATAG
>Ga0307515_10009067_pt1 | contig 19301 bp, 16 predicted proteins | sample 17_EM_MG_FD_194513 | JGI IMG/M metagenome (GOLD analysis project Ga0307515, IMG submission 194513) | Populus trichocarpa ectomycorrhiza microbial communities from riparian zone in the Pacific Northwest, United States - 17_EM | ecosystem: Host-associated > Plants > Roots > Unclassified | place...
CCCCCCCCACACCCCCCCACCCTCTGCGGGGCCGCCCGAACGGGCCTCTCCGAAGCCGTTGACCTTGACAAATAACTATAATACTATGCTAAGACTGGTTATATAGCTTATATAAGCCATATCGCGAATATCCATTTATCTCGCGATATTTTAGCTCCCTTAATAATAACGATTGATATTTGGTCAAAATATCAATCCATTCATTACTGGGACCACTGCAATAGGTACTTCTCGAAAATTCTCGTATGCATCAAACGGGATGGTCATGTTAGGAAGAGTCTCTGGATATAAGAGAAGAGCCCAGAAAGCATCGTGGATAGTGTAACCTATCCAATCAATGCCTTTCCCATAATGATCCGGAGTATCGAATATCTGTCTTAATTCTCTAACATGGGACGGGGTGCCTCTGTCCTGGAAGATCCCGTATACGTGGACACCTATCATAACCTATCAGTACCGCTACAATAATGAATCGGCTGGATTTATAAACATTATCCACAAACCTTTTTCCTTAATGTGGAATGTGTATTTTGCTACAATAATAGATGAGTATCTGTAGATGTGAGATTCTTGGGTCCCATCGGAAAGGCCGATGGCGACGTTTGCATATCGAACGCTTTGCCTAAGAGGAACTCCGAGTATTACTACATCGGATTTGCTTTGGCCTTCCTCCTTTTCCCCTACGAAACCCGAATGGTTAATAATGCACAAATATTTTGACATATTTGTATGGAAACTTACCGTCTTTGATTGTATTGCTCTTTGAGACTGCTTTCAACCAACCTCTAAGGTCCGTCGGCTAGGCACTAGATCAGATGATGATACACCAGTAGCATCCTGAGGTTTTCTCATTATTTGTTCCGACTCGTCCACCACACTAGAGCTGGAATGTTTACTTATGCTGCCCGAACCGTCGATGGGAAGCTCCATGCTCTTTGCGCGCTCCGGGGTGAAGGAGAATCGCCTTTGAAAAAGGCGCCACTTTTTCTCTAATTTATCGGATTGATACGTTAACGATAGTCCATCCTTTCAGAACAAAAATAGCAGCTTACTTAAACGCGGGTCCTTGGCCTTGGGTGTTCCTAGGGTAACAACATGTTTTGGATCTTCTGATTCAGGTCTTATAGGTACCTCCACCTTATCGCTGAGCTCGGATTTACTGCCTGCTCTGAAACAGCGTCGTCGGAGTGTTCAACCGCAAGCTTATTTGCACCTATTGGTGTATATGGGGGTCGAAATTATCATACGACAGAGGTGCATCGAATTGGAAGGTGTTCAGTGAATCGTCTGGGTTGGCCACAAGTTCTAGAGCGAATTGGGTGACATAGTTGAGCTGCCTGGTGCCGTAAGGCATGTCAAACGATGATTTGTCATTGAAATCATTCATCATGAATTTATTCATTGCCGGTAGGAGCAACAATTTCTATCTCCTTCATCCACTTCTGCTTCAGTACATCCATCGGGGGATCGTCACCCATACCTTTCCCGCCGCGTTTTTCGTCATGCTTGCCTTTACGACCTCGGTTTCGGGGATGGAAATGAGCACTTCGAAGATGAGCAGCAGCATTGTAATATGCGCTATACTTCTTTCCGCTACGACATTGTTTGCAGTCTGCGAGGAACTTTTTATCGGGAGACGCGTCTACAGTGACCCACTTTTTTCTCATTAGAGCGTGCGCGCGCTCGGTATGCCTTCGAAGTTCGTGCTCCCCACGAAAACCATCGGGATTTTCGCTACAGTACGGGCACATTATTTTTGGGTGGCTAGGTCGAATGTACGGCGGTTTAGTAATAACAGCGACATATTTAGATGACCCGTCTTGAGACTGAATTCGCTTCATTTTGTTGGTTGATTGCTGACTATGATCATTTTGTACGGGATCTGCTGTCAAATTGGAACCTTCGCCCCCGATAGGTATTGGGGTTCGATTTTTGGAGTTTTCGTCCAAATCTGAGAGACGTATTGACATTCCTTCACTATTTAAAGGGAAGTTCTCTTGAGGAAGTGAAGTTGGTTGGGCAAGTTGAGGATAACTGGCTGAAGTGAATTGGATGGATAAAGGAAGGCAGCTTTCCGTTCGGCTTGTTTCCGCAAACTCTCCGTCAAGGCTATCATGCGTATCCGATTCGCCACTGACGAGACAGCATATACCACAGAACATGGTATCTAGCCGGCCACACTTGCCACCGTTAGTAATGCATGTAAAAAGCTGGGCCGCGGTCGCCCGCGAATGGCGATTTTGAACTAGCATTTGCTTCACCCAGTCCAAAGGTTCGTTTTCAGATGAACTTCCGAGGGTCTCGAGCTTCGAGATCCATTGGTTGGTTGCTTCCATATTGCAGTTGATGTAGGGCTCGTGAGTGCCGTTTCTCTCGAAGAAGTCCTTCATTGAATCTAGTGTGAAGCTTTTGAGAACTAAGATCATTTCGAGGAAGACACATCCCAAGGACCAGATATCTGCGGAAGTATTTCGAGCATCGTAAGCAGCAACTTCAGGAGCAGAGTAACGAGGCGTCATGTAGGTCATTCCTGACGTTGTGCTCCCGGTAGCATCCATAAAGTTACGAGATAAACCAAAATCTGTGAATAGAACATTCCCGCTCGCAATAAGGATATTCTGGGGTTTTATATCCTTGTGCCTGATGGATTGATCATGGAGATACTGGAGCGCATTGACTAGACACCCGAAGTAAGACCGTAAGTTGGACAGATCCTCAAGAGGCGACTTTCCAGATGACAGATCATCTGATATACTTTTTAGGTATCTCGAAAGATCGGTATCCGCTACTGGAGACATTATGAGTCCAAGGTATGTAGGATCGGTGTAGCTACCGACGAACTCCACCATATGGTGGTGCTTCAAGCTCTTGACGATTTCCACTTCGGCCTTAAACCTTTTGAAAGCCTCCCTAGATTCATTACCAAAGACAACACGGCGTCTCATGCGTTTCAAGGCGTACTCTTTATAGCTGATAAGGCTCGCGATTCTGTCTACTTGACTGTACCCTCCACTGCCAAGCTTGCCTTTGATCTCGAACGGCAATGGGTCGCCTTTGCCAAAGTGTCCATGTCTTCCATTCTCGCCCTTCTCTATCTCTACTGACTTTGTAATGACTAGTGATTGTGTTTTGACGATAGCCGCACGAACGAAAGGACGAAGAGTCTGAGGTAAACTTCTTGCTTCCACTGGGAACCAGTGATCCGTGAAGCCAAGCTCAATGAGCTCGTTGAGCAACTCTAATTGTCCGATTATTCGCAGGACGATGTAGGTTCGAGGATATCGGCTCCAAGTCGTTTGATAATGCTTAAGGAGGTTTGAAATTTGCTGGATCTCGGAGTCTGTGTATGCTCTTTGTGCTACCTGCTGACCGGTATATGGTGCGATGAAGTAGGTAGCTAATCGGTCGCTAGGGCTGGTGTATAAGGTTGTTGTTTCATTGGACATGTTGTCCTATCAGTGTATTCTGTGTCTGCTCGGGGAGCAGTCGAAGGTCCTCAGGCTCGGAAGTACGGGCTACATGAAGCTTCTCCCCGAATTGCTTGGGCGCGTAGATAGCTTTACAGCTTTGTATTATTTGGGCAACTTTGTTCTTGCTGTACATTAGCTGACAACGACCGCGAGCCGTTGTGAGACCGTATATAGTGTTCCACAGAGTACAGCGATACGCGCACAGACCATTGCGTTCGCAAGGCGTCGGGTCGGGGCTGAATAATCCAGCTTCGAAAAAGCGCACAAGTTACTTTGCATTACATCAATTGGCCTCTAGTCAAGATGGTTAAAATTGCGCTAAAAGTTGCAATCCTGGCTTTACGCGTTCATATTGGAATTACTAGTGAGGACAAATGCGAATAGTGGGTTCACTTTGACATCCAGCCAAATTTCATTTAATCAGTCCAAAGATCCTACTTACATCACTTTCGAAGCATTTCCAGCTAGTAAATCTGCTTCCATGGTTTCCCGAATACTTGGAACCTTTGGCTCGTAGCTAAGCAGCTTGGGCGCTCTTTCTGCTTTGCTCCTGGAATTAGCTGCAAACATATGCCTACCTATGCTTGGGTAGTGTCTGCTCTTTATCATGGTATCAACCTGATCAATCGAAACTTGTTTGAGCTCTTCCTGCTGGATGAGACCGTGCTTCTTGAGGATTTTACCGGCAGCTTTCGCGATATCAAGCTGAGAGGCTTCCTGGCTGGCGGTGAAGTAATGCCCTACCAATTATAAGTATGGTTCAGACGATGGTGCATGTACGGTTGAAGGGCATATACCGTCTTGCTTCAATCTGCACTCCCACCCCCAGATACAGCAGCTTCGGATATACGGTCATGAGGTCCTCAGTATGCACCCAGCTCCTCGTATTCGTCCCCTCTCCTACATAAAATGGAGCTCCAACCTTCTTAATTTCATTCAAGAATTCGGGCATGTAGATGCTCTATGTCCTATCTAAACCCCATCCTAACCCGTAAATATCTGGTGGGCAGACGATTGCCAAATTTAGCCTATCGCCGTGCGCTGCAGCTGCCGCTTGTATAATCTTATCGACGTTACGATGAAGTGCATTGTCTGGAAGAGAATTTATTGCTTCGATGTCCGAGACGTCTGACCAAACTTTTGGGTTCAATTTCCCTATACATGTAGGGTCTCGCCAATCCGCAATTATTTTGGTGCCACCGAGGTGGACGAGGAAGGAGGGAGAGGAGCGTCGGAGGAGGCCGGCAATTAGGGCTTTGATACTGCCTTCATGGTCGGAGTTGCCATTATCTATACTTCATGTATCAGTATCAATTTCTGCTAGAGGGTCCTACTCAATTACGTGCGGACGACAACATTCGCCTGTGATGCAGCTTCAGAGATAATGTCAAAGCTGTCATAGTCGCCCTTGACGATCTTGACTTTGGGGTAGCATTCGTTGAATTATTCGGGAACATTACGGAGCAAGACGGTGATGTCGTATTCAGGGCACTTGGTAATGAGAGTATCTAGTATGGTACCGCCAATGTAGCTAGTTCCGCCAGTCCTTAACGATAGAAGTGAGCTATGGGATGATTAATTATCGGGTAGGTTTACATACAGAAATATTCTTTAATACATTTTCATGTGGTAGTATGCTTAGGAGAAATTCTTGCAAATAGTATAAACAATGCAAATGAGAATTTTAAAGCGAACGACAATGTGAGAGAACCGAGAGTCTACTATTCCCATATGGTCATGAAGCGTTCAATTAATCAGCGTCTCCACTGCGGGCTATTATTCAGCCGACAATCTACAATGGCAAAGTCTCCGATGTGAGCAGGAGTACGTGGGGTTCCATTAATGGGAGACGTCAAGATATTCTGGCCGGCGGGTGGGCTTGATTTGTGAGCCGGTTTATATGCGTCGAAAACTCCCCGCGAACTTCAATATGTTGTATCGCTGGAAAGAACATATTTTCTTTCACTATAAAGCCCACAAGTCTTAATATGAGCTCTAACGGAAGTGCCGATGGCAAGAAGGACAGCATCTGCATCACTTAACCGCCTGATTAGGAGCACCCCTGATGGAGAAAATCAATTTCTTGTTGGCAGTGCATAGTTCGGACAAGTAATCCTAATTAAATCCAGCAAGTATGAAGAGACTCTGTTCGATGGTAAAGTATTAGTTGAAGGTTTGAATCTGAGTCAGAGAGCCATCCGAGCGTCGCACCGGATTGAAAAGACTGGTTCCGTGGGAGGCTATTGCAATTTCTAATATAGTTGACAAAGTACCGAATGGTCTTTATGGAATTATTAGACGGATTATTGCAAGCATGGACGAAGATATATACAAGAGCAAGCTCTTAGTGCCAAGCCGAGTAAAAGAAAAGAATATTTTTATTGCACTGCCAAGCCAAGCCAAAGAAATGAATGTTTTTTTATTGCACCGCCAAGCCGAGTAAAAGAAATGAATATTTTTATTGTACTGCCAAACCGAGTAAAAGAAAAGATTTTTTTTATCCCACCACTAAGCCAAGCAATAGGTATTTTTATTGTGGTGCCCAGTAGAAAATGCATATTTTTAGATAGACAAAGGGTATTTTCATCGCATTGCTAAAGCGAGCTGTCACAATTGCTATATGTATCAAGCTGTTTGATCGTCCTCTCTATCGAACAATATGCCTTTTGGCTCCACGCCGTCACATGGGCGATAGGAAAACTTATTTTTATAGCAATGCCAAGGCGAGCGATAGAAAAACATAGTGCTAGGCTAAGTAATAGAGAAACATATTTTTATTAAGTGAGGAGGGGTTGGTGCGTTGGGTCGTGGCCGGAATTTGGGGGACAGCAGTATTTAACTTCCGGCCCCAACGCACCAACCCAGAAGTATTTTTATTGCATTGCCGAGGCGAGCAATAGGAAAAAATATTTTTATTGCAGTGCCAAGCAAAGTAATAGAAAAAGAATATTTTTATTGAGGTGATGGGAAAATCGGTATTTTAATTGATTCTCGCTTACCGACGTTACGCCGACTCCACCGCTCTGGCCGAAACTTTTTTCCTCTGCAAATCCAGCACCAATATCATTCTTCGAGTTAAACCTCGCAATGGCGGCCTCTGAAATTGAATCGAAAAAGCGCAAGAGAAAGCACCGAAGCAGCAAAGCCGATGGTGTTACTCCTACCAAAACTGCCGACGTATCAGCGGATCTTGCGCCCTCCAATACCGAAATTTCAGAACTAGCGAAGACGAAGCCCCGCAAAAAGGCTAAGAAGGAACATACGTCTGAGCGTGAGGAAGTAGTTGGTGAATCACAAGACGAGGAGGAGAATGAAGGCGAGCTAAATCAGGAACTGAAAAGGGTGGCTGCTGAAAAAAGTGTAGCGACCGTTGATGGTTCAGAAGCATCTGATCAAGAGGAAAACGAGAAGGAGCAAGAGCACACTCAAAATAATGGAAACGGATTGGAAGTGCCTTCAGACTTGCCCTCTTCTACCGCGTTGTCCCTTCCGAACACCACACCCGATCCCCAGAAGTTCTCCGAGCTCAATCTCAACGATAAGACGATGCAGGCAATTAAGGATATGGGTTTCAAAACCATGACTGAGATACAGCGTCGCGGAATACCTCCGCTAATGGCAGGAAAGGATGTGCTTGGTGCGGCCAAGACAGGGTCGGGGAAGACTTTGGCTTTCCTGATTCCCGCCGTGGAGATGTTAAGCGCACTTAGGTTTAAGCCGCGAAACGGTATGGCTGTCTGATTTTTTTTATACTCTCTGGCGGTGGGGAAATGCTAATTGGAACAGGAACTGGCGTTATCGTAGTATCGCCAACTCGAGAGCTAGCCCTCCAGATCTTTGGCGTTGCAAGAGAACTACTGGCCCACCACTCGCAGACATATGGTATCGTCATCGGAGGCGCTAATCGAAGAGCCGAAGCTGAAAAGCTTGTAAAGGGTGTTAACCTTCTTATTGCAACGCCTGGTCGTCTCCTCGATCATCTCCTGAACACACAAGGATTCATTTACAAGAATTTGAGGGCACTAGTCATTGACGAGGCGGACCGAATATTGGAAGTTGGATTTGAGGATGAAATGAGGCAAATTATCAAGATTCTGCCAAAGGAAGATAGACAGACAATGCTGTTCTCGGCTACACAAACAACCAAAGTTGAAGACTTGGCTCGGATATCACTCCGCCCTGGACCGCTGTATATCAATGTCGACTACCGAAAGGAGCACAGCACAGTCGAGGGGCTTGAGCAAGGCTACGTCATCTGCGATTCCGACATGCGCTTTCGATTACTCTTCTCATTCCTCAAGAAGCACCAGAAAAAGAAGATAATTGTATTCTTCAGCAGCTGTAATTCGGTCAAGTTTTACGCGGAATTGCTAAATTATATTGATCTACCAGTACTAGATTTGCATGGCAAGTTGAAACAGCAAACGCGAACCAACAGATTCTTTGAATTCTGTAATGCTTCTTCTGGAACGCTTATTTGCACCGACGTTGCTGCCCGTGGCCTTGATATTCCTGAGGTCAACTGGATTATTCAATTTGATCCGCCTGATGATCCACGAGATTATATCCATCGCGTTGGTCGGACAGCCCGTGGAGCAAACGGCAAAGGCAGGAGTCTGATGTTCTTACTTCCCTCTGAAGTAGGATTCCTGAAGCTTTTGAAGGAGGCGAGAGTACCGCTTGTGGAATTTGAGCTTCCAGCCAACAAGATCCTAAACATTCAGTCACAGTTGGAGACTCTGATCGGGAAGAACTACTATCTTAACAAGGTAGGCTTTGTACACGCAATCACGAATAACTTCGCTCGATTTTCTGCTAACATCTAGAAATTATAGTCTGCTAAAGACGGATATCGATCTTACTTGCAAGCATACGCTTCCCATAGTCTGCGATCGGTCTTCGATGTGCACAAGTTGGATTTGGTGAAAGTCGCAAAGTCATTTGGTTTCCAAACACCACCAAGAGTTGACATCACTTTAGGCGCAAGTTTAAGCAGGGATAAGAAGACGGAGGGAAGGAGAGCGTATGGAAGTCAGCCAAAGCAAGGGAAAAGACCATTTCAGCGGAAAAGAATCGAAATCTAATGCTGGAACGGAGTTTCAATCTGATTATCCGAGAGCTAGAGCTGCAGGGGTACTAGGTAGATGCATATCCATATTCCGTTCGACCGGTGAGCTGTGGCGCATTACGGCGCCCGCGTTAAATATGTCGGTACATTTGCGGAGAAAGTTGTGTGAACTCTTGCTGTCAATAAGCGCGGTGTGATATAATTCTCGGGTGAAAATTTCTCAGCCGTTATTCGACGAGAACTAATTGGGTAGCACTTGCATATTGATACTCCGCACATGGCAGAAGAAGGCTGAAAAATGTAGGTCACTGGATAGAGCCTCGCTGCTGAGTTGTCAAGCGCAAAATATTCAGACCAATCAGGGCCACGGCGCTCCTACAGCTTCAGCTTGGACCAAGGACCTTAGGGTCGTCCCGGAAACCTTACCAAAGGACTTTGGGGCATTCCTGCTGACACACCCCGGTAAACATGACGACGACGAGGGAGCAGTGTGAGACAAACGGCAGCGAGAAGAGCAGCATGGAGGGCGGCATGGACAGCAGCATGGAGGGCGGCATGGAGAGCAGCATGGAGAGCAGCAGGTCGTAGTTTGCGCGGTGAGTGCTTCCACAGCCAGCGCCTGAATGTGAACAGCTTGCGCCTGAAATACGGCTTGAGCAGAGGAATACAGTGATATAAAAATAAATAATAAGTGCCCCGTTATGCGGGTCGAGGTCGCCCAGCCACCGCGATTGTCAACACCCAATCGACGACAGACCTGCGCATCGTGATGGATTCGTGTTGGCTGTCGTGGCCGGCCTGTGCCGCTGGTGGTAATGTTGATAAGTAAAGGGAAGAAGCCCAGTCCGCCGCTCCGAAAGGCTCGCTTTGGATGCAGCATGCAGGAGCTGCAGGAAGCCCTATCCCCGTATCTTGGTGCCTCGAACTGATAGCGGCGGTAGATAAAATGTAGGCCTGGGCAATGGAGTTGAGTGGCGGGTACCTCGACAGGCCTGTCTGGCGTGACGCTCGTCGGCAAATGCACCGCCTTTTCATGTGCCTTTTCGTGATGGATCGCACCGCTGAAGCCCCCTCATTGACTGGCCAGAGCGTTTGTTGTTGTTCGTGTCTCCTAGCACCCAGCACCGGGCCAATTGCGTCCTACCCTTGCGACGCCCACCATCGCTGGCCCCAATATTGAGCCGCTAGATTCGTTTGCGCTGCTCAACTGCCCTGTTTCTTTTGCGCATCCCCAAACCTCCACCACCGAGCAACCACCCCGGCTCTGCCTCCCTCGACCACCTTTCTTCCTTTTCATCGAACCCCCCTTCTGGCAACCTTTGCACGGCCACTGCAGCGAGACCATCCCAGGCCCGACCGCCCACCGGCGCTCCTCTGAGCCTTCACGGCCTCGAGTTACTGCGTTATCCTCGCTCGGCTCAGGCTCTCAGCACCCAGCGGACAGCGCATCAAACTTTGCCCACCAAAGCCAATTCCTCAACGACTCTCATAACGGCGGATACCCAGCAACATCTCCCCCCTCAGAGTAGTCCGATAATGTATTGAACGCAACTCGACTACGAGGCATAATCATCGGGTCAGAGGTGGTAACTAATTGGCTGGCTCCAAGTCGTTCCTGCATTTGCATAGCTGTTTTGCAAAGACGGGACACGCCACGCAATTCAGTAATTGTCCGACCGTTCAGTCTTACACTCTTTAATCCCTATCGCCTTCTTTGGTGAAGGCAGGCCGCAACTCTTCGACACCTTCAAACGCCAAGCGAAAAAAAAAACTGCCTTCCATGTATCCATCCACACAGGAGACCACTTGAACCTAACTCGGACTATACACAATGGGCCTGGACACCCGCAAACCACCCTTGCCAGCTCCCACGGAACCTTCAGTCCTAAGCTCCATTGACAACGACACTACCCTCGGGGACGATCTTGCCACGGACGTCTCCCGCCGCACTGACAAGACCTCATATTCTGTGCCAGAAGACGGCAGCCCTGTCACGATAACTACTGCTAAGAGGGACTCTCTACTTCGTGGATCACACCCGTCGCAGACATCGCTACTGATCGAATACTTTGAGGGAGGAAAACCGGACGGCAAAGTACGCTCTCGACCAAGCGTCCGAGTACGAGTCACGCCATCTTCACATAGAAAGAACAATACTGCAAACGACCATATTCAGATTACGCAGACAAATAAGAATACTAGGAAGCCTTCGTATACCAGGCGCATTTCGCTGAGCAGCAAGCGCGAAGAAACTGTATCTCAGCCTACGGAGTTTTCGTACTCTGAAGATTCCCACGTTTCCGGACGCCCACCAGTCGAGGTTGAGGTGTTGCAGGACTATAGCGACTTATCGAGGTCGGATCTCTCTCAAGGTCGGTTCATCCCTACTGCCTCGGATATCTCTTCTATGCCCCCTGATAGCATGCTTGAAGGAGAACCAATTCTACAAACCCTACAACGACGCCGCAGCCGAAGCCTCGAAAGGGAAGAAACCACCAACACGAAGGATACACTCAAGGCGCCATCTCGGAGGCGCAGTCGAAGCTTAAGCAAAGAGCGAATTACGCAGAGAGTCATGGAGAAACTAGCAAGCAAGCCAATCGAGACTGGAGACAGAAGTACGCCTACCAAGAGGCGGGAAAGAAGGGTTAGCCGAGAAGAGCTGTCAGAGGCCGGGAAGTCCCCGCGACGCAAGTCAAGTAGGGGACATCGTGACGAGGAGCCTGTCAGTGGTACGGATTCTAGTTTGGTGTCTTCAAACGTCCATCGGCGATCCGGTGACGCCCATTCGGTCAAATCAGGAATTTCGGCAACCTCTTCAATTAACAATCCGAAATTGCTACAGACTGTCGAAGACGCCATCAAACGGCTCATCCTTCCCGAGCTAGAGGCGTTGAAGGAGGAGCAACGGACACAACAGAATAGAAGCAAGTTTGAGCGTATTTCACGAGATAGCGCATTCGAATCTGTGCCATCAGCAAGCTCTCGTGACACTTCCAGACGACGAGTTTCAAAGTCTTCGAGCGCCCCAAATGTGTCTGTGCCAAAGCCTAAAGTTGTTCTTAATCGTGATGGTAATGACCCTGGCATTGTGCTCTCCAGCAACTCTAGTAGAAAGGATCGGCGGTCAAGCAGAGGCTCAGAACACAGCTATGACCGGCCCGGATCTAGAGAATTAACTGTGCGTGAGGGGGAACGAGTGCGACACAAAAAGAGCAAGGACCGACATCACTCCAGAGATGTGGCTGGTGCAGGGCTCGCAGGAGCAGTTCTCACAGCTGCCGCACTTAGGCATCACAACTCTCAAGAATATAGCGGCGAAAAAAGGGAAAGGAGAAGGCACAGTAGGGGCAGTCGAAGCCGATCTGCAAGCGTTGCAGAGAGCATCGAAGAGAAGTATCAGGAAGAGAGTGTTCCGCCTATGCCGCTGATGAAGAGTGAGCTTCAAGGATCCGAATTAACTCGAGAGTCTATACTGTCAGCTGAAACAGAGCGTCCGCTTTCAAGGTCATCGAGAAGGTCATCGAGAGGCACTGAGACTGCCGTTCGGGAAGTGTCTCGTGGATCTCCTCGTCAAGTCACTTCACCGACTCCCAGAACACCAACCAGGACGCCTGTTGCCTTACAACGAGGTCTGTATACCTTCCACAGCAACCGCTCACAGGGTGACATCAGTTTGCCGAGGGAGAAGAGTGACCAAAGCATTTCATCTAAGGGTAGGGTAGCCGCCATTACGGCTAGCCTAGGCGGCGCCGCGAGCACTGCTGCATTGGCAAAAGAGCGTGCAATCGAGGGTAGGGAGGAGCATGTCTCTCAGTATGAATATGTGGAGCAAACTCCAACAAGAGAGCTCAGTCCCGTTCAAAGCATTGCCAGTTTCAGAGAAGAAGACAATGTCGTCCAGAGAAACGTCCGATCCGTCCACAGCGCAGCCTCACTCTCCTCATCCAGGCTCAGAAATCAACGCAAAGAATCTAGCCTTTCAATTGAATCATTCGAGTCGCCGACAAGTACGAAGGTGGCTCGGGCTAGAGAGCGGCCTCAAGGCATCAACCTCGAGAAGGGCAGAGAGACCCTAGGAGAAGATATTATGCACGATTCTCCTCGAGCAGACACTCCCGGAGACGCTGAAGAATTCTTTGCTGAAAACCACGAACAAAATGAGATGTATCGGAGAGACCTGGAGAATGATAGCCAACGTGGCTCGCCAACCGTCAATTACAAACATCTGACTAGCTATACCGATGACAGTGCAGAAGGCCAGTATCTAGATAAGGTCTCACTGGGACAAGATATTCGTGGCATTGGAGCCAATCCGGAATATGTCCACACTCCTCTCGCTGTAGAGTCGGCTGTTGCATCACTTCACGAACCATCCGCGGTCAGTGTCCGTTCATCGCAGTCCAGCCCTCTGAAGAGGGGCGCTTCACCGGTCAGTTCTCTTCACCAAGATTCATTGGTCGAACGACAACATTTGTCCTCAGAGGGAGATACTCTCACTGGGTACCAGGATACTCCGAGTAAAGAGCGATGGGGATCCTTAAATGATCAAGCGCAGACTCTCTCAGACAGATCTCAGCAAGAGCGTACAGCTGTTAACTCACCACGCCAAAGCATATCTCGTTCCATTGACGAGCCCGTCAAGCTAGGGGCAAGCGCTTTCCCTATAGCAGATGATCTTATGCCCGAAATGGGCTACGGCCTTGATAGTGAGTCTGAAGTTACGACGAACCCCTCTATAATTCAGGGTCCTCTAGGAGGCCAAGAATACCACGATCGAAACTGGCACGCTGAGCCAACCCCACCCATGTCCGCCGCCGACATGCTTATTGGACAGGAGGACAGGCTACAAACCTCTAGCCATGGAGAAAAAGCGGCTGCTATCGGTGTGGGAGTAGGTGCGGCGGCCATCGCGGCGGCTGCTGCGGCCCGCATTCAGCAAGAGAAAGAAGAGGCAGCAGAGCAGCACGATCGGGATTACCAGCCTTCCATGGAAGATGACTATGACCTGGGGCTTGACCAGAGCTATAGCAACCAACCGAATGTATATGCTCCCAAAGAACTCAGCCCTGCTAGCCCAGCCTTATGGAAAGACGAAGGATATCAGTCCGCCAATCAGCCTGGAGGTATCACCCCAGAGTATCAAAGTCGCTCCAAGCTCTTCGATGATGATGGAGTGGGTGATTACGATGATGATCTGGGCCTGGACGATCCGTTCATGAGCAAAGGCAAGCACGCTCGGCATTTCAGCGGCAACTCTCATGGCATGGCTTCCCCGCTGTATGATAGTGCAACTGGTAAGGGTATCGATCGCATCCAGTCCAAGGATGTTATTGCACTGATGGACCATCTCACCGTTCGCGATGCCCAGCGCAATGCTCGCGACACCGAGATTCTGGTGACACTTGTGCGGAGTGCTGCGGAGATGCGAACTTCCTTCGAAGAAATGAAGAAGTTTGTTGCCGAGCAGGACCGCTTGATCATGGCTTCTACCGACAAGAGGGTCGATATGGTCGAGCAAAGACTCTTACAAGGACCACGGCCTCAACCTCTCGGATCTCCTCGCCAACCCAGGCAAAGATCTACTGAGGACATGGGTGACGTTCAGTCTCGGAAGAAGAATGTCTTCAGGCGGGCCTTGAAGGGCTTGAGCATGAGGAGTTCCAATGATCTAGCGAAGATAGAGGAGATGCTCATGCAACTGTTGGGCGAAGTTGAGGGGCTGAAAGAATCACAGTCAATGCAACGACAACAGACTCGGTCGAACAGTCTGAACTCTTATGAGAATCTGAGGGCTGGTTACGAACCTGAAGGCCATGCTGGAACATCATCACCAAACCATTCCGGTTACCTTTCCAATCCTTCCTCGCGAAAAGTGGATGGAATGCATTCTGGCTACGACGGCCGTCGGAGATCAGAACACCGCATCAGCACTGTCCTGGAAGGCGATGAGGAGCTTGAGGAACATGAAGCGCACGTCCTGGACAACCAGTTTGAGAACAACGAACGACTTCTCACTCCCACACAAGAGGTGCGACGCAACAATTCTCTGCCACAGGAGACGCCACCGTCGGCTTCCCAGCCTTTCCAGGGAACGCAAAGCCAAGAAAATACCCCCAAGCGGAAGCATAAATCCAACAGCTCCTCCATCTTTGGCTTCCCTAAAAATCTCTCCCGTTGGTCTAAGACTACTGCATCCACTGTCCCTGATAGTGCGGGTCGAACGAGTGGTTCCCGGGATAAGCGTCCATACTCTGATGCGTCCCGCTCAGGCTCTAATCTCAACGTAAATTACTACGATGAGAGCCACCAGTACGAGGTCCATGAAGATGACCGTCTAAGGTCAACAACCAGCTTGCACGGCTCACAGCGCGGTGCTACTCAAGCTCGCCCACCGTCCCCGCTTATACCTGAGCAAGGACACCAGCAAGGACACCAGCAAGGACACCAGCAATCGCATGACTTTGAGCCTGAGCTCGATGACCCTAAATACCAGGCCCACCGCAACTCACTAAACTTAATGCATCCACAGCCCAGGCCGGGCCCTACCCATCGCCACCAATCGCACCTCGAATCTCAAGCCCAAGTTTTCGAGCCTGTAGCTTCTCCCGATTTCGATCAGTGGGGCTCAAATCCTTCTCTCGCCCGGAACAGACTCAGCGGGGGAGGTGCGAGTGCAGGCGCTGGAAATCTCTCGCCCATCTCGTCTGACGGCGGTTATTCGCAGCACTCGGCAGCCGAGCAGGCCGCCCCGCCTCGTCCGGCGAAGAACAGGGACGATGGTCCCTTAGTCCCACAGCAGCCGTTAGCAGGCCAGGGCCAAACGCGGCAGATGTACTCCAGCCCAGGTGGGCTAGGAAGCCAGGGCCAGCTGACGCCGCTTGCGCCAATCCAGGAGGTGAGATACAGTTTGGAGACTGACACGGGACATCACGTAAGCTTGCCCTTAGCGCACCCCACCATCCACCACCTACCACATGCTCAGCGGTAATCAGCTAACTGGTGTACCAATGCAGTACTCACCCACTCCCTCTCCTCGCCCCAACCAGAACCTCTCGGCCAAAAACGCGGTCAACAGCCCCCAGCGCAAGATCACGGGACCGCGCCCAATGGGCAGCAGAAGTCCAAGTGGACAGCCGGTGTCGCAGCAGCAGCACGGTTCGTTCGATAATACAGGGACGGTGCGCAGAAAGCCGATCGCGCGGAGTGCGGGTATGTAATTTTCTTCCCTTTTTCGTTAGATAGCCGCGGTATGTAAGTCCGATAGGCGGTTGTGGAGGAGAGGGAAGTGTGCGGTGCGGATCGAAGAGGAGACACCGGCTGACGCTCGCACCCGGTGTTGTAGATCTGGAGAGTCTGGAGAGCTATCGGAGCAGTTTGGAAAGCGAGACTTTTTGAGCACTGAGCGATGAGCGTTGAGCGTTGAATTTCCGCGAGCCCTCCTTCCAAGCACATGCTTTGTTGGAGGGGTTCTGGCACGGCGATTGCGGCGCGGAGCGGGATCTGATGAAGGGGGGGAAAGAAGGGAGGGAGGGATGAAACGAGGGATACTCACGGTCGCTTTGGCATAGCATGGCTTCGGTTTGACATATGGCACGGCATGGCATGAGGAACCTTGGCTTTTGTTTTAAATGACTCTTATATGATTGTGCAGGTTTGGCAATGGTACTACTGCTTTTAGTGAGGGCGTGGGATGATCTTTTCTCTCTTCTTTGAAGATCTAACCGGTGTTATGGTTCGGGGATGCGTGCTTTTGTTTACGGTTCGCTATAAAAAATAGGAGGGAATGAGGAGGGACTGAGAATATTGATGTGGCTGGGGAGGTGATGAGAGGGTTGGTGAAAGCGGTCATGTTCGTATGTGTAGATCTCGTCGTAGTCGGGGTTTAATGGAGTAGGTTGTGCTATTTGACTCTGCTCTGTGGTGCATTGTGCTATGCTGTGTACTATTTTATGCAGGAATATGTGTCACGAAGTGAAACCTAAGAATGCCTGATCCAGGAAAAAGGTTCTAATTGAGGATGGATAGAGGTGCTGTAGTGAATTACCTACTGCTAAATAACGGTTCCGGGCAGAATAAATTCGCATTGTGTAGACGAAACCCTTAAGCACCTCTTTAACCAGTTTAACTGACCATACTCATCGTGACTATCACTTGGCCTTTCTGAGCCATCAATACCATCCCGGACTCGCAGTCTCGTCATAAGTCTATAAGCTTACTTGCAGCTGAAGCGGAGTTAGGGGATCCCGCATGGTCCATGGCTCGAAGCATGAATTTCATCTTGAGCCTGGAATGACCTCGGCATAGCCGTCCCCATCTATTAAGCGCTTGTAGAATGAATTTCTTTTTTGCTTCATGATATGAAACCATAGCTTAAAGTCTAACACTCTTGCGAACCGTCAAGAGTATTCGTAATTCGGCCAATAGACTACTTGATGGCACTACTATAACGCGGAAGCATTGTGCGGTAGGCTCCATGAAGGTACGGCACCTGGTCCATGAGTTCCTCGATTCTGCTGGCGCCTATGCAAAAGCGTCTCTGTTTCTTGCTACTCTGAAATTTTTTTTATGTGATAGACTATTCTTGACAATTGTTCGGCTGGCGAATAAAATTGGACTAACTGTGGATCCCGGAATGTGCCAATCCTGGAATTTACGCCGATCAAGAAGCGAGCTTTCTCCAACCACATCAAGCCTCAATCCACCTGGAGCTCCAAATAGACCCCACTCCAACAAGATCACTGCTGCAGATAGACGTTGTGGAAGCCGTAATAATAAAAAAGCGGTTTCGAGCTAAGATATAACGAGTTTAAGAGTATAACTAGACCTAAAATAAATAATTCATATCAGGTAAAAATTCCACCCCGCGCCGTGCCGTGAGATATTAAAGTTCCAATAATATATACATAGAGAGAGACTACGATTTCGCATAATAAGGAGAGAGGAAAAGCATCCACAGTAACCGAAGAACTGCAGACAAATTTAACGCAAAAGCAAAGAAGCTTCAATAGAGCCGAGTTAGGAAGCCTTTCGCGCAAGAAGAAAGGAATAACTGCAACTCAAGCTCTCACCCAGCCTTTGTTTCCAATTCTCTCTCCTCCAAACCAGTCAGATCCCACAGCTCGATCACTGTACCCTCTTCACCATTATGTAAAAGCGCGGCTGCCAACAGATTCCCTCCCTTCACAACCTGATACACATGCCCAAAGTTACCCCGCTCGCGAAGATCAAACCGAAACTGCCAAGTTTCGCGATCCCAGACGTGCAGGCACCCATCATTCCCCCCAGAGATCATAAATTTCGCTGTAAAGACCAAACCGCGTGCAGCTTGTCTATTGTGGGCATCCAATATGCGGATAAGATTTCCAGATGCCCAGTCCCAGGATCGAATGGTGCCGTCAACGGCAGCTGAGATTAATACATTGTCCGGCGCGTTGGAGAATTGAATGGGGAGTTTGGTGTGCCCGTGACATGCAGCAACAGCTATACTGGTCCCAGAAAGTTAATGAGAGCAGAGTCGCACGGATAGTAAAGACTTACCCATTATCTAAATCCCAAATCTTCACATCGCCTTGTATAGTTCCTGCAGCAAGTAATGTCCTACTCTCGTTCATCTCAACGGCCAGCACTCCACCATCATGCCCTTCAAATACATGGACGCATGAATCGGTCGTTAAATCCCAAACTCGCACCATCCCATCGTCACTTGCAGATACAAGGGTGTTGTCGAAGATTTTGAGCATCTGGATGCGTTCACGGTGTCCAATGAGGGTAGAGCGACGTTGGTTCGAAACCGCATCCCAGACAATGATGCTCGCGTCTTTTGATCCTGAAATAATGATTTGCTGATTCGGTGGCAACAGTACGACTTTCACCAGGGCAGTGTGACCTACCAGGTCACCCTTCCTTGAGCTATGGCTTCCGTTAGCAAATTAATATTGATGTTTGGACCATATATCAAAACTTTTGCTATACCTTGTGTGCACATCCCAAAGTGTGACCGTTCCGTTTTCGTTGGCCGTAGCTATCGTGTCGTCGCGGCAGTCCAAATCCCACCATCTATCTGCTTGAAAGAATTTCTGGTATACAGATGGATCTGTATTGCGTTCTTGGGGCAGATTTTGAAGATCTAGTGTTGTTACCCATCCAGTCACAGTGCCAGTGACCAGGTAGCGGTCAGTCAAGATGACCTTGCGGACAGTGTAGTCCGCTTCAACAGGGACTGGGATGCTGGCTTTTAGCGCCATGGCTAATAGCTTTCTACTCGCAAAGTAGAAAAGCAGATGACTCGTTTGACCCCAGTTTTAGAGAGTTCTTATGTAAGGCAGCTATGCCGCAGCCAAGAATCCCGGTCTATTTATAGCGGTCAAAACGCACTAATCATGATAGTTGCCAAATAAAGTCGCCGTGCGAGATTAAAAGGTCCTAGCGAAGTCTTGGGCTGCATGATTGCGGCGAGGTTCAACGAAAAAGCGTTCAGCTTGAGGAAATTGATTTATTGACCCGAGGTACGAGTGGTCTATATATTCGGGTCCTGGAATTCAAAACCCCGCCAAGCCAGCTTCTGATTGGTTGGGAAACAGCTTCTGATTGGTTAGAAAAAAACTTGCGCGCGGTAAGTTATGGCAGAATCCACGTGACGAACTTCAAAACATTGAGCTCTCAAACGCTCTGCACAAAAGCCCCGTACGAAGCTCTGCGAAAGCTCTACCAAAAGCTCTACCAAAAGCTCTACTAAAAGCTCTGCCAAAGGCTCTGCCAAA
>Ga0307515_10009068_pt1 | contig 19300 bp, 16 predicted proteins | sample 17_EM_MG_FD_194513 | JGI IMG/M metagenome (GOLD analysis project Ga0307515, IMG submission 194513) | Populus trichocarpa ectomycorrhiza microbial communities from riparian zone in the Pacific Northwest, United States - 17_EM | ecosystem: Host-associated > Plants > Roots > Unclassified | place...
GAGGGCACTGTCGATGGTCTGATCAGCACTCGCCGGGGCAATGCCAGTGCTTGGATTCCGCTCATCGGGAAATCACCGGCCGGCGCCTGGCAGTTGACGCTACCCGATACTCCAGAGATGAAAAATCGTTTCAAAAACGATGAACTTGAGGACCTGTTGCTGGTACTGACTTACGAAGGGCGCTCGCCGGCGTGGCCGCTATGATGGTCTGCCGCAGAAACAATCGCGCTCAGGGAGTGAGCTCTTGCTGCCGGAATTTGTCGAGCCGCTCGTCGTGTCCACTGAGCAGGACGAAACCGAGAACCGCCAACAATTGTTTACGCTGCTCTACGCGGAGTTACGCAGCCTCGCGCAACGGGAGCTGCGGCGCAATGGGTCAGCGCTCACGCTGGGCGCAACCACGCTGTTGCACGAGGTCTACATCAATCTGCGAAATCGGCAGGGGATCACCTTCCCCGACCGCGCACGTTTTTTCGCCTATGCGTCTCGATCGATGCGCGGCCTCATCATTGACTACGCGCGCAGTCGGCAGGCGCTCAAGCGCGGCGCGTCTTTCGAAATTACCTCACTGCCAACTGATGTGCCGGAACAGAGCGTGTGTTGCGGGGAGCTGCAGCGGTTGAGCGATGCGATCGACCAGCTCGGCGCCACGGAGCCGCGACTGGCGCAAGTCGTGGACCTCAAATATTTCAGCGGCTTCACGCTCGAGGACATCGCCACCATGTGGGGAATTTCGACACGCACGGTTCAACGAGACTGGGAGAAGGCGCGCCTGTTTCTCCATCGTTATTTGAGCACTTAACCGGCGAAGGGGGGGCGCTGTGGATCGAGCGTTCGAGGACGCATGGCGCGAGGTCAGCCCTCATCTCGATCAGGTGCTCGACTTGGAGCCCGGTGCGCGCATGGCTTGGTTGCAAGATCTCGAGGCGCGCAAGCCGGCCATCGGGGCTCAGGTCCGCGCGTATCTGCTCGAGTTGCAGCAGCTCGAAGCGGAAGATTTTCTCGGCACCGCGCTCAACGTACCGCTGCTCAGCGCCGCGACACTCACCGGTCAGCGGTTCGGGTCTTATACGCTCGACCAGCTCGTCGGTCACGGCGGCACGGGAACGGTGTGGCTCGCTCATCGCAGCGACGGACGCTTCGAGGGCCAAGTGGCCGTGAAGCTATTGAACGCGGCGCTGGTGGGCCATCCTTCGGAGCTGCGATTTGCGCGGGAAGGCAGCTTCCTGGCCAGGTTGCGCCATCCTCATATCGCACAGCTGCTTGACGCCGGTGTGGCTGCCGGTAACCAGCCGTATCTCGTTCTCGAGTACGTGCGCGGCGAGCGCATCGATCTGTATTGCCAGAAGCACAACTTGAATGTCGACCAGTGCATCACGCTGTTTCTGGATGTGCTGGCCGCGGTGGCGCATGCGCATAGAAATTTGATCGTCCATCGGGATCTGAAGCCGCTGAATATTCTCGTGGCGGAGAACGGTGCGGTAAAACTCCTGGACTTCGGTGTCGCAGCGTTGCTTTCGTCCGGCGCGCAGAGCTCCGTGGAGGTCACTCGTCATGTCGCGCTCGGCTTGACACCGGGCTATGCCGCGCCCGAGCAGCTGCTCGGTGAGGCTGTTACGACTGCAACCGATGTTTATGCACTCGGCCTCGTGCTCTTCATGCTGCTGGCCGGGCGACATCCGGTGGCGCCTGAAAACAGGACGGCGGCGGAATTGATCCGGCTGACCCTCGACTCGGAAGCACCCAAGCTCTCCGACATGGCCAACGATCCGAGCCGCCGCAAAGCGCTTTGCGGCGATCTCGACAATATTCTGGCGATGGCGCTGCGTCGCAATCCCGCGGAACGTTACAGCACGGTTGAGCGCTTCGCGGCGGACTTGCGGCGCTATCTTGTGAACGAGCCCGTTTCCGCACGACCGCGTTCGTTTCGTTATGTCGCGGCGAAGTTCGCGCGTCGTCATCGCACCGGCGTCGCGATCGCAGTCGTGGTAACCACGATTCTAATCGGCGCAGTCTTCCTCGCGACGCTGCAAATGCTGGAGGCGCAAAGGCAGCGTGACGCTGCCCGATATCAAACTCGTCGGGCGGAGACCGCGGTCGATTTTCTCGAGTTATTGATGATGTCCGACTTGGCTCCAGGCAAGCCGCCGCCGACTTTTCATGACCGCTTGGAGCTCGGCGTGAAGTTGATCGGCAAGCAATATCGCAATAACCCTCCGTTCGCCGGACGCATGTTGGTGGAATTGGCCGGCGGCTTTCGCGACGACCAGGAGATCAACCGCGCCAACGAATTGTATGCACAAGCCTATGACATTGGACGCAGCCATCATGACGTGGAGCTGATGGCGGCCGCTCAGTGCAATCGCGCCTTCGGCGAAGGACGTGCCGATATCCGCGAAGGTGTCCTGGAGCGAATCGAAGAAGGCAAGCGGCTGCTCAAGCAGCTCGATCATCCCGATGTCGCGCTGCAGACCATTTGTCTGATGGCGAGCTCGATCGTCGAGCAAAGGCGCGACAACAGTCCGCTGGCCGAAGCGCTATTGATCCAAGCAAAGAAAGTGCTGGAGGCGGACGGCAGCACCTATCGGCAAGATTACGCCTCGGTGCTCAACGAGTTGGCGCAGATCTACCTGTCGCGGAATCAACCGCTCGAGCTTTTACGCACCGCGCAGCTCATCAGTCGTATTCATGAAGCGAATGGCCGCGGCGGTACAGATGCTCAGCTCATCGCGCGCCAGAACGCGGCGACAGCGTTGAACGCGATGGGAGAGGTGAGCGCAGCGTTCTCGGAGCGTGAGATCGTCGATCGGCAGGCGCGAGAGTTGGAAGGTGCGCAGAGTATGCCCGTCATGTTCGCCGTCAACTACGCGTCATCGCTGTCGCGCATGGCGCGGCCTCGCGAGGCGTTGAAGGTGCTCGAAGAAGTTCACGATCGCGCGCGCAAGTCAGGCGATCGCTTTGTACTGGCGCAGACCTTGTTAGGGACAGGGTGGGCTTATATTCAAGTTGAGCGCTGGGATGACGCGAACCGAGTGCTCACGGAGGCTGCATCATTCGAATCTAATTCGAACACCCGAAGCCTCATCCAATCCCAATTAGCGCAGCTCGATCTGCTGCGTGGCGATTTGCCTTCCGCGCATCGGCATATCGAAAGCGCGCTGCAGCTCGCCGGTTATCGCACCGGCAAACCGCTACGCGCACTCGGCAGAGTATTGAACATGGCCGCCCGAGTGGCGCTTGCTGAGAGCGCCGACGCGAAATCGGAACAATTCGCTCGCGACGCGCTTGCAATCAGCGAGACGGTGGCGCGTGGACCGGATACGAGCGCCGATGTAGGTGAGGCTTTACTACGGCTCGCTCAAGCAAAGGTGTCGCAAGGGGCGACAGGGGATGTAAGAGTATTGCTGGAGCGCGCGCTGAAATGTCTCACCAACGGATTGTCGGCCGGGCATCCGCTGACAGTAGAAGCGCGCGAGCTGCTCAATGCTCAAATTCGGGGGATGGAAGAATATAACTAGCGGGCAAAAGTCGCGCCTTTTGCCCAGCGAGCTGAACGCGCGAAAGTCGCGCCTTTTGCCTAGCGTGCTGAAAGAGCCGCAGGCTGCTTTCGGCAGAAAAATTAGACCTCACACGGTTCGAAACACCTCATCGAGCACCGTGCCGATCTCGTCGCAAGTGTTCGGTTTGAGAATGAGCGCTTTGATGCCTATGCGCCGCGCGGTTTCCTGATCCTCTGGGCGCACATATCCCGACGTGGCGACCACCGGCAAGTTGCTCCGCGCCGCGAGCAAGCGGCGGGCGAGCTCGAAGCCCGGCAGGCGAGGCATGGACAAATCCGTCACGACAACGTCGAACTCGTGAGGATCCGTTAAGAACCGGGCCAATGCGGCTTCTGGATCCGATTCGCCCGTCACCGCATAGCCGAGCCGCTTGAGTTTTCGTGTCACGAGCGAAACCAGCAGCTCATCGTCATCTACGTAAAGCACACGTTGGCCGTGCCCGATCGCGACAGCCGGCTTCGGTGGCGGTACGGGTGGTTCAGGATCGGCGGTCGACGGAAAGTAAAGTCGAAAGGCCGTCCCTTTCTCCGGTTCGCTGTAGACCGTAATCGCGCCTCCATGAGTTTTCACGATGCCGTCGACAACCGACAAGCCCATTCCGGTCCCTTGCCCAGTGGGCTTGGTCGTAAAGAAGGGATCGAAAATCCGCTCGATGGTGCTGGGTTCCATGCCGCAGCCATTGTCCGTTACTGACAGACAGGCAAAGCGCCCCGGTCGAAGCCCGAGCGTCGGGTGCTCCTCGTCCACCACTGCAGCTGCTAGTGTTATCTCGATAAACCCCGGGCGGTCGCCGATCGCATGCGCAGCGTTCGTTACGAGATTGATGAGGATCTGGTGCACTTGACTCGTATCGCAAACCGTTCGAGGGGTCGCAGCCTCATATTGCGCGCGCAGCTCGATTTGGGCGGGCAGGGTGGCCCTAAGAAGCTTGCGGGCTTCTTCGATCACCGGTTGCAGTGAGACAACTTCGCGTCGCGGCTCTTCTTGTCTGCTGAAGGCAAGAATTCGTCTCACCAATTCGGCGGCGCGGCGACTGGCTTGCTCGATGTCGAGGAGACATTGCCTCGCAGGATTGTCCGCAGGCATGTCCTCGAGTGCGAGGGTCGTGTTGCCGCTGATCGCGAGCAAGACATTGTTGAAGTCGTGTGCGATGCCGCCGGCCAAAGTCCCGAGCGCTTCCATTTTCTGATTGCGTAAATGTGCTTCGCGAGCGCGCCTTTCAATTTCGATATCCGTATTCGCGCCGTACCACCGTTCGATGCGGCCTTGCTCGTTGCGCTGAGGGGTACCGCGTGATGAAAACCAGCGATACTTGCCGTCAAAACGCCGAATACGAAACTCACTGTGCAACTCCGAGCCCGCTGCCACCGCGGCGTTCCACGCCTCAATGAGCATCGAAAGATCGTCCGGATGAATTACGTCCAAGCATTGATTGCCGAGCAGCCGTTCAGCCGGGACTCCGGTGAATTCCACCCACTGTCGACTGACGAATTGGCAGTCGCCGGCCGGGCCACAATACCAAATGAGTTGCGGAAGGCTTTCGGTGAGCTGGCGAAACCGTTCATTGCTGGCATGAAGCAGCGCATCGGCTCGCTTACGTTGCGTGATATCGATGGACAACATGAAGACGCCCTCCGGCGAGGGCTGGACTCTGAAGTCGAACCAGGAATAAGTGCCGTCAGGATGATCGATGCGGCTCTCCAGTCGTCGGTAAACACGGTCGGCCATGCAATCTCGGATCGCGGCATGCAACTCGCCACCCTCGAAACGGGGAAACAGCTCCAACATCGTGTGTCCGATCAACTCTGCATGGGGAACTCGAGAATGGGTTGCGACGCTTTGATTCGCGTATCGGTAGCGCCAATCGAAGCCGATGATCTGAATGCCTTCCGGCATTTGATCGAACATGAGGTGAAACCGTTCTTCGGTCTCGCGCAGCGATGTCGCCGCGGCCTTACGTTCACTGATATCGCAAACGACTTCGGAAAGTCCCACGATGATTCCATTTGCATCGTGAAGCGCAGAAACGCTGACCGACACCGCCAGCGCTCGGCCTGCTTTGTGTAGCCGCGCCGTCTCGAAGGGCTCGACCGGATCACCGCGCGCGATGCTCGCGAGGATCGCGGTTTCCTCAGTAATTCTCTGCGCCGGAATAATTAGAGCGATCGATCTGCCGACGATCTCGGTTGCGCCGTAGCCGAACATTCGCTCCGCGCCGCGGTTCCAGCTCGTGACGATGCCGCCCAGGTCTTTGCTGATGATGGCATCGGAAGAAGAATCGACGATCGAGGCCAACAACCGAGTCGCATCGTCATAGGGCTTGCCCTTCGTGGAGTTACTTAGGATCACATAGATTTACCGTGACGCGTCCCACCGGCGGTGCGCGCTGCCGGATTCGAAGTTGGAGCGTCGAAGAGCTTGGTATTAGTGGGTATTCGGCCGGGGAAATTAGCCTTACCGTGCGACAAGCGTCAATCGCCTATACAGATCAACTGGATTGACAGCACGCTATTCCTATTGCGAGCTAACGATGAGCTTAAGGTGTTCGCACCTCACTCGGAAGGTGACGGAGCTTTGGCATTGGATGGAATCGTGAGATTCGAGTGCGGTCCTTTGGTCGTGTAATCGGAATCGTAGCGGCTGATGCCCGCAGAAAGTTTGCTGCCAGGGTTGAGTCAAGAAACATGCTCACCTTGGCCGCTGATTTATATCAGAGTGAAAAAAGGCTTAAAAAATAGCCCAGCGCGCGCTGCCGCCACAGATATTCAAACTCGGATCACTACGCGGGAACAAATCATCCATCCACTAATACGTGCTTTGGGATTGCGACTCGTTCTCAGTGTGTTAACTTAAATCATCCCCGAGTAGGTTGACACGAGTAGGACTGCCGCATGCAAATCACGAGCAGATGTATCGCTTTGGTTCTTTTGGTGCTGAGTGGCGTGACTTCCGCATGGGCGCAGGATGTGCCTCTCGCACAGGATGTGCCGCTCTACGGAAGATTTGAAACTCAGTTCAATCATACGAGCCAGTCTGCGAATCCCTATGCGCAGCTCGCCGCTACGGCGACATTCACTCAACCCGATGGTCACACTGTGACGGTCCCGCTGTTCTGGGACGGGGGCACCACGTGGCGCGTTAGGTTTTCGCCGTTTCTCACCGGAACATGGCGGTACACAACCAGCTCGACGGATGAGGGGCTCAATAACAAGAGCGGCTCATTCGAATGCGTTACTTCGACGAACAAAGGTTCGCTGGTCCAGATGCCCAACGCCGCTTATCACTTTGCTTATCAAGATGGCACGCCGGCATGGTGGCTCGGAGATACCAACTGGTACCAGTTCTCAACCATGCCATCCGAGAGATTGGATGGCGTGAGCGCGAATGCATACATCGATGCTCGAGCATCGCAAGGGTTCAATGTCATTCACAGCTCGTTGTATACGGCGCGAGGCGATGAGAACACGCGTTCTTTTGCCGACATCAAAGCAGAAAGAATCAATCTGAGCTATTGGCAGGAAGTGGATCGGCGCTTGGCCCATATCAACGACAAAGAACTGGTCGCGGGGCTGGTGCTGGCCTGGGGATTTGGTGAGGGATCATGGCTCGATTTTCCGACACAGGAATCGCGATTGCGGTTCGCCCGCTACGTTGCCGCGCGATATAGCGCTTACAACGTTTACTTTCTCGTAGCCGCGGAGTGGGGGTTTTGGCCTCAGGGGAAACAAAACGGGCAAGCGGTGTTCAGAGAGATCGCGCAACAAGTCGCAAACAGCGACCCGCATAATCGAATGATCGGCGTTCACGCCGATACTTCGCTGACGCAAGCGGAAGTGTTCGCAGATGAACCGTGGTCATCGTTCGGCGACTACCAGCAGTACTATGGCGGTGCTTTCAGCCGTGCATTGGCAACCGATGCTCAGCGCCATCGCATGGCGATGCGTCTTGCCGAGTCGCGCGATCATGGAAAGCCGGTCATCAACGCGGAGTACGCGTACTACCTGCGTGATAAAGATGGCGATGGAGCCGTGGACAAAGAGAACTCCCACGATCGCGATGACTTCCGTAAAGCCTCATGGGTGCTCGCGATGATCGGGGGCTATTTCGTTACCGGCTTCGGTACGACGTATCGAGGCGGGTTGAGCGACCCAGGCCCGTTCGATCCGGCAAATCCCGAAAACGACGTGGCGTTGGGCGATCTCGCGGTGCTGAGCCATTTTTTCCGATCGCAGCAGTGGTGGGAGTTAGATCCGCGCAGTGACTTGGTTAGAGGATTCGGCTATCACTATGCACTCGCGTCGGTCGGCAACACCTACATCGTCTATTCCACTTCTACGCGGGCGGTCACTCTCTCGCTCGGCGATGCCCCTTCGGCGACATACTCCGTACGCCGATTCAATCCGCGCACCGGTGAATACACTGCGCTTCCCGATTACACGGGCGCCGGCACCATTCGCTTACGCGCTCCCGATACAAAGGATTGGGTCTATATCGTTCAGAACACTGCAGAGACCGTTCAGAACACTGCGGAGTAAGCCGATGCTAGCCCGGGTCGCTCGTGCCGTTCAGCAATCGCCTTGCGCGCCGCGATTGCCTACATTCATACTGAGCGGCGCAGTGGACGCGCCGCGGGCGAGATGGAGACTTCATGACTCGGGCGAGTATCGTGCTTTTCTTTATGCTGACGGCTTTTGCCGCACAAGTGCGGACGGCGGAGCCCGCTCCGAACGATGGTACGGTTTATAAATATCCGAACCTCGCACAGACTCCGCCGATGGGGTGGAACAGCTGGAACACCTTCGCCTGCAACATCGACGAAAAACTCGTCCGCGAAACGGCAGATGCAATGGTTACGTCCGGCATGCGAGATGCCGGCTATGGGTACGTAAACATCGACGACTGCTGGCACGGTGAACGAGACGCGCAGGGCGTCATCCAGCCGGACCCCAAGCGGTTTCCTTCAGGGATAGAAAGTCTCGCGGATTACGTCCATTCGAAGGGACTTAAGATCGGAATCTATTCCGATGCGGGCTCCAAGACCTGCGGCGGGCACCCGGGCAGCCAGGGACACGAGTATCAAGACGCCCTGCAGTATGCCAAGTGGAAAATCGACTATCTGAAATACGACTGGTGCAACACGGAGGAACGCAACCCGATCGAGGCGTACCGCACCATGGCCAAGGCGCTTCTCGCCGCCGGCCGGCCCATGATCCTCAGCATCTGCGAATGGGGAGACAACAAACCCTGGCTGTGGGCGCAACCGATCGGCCATCTGTGGCGGACGACCGGTGACATCACCAACTGCTGGGACTGTGTCATTGGCCACGGATCCTGGAACTCGCATGGCGTCATGCAGATTCTCGACAAGCAGGATGGCTTGCGAAAGTATGCGGGGCCGGGTCGTTGGAACGATCCCGACATGATGGAGGTGGGCAACATGTCCGCCGTCGGCGAAGATCGCGCGCACTTTGCCATGTGGGCCATGCTGGCGGCGCCGCTGATTGCGGGCAACGACATTCGATCGATGAGCGCAGCGACCCGCACGATCTTAGTTAACAAGGAAGTGATCGCTGTCGATCAGGATGCGCTCGGCATCCCGGGCTTTCCTTACAAGAAAGAAGATGGCGTGGAGATCTGGTTTCGGCCGCTCTCCGGTAATGCTTGGGCGGTTGCCGTGCTGAACCGAAACAGCGACGGCCGCAAAGTGAGTCTCAACTGGAAGCAGGAAGAGGTCAGCGATGCGTTGCATCAGCTCAATGCGGAATTCGACAAGCACCTCTACAAGATACGCGATGTGTTTGCGCACTCCGACGCGGCGTCGACTGCTCAGCCTTTGAAGATCACCGTGCCCGGGCACGATGTACTCATGTTTCGGCTGGAGAAGCAGTAGCGGGTTTGCGTCGCGCGCTGAGAATCTCGCTCAGTCGTTCCGGCTCGACCGGCTTGGTGAAGTGTTGATCGAACCCCGCGGCGCGTGCACGCTCTTTGTCGGTGGTCTGTCCCCAACCCGTCACGGCAATGAGTCTTACCGTTGCGCCGAATTCCTGGCGGACCTGCTGTGCCACGTCATAGCCATTGAGTTTCGGCATACCGATGTCCAGGAATGCAATGTCGGGTCGCTCGGCTCTGATGGCCTCGATAGCCCGATTCCCATCGTGCACGACCGTGACATCGTGTCCGTCCAGTCGCAGTAACATGGCCAAACTGTCTGCGGCGTCACGATTTTCGTCTGCGATCAGAATCTTCTGCGCTTGCGGCTGTATGCCGCCTTTCGGCACAAAATCGTTCGGACGCCGGCGTTCGATCGTTTTGCGCGGCAGACGCACGATGAATTCACTGCCGCGCCCGGTGCCGGCACTCTGGGCTTCGATCGTTCCGCCATGAAGCGCAACCAATCCCTTAGCGAGGGCGAGTCCGATTCCTAATCCGCCTTCCGATCGATCCTGACTCGACTTGACCTGCGAAAACATGGCGAACACGTCTGCAAGCACTTCCGGCGGAATCCCGATTCCATTATCGGAGACGCTGATTTCGATCGCTTCCACTGAACACGTCGCCCGCAGAGAAATTTTCCCTTCGGCATCGGTGTATTTGGCGGCGTTGGTGAGCAGATTCGCAAGCACCTGAGACAGGCGCAAGGGGTCCGCCATGCATCACTCGGCGACCCGACTGAGCTCGCGTTGCAGCGCTTCTTCTCGCGCATCTTCTACGGCTATCAGCACGGCTTCCGCGTCGGCCACTGTCTCATCTCGCGCGAAGACGCCAGTGAGCTCACTGTCTGCTCTGAGCTCGCCCTGTTCGAACATCGCCCACATCTCGCGTGCGTATTCCGTCTCAAGCAACTCGGGCGCGAAGCGACCGAGCGTGCCGCGAATGTTGTTCACGTCGCGCTCGAGCATTGGGAGCGCGCTGTTGTTACCGGCTGCGTTCACGGCCTGAGGCAAGTCGATGATGACCGGGCCATCGGGCGCGACCAGCACGTTGAACTCCGAGAGATCGCCATGAATGAGACCGATGCTCAGCATGTTCACGATCTGTCGAATCAGTACATCGTGATACTCGCGCGCGACCTCTGATGACAAATCTACTTCGCCCAGACGCGGGGCCGGGTCGCCCGCGGCGTCCTTCACCAGTTCCATGATCAGCGTGTCATTGAAATAGCCGTAGGGCTTTGGCACACGTACGCCCGCTGCAACGAGCTTATAAAGCGCGTCCACTTCAGCGTTCTTCCATGCAGCCTCTTGCTCCTTACGACCGAAGCGGGTGCTCTTGCTTATCGCACGCGTTTGGCGGCTGCCACGCACCTTGCGTCCTTCCTGGTACTGCGCGCGCTTCTGGAAGCTACGCTGCGCCATATCGCGATAAACCTTCGCACAGCGGACTTCCGTGCCGGAGCGCACGAGATAGACGGTCGCTTCCTTGCCGCTCTTGAGTGAGCGGATGACTTCGTCGATCACACCATCATCAATCAGCGGTTGCAGGGCTGCGGGCGTCTTCATCGGTTGTGTAAATTCATGCGGGAACGGTTTGCTCAGGCTGTCGGCTGACGGACTAGCGCCGCGCAACGACCATTAATAAGAGTGGGTGAAATGCCGCCGAAAACTCGCGGTGCGCGAGCGTAAGCGCTTGCACGTCGGTCCGTCCATTGAAGAAGTAGTATCTAATTGATTTAGCTAGCTATTTTTGCCGACTAAGAATGACCGGCGCGATCCAAGCATCCAATATGGATCCGGCCCATGACCCTCTCAATGCGCTCCTCGATGAGAAATAAGCAGCGAGTCTCAAAGATCGACCGCCTGCAATCCTTGTCGCACTCGAGAAATCGAAGGAAAGTCGCGCAAAGAAGTGGCTGTGATGCAGATTACTCACACGTCGCCATGGTAATTCTGCTTCGAGTTAAGCAGCACTTTGGATGAGATATCGAGCGGCGCAATCGTAGAAATACAACTCATCGTATAGGTACCGCCGAAGCAGACGATCGGCCTTATGAGCCGCGAATCTCCGCTAAATGCGAATTTGATTTTTCTTCCGCCCCACTGATATCCGCAACCCTTGCCTAGGGCGATGCGAAAGCGCTGTTCAGTTTGGAAATTCCCCAGCCGGATCAAATGCTCATGTTGAGATTGATGCCGGTGTGAGTGGTGGACATCGGCAAAAGTGTCTGCGAATCCCAGAGCCCGAAGTGGTGATTGTGATGCGTCGAAGGGTTGTTGCAGTTCACTGAATTGCGCGGAGCGATTGCCTGTCGCGCAACGGATGTTCAGAATGCCCGCGCATGGGAACAGTAGTCGACAGCGATATCTACATTCCGCCGGCAAGGAGCGCCTCGTTACCGACGGAGCATGCGCTGCCACCTCGACGGCTACCCGCAACCACCGATAGCTCCCGTGAGGCCATGCTTGTCCGACATGAGCGCTTGCGCGATGCCGGCTTCAGCATCGATCAGATCTCAGGCGGCGGTGAGGAAATCGAGCCGGCCCGTTTGGCGGGAAGCATCGAAGGATTCGTGGGTTTTGCCCGTGTGCCTCTGGGCGTGGCGGGGCCGGTGCGAATTGATGGTATGGCGGCGGTCGGCGAATTCTTCGTTCCGCTGGCGACTAGCGAAGGGACGTTAGTCGCTTCCTTCCAGCATGCATTCAATGCCATCAACCGCTGCGGCGGGGCGCGCGCGCTGTGTAGCCGCGAGCAGGTAGGCCGTGCACCCTGTTTCGAGTTTGCCAACTTATCCGAGGCGGATACTTTCGCCACATGGCTGTCCTCGATGCTGCCGGCGCTACGTGAGAGTGTCGTCGCGACGTCGCGGTATTGCCGCCTCCTTCGGATACAAGCTTCAATCGTCGGCAACACGGTTTATACGGTTTTCGATTTTTCCACCGGCGATGCCGCGGGCCAAAATATGGTCACGCTCGCTGCGCAGGCCATCTGCCGGCAAATATTGGCTCAGACGCCAGTGGCGCCGCGCTCGTGGCTGCTGGAATCCATGCTCTCTGGTGATAAGCGGGCCTCGCCTTTGCCATTCCGCGCGGCGCGAGGTCGTAACGCCAGCGCCGAATGTCTAGTCCCGGCGAAGCAAGTCGAGCGGTACTGGCGCACCGATGCTCAGAACATGGCGCGCGCCTGGCAGCAGGCCGTCAATGGATCCGCTCAGTGCGGAACTATTGGTCTCCAAGGCAACGTCGCTAACGCCCTTGCAGCTCTGTTCATCGCGTGTGGGCAGGATGCAGCGTGTGTTGTGGAAGCATCCACCGCGCTGACACGCATCGAGCGAACCAACTGCGGTGATGTGTATGCGTCGGTGACATTGCCCAACCTCATCGTAGGCACCGTTGGCGGCGGCACCTATCTCCCGACGGCACTTGAGTGTCTGGCGCTGTTGGGCTGCGCGGGGGCGGGGAAAGCGAGCAAGTTCGCGGAGATCTGCGCGGTGACAGCGCTCGCTGGGGAACTGGCCATTGTCGGCGCCATGGCAGGCGGAACGTTCGCCCGAGCTCATGCCGCCGGCGGGCGAAAGGGATTGACCGTCGCCAGCGAAGTCCCTTCTTGAGCAGTAATCGCAAGCCTATTCGGCGTTTTCTGTTTCGTACGATCGTGCCGCCGATTGCGCTGGCTACTTATCGATGGCATGCCGCCTCGTGGCGGTACATCACGGAAAACGAGGCTGGGCTCAACGCCTTGCTCGGCGGTTCGCGGCCAGTCGTGGGCGCGTTTCTCCATGCCCGCACCTTTCAGTTATTGCACTACTTCAGTCAACCCGAGCGTGGACGGTGGATGTTGATGTGCTCACCGAGTCGCGACGGAGAGCTCATGTCGCGCCTGGAAATGGGGCTTGGCTTTCGGGTGGTGCGCGGCTCCTCCGGCAGCGGCGGTGCCCGTGCGCTGGTACAGATGATTAAGGCACAGCGTGAGGACTCGGGGCTGAGCTCGTGTCTGGCGGCCGATGGCTCACGCGGGCCGCGGGGCAACGCGCAGCTGGGCACGATCACGCTGACTCAAAAGACAAACGGCCTGCTGCTGCCTGTCGCCGCCTCGACCGCCGATTGTTGGGTGTACAGCAAGTCGTGGGATCGCACGGTTATCCCGAAACGTCACGCGCAGATTCGTGTGCTCATTGGCGAGCCGATCGAAGTCGCACCACGATTGAATGCCGATCAGTTGGAGGGCGAAAGAGCTTCGCTTGAAGAACGTTTGCTCGCTATGCACGTCGAGCTCGATGCGCGCACCGGCTTCAGTGATTCTCAGCCCCTAAGAGCCGCGCCGGCCGTACGGCAACCCGACACTCAGCACATCGCATTGGCCGCAGGCAACTCGTAAGAGTCCGGAGCTCTGCAACAGCTACAGCCGACGTAAGCTGTGTCAAGTCATGAAGAAAACGGGGGCACAGTGACCAGCGGGTTACGTGTGATGGTTGGCGCTCTGATGTTCGGCGTGAATACCGCCGTGCATGTTCCCCTGCTGCTTGCTGTGGCACTGCTGAAAGCGGTGTTCCGCCCGCGTCTTGCACAACGCATCTGCAATCGCGTGCTGATGTTTATTGTTGAGAGTTGGGTGGGCGTGAATACGTGGGGAATCCAAACCATGACACGCATGCACCTTGTCGTAGAGTCCAGGGCGGCATTGAACTACGACGGCCATTATCTCGTGCTCGCGAATCACCAGAGTTGGGTCGACATCCCGATTCTGCAAGCCATCTTCAATCGCAAGATTCCGCTGCTGCGTTTTTTCTTGAAGAGCCAGCTGATCTGGGTGCCGCTGCTGGGGCTTGCCTGGTGGGCACTCGACTTCCCGTTCATGAAGCGCTATTCGCGCGAGACTCTGGCGAAGCATCCGGAGCTCGCCGGCCGTGACATCGAGGCAACCCGTCGCACGTGCGAAAAATTTCGCGGCTTGCCGATTTCGATCATGAACTTTGCCGAGGGCACACGCTTTACCGCTGCGAAACATAGCGAGCAGCAATCACCGTATCGGCATCTACTCAAGCCCAAAGCGGGCGGAATCGCATTCGTGCTGGACGCGATGGGCGATGCTTTGCATTCGATTCTGGACATCACCATCGCCTATCCCCAGGGTCGACCGACGTTCGGTGATTTGTTTGCCGACCGCATACCCAAAGTGCGTGTTCACATCACGCAGCGGGAGATCCCTGTCTGGCTGGCACGCGGCGATTACCAGAACGATGCGGCGACACGACAGCAAGCCCAAGTCTGGATCAATACTTTGTGGGCCGAGAAGGACGAGCGCTTAGCGCGAATGTTGACTGACAAGCCCGCAGAGTGAGAAGTTTCAAGCAGAAGCCGGTCACAAGCCGATCGGTTGATTCAAAGCTCGATGCCGGCCGTTCCACACTGATAACGCGACGCGTGGATACTTTCGACTTGAGACGTAATCAAGCCCAAGTGTGCATGGCTGCGTGAAGACGTTCGCTGGCCGATCGAGTCCTGCGTTGACTCCCGGGCAGCGCGCTTAGAGTCCGCGCTAATCGGCGCACCGCCCAGCGCGCGGTGCGCTCTGCGGTGCGTTCTCGGATCCACAGGTCCGTGAGGTGTTGTTCCAGCACGGGAGTCGGGCGGCTCAGGCGCAACGACGGTTCCGCGGACTTGGCTTCGAGCAAAAACAGATTCCAGCGCCCGGCATACAGGTCTGCCCACACGTCTCGCGCATCATCGATCAGCCAAAAACAGTCGCCGACGCACCGGCCCAGATGGGCGGCACGCCGTGCAAGTTGCGGCGGTGTGGTGCCTCGCTCGACCATCCACTGCGCCATGACACGAAAAGGCTCGGCGGAGCTCAGTCGCAGCGCTTCGCGAACGGCATCAGTCGGGGTCGGATGATCGAGCTCGAGTCGTGCTCGAGTCATCTCAGCTTCAAACATCGCGAAGAGCGCGCCCCAAAGTCCACCGCGACGCGTCTTACGCGGCGGTCCGATCTCCTCAACGAAATCTCCCAGGACGCTCGCGACGATGCGATCGAGAAACTTCAGCGTGCCGCTGCGGAATTCGCGCACATCCGGCGCTGTGCCTGTGAAGTGATGGAGAGACGGCAGCCGCTGCAGCTCGGCGATGTCATCGCTGCCGGCTTCATCACAAATAAAATCAAACAGGCTGATGCCGAGGTTGAAGCGGCCGCAAAGCTCTGCGCGGTGTTCGCAGGCGGAGGCGGGTACGCCCAACAGTCCCCCGAAGATCTCCCCCATGAACACTCCGAATCCATACACAGAATTCAGGACTGCCGGATCGATCGCGCGCTCGGGTTTTGCTTCGGGGCCTGGAAGATCTCGATCGGGTGCGAGCGGACAGGGGAGCCGCGGCCAGGCTGGATTCGTGCTGCGGCTCTGGCGCTCCATCAGTTCATCGCCGGCGACGACGGCCCGCTTGCTGTACACGCCGCTAGACTCAGCAAGTGCGCATCGTGACCACTCGCCGAAAAAACTTGCGCGGAATCTCGCGTGCCAATTCACCGAGACAGAGTCGAGGTCGGCGCGTTGCAACGCTCACTTACGGGCGGCAATCGCGGCGCGAGTACCGCGACATTCTCCTCTTGGCGGTTTGGTATGGGTTTGACCGCCGCCCAGGTACGCTCCAGTCCTGAGTACGTGCCCTCGAGGACCCGCCGGTGCAGATCCAGCGCGCCGCAGGCGACAACCGTTGCGAAGATCCCATCCTTGTCTTTCACGAACGCATTCCCACCGCCCGTGCCGGCGGACCACTTGTGGACCGACTTTGGATTCACCACGGAGGGCGCCGGGATGCGAAGCACGAATGCGCCTTCCCATCCGCCATCGGGACGTTGAGCGGCGAGCAATGCGTCGGCAACTCGTAAGACAGCCGTTCTGCGTGTGTCTTGCGCGAGGTGACTGTACGCCTCAAGCGCGAGCGCAGTGCTGAACGCATCGATCTCTAGGTTGGCGCCAAGGCCATAGCCGCCTTCGGGAAGCTGCTTGCCATCGAGCACCTCTCGCGCCCGCGCAATGAAAACGCGCGGCGGGCGGCGGCGATGGACGCGCAGCGCGCGCAGTGTAAGAGCAAGCGCGTAGAAGGGGCTTCGCCACCAGTAGGTATCGATCAGGCCGGCAGCGGTCTGTGACGCGATAAGCGCGCTCTGCATAGAGTCCAGCCGGGCGTCCCAAGTGCGTATCGGTCCTGCGGCGAGCACCGCCGCCGTCACGTCCGGGTGCGTCGATGTCCATCCTTCGATCGAGAGCTCCTTCGGCGCGCGCATGTACTCGCGAATGCCCGAGTCAGCTCTGTAGGTCTGGAAACCCAACCCTCTCTGATGCGTCCGCAAGAACGCCTCTGCGCGAATGAGTGCTGAGCGTGGCGCGGGGCGTAACGTGCGTAGTATCGATAGACACCATGCTGTGGAATCAGCGTCGGATGGCACACCGTGTCCGAACCCCCAGCCGCCATCATGCTGCTGCTGTCCGAGCAGGAAACTTCGTGCAGGACGAAGTCGAGAACTGCGAGGTCGAATAGTCTGCAGATGCGCGGCCACGAACGCGGTCACCCACACATCTGACGTGCCGGCGAGCGTGCGAAACGTCGACCATCGCCCATCCGGCGCGAGGGCTTCGAGCCGCTGCACCCCTCTGTCGATTGCGGCGCGCAGCACCGCGATCTTTGCTTTAGATCCAGCCACCACCGCCTCCGGCTGGCGGCGTCGGATCAATGAAGTTGGGACTCAAAGCATCGCCGGCAGTGGTTGCGAGCGCTCCGCTTGATTGGTTCCAGGAGACGAAGTTGCCGCCGTCCGCTCGAAACGAATCAAAGTCCCCCGGATCCGTGGGGCCGGTCGCGCCCGCGCCCGCATAGCAGTGGTTCTCGAAGGCTTCCGCATCGAGCTCTGTTCCCCCGGCGTGATGGACCAGTTCGTGAAACACGATTGCCTCAAAGCGCGCACTCGTTGAGCCAAACGCGGAAGGGGCTAGCGTAATTTCACTTCCGCCGATGGAATCGGTCTGCGCCAGAACGCCGGGACCGAGCGTTCCACATTTCCACACGACATCCTGCGAGGCCCGCCGCAGCGAGCTTTTCAATCCCTGTAGTGCACTCAGGGTGCATCCATCCACCTTGCGTATGATGGCGCACAGCGCCGCTGCAATCTGATTGACCTGAGTCTGACTACAGGTTGCCGTGAATTGCTCACATCCCCCGTGCCATGCGGTCTGGGTACAAGTCGTTCGCACTCGGATCGTTGCTACGCACATGTCGCGGAACCTTTCTTATGCGTATTGCCAGAGAACTAGACCACCGCCTTCGAGCGAGAGACCGGCCTGCTCGGTGTTGACCCCATAGCATCCGAATAGCGCTTGCTTAGCGTGAGGCAGGGCCTCCCGCAAGGAGGCCTCGATGCTCACGCGCGCCGCGCTGCCCGCGATGCTGAGGTCGTATTCGATGCGCAGCGCCTGTTTCTTGGGGTCGTATTCGCCGGATACGGTGCCGGACTGCACCAGGCGGTGTTCCGGCCCGCAACAGCCGCCTTCGGCCGCGGAGAGAAAGTAGACCGAATAGTCTCCTTCCACTCGGCCACGGGTTTCTTTCAGCTCGAATTTGAGGAGCCCATTCACGCCCGTGACGTCGATGAGCTTGCCCTCCCATTGGCCACTAAGACTCACGATGCGCTCCTTGAGGTCGCTTTGCGTGTCGGGCTGCGCTGGACGCGCCCTTTCTTCGCCGCTCGCTTCTTGGCCGGCGCGCGCTCATCACGCTGCAACGTCGCACCGCCGCGGGTAATCGGTAACGCGGAGCGCACCGAAACATTCTCGTCCTTGTCCATCGGCAGCGGCTGCCGCGCGCACATCACTCCGCCCAGCAGTGCTGAGGGCTGCCGCGCCGATACAAGATAGCGACCGCAGAGCGCGGGCACTCCGCGGCGCGTTTCAAAGAGTGCGCCTTCAAATTGCACGGACGCTGCAGACTCCTTGGGATTCGAGTCGAGCCTCAGGAGGAATTTGCGATTGGCGAGCCGCCCTGTGACGACACCGTGCATACGTGTCGGTCGGTGCTGGCCTTCGATGAGGGCATCGAAGAGGCCATCGACAGTCCCTTCATTCCCTCGCAGCGTCAGAGTGATCTGACCTTCAAATCCGCCGATGTCGATGAGTTGTCCGGTCCAAGAACCCCGAAATGAATCCGTCTTGCGCGGCTTTTCCATCGGCAACTCCGTCACAGACCAAAGTGCCTGATATACGCGCGTGACTGACGAACGTCAAACACCACTGCATTGCTCCGCACGCTGCCACCATGCAGAGTGATCGTCAGGGTTTGTCGCAAGTTGCGGTGCCGAGCGCATTCTCTAGAATGCGCCGATTGCTTGTGCTCGAGTCAGGGATGAGGGAGACAGGTTCTTAAGATGCTTAGATCAAACTCAGGGACGGGCGCGAAGAACCGCTGGCGTCGTTCATGGATGTTTGCGGCTGGAAGCCTGCTCGCTGCCTTGCACTTTGGCCAGCATGCGGTCGCCGCGTCATCTGTTTGTAAGAATCTGCCCGGCGGGCGAGCGGAGCTGGTCCGCACACCGAGGCCCGATGCCAATCTCGAGCTATTGGCGCTGGCGCTCTCCGAAGGTGTCGCTGCGAATCAAGAGATTTATGAGCGCTTAGTGCGGGACGTCGCCGCCATTCGTACACAGGAGGCGCGCTTAAAGACCATTGAGTATCTGCCTCCTCACGACGGCAAAACATTGCTGTTGCAATTCAGTGATACGGCGGGCGCGCTGGTGACGGCCGGAAAATATCAGCTATGGGA
>Ga0307515_10009069_pt1 | contig 19298 bp, 24 predicted proteins | sample 17_EM_MG_FD_194513 | JGI IMG/M metagenome (GOLD analysis project Ga0307515, IMG submission 194513) | Populus trichocarpa ectomycorrhiza microbial communities from riparian zone in the Pacific Northwest, United States - 17_EM | ecosystem: Host-associated > Plants > Roots > Unclassified | place...
CACACAGACTCAGTGTCCCCAGTGTCGCATACAGCTCGAGTATCCCTCGCAGCCGCCCTCGGCGAGCACAGCGCCCCAAGTGCGCTGCTTCAAATGCAGAACCGTCTTCGCGCCCCCGCCCCCGCCCGCGCCGCCGAACCCCCCGCGTTCCCCACCAGCACAGTCGGGCTCCGCTGCGACCCCACGGAGGGGACGACGGATCGGGACCGCAGACAAGCCGCTTGAGACGGGCTATTACGATATCCTCGGTGTTCCCGTCGACGCCACCACGGACGATATCAAGAAGGCGTATCGTAAACTCGCGATCAAGTACCACCCGGACAAGAATCGAGATGACCCCCACGCGGAAGAGCGAGTGTGTGTTTTCTTTATCGGGGTTGTGTGGGGCAACGAGAAATGCGCTAACGTGTTCGCTCAGTTTAAGGAAATCGCGATTGCGTACCAGACGCTTAGTGATCCCGCTCTGAGGTCGGTGGCATTCCTAACGAGCGAGAGCCACACCTACTGAGCCTACGTGTCCCTAGGAAGAAGTACAACGAGTTTGGTCCAAAGGAGAGTGCACCAGAGGGTGGTTATGTACGTACACCAAATAATGGAAACCTTTTCCGTTGGAAGGAATGCTCAATATAATCACAGATCGACCCGGAAGAAGTCTTTGGAGGTATCACTCACCGTATTCATCCGTGGGGCTTCGTTTTGACGACATCCGTGCAGCAATGTTTGGCGGCGAGAAGTTTGTTCCCATTATCGGCCACCTCTCGCTAGCACGAGATATGAAGACTGCCCTGCAGGAGGATGAGGGTGGAGAGGCGACCAGTTCGACAGGACAGAAGAAGATTATGAGCCAGGATGAGAAGATAAGGAAGGATGAGAAGAATCAGAAGGTGATAGCAGAGGTATGTGATATTTGCCGCGATATTTCCAATCCTCGATTCCCTGATGCACTGCGCAGAAAGCGAAAGAGCGAGAAGAACGCGTTGCCAAGCTTGTAGAAACACTCGCACGAAAGCTTAGTATATTTTCCGAGTCTGCCACTGGCGTCAACGACGCGGAGGTAACGAACAGTTGGCGAACGATTTGCCAGCTTGAAGCTGAGTGCGTTGCATAGTATTCTGAAGGTACTGGCGCTCACATGAATGATTGTTAATGCAGGGATCTTCGCCATGAGTCCTATGGGGTCGAACTCCTTCACACTATCGGATTCGTGTATACTTCGAAAGCGAGACACTTTCTCGCTACCAACCAAACCTTTATGGGCGTGGGAGGTTGGTTACACGGCGTTCAGAGTAAATACCATGTGTTTAGCGAAACGTACGTCGCTCTCCTTCTTTTCAATCCCTGCATCGATTCGCACACTGCCAGTTCCCATACTCACACACGGTTATGGGTATAGTGTATCGACTGTACGGGCTGCGCTAGAGGTGAAGCAGGTATTTGAACAACTTGCTGAGGCTGAGAAAGGGGGTGTGACCCCTGAGCAAAAGCAGAAACTTGAGGAACAAGCGACAGAAAAGGTGTGTCCTGGATGTACAACTGTACTCTTTGTTTATTACTATGTTTTGGTGGTGGTAATGGCGCTGATCCGACAACCCGATTCTCTCCTTGCCGTTCGGCGGGTTTCTAGGGCATCCAAGCACTGTTCAAGGTTCGTCTACTCACTTCACCGCTGAACATGGTGTCCGTAGCCGGTGATATGCTCACGGAACAACTAGGGTGCCAAGCTTGAAATCGAGTCGATCCTCCGAGAGACGTGTGATAGGGTGTTGAACCCGGAGCCTCCGCTAGCGAGGCAGAAGCTGATCCTACGGGCGACGGCGCTGGAGATGCTGGGCGAGGCATTTAGCGGCGTGCTCAGCAACGGGAGTCCACTTGATGCCGAGTATGTGCGGATCGAGACGAAGAGCTCCAAGGCGCGTGATGGACCGGGCGGCAGACGAAATGTGTAGATGATTAATATTGATATTGATGGGTGTGTGTGGGGGTGGAGGGGTCTGGGGTGCTTTGTAATTTTCAGGCTCATGTACTTGGTCACGTTTGATTAATTAGGATAAAAGCGGGGCCGCCTTTTGGAATATAATGTATATATAATGCAGGGTCAGTTCCGCCGTTCAAGCCGTTCAAGCCCGTTCAAGCCTCAACCAGTTCAGCCAGAGGCTGGTACGGATATGCTATGCTATGCCTGTTATGCCTGTTATGCCAGATGATGATAGCTGCCCCGAGAACGGGACAGTTTTTCTCATGATGCGGGTATCGAATCACCATAGTCGTACTGGGACACGGGACACGAAGCAGTCCTCAGGGTCGAGAAGCTGGCCAGATGGCCAGGTGGACGCGAGGACGCGGGGGATCGAGTGTTTTAGACGAGCGCTGGAAGAGAATGGGATGCCTAATAGGGCGCCAATGCCAACTGAGTTCTTCTTGTTTGAATGGTGTATCCCGTATGCCGAACCTGCCCGACACCCGAACGAAAAAGGGCCGCATCGTTAAAATTGGTTGGGGGCTGATGGGGGGTTGATGGGTGGTGGGTGGTGGGATTACGGCATATCACGGTATATCACGATCAAACAGGTTCGTTTGGAGCATATAAAAGGCGCGGAAAGGGGCGCATCTCGCACGAAGAAGAGGCTCCGCTGTCCAAGGCAACGACAGGAATGACGCGTGGCAACCGCCAACTGAAGGGGCAAAGGAAAGAAGGGAAGCAGAAAGAATGCCCATAGCCCATGAGTGTCACCCTCAACGCGTCTGAATAATCCGCACGCTCCCTGATTATCCCCAGCGTCCGTTTTTCGCTCCCTTTCCCCTCTTCCTCCCCACTCTGTCCTCCTCCTACAAACTCACCTGCTGAACGACTTCCCTGTTCAGCCGTCGTTGGTCTCCTCTCGTCCGACCCTGCCCTCGATCGGTCTTCGCCACAACCCGCGTCGATTCCAACGCCGCTCGCTCCCCTCATCGTTGGACCATGCCCGCGTTTATCCCCAAGCAGAAAAGGCAGACCTCAACGTGTGAGTGCTTCGTCCTTCTCCCCCACCATTTTCTTTGCTTGCGACATCGACATCGCCCAACAAAACAAAATTGGTGGTTCAATTGGCACCTGTGTTTTTGATGGGGTCCACGATCCTGCCATACATACAAAACCCAATCGTTCTCATGCCTTGTCTCTGTTGAACGCGAGTCTGCCGGAACGTGGGTGCTAATTGCCGTTCAACAGCAACAGCATGTCAAAAAAATGGCGGATTTTACAAGTCGCCCGCAAACGGAGACAAAATTGACATGGCAGGAGCGTCAAGTTCGTCGGTGAAGGTTGCTTGGGATATCTTTTGCCTCAACCCCGCACCAGACCAGGTCGACATTTACCTCTTCTCCCCCGAAAAGGCGGCCAATTTAGGACAGATCACCGTCTGGAGCAATGTCCCCTATATCCTCGGTCAATTCGACGTCCAGCTCGATGCAGCCATGTGGAACTCGACCCCTTCGGTCGATTTGCAGGTCCAGGTCATCCAGGCCGGCACCCCGATTTTCCTCAGTCAGATTGCCGCTGGCCCTGTATTCAAGGTCGTAAATCCGAGTCCCTCTACAGCCTCTGCGTCGACAGCGGCTTCTAATTCGGTCACAGGTGGGTCCAATTGCCGTTCTCTCCTATTGTCCCTTTGTTGATTGATGTCTTGCAGGCGCAACTTCAGCTTCCCAGAACCAGTCCATCTCAGATATCTGGCACGACTATGCCACAAAATTCGCAAACCACGGTCTCAGCGGCGGAAAGCTCGCTGCGAGCATCGTGATGCCCATTCTCGTTGCACTCTTTGCCATCGCGGCTTATGTGTTCTTCTCCCGTCGTCGCGAGGCTCGGAAACGTGCAGCTTGGAAGGAAGAAACCGATAAGCGCATGTCAATGGTATCCACGGACTGGCAATCCATGTCGGCAGCAGGCGCAGCGGCGATTCGTGGTTCATTCCATACTCCACGCGGTTCGATACACACTTCGCGTACGCAGAGCATGCTTGCGCTTGATGCTGCTAACGGAGTGGCCGCCCCTAGTCCCCTCAGGAGAAATTTCGCTGCGGAGGACATTTCGCAATTGGGTCCTAGAGCACGGGCGCTCAGTGCTGCGGCTGCAGAGGGACGTCCACTTGCCAGCCTAGTCAATGAGAAAGCTCTGCCCCTGCCTGGTGCTACTGGCGCTGTCCCTCGCATCCGGTCAAAATCGACAGCTGCGTTGGATGCCGTTGCTCCCTTATTCGGTGCCAGGGCAAAGGCACGCGGCCGTACCACCTCCGCCTCAGGTGCTATGGCCCCAGTGATGGCAACTACGACTCCTGTGCGGCCGCCAGTGCCGAGGGCGAACACCGGCCGTAGCGCCGACGACGCACGGCCGAGAACTCAATCGGCTGCCTCGAACAACCCATTTGCGGGGGCCATGGCGAAACGCGACTCGCAAGGCTTCACCTCGTCAGCGGCGCCTGGTATGGCGTTCCCAACCTTTACCACGGACTCTCGCACACGCGTGGACACCGAAACGCGCGCGTTGGATAACGCCTCCCGTGCGAGAGTGGGCAGCCGTGTCTCATTTGCGGATGCTCTGAATGAACGTCAACGCACCCAGAGTAATTTCTCTAAGTATCGCACGATGGACAACGCGAGTTTAGATGAATTTGGTCTCGAGACTTTGCCCGCTTTGGCTTGTAAGCCTCTTCCTTTCTCTCGCCATTGATATTTCCGTATCCTGACCTCGAATCTTCAATTTCTTCTTCCTTTAGTGATGCGAACTCACTCCAATGAACTCGCCCATGCCGGTACCGCGTTCCCCTCGTCGGATGGTGGCCATATCCTCGGCCCACGCGCCCAGTATATGTCCGCTGAGTACAGCCCCGGAGCCGGGTCCAGGGGCAGCGGTGTAGGATCGTACTTTGGTTCTGCGCCCTTCGCCGAACATGGAGAAAGCCCCGACGCGGCGCTGAAGAGGATCGCTGCCCAGAGGCGGGATTCTGTGCTTGAATCCATGCGGGGAAGCGAAGGCCGAAGCGAGGGTAGCAGTCACAGTGGTATCTTTGGATCTCTCAAGCGCGGTTTGGATCGGTTCCGCAAATAGACAAGCCGAATGACCCCTCAGAGGGCGATAACCGGGACCGGATTCTGATGCGAACCGGCCACTTATACCTTATATACCAGCACCGCGATTGCATCCACTCGCGCCTACCACGACCCGCAAGTAAATATCGAGAAGAAGCCAAATAAAACTTCGATGTCGTCCTATTTCGACACTATTCGACCAATGCCAGCTATTCGGAAAGATCAATAGAGACCCAACTACCCGCGTTCTCCTTTCGCCGCCAACCAATAAATGCCGGTTCGCTGCTGCTGCTATGGGTGATGGACGTTCCATTTACGTCGTTCTCATTATTCTTAACGCTTGACCAAACCAATCAACCCATATTATCTCCCGGACGGTGGCATTACCCCTCGCCATCCACGTGCTCACCACCGTGCCGCTGTTCGAAATACCCGGATACTTGAATTGTACCAAAGTCGCTTCGAACCAAGCCACTCCGTGCATGCACAAGATGACGTAGTCTATTTTCCTTCCTAGTCTCTCTACGTAGTGCACGTTGTGATTCATACTACCCGCACTCTCCACGCCCACCTCTACGATAGAATGTTCCCCCTCCGCCCCCAGTCATCCTCCCTTCTGGATGGGGGCGAATGATCCTTACTTACTTAGCCACTTACGAGCCTGCTCGTTGTCCCCGAACAATCTTGGACTATTTTTTGGCACACGAAGAATGCAATGAAGAATGTGTATTGGCTGATCAATCGTTTGCTCGAGAGTACAGGATCTATTGACGACTCGACTCAACTCAACTCGACTTAGCGATGAGTTGGAGATCATTCCACCATCGTTGAAAATCTCCACCCCACCCTCCGAGGCGTCTCCATTTGCCCCCTTGTTCCACTGGCTCGCACATTCTCTCATATCTGCGCCTAACACTTGAATGGTGGGTAATGCACCATAGGATGATGGAGTTCTTGCTTAAGAACACTTCTCGCCAGTCTTCGTCACAACCGGGGGCACATGGTGGACCAATTCTGGAGAGTCGCATGAAGGTGCGCCAGAGCAATCGGGGGAAGTAGAGTAAGAACGGCGGGTCAAGCCCTAGTGCAATCCAGGTCAGTAAAGAGGGGCTATGTACGCCGTAAAGTTTAGAAATTAAGTACAGATCACGTCAGTGGCAACGGCTAAACAGTCTGTCTCTCCGAAGACGCTGAAATAGTTGCCCTCCATTACCCATCCGCTCTTATACTCGTTCATCTTCTCATATGTGATACGTTTCATATCGTCGTTCGGGCGCTCTTTCCAGCCTGGGCTATCACTCGGGGAGTGAGTGCCGTGCCACGCACATGACGGACATGTCACGAGCCGCACCACCAGTGTATCTCGTCCAGGTGTATTACTGGGAGGTTGAGGAGCGCTCCCACTTTCCTTGCCGCGGTGCTTTTCCCGGACCCGCTATTTCCAACGATCCGGATTCGGTACACTCCGTCTGCATCCCCAAGAAGAGCAGGCATGGTCAATACAGCTGACTGAGAACGCGTTTTTTATGAGGTCGTTTGAGGTCGTTGGTTGTCCCCGCAATGGTGGTGTGGAAACAACCTCCAAGCGCTGAGCGCTAAAATGCCGAGCGCCAAGGGCTATGATTTGTCATATAATGCTTGGGCGTTTAGTGTGTTTTGAAGATGCTTCGAGCAAATGACAGACTGATCCGTACTCTTGCTTTCCTGCAAGTGCAGAAAGCTCGTCGAAGTTCAGGCCAATACCCTAACACCCCAGGTTGTCCTTGAAGATTTAATGGGGCCAAATCGCAAAGCCAATAGTTGTTCTCCACTTCTGACGTATACTTGTGTTAGTCGAGAGTAGGCATGGTACCAGGGATGTCGAGGAATGGTAATTTGGGTTGTACTCTTTTATCGTCAGGACCACCCTTTTTGTGTCCATTTTCGGAATTGACCTTATATTCCTCCTTTACGGGTACGATCATATGCGCCCCTCCTTCGGCCTCGCTCGCACATCGCAAATTAAAAATTGGATCGACACGGTTTTCGGAAACGAAGTAGAATGAGCATGTCGTGGGGTCTACCAGCCTTCTACAATGACACAGCCTAGGAGTTCGAGGTCAATGGTGCTATCCGCTCGAGCAGGCGCAGCACGAATGTTACATAGGGCGTTCTCCTTTGACGGCCTGTTCAATGTCGAGACCCCATTGGTATTATCCACACTCATAGAACTGTTGTAAACCACCAGGATTGCTGGCTGCTCCACGACTGGTAGGGCATTTATGAATGACAGTCCTTGGAGTGGCAGGTGGTGAAATTTTTGACAGGTTTGCGCCGCGGTTGAGTATATAAGGCCGAACTGTTTGGCCCAACTTTTTTTTTTCCTTAGACGATACTCGAATCAGGATCTGTATGTAGAAACTGACTCGACGTCTTGCACGCTATCTCGTGCTTCACATTTCACCTCGCGAAGATGATTTCACGTTGCCTCGCCTCGACTGAGAACTATGCCCCATCGCCGATTTTTTTCGGTGGGGGGTTTCGAGGACGTCGGGTCGCTGTGTCGGGTGGGCTACCTGTAGCACGCTCGACCGCCGGTCCAGCGAGTGCAGCTGAGTCTGAGCAGGGTGTCCTTTCAAATTTTCTTCGCCTTTCGTTGCCTTGTGGCGCCGCTGTGTCGGGCACTGCCCATAAATGTAGTTGATTCCTGTACAGTTTACTTTATGTCAAATAAACTCTCCTTCTACTATCAGTTTTATTGTCAAAACACAGAACAAGGGCCCAACGGCCCGCCCGAGGTTGGCGAGTCGCCCGGAAATTTTTCTTTCCCATCGGTGGCGGCATTACTCTCTAAAAATCAAGCACAGTATATAGCTGGAGCTTGTACAGAGAGTGCAGCACACACGCGACCCATCGAATTAATACACAGTGTTACAAATATTTTATAAGCTTTCACTTTCGAATAACTACCGTGCCGTAACACTTTTATTGGCAGGCCTGCAGCCGAAGTGATGGTACCGAAGTGATCCGAATGGACAATACATATCCGGATTCCTTGCTGCCAACTGTGCCTTTGGGCGTGACCGCACGCACCGCAAGGCGGTGAGGGTCTCCTTGCCTCACGCTCTCGCTAGCTGTCTGGATTGAGAGAGAAAGAACCGGGTTGGCTTTTCTGTGCTCAAGCAGAAGGAATCCCCTGGATTCTGTGTCGGAATTTGGAATGAAGTGTGCAAGCTTCAACCCGCTCCGGTGATATCACTCCACACCTCTTGGCTACATGAGGTCCTATCTGTACACCTTGTATCCTTACGTGTTTATAGCGTGTCCCAACACATACGACTCAATTTCATCGTATTCCCCACAGAAATCATGGCGAGAAGCCTTGCGTTCCGGGCGTCCGTGTGGTCAGAGAAGGTGATGAAATGCGGCAGAGGAGCGAGTTTTCACGTGTCGAGAACATTTAAGATTGTATGAGCCTAAAGCTCGGCCCAAAGACGACGGGCAATTTCAACCATCCGGAGGATGGCTTTTTGATCCACACAACCTCATATCTAAGAAATATTACCTTTTTATGGCCAGTGGAAAAGCGACTTGTGTGATGTGAGTATTCACTCTTGACTCTTGGTCACACTTTATTTGGGGCAGTGGGTTGCGCATGGTCCTCATCAGCCCGATCACCAACAAACGACCGCAAGAACATTTCTCGTTAAAGAATGAAATGACATTAAACGTTGCACACTGCATGGACTCGGTCCTCCTTCAGAAAGGAAACACAATCGGAATCAGCCCCGCGACTGATTACCATACGCTTCCATCATGTTTCAGCTGTCGTTGTTCTGCTTTTACTTCCCCGCTTAACCCTGAATACCCCCGGTAGCACCCGTGTTGGCGATCCGGGCGGCGGCGTCGGCCTCTGTCGTGCAAGTGATGCTCGTGCCGGGGCTGTTAACGAGCGGGAGCGCAAAGCACTGGGTGCCTCCTGCGCACTGGCTAAGTTGGAAACTACCATTGACGCACTGAGCGAAACTGCCCTCGACGCATGCCTGTTCAGTACCCTGGCACGGCGAGTTTACGTTGAGAGCGCTGAACTCGGCATTCAACTCCTGTGCGTCTATGCCGTTCTGGAGAGCGAAATCACTGTTACCTGCTACGGGTGCAGCAGGAGGCTGTTGGGCTTGTGCGGGTGCGGGTGCGGGTGAGGCAGTGGGTGCAGCTGCAACACTGGGTGCAGCTACTGTAGGTGCAGGTACGTCCTGAACATTGGCGTTATCATCCCCAGTGATACCACCGGTGGCACCGGTGGCGGCAATACGAGCTAGAGCATCCTCCGGAGTGGAGCACGTGACAGTGGTGCCGGGGCTATTGACGAGTGGGAGGGCGAAGCACTGAAGGCCGCCTGCGCATCCCACTACGACGAACTGGCCATTAACGCATTGAGCGAACTGGCCATCAACACATGCGTTCTCGCCGTCGTTGCATGGGGAGTTCGCGTTGAGAGCCGCGAATTCGGCACTACCAAGTTCTCATTAATACTCGATCCAGTCCATGTCTAGAATCACTACGTACTTCTGCTCCTGAGCATCCAGGCCATTCTGAAGGGAGAACTCCCTGGTTTGGCGAGCAGAAAGAGGGAATCCGGAGACGGAAAGGGTGGCTGCGAGCGAGGCAGCGATTAAGGAGGAGAAGTAAACCATATTGCGACTTGGAAAGAAAGAGGAGATTTGTGTGCAAGTTTCGAGGAATGGATGTGTGTCAAAAGAGCTCCGGGCTCAGAAGGAAGTTCGTCGTGGAAGGGTGAAGAAACGGAACGAAGGTCACCTTGGAGGAGTGTAGGTAGTCGACGACCGATGGCCTTATATCGACATGCACCCTTGCTGACAGGTGTTCAAACTTTTTGTCCGCTTGCCCGGACGCACGCGAATACTGTACCATCTAACAACCAGGATCGGCGTTTCCGGTCAAGTTTGGTCACGTTCCCTCAATAGCAACGCTTCACCGTGGATCACCGTACACCGCCCACAACCAGAAAATAGGACGAAGAAAATATAGGACACTCCGGCCGCCCTCCTCATTGAAGCAATAATGGAAGGCTATGAGAGGTATGACCACCATCGAAGCTTAGGCGACTGAGGGCGTTGGAGCATTCACAGCAGTGATTGGGTGACTACTAATCTCCATATCTAATCGAGACTCGGGAATGCAGTCTAGCGTTTCTTATCCATGCTTCGAGACTATCACGAGAGTACTGAAAACAGACCTGGAGGAATAGCAATGAAACCCGCTCTGTATAGTACCATTTGACTCGGTTCAGCCCACGGTCGAGGCGTTGGCACGGTTGGTAAAGTGCCTGTAGTGGGTACGAGCGTTTGCTATGCGCGTCCGGTCCACCCGGTGGCGAAGAGCACACCATGCAACCGTACTGCGCCTGGGTGGAGTATAGTTACTCCAATCAGAGTCTGTATTGACAGGATTTGTAGTGCCTACCTAGATATACGTAAATCTAATTACATATTGTCTTTATTTTTGTCCACTCAACACCACCCGTCAGTCCGGCCATTCAAAGTGGCCTTGAAACGCCGGTCCACTCCGCTGATCCGATTCTATATTTGAGGCGATGATGTCGGCACTCAGTCAGTGACGGGACAGGACTGGAGAGAGCGAGCCCAAGCCGAACAAGAGAACGACTGAACTCTCCGCTCAGCGCGCCCAAGGATTGTTAAGGCCGCGACGTTGCCAGACAGTCGGACAAGTCGGCTATAGGTGATACTGCGTAGTGCAGGCTGCACTGCCCAGCAGTCCACTTTTTTTCACAAAGATACGAAATACGAGGCGATGGCACACAGCCGGCTAAGACTAGGGCTTCGCAACACCCCACCACCAACAACACGACGACTTCAGCCTGACTATTCAGTTGACAAATCAATGATTTGGCAGTGACCTTACGATGTATTGGGACATACTGGATTGCATCATAAGTATACTACTAGATTGCGCAGAGGAAACCCGGCGGATGTCCCAAGTGACATGAATGTGGCATGATTAAGTTTGACCCTGCGCCAGTTCCCTCTTACATGACAACAGGATGAACGAACTCGAAATCTTCTATCAGCGATTACCCCGCATGAAGGACACAACCGCCTTCCCCATGATCATCGTAAGCACCAAATGCGGCCTTGAATACCAACGTCAGGTCCCCGCAAGCGGTCGGTCTGACTGATGCGAGCTTGCCGTGCCTATCGAAACTGATGCGCCTCTCTCCCCTCCACCCGCAGAGACCGATGACAGGGTACCTCCAGTAGTCGCTTTGAGTTCACTGATTGCCCTGGTCAGGGTTGATGAAATAGTCTATTACCCATGCGATGCAACCGTGCATGCAGCTGCACTTTCAATGATGGCGTTCTTATCGAGCGATTCTGAGGCGAGAAAATATCACTGATATGAAGCCACTAGCGATAACCGGAGAACCTGGGAGGGCGTTTTGCATGAAGAATAAAATCATCGAAGTAGACACTGGGTTGAGTCGATGATGGGCGTTCTTCACTGTACCCCATAATGTAGTCCTCAGAATGGAAGATCGCTTAAGAGATTGACTAGTGATAGTGGCCAACACGTCAATAGCTCTCAGTGGTCTGGCTTGATTGTTGCGGCTTGATTTATTGTTGCGGCTCGATTACGGCTTCTCTCATCCACATGCACATAAGCACCCTATTCCCTTCCTAATGGAAATTGTTCCTTTCGTGGTCTTTCGGCAAGCAGGACCGAATGTGGGCTGATTTGCCACCTTTCTCTTCTTGCCCTTCTCCAATGGACCAAATTCTGAGGACTCCTTGTTCACCCTCTTATTCGTACTTCCCTGAAACGCGGTTTTGACTTCCCTTTTGGGGAGGTTTTGAAGCCGGGATACTCTCCGCCGTATTCCAGCAACCTTGGTCACCCAGAGCCAGTTAGAGGTCTATGTGTCCATCTCAAGGGATAGGGCATACCACACCTGTTTCACGGTAGTGACCGTCCGTATGAACATGTTCGAGGGCAGGACTAATTCATTGAAGATCCCCCAGTCGACTGAGGCCGTAAAATGTGTGTTAGCTGACAGCTATGAAGGCAGATCCGTCAGAAATGCTCCTGCGCTCCTGCTTGCCTTCGTTCTTGCGTGCACCTGATTGTTCTTTATGGTCCTATACCGCTCTTGCCTCCCTTGTGCACGGCTGGGGTACACGAGTGCCTTCCGGGTGTTGGTATAGAAGCTTCACGAAGGGTACAAGTTGTTTATCCTTCAATGGCAGCTTTCTCATTGAGCGACCTAGATGTGAGAGAAGAGAATGCCGCTGGGCTAGGGCTTCTAGGAGGTCAATTGACATGGGGGGAAGGACGAGAATAGTCCTAATGAGCAGGATGACTCTGAGTCGGGGTGCGGTGATGAGTTTTCGTTCCTGTATCCTCTAATGTAATTTCCAGGAATGGCAAAACACTTGTAAGATTGGATAATGGCCAACACGGCTATAGCGGCACTTGAATTGCTCTTCAATGTGTATGAGAGGGAATATAAATAACATCACGATATCACGCCTTCTTGTGGCATCATGCGGTTTCGTTGTGATTTGCTAGATCCTCAATTTTGCGATATCATCAACTAGAGTGGGTGAAAAAGACTTGGGCTGCATCTCCACCTTCTTCTGCATCTTCTTCTTCTTGGGCTTCTCCACATTGCCAGATTCTTCATTGAATCTTTTGCCCATCTTCTTATTCCACACCCTCAGAAGCGCGGTCTTCGCTTCCCCTTTCGGGAAGGTTTTGAGGTCGAAGTAGTCTCCGCCGTTCTCTAGTAACCTTGATCACCAGAGCGAGTTAGGTGTCTGTGTGCCCGTCTGAAAAGGTAGGACGTACCATTCTGGATTGACAGTAGTGACCGTCCGAATGAACGATTTTGATGTCAGAAGAAACTCATTGAAGATCACCCACTCGGGCTGTGTGCCAAGGCCGCAGGATGGATGTAAGTTGACGGGCTATGAGAAGACTCTGTCAAAAAGAGACTTTCTCGCCTTCTCTCTCTCTCCGTCGTACCGAATTGTCCTTCACGGTCTTATACGCGCCCCTCTCGCCAGCTTTGTGCGCAACTTGCATGAAGTATCCGCTTACGAGTGCCATCCGTATGTTAGTGTAGAAGCTTGGGTTAGTCGCGGATTTAGAGATGATTTCGATCTCAAATTTCTCCATTTGTCGTTGTAGTTGTGCTCGGACATTATCGGCCTGTAGCATTGCACGCTGCGAGATGAAGTTGCTCCAGCACCAGTTCTTGTCATTTGGTTGATCTGCGAAACATATGAATAAATATGGTCCGTGGTTGAAAAATGCAGGAAACCCACTCTGGATATAGGAATTGTAAACATTCAGCAAAGTGAGGTGATCACCATCTGGGACGGTGAGCATAGCCTTCGCAGCGTCGGCCTCTTTCCGTTGGTTTGGCGGTCGCAACCAGACGTTTGGAACTACAGAGACCGATCAGGGCGAGAGAGCACGAATGAAGGACAGACATGCCAGACAACATGGATACAATGGTGAGGATCTCATTGCTGCAACTGAATTCCGGGCTGACAATGAGCATTTTCGACATCTGCGGGTCAAGAGGGAATTCGGCCATGATAGACCCTAAGGTCGTAAGGTTTCCTTCGTCATCCAACGCAGCAAGGTAGTTGAGGAGCTCGAGTGCTCGCATGACCGTCTCCGGTGCTGGAGGATCGCAATAGTCGAACCGTACCAAATCCTGCAACTCGAATGAAGTCTCCATCTCAAGATGAAACAGTTACCCATACGCACCGTGATGCCCAGCTTTACCAACTCGAGAACAGTATTCGCCAAATTGCTCCTCAGGATCTCGGGATATGTCTGCTCTTCGAGTTCCTTGACATAATCCTTTTCGGTATACAGCCGGAAACATTTCCCAGGTCTTGTTCGCCCGGCTCGGCCTGCCCTTTGCGCAGCTGAGGCCTTGGAGATCGGCGAAACAAGAAGCGACTCGACTCGAATGCGGGGGTTGTAGACTTTCTGCTTCGAGAAGCCTGGATCTACGACATATACGATACCGTCGATGGTGAGGGATGTCTCGGCGATGTTGGTTGATACCACAACTTTTCGTCCTTGTGGCCCTCCTGGCTTTGTCGGTGGTGGCGCGGAGTCGAAGATCCGTTGCTGTTGCGCGGGAGGCAAACTCGAGTAGAGTGGCACCACGAGTAGTGGACCGACAGTCGAATCACGATCGCACATATCCTGCGCCTCGATTCGGATTTTTCGACAAGAGTCCTCGATCTCCTCTTCACCTGTAAGAAATACCAATATATCTCCGGGCTCCTCCGCCTGATGGATGAACATGACTGTTCGGAGAGCCGCTTCGACGTAGTCTGGTTCAGGTGTTTCGGTGTAGAACACCTCGACGGGGTGTGTTCTGCCAGGGACTTTGAGCAGCGGGGCGGGATTCTCTTCGGAGCCGAAGTATCTTTGGAATTTTTGCGCATCCAGCGTGGCGGACATGACGATTACTTTGAGGTCCGAGCGTCGCTTCACGACCTCTTTGAGGAGACCCATGAGAATATCGGTCGCAAGGGTGCGTTCATGCACTTCATCCAGGATGATAGTAGAGTAGCGAGAGAGGTCTCTGTCGTTCATAGCTTCTCGTAATAGCCTGCAGGTGGGCATTAGATGGGTTTTTCAGTACATCGACGAGGCTGGTCACTCACATCCCGTCAGTCATATGTTTGAGAAAGGTCGTCCCTGGTTCTGTCATTTCTTCGAATCTAATCGAATATCCCACTTCCCTCCCGAGCTGCACATCCAACTCATCGGCCACACGTTTTGCGACTGACATCGCCGCCACTCGTCGAGGTTGCGTGCAAGCAATCGTCTTGTTTCTCATGTGTGGTAGATCGGAGTAGCAAACAAATTGTGGTATCCTGGGGCCAAGGTAAGTCTCACAGACCATTGCACGACAGAAATAACAAACTGAGTGGTCTTCCCAGAGCCAGTCTCCCCGACTATCACGGTAATTTGTGTAGTGCTAAACTTTTAAACTGTCAGTACATCACCTTGTCAAAACATCTCAAGTCAGACGCGTTTACGATCTTATAGAACTCGTCCATGTACCCGTAAACTGGGAGCTTCTTTCGTGTTTCCATGATTTTCTTATACTGGGCTGATACTGGTTGTTTGGTAAACGGGTTCACGTCGCCATCCATGGCTTCGCGAACCTGCTCTGCTGTAACTTTGCGTCGACTCCAGCCATGAAGAGGATGTACGGCACCGCTGACGCTATTCATCGCGGTTCGGTGGGCCAGGTAGGGATTCTCCATGTTGGGGTTGGAAGTGGGCGCCAGGTATTATAGCATAATTTGCCAGCCTCTAGCTTTATTTCTGCTTCTTCGTCAGGCTCCGAAGTCGAAGGGCCCAGGATTCGTTGACATGTTTGAATGTCATATTACAATATGGTTTGAGCCGTCGAGCGTTCAGGTGGGTAACGTTGTTGGGTTCAATGTCGGAAAAGGGGCCCGAACTTGACGTGCGCCGAGAACGAGCGGAAGTGTACAGATTTCACTGGAACCCTTCACACCGTTAAATATACACCTCTGACTCCTCAAAGCAGCCGTCGAGCGATAGCTGGAAAAATGCTGTAACGGTGGGGGCATACATTCGTCGTCCTTAGAATAACAAAGTCGACTGTATTTCGACCCTGGGATGTAGCTATGGTCAGTAGTAGCTATTGATGCACTCTGCAGACCCGTAGAGGAGCGCAGGTCCTTCCTCAAATCTATCATCTTCTTAACTAGCCAGCTTTGTCGAGAGTCAATTGTTGAAACGATATGAAGGACCCAAGATTCAGCCTTGCTGGTGCTCTTGTCATTGTTGAAGGGGAAGATGCCAGCACCGAGACGATTATGGGTAGACCCAGGAGAGTCCAAGGTCATACAAATGTTTGTACCACATGATAACTTTGACACCGGCCGAGGATGTGGGACACGGTGATTTGCTCAGAAATTTCAGGCGATGAAAGGTCAGCGAGACTAATAGAGCTAAAGGGCTTACGTCTCCATGGTCAAACAACCGGCAAGGGTTACCCAGATATCGTTCGCAAAGAAAGAAAGAAAGCTAGGAATTCAACTACGTATATCCAGAGGAGATCTACAAGTAGGTCGTCGTATAAGTGGTCGATGGGCCTGGGACTGGTTGTTGTTGTTGGCCGTTCCTCTTCTCCTTTTTGCGCTTCTCTACAAAGCCAGGACCTCCGTCGACGCTCTTTCCCACGCTCTTATTCTTAACTTTCAAAAGTTCAGTCTTCGCTTCTCCGTCCGGGAATGTTTTGAGGTTGAAGTACTCTCCGCCGTACTCTAACAACCTAGAGTATGAGAATGAGTGGGATGTCTCTTTGTTCATCTCAAAGGAAAGGGCTTACCATTCTGGCTTCACAACAGTGACCGTCCGGATGAACGACTCCGTCGTCAGAACAAATTCATTGAAGATCACCCACTCAGGTGAATTGTTAAGGCCACAAGATGGGTGAAAACTGACGTGCTATAAGGGAGCTCTGTCAGAAAGGGCCCTCCCTGCCGTCCCTCCCCCTCGTACCTGATTGTCCTTCAAGGTCTTATACCCGCTCCTCCCGCCCTCTTTGTGCGCAACTTGCATAACATATCCGTTCACGAGCGCCATCCGGATGTTATTATAGAAGCTTGGGCTACTCGCGGGTACCGAGACAATGTCGATCGCGAGCTTCTCCATTTGTCGTTGTAGCTGCGTCCGGACATTATCGGCGTGCATCATTACACGCTGCGAGATGAAGTTCTTCCAGCACCAGTCCTTGTCGTGTTGATCTGCGGAGGATATGAATAACTACAGTTCAGGTTGAGGAACGCAGGGGACATACTCTGAATGTACGAATTGTAAGCGTTCAGCAAGGTGAGGTGGTCACCATCTGGGACAATGAACATAGCCTTCGCGGCATCGGCCTCCTTCTGTCGATTTGGCGGTCGCAGCCAAATGTTCGGAACTGTACACATCGATTAACACAAGAGAGCACGACCAAAGGATAGGCGTACCAGACAGCATTGATACAATGGTGAGGATCTCATTGCTGCACCTGAAACCCGGGCTGGCAATGAGCATTTTCGACATTTGCGGGTCAAGAGGGAACTCGGCCATGACGGAGCCTAGATTTGTGAGGCACGCGTTATTGTCCAGTGCGTCAAGATAGTTGAGGAGCTCGAGTGCTCGCATGATGGTCTCTGCAGCCGGCGGGTCACACCAGTCGAACCGTACCAAATCCTGCAACTCGAATAAATTCTCCGTCTCAAGGTGAACCATCACCTGTACATACCGTGACGCCTAGCTTGACTAAATCGAGAACTGTATTCGCCAAATTGCTCTTCAGAACCTCAGGATGTGTCTGCTCCTCAAGCCCCTTGGTATAATCCTTCTCGGTATACAACCGGAAACACTTCCCAGGTCTTGTTCGCCCGGCTCGACCTGCCCTTTGCGCAGCCGAGGCCTTGGAGATCGGCGAAACAAGAAGCGACTCGACTCGAATGCGAGGGTTGTAGACTTTCTGCTTCGAGAAACCTGGATCTACGACATATACGATACCATCGATGGTGAGGGATGTCTCGGCGATGTTGGTCGATACCACAACTTTTCGTCCAGGTGGCCCTCCTGGCCTTCTCGGTGGTGGTGCAGGGTCGAAGATGCGCTGCTGCTGTACGGGGGACAATGACGAATAGAGCGGCACGACAAGGAGGGATCCGACCATTGGGTCCTGGACGCACAGGTCCTGCGCCACCATCCGGATTGTTCGACAACTGTCCTCGATCTCTTCTTCACCTGTAAGGAACACCAATATATCTCCAGGCGCCTCCTCCCGATGGATGGACATGACTGTTCGGATAGCCGCCTCGACGTAATTGGGTTGGGGCTCCTCAGTGTAGAACACCTCAACAGGGTGCGTTCGGCCTGGGACTTTGAGCAGCGGGGCGGGATTCTCTTCGGAGCCCAAGTATCTCTGAAATTTTTCTGCATCCATCGTGGCGGACATGACAATTATTTTGAGGTCTGAACGGCGCTTCACGACTTGCTTGAGGAGACCCATGAGGATGTCAGTGGCGAGGGTGCGTTCATGAACTTCGTCGAGGATGATAGTAGAATACCGGGAGAGGTCCCTGTCGTTTATCGCCTCTCGTAATAGCCTGCAGGCGAGATAAATTCTTCAATGCATCGAAAAGGGGAGGCTCTCACATCCCGTCGGTCATATATTTGAGGAATGTCGTTCCAGGTTCTGTCATGTCTTCGAATCGAATCGAGTATCCTACTTCCTTCCCGAGTCGCACGTCCATCTCGTCTGCGACACGCTTTGCAACTGACATTGCCGCCACTCGCCGAGGTTGTGTGCATGCAATCATCTTGTTGTTCATATGTGGTAGATCGGAATAGCAAACAAACTGTGGTATCCTATGATTCAAATTAAGTCTGGACTACCGATTCGTAAAACGCAACGCACTGAGTGGTCTTCCCAGAGCCAGTCTCCCCAACGACTACGGTAATTTGCGCATTATTAAACTGTAGTGTTGTCAGTTCATCAGGACCCTTCAAGGCATCCAAACTTTGAGGCGCCCACTATGCCATAAAATGTCTGCATGAACCCGTAGACTGGGAGCTTCTTTCGTGACTCCATGATTCTCTTATATGTAGTTGATACTGGTAGCTTGGTAAATGGGTTCACATCGCTATTCATCGCTCTGCGAACATGCTCCGCCGTGATTTTTCGGGGGGTCCATCCACGAAGAGGGTTTACAGCACCGTTGACGCCATCCTTTGATGTACCTCCTTTCTTGCTATTAGAAAGATGGGCGAGGTAAGGATTCTCCATATTGCAGTTGGAGAACAATTGCCAACCTCGGGTCCCCAAATGAGTAGACTTGATGACTACTTCTTCGTCAGGCTCCGAAATCGAAGAATCCCCTGATAGGGATGACACGTTGAATTCCATGGTTTGCGCCGTCAGCGTTCCAAGAACAGATCATTGAGGCTGGGTAAATCGGAAGCCTCAGAAAAGTGGCCTGAATCTTATGTGTACCAAGAACCAGTGTAAGTATACATTCATCACTGAAACCTTGCATAGGATAAGCGCCTCATCGCACGAACACTTCCAATCCCGGTTCCAAGAGCTTCCTTTCTAGAAATATATCATGGTATCTATAATATAGGCATCCAAGAGGTCC
>Ga0307515_10009070_pt1 | contig 19298 bp, 13 predicted proteins | sample 17_EM_MG_FD_194513 | JGI IMG/M metagenome (GOLD analysis project Ga0307515, IMG submission 194513) | Populus trichocarpa ectomycorrhiza microbial communities from riparian zone in the Pacific Northwest, United States - 17_EM | ecosystem: Host-associated > Plants > Roots > Unclassified | place...
TCCGAGCTGACCGACGTCGACACCGACCAGCAGGAGAACGGTGTCGAGACCTATGTCACCGTGGACCGCGACAGCGCGGCCAAGCTGGGCCTGACGGCGCGCGACATCGACAACGCGCTCTACAACGGCTTCGGCCAGCGCCAGGTGGCCACCGTCTACGGCGAGCTGAACCAGTACCGCGTCATCATGGAGGTGGCACCGCGCTATGCCCGCAGCCCCCTGGCGCTGAACGACGTGCAGGTGCCCGCGCGCGGGCCGGCCGGCACGGCGGCGGCGACGACCACGGCAAGCACCGCCACCGCCATCAACCCCGCGCTGCGCGACTCGTCCACCGGCCAGGCCGTGAGCAACTCGCTGACGCGCATGGTGCCGCTGACGACCCTGGCCAGCGTCGCCGAGAGCGCGACGGCGACCTCCGTCAACCACCAGGACGGCGAGCTCGCGACCACCGTGTCCTTCAACCTGCCCGAGGGCGTGATCCTTGCCGACGCGCAGGCCGCGGTGAAGCGCGCGGAGGCCGGCATCCGCATGCCCACCAATGTGCGTGGCAGCTTCCAGGGCAGCGCCCGCAGCGCGCAGGACTCGCAGAAGGAACAGCCGCTGCTGATCCTGGCGGCCATCGTCGTCATCTACATCGTGCTGGGCGTGCTCTACGAAAGCCTGGTGCACCCGATCACGGTGCTGTCGACGCTGCCCTCGGCGGGCATAGGCGCGGTGATCGCGCTGATGCTGTTCCGCATGGACTTCTCCATCATTGCGCTGATCGGCGTCTTCCTGCTGCTGGGCATCGTCAAGAAGAACGCCATTCTCATCATCGACTTCGCGCTGGAGGCCGAGCGCTCGCGGGGGTTGTCCGCCGTTGAAGCGGTTCGCGAAGCCTGCCTGCTGCGCTTTCGCCCCATCCTGATGACGACGCTGGCCGCGGCCCTCGGCGCTCTGCCACTAGCCATCGGCTTCGGTGAAGGTGCCGAGCTGCGCCGGCCGCTGGGCATCACCATCATTGGCGGGCTCATCGCCAGCCAGTTGCTGACGCTCATCACGACGCCCGTGGTCTACGTGCTGCTGGACAAGCTGCGCCGCCGCGGCCCCGGCGATGCGCGCCTGGCCCGTGTGGCCTCTCCTGCCTCTCCTGCTTCCCCTGCCCCGCTGTGACCGGAATGCCCATGCACGCCATCCCCCGCCGCGCCTCCTTGTTGCTGCTGCTGGCCCTCAGCGCCTGCGCCGTCGGCCCCAGCTACCAGCGCCCCGCCTTCACCGCTCCGCTGGCCTACAAGGAAGCCGAGGGGTGGGTCGTCGCCGTGCCGGCCGACGCGCTGGACCGCGGCCCGTGGTGGGCCTTGTTCGGCGATGCGGAGCTTGACGCGCTGGCGGCGCAGGTGGAGGTATCGAACCAGAACGTCGCCGCTGCCACCGCCGCCTACACCCAGGCCCGCGCGCTGCTGGCCGCGCAGCGCGCCTCGCTGTTCCCGGTCGTGTCGCTGAGCGGCGGGGCGAGCCGCTCGCGCAACGGCGGCAGCGATGGCGGCGCGCGCAACAACTTCCAGGCCTCCATCGGCGCGAGCTGGGAGCCCGACGTGTGGGGCCGGCTGCGAAGCGCCAACGATGGCGCCGAGGCCAGTGCGCAGGCGAGTGCGGCCGACCTGGCGTCGGCGCGCCTGTCGGCCCAGGGTGAACTGGCCATCGCCTATTTCGGCCTGCGCCAGACCGACGCCCAGCGCGCGCTGCTGGCCGAGACGCTGACCGGCTATGAGCGTTCGCTGCAGATCGCGCGCAACCGCTACAACGCCGGCATCGTCGGCCGCACCGACGTGCTGCAGGCCGAGACGCAACTGGCCAACGCCCAGGCCGATGCGCTGGGCCTGGGGCGCTCGCGCGCGCAGTTCGAGCATGCGATCGCGGTGCTGGTGGGCAAGACGCCGGCGGAGTTCCAGATCACGCCGCAGGCTGCCCTGACGAGCCGCAATTCTCAGGTCCCCGACGTGCCGCTGGCCCTGCCCTCAACTCTGCTGCAGCGCCGCCCCGACATCGCCGCCGCCGAGCGCCGCGTGGCGGCCGCCAACGCGCAGGTCGGCATCGCGCAATCGGCCTACTACCCGAGCCTGGGGCTCAACGGTTCGGTGGGCGTGGGCGCCAGCTCGGTCAGCGCGCTGTCCAACGCGTCCAGCCTACTGTGGTCGCTGGGTGTGTCGGCCGCGCAGACCTTGTTCGACGCGGGCGCCACGCGCGAGCGCGTCAACGCCGCCAGTGCGGCCAATGACGCGGCGGTGGCCCGCTACCGCCAGACCGTGCTGGTGGCCTTCCAAGACGTCGAAGACCAACTGGCCGCCACGCGCGTGCTGAAGGCACAGGAAGCCCTGCGCCGCCAGGCCGCCGAGTCCGCCGAGCAGGTGCAGGCCCAGGTGCAGCGCCGCTACGAGGCGGGCCAGGTGTCGTACAGCGACGTCGTGGCCGCGCAGGCCACCGCGCTGAGCGCCCGGCGCGCCCTTGTGCAACTGGTGGCCGACCGGCAGACCACCGCCGTGGCGCTGATCCAGTCGCTGGGCGGCGGCTGGCGCGCGCCGGAGTAAGCCGCCGGGACCGTCAGTACATATCCACCGCATCCACCGCGAACCCCGCGCTCAGGAAGGCGGCGCTGCCGCTGCCTGAGGCCGCGTTGATCGTCACCGTATTCGTACCCGCAACAAACGCGCTGGCCGGCACGCTGTAGCTGAACGTCGTGTTGTTGCCCCGATAGGTGCCGATGGTCAGCGAGCGCGAATCGGGCTGGGTCGACGGGCTGGGGACGGCCGACGTCCAGCCATTCACCGTGATCTGCGGCCGCGCGTTGGCATAGGCGGCCGAGATGCCGATGCGCACCGTGCGCGCGGCGAGCTGGGCGCTGGTCAGCGTGAACGTGATCTTGGTGCCGCTGTTGACGTCCTTCCAGATCGCGCCGGGGAACTTGTTCGTGGCGCTGCCCACGGCGTAGGTGACCGGACCCCAGGAGGGGTTGCGCGAGTCCGACGGATGGCGCACGTTGAAGGTCTGGCCGTTGAGGAACTCCAGCGGCGTGCCGTCCCAGTTGCCCACGCGCCAGAGCACGCCCTGCGCCGACGGGTCGGCCGTGATGGCGCGCGTGTTCAGCGTCGTCGTGCCGCCGCTGGCCACCGACACCTGCTCGGTGAAGACGCCCAGCTCGCCCTTGTAAACCGTCATCGTGTAGGTGCCCGGCTTCATGTTGGCGACGGTGACGGCGCCGCTGCTGGAGGCCGTGCCCCAATGCTGCGCCGTGCCGTTGGCAAAGGCCACCGTGTAGGTGTAGGCCGTGTCCATGCCCGACAGGCCGTTCAGCACCACCTTGCCGCGCCCGCTGACCCATCCCTGCAGGCCCAGGCTGGACATCCAGCTCATGTCCGGCGCGGCCGGCGTCGATCCCGTCGTGAACACCAGCGCATACGGGCCGTGCAGGCCCATGCGGTGGGCCTCCGTCTGGTTGTGGCCCGAGTTCATGTAGTTGTAGACCTCGGTGTCGCTGCCGCTCTGGTTCTGGATGTCGCGGAAGAAGGGCCCGCCCGAGGCCGACTCGCGGTTGCCGTAGGCCATGAACACGCCCACGCCGCTGCCCGTCACGCCGCGCACGCCCAGGTCCTTGGCGCGCTGGTTGCCGTAGTACTTGGAGCGCGAGGTGCCGTCGCTCATGCCGAACACGTCGCTGCTCTCGATGGCACCGGTGTTGTTGCGCAGGTTGGACTCGGCCGGCACGCCGGTGAACACGCTTCCGTTGAGTCGCGTGATCCAGCGCAGCTCGCCCACCGCCGGCTCGGCCGTGACGTGGGTGGCCATGTAGATAACGTTCTCGTTGCGGCGCACGACGAGATAGTGCTTCAGCGTAGAGGCCGTGATGGTGATGACGGCCGTCGTACCCGAGGGCGACAGCGCGTAGGTGGCCGGCGCGCCCAGGCCCGAGCTGATGTGGGAGAACTTGGTCTGGCCCTGCAGCTCGGCGCCGGCATTGAGCTTGATGGACGTGATGTCGCCACTGCTCTTGTTGACCTTGAATACCAGGCCGGCACCGCTGTCGACGGTGAGCACGCCGCTCGCGTCGGTGACGCCGAAGGCGGCCAGCGCCGACGTGGAAGAAAAGGTACAGGCGGCCGCGGCCAGGCCGAGCGCCGTCAGGCGCCCGCGCAGGGGAAAGTTCATCGCAATGTCTCCAGTCGTTGTGGTCCGCGTACCGGCGCCAACGCTGCCGCGGTGCCGCGTCCTGTACTACCGGTGCGGTCAAGCGCAGTCTAGGAAGCGATGCAAGCCTTCGTCCTCAGGCGCGCTACCGAGAAACGGCATTCACTCAACCTATTGATTGCTCAGCGACAGCCGGTAACCGGGGGCTGCACGGGCGGCGGCGGGATGTCGCTGCGGCCAAGTTGCTGAGCCAGATCGGCGCCCTGCTGCCAGGCGGCGGGTGAGTCGCTGCGCGTGAGTAGCAGCGTCGCCGCGTGCGCGCAGGCCGCGCCGACGGGGTGAGTCGGCCCGTAGTGACCACAAGCATTGGCGAGGGTCGCAAACGGCGCGGGCGGCTCGGCCCAGGGCTGCTCGCGCAGCGGCTGCAGCAAGGCCTCGCGCTGGGCCGGCAGCAGCTCCGGCGGCAAGGCGCGGCCGATGCGCTCGTCCAGGGCCAGCGGCCGCTCATGCCAGTAGCGCGCGGTCGCCAGGCCCTGCCAGGCTTCATCAGCGGCGGCGGGGTTCTCATCCAGCCAGGCCAGCCAATGCACGGCGTTGTCGGGCTCCAGGCGCAGGCGCTCCTGCAGCAGTTCGCGGCGGCAGGCCGCGCTGGCGCAGGCGCTGGCGGCCCAGCGCAAGGCTTGCGCGTCCTGCGAGCGCAGGGCGGCCTGGCGCACCTGCTCGGCCCAGGCCGCGTCGTCGCTGGCAGGCTTTTGCATCAGCAGGGCCAGCACGGCATCGCCGCCCGCGCCGCTGGCCAGCTTAGCGACCGCGCGCTGCAAGGCCATGGCCTGGTCGTGCGCACGAAGGGGCGGCGTAGGCGGGCAGTCTCGGGCGGGCTGCACGACCGCCTTCACCGGCGTGGGCAGGCTGGCGGCCGCTTGCTCGACGGGCTGCGCCACCACTACGTCGACGGGCGCAACCACCGGCGCGTCTTCACGCCATGCCCACCAGACCGCAGCAGCGCCCGCAAGGGCAAGCAGAACGAGCAGGTGGCGGACCGACATGGGGCGCTATTGAAACCGATGCGCTGGGTCCCGTTCAGGCCGCTTGGCCGCAGTTATGCGCGGCTCACAGATTGATGACGGGCCTTCGCGGCCTTGCTGTCGAATGCCAGCTATGGCTGAACTGGCTTCCCGGGGAGATATGAAAAATCGTCAAGCAACCTTGCCGCGAGTCGTCGGCTAACTCTGAACTTTCAACAGTGGCCGTCAGCAAACTTTGAACCGACAAACACTGTTCAAATACACAGATCTCACCTAACAACCAAGCCCTGGCGTGAGCCCTCGAATCGAAGAGCTTCTGTCGTGGACCGTGGCCAATTTGGAGACTGCACCAAGGGAGGGCCCAGCGAGTGATGGTGATCCGCTGAGCTGCGGTGTAGACCGGCAGCCAGGCTGAACCGCCCCGGGACCCGTGGAGGCCCGTTGGCTTGAGTCAGACCGCTGCGGTCTGAGACTCAAGAATTCGATAGTAGTTGGCCTCGAACCTAGCTGCAGTAGACCTTGAGCGGCACCTGGTAGGTCACCGAAGAGTCGGCGTCCAGCGTTCCCGATGCTGCCTGTAGCTGTCCACGTTTCTCTCAGCCAGCAGCAGCGTCATCCTGTAGCCATCGCGTTGGACGAGAACCTCCTCCCAGATGGACCACTCATCGGCCTGAGCGCCTGAGTCCAGCCACCACGCTGCTTCCGATTCTTCCTGATCAGAGACATCGCCGTCTGATCCGACAAACGTGCGGGTGAGCGCTTCTCGGTGAACAGTCTGACCCGTTTTAAGACTCAGCCAAGGGAAGTCGCCAGAGCGCAATGGCGCGCGCGCGACCCGACCATCCTTGGTGAAGACAACTGCAAAGTCTCCACCGTGCAGCTCCGCATAACGCCTCGCCGCTGCCTGCTTGCTCACGTTGCACATGCGCTGCAGGGCGAAGATGCGGCTCAGCTCGACGGTGCCGGCCAGAAACGACTGCTTCTTCAAAATGCACGCCGGCATCAATAGATGCGCGGCGAACTCATTGGCTTGAGCTTCCATGCCGTGGCGATAGTCGCCTTGGGCACCGCTGTACTTGAGATCTGACGCGTTGCACAACAGCCGCGCCTCCCCTGGCGGCGCCACGTGCCGTAGGTTCACGAAATGACCCAGCTCGTGCGCGATAGTGAACCGCGTCCGCTCGGGCAGCGCTCCCGCCCTCACGAGCACAAAGCCGCGCACCTTGTTTTCATCTTGGATCAGCCCACCCTCAAAGGCATCCGTATCCAGCGGCTGGATTTCGACTATCCCGCACGCCTTCGCCACATCCTCAATCGGCAACGGAAGCAGCTGGGGCAGCTGCGGAATCAGCTGCTGTATGAGCAAGTCTGCAAGCTGGTCGGGTTGGGTGGTATCGGCCAACTCACTTCGATCCACCTCCAGGCTTCTTGTCATCTCCCATCTCCCTTAATTTTTCGGTCATGGCGCGGATCAGTTCGAGCTGATCAGGCTTGAGTCCTCGCAGTTCGCGAAACAACGGCGCCAGCTGCACTTCATCTTCGCTCGTCTCCGAGGACTCGCCCACCAAGTCTTGGATCGAGACGTCTAACGCACGCGACAGCTTCGTTAGCAGATCAAGGGAAGGGTTCTTGGTGTTGCCCTGCTCTAGGTCCCAGACATGGGCTTTTGACGCGCTGATCTCATCCGCCAGCTGCTGTAGCGAGAACTTCTTTTTCATCCGGTAGGCGCGCAACCGAGCACCCAGGCTGGAAGGTTGTATGGTCATTGTTGTACGAAAACGCAAAGATTGATCTTGACAGACGGTATCGTATGGATTCATCCTTACGGCACGGCAACTTTGCCGTGTCTCCGAAAGAAAGTCCATGAAGCAACCGATTGGCACCACTGCCCGTACGGGCGAAAGCTGCCCTGAAAGCGGCGTTTGGAAGCCACAAACCGGGGGAACCACCGCTCCCATCGCTCGCGGCAATCGCATGCCGCCGTACGGCGGATCGGCGGTCACGTGGGTTTTGATCCAGCACGCGTAAGCGGCTGGGCGAGGGCTACGCGGGGGCGGAGTCATCTGGCGCCGCCCCATTTTTTACCGTCGAACCGGCCGGTATCGACGAAACGGGCTTAAGGACACAGGGAAATATGCAGGAAGCGTCTAAGGGGAGCGACGACCACCAGAACCTGATCGAGTTGGTCGGAACAATTGCAAAGCACGGCACTGTGATGATCGGCAGCCTGTGCTTGCTCGTATACAGCAATCGCATCGGACAATTCCCCGAGGGCGTCGGCCTTGGTGAAGGGCTCGCCTTCTATCTGGTCTGCGCGGGTTTTCTACTGGCCTACGCGTTGTACGCATTGATCTGTACGGCGACTGGATGTCTGCTGCTAGCGGTTCCCGCCAGAGCACTCAACCGGTTCGCGATCAACCGCCAGGGGAAGATGCCGCGGCGCTACGGACAAATGCTACTGCACACCGACTTCTCTGCCATGCGGAACGGACCGATCCTGGCGCTGGGGGCGCTTGGGCTGGTCGGTCACGCGATCTACATCTTCTACAACACTGAGCCGTGGCAAGCGTCGCTCTGGCTCGGCGTGCCGCTGATGCAAGGCATCGGCGTGGTGTTCTTCTTGACCATTCTGCGGCGCCAACAGCACTTTGAGTCCGGCGTCGTAGTGACAAATTACAGCGACGGGCCGACCGCCGGGAGCCGCAACGATGTGGCCATGGCGCGTCGAGCATTTGTCATTTGGCTGGCGATCGCTCCTCTTATGTTGGCGCCGGAAAGAATGTTCCTGTTCGATGCCGCGTTCAGAGTTGCACAGCTTCGCAAGGATGGCGCGACCATCCACGTCAAATCTCCATGGGCCGATCGCGTCGCCCAGTCGACTTTGGCCAAGAGTCCCAGCGTTCTCGGAAGCGAGTACGTGGAGTTCAAGAAGGTCAATGTTCTGCTGCGGTCCGTGGGCCAGAAGGTGGTGATTGAATTGCCGACGGCGACCGGCATGACGAAGTTGTCGATTCCCGCGGACCTCGTAGAGATCGAGTGACCTGGCACGTGGATGCATAGCAGCGACTCTGCTCGAGGAGGCCGGCGTTGAAGCTTCGACGGCGATCACAGCCTTTGACGCGTCGGCGTCGGTAAAGGCGAAGTCCATGATCAAGCGCAAGGCCGGCTCGCACGACAAAAACAGCAACGAAAAAGCTATCTCTACTTGCCAGTTTGCTTGCGGGCCGATCCCGCGCGCTTGAGCATGGTGCCGAAGGCCCACGCCAAGGCCACCATCGCGATGGCGATCCAGAATCCCGGATTGGTAAGCAGGTCAGCCTCCATTATCGGATGCTAGCCGCACACTGCGCCACTGAGAACCTGGCTCGGACGTCAACCCCCTCTGCCCGCGCCAGACCCAACACCCGCACCGCCTGGCCTTGCTCGATCGCCTGGCGCGGCGTCCTCCCTTCAAGTCCGCCCTTGCATATTCCGGTCCCACCTGACCACGCAGTCCAGCGCGTCTTGATCACCCGAACCAGCGCTTGTTAAGCACCCGGTCCGACGCGGCCGGCGTGGCGGCAGGTCCGGCCAATTGCACACCCGTTCCGACGGTCTTAAGCTGCCATTCCGGTGTCTCGCGCACCTGCTCCGCCACTGGCGCTCTTAGAACCTTGCCCCCCTCCCACGGAGGGAGGCATTGCTCCCAGGACTCTTCCAAGCTCACCTGCTTTATGCAGGTGAAGGTCAGCTGGACCGTCACGCGGCTGTCACATCGCCGCAATCAGCGCCAGCAGCAGCAGCCATAGCCAACGCCTCCAATCGTGATCGCTGTCATCAAGGGGCCGGATGCCCCCGTCGGCGACGTCAATCGTCCGCTGCGCACTGCCCGCACGCTGCAGGCGATCGGCCGCTGTCACTGCGACGACGTGCCGACCCGGCACTGGCCGGGACAGAACAGCATTCAGGCCGGTGCCGAGAGGCTGGCCGTCCAGTGTCCAGCGCACTCCGGCCGGGTCGAGCGGCGCGCCGCGATCGTCAAACGCCTGAGCAGCCAAATTCAGTGTCCCGGTGGACAGCATCCGCAGGTCTTGCGCTGGTGCGGTCACGGCGAGCGTCGGCGGGGCGCCGGGCGTCGTGAAGGGCGCGCTGATGGTCTCCGTCTCATTGAAGCCGTCGCTCGCCACGAGGCGTAGCCGCGCGGCGTCCGACGCGCTGAACAGCCGCGCCGGTAGCGACGTGCCCGTGCGGCTGCCGGTGAGCGCGATCGGCCGGAACACGCCGTCGTCGACTGCAAGCTCTACGCGGACCTTTAGCGCGTCACCGTCGGTGTCGTCGGCTTGCCACGCGAGCCACAGCTCGCCGGTGCTCGGCACCGGCGCGAGTTGCACCGGCTCGGCCAGCACGATCGTTGGTGCATGCGCACTCGCGGTGCGCCGCGCCACCTCGACGCCATCGAGCTCGATGGCCACCGAGGCCACGCCGGTCACTGGTAGGTCGGCTGCGGCGATACGCGAACGGCCCGCCTCAAAGCCCTGCGCGGCGATGGCCGGCACTCGGACCAGCACCACGCCAGCCTGGTCGCGGGCGACGAAGCGCAGCGGCGTGGCCGCCACGACCGCGTCATTCACGGGCATCCGACTGCGCCGAACGTCGACCACCGTCCACGCGCCGACCTCAGACTGCTGCGCCATCACCCGCGTGCTGTCGCGCGCGTTGGGTGGCGCCGACTCGGCCCCGCACGGGCCCGACAGACAGAACGACGAGAAGGTCAGCACGTTGCCGAATGCGTCCCAGTTGCGCGGCGATAGCCAGTTTGGCATGCCGACGGCGCAGTAGGACATCACGTCGTAGGCGTCGTCCGGCACGGCGCGATCGACCACCACGGCGTAGGTTCCCGGCACCGGACCGCTGCCCGGCCGTCGGTCGAGACCCACGCCTTGGAGGCGGCCACGAAAGTCGGGCGGCCAAGTCGTGCTCGGCTGGTCTTCCGCGCCGCAGGCAGCACCGGCGTGCCAGAACCCGAACTGGTGCAGCATTTCGTGCGCAATACCGAGTTTCAGTGGTTCCGTGCCGTAGGTGGTGGACCCGATCGCGACCAGTTCCCACGCAAAGAATGTCGGGAAGCGGACATAAGTGACCGGCGCGGTTACGCCGCGCACGCCCGCGCTCGAGATGCCGATTGTGAAGCCCGGTTGGTTGCGTATTTCGAAGTTCGCGGTGAGCCAGAACAGCGCGTCGCGGCAAGCTTGGTCGCAGCTGCCGTCGGTAGCCACGCCGTTCGCCAGCGACGCCGCGGAACCGTCCAGAACGGCCACGTAGGGGCGCACAATTAGCCGGCTTGCTGGCAGCGGGGCGAGCGCCGCAAAATCGGCGAAGACTTGGTCGGATGGCGGCGGATCCTGCGCGACGCCGGCAGAGTCGGTCCAACGTATCGCGACTGGACTGATCACCTGCTGCACGAGCGGGTCCTTGAAGGCGATCTGAGTGATGTCGACGACGTTGTCGCCGCCGCATGTGGCGCACTCAGCCACGTGGCGGCCGAAAGCCGGGTTGTTAACGGTGGCGCGCAAGTGCAAGGGGCCTTGCTGCGTCCAGGCCAGAGGTAGCGTGAACACGTAGGCGCCGTTGGGGTCGGCGCGCTCGTCGAGCAGCAGTGCGCCGTTGGCCTTTAATGTGCGTGCGCCGTTGTCTGGCAATATGAGCCCGAGCGGTTCCTCGCCCAGACGCGAGCTAGGTCGGAAGCCCTCCAGCGTCGCGTTGACGCCTGGGAACGGGCCGCCGGCCACAGCGTTCGCGAACACCCGCGCCACCGTGGACACGCCCTTCACCAGCGCTGTGCCGACGTACGGGCCACTGGCGAACGGCGCGTCATAGGTCTGCGAGCCCTGCGTCACTTCGACACCGGTGATGCGCAAATTCGCCGGCACGGTGCCCTTGACGACTGTCTCGCCATGCTGGCCCCAGGCGTCAAACACATAGGCGTGCACCGCATCCTCACCGGGTGGCAGTAAGGCCGCGGTGATCGGCACACCGGCGAAGCCGCCGCCAGGCGAGAGAGCGTGCTGGTCCTGGCAGTCCGCCAGCGCTGGCGGCAGCACGGTGTCAACGGCCCGCGCCACACGCAGGCAGAAGCCTGCTGGAGGTCCCGAGACGAAGGTGATGCCAGATGCCGTGAACGGCGGCGAGCCCCCCGGACTCCACACGCCGGGTCGCGGTGTGAAGAGGCCGATCAGCGGCGGCGGCGGTGCCGCCACGTCGAGCGCCAGCGACGCCGTGCCGCGACGGCCGGCCAGATCGACGACGGCCACGTTGAGCACGTTACCCGACGGCAGCAGGCTATCGCGGAACAGTTCCGCGCGGAACGTGCCGTCGTCGAGAACCGCGTCGTTTCGGCAGAAGCGGTTGTCGACCGGAATCGGCTCGTTGACACGCACGCACAGCGCCAGCAGCCCAGCTGGCGCGGTCCAGGTACCGGTTGCAGTGAATCGGTACGGATAGCTCAGCCGCTCGACAGGCGTGAGGATTGTCACTGACGGCGGTAATTGATCGGGCGGCTCGGTAGAGCCTCCGTCAACGAAGGTCACCACCAGATGGTCAATCTGCACCCGCCCTGGATTGCCCTGGTCGTGCGAGAACGTGCCTTGCCCCACCACCAGCGTCACGCCCGAGATGCGCCCGTGCGGGTCGGCCACGGAAAGTTCGGTCGTAATAGGCGCCTGGAAGGTGCTGGCATCGAACAGCTTCACATCGCGGCTGTCTACGATGACGTCACGCCCGTCGCGCGCCACGAGTCGGGCATATACGCCGCAATCGATGCCTTCGGGGAAGCAGAAGAAGTTTGCAAATGGGACGAGGTCGGAGCCCACTCGCACGGTGACGGCCGACGCTCGGCGGCGCAGCAAGATACTCATCTGCGAGGCCCCGTTCGCGCACGCGCTCGATTCGCACCAGGCGGGCATGTGCAGCGCGAGCGGCGGCGTCCGCGTCGGCACGCTGGCCGGCCGGAACACGGTGGCGTTGCCGAAGAAGCCGATGTCGCCGACCCAGCCGAGCACCTGGCCATCGTGGAAGGTGGGCGGGTCGAAATCGAGTGTGACGATTTCGGCGTGAGCGGGTGGCATCAGGCACGCGCAAAGCGACAGGAGCGCGGTGAGGGATCGGCAAAATGATCGGGTCACAGCAATACTCCCTACTTGCAGCATTGGTGCCGCGTTCGACACGTTTTTGGCCCCAGGGCACTGCCCCTTGGCTCGGGGTACCTGATTAACTAGCTACAGCCAGTCATCTTTGTGGCCACGGTACTTCGCTGCTCCGTACACATCCTCCCCAAATTTGGCTAGGGAGGACACTGTTTGCAATTGATCCGGATCTACAAATTCGGCGATCAGAGACGGCCTTGGTCGGCTGCAGCGCCTCGACATCGGCGGCGACCGCCGCCAGGTCGCTGTCCAGGGGGTCATCCAACAGGCTCTTCTGCTCGGCGCCGTAACGCACGCTCTGCGTTGCGAACTTCAGCCGCTTGAGGATCGCGTTCTCGTGCGTGAGCTTGTCGATCACGGCCTGCTTGAACGCCGCGTCGGCGCGTGCGGCCCTAATGGCATCGCACAGTTGCTGGGCATCCAGCGTGTCGAGGTCATCGCGATAACGGAAGGTGATGCTGCCTGCGTCGTGCCATGGCTGCCATCGGCGATGCAGCGATGGACGTGTTCACAGCAGCGTGATGACACCGGCCTCGCCGATGCGTTGGGGCAAGCCCAGCACCAGCGCGTCAAACTGGGCGCGGTTCAAGCTCACTGTGCCGGTCACGTCGCGAGGCCAGACGAAGCGGCCAGCATTGAGCCGCTTGGCGGCCAACCACACGCCGATGCTGTCATGCCCGAGCACCTTCTTCCGGTTAGCCCGACGTTGGCAAACAGGTAGGCGTGGTGAGGCCGTGTTGCGCCGAAGACAGCCACCCCACCGCAGGATTGTCCTGACCATCAACCAAGCACGGGAGGGCCGCGCTTCAAAGAACTTTTCTAACTAAACAGCCAGGCATTCGGGTTCAACAACGGTTCGGTGGTCATGACCAGCAGACACGCTGCTCAGCTTGCCGCACACGCGCCAACGGCGGGCACGGCGAACTGAAGCCCGCCACCCCCTTGAAACGCCATCTTGCGTCCCTATAATGCAAGGCTGCTAGCACTCTAAGCATTCGAGTGCTAACGAAATCGGGTCGAACCTTCGGCCCCGTTTTTTGGCGGCTGCCGCGTCAAGGCGCGGCGACCGCCTCAGTTCCACCTCTCAAGGAGACCCCATGAAGCTGCGCCCCCTGCACGATCGCGTGATCGTTCGCCGCCTGGAACAAGAAACCAAGACCGCCTCCGGCATCTTCATCCCCGACAACGCCGCCGAGAAGCCCGACCAAGGCGAAGTCCTGGCCGTCGGCCCGGGCAAGCGCAACGACAAGGGTGACTTCATCACCCTGAACGTCGCCGTCGGCGACCGCGTCCTGTTCGGCAAGTACTCCGGCCAGACCGTCAAGGTCGACGGCGACGAGCTGCTGGTCATGCGCGAGGAAGACCTCTTCGCCATCGTCCAGAAGTAATCGCTTGCGGGACAGAGCCAAGCGAGCAGCGCGAGCCCTGTCCCCAACTGACTCAGAGAAATTGTCTCTGACCCCAATTTAAGTATTCGGAGAATTCAAATGGCAGCAAAAGACGTGATCTTTGGCGGCGAAGCCCGCGCTCGCATGGTTGAAGGCGTGAACATCCTGGCCAATGCGGTCAAGGTGACGCTGGGCCCCAAGGGCCGCAACGTGGTTCTCGAGCGCTCCTTCGGTGCCCCCACCGTGACCAAGGACGGTGTGTCCGTGGCCAAGGAAATCGAGCTGAAGGACAAGCTCCAGAACATGGGCGCGCAGATGGTCAAGGAAGTCGCTTCCAAGACCTCTGACAACGCCGGTGACGGCACCACGACCGCCACGGTGCTGGCTCAAGCCATCGTCCGCGAAGGCATGAAGTACGTGGCCGCCGGCATGAACCCGATGGACCTGAAGCGCGGCATCGACAAGGCGGTCACCGCCCTGGTCGCCGAGCTGAAGAAAGCCTCCAAGGCCACCACCACTTCCAAGGAAATCGCGCAAGTCGGCACGATCTCCGCCAACAGCGACCACGAAGTGGGCCGCATCATTGCCGAGGCAATGGACAAGGTTGGCAAGGAAGGCGTCATCACCGTTGAAGACGGCAAGAGCCTGGATAGCGAACTCGAAGTCGTCGAAGGCATGCAGTTCGACCGCGGCTACCTGTCGCCCTACTTCATCAACAACCCGGAAAAGCAAGCCGCGCTGTTGGACAACCCGTTCGTGCTGCTGTACGACAAGAAGATCAGCAACATCCGCGACTTGCTGCCGACGCTGGAGCAGGTGGCCAAGTCGGGCCGCCCGCTGCTGATCGTCTCGGAAGACGTGGACGGCGAAGCCCTGGCGACGCTGGTGGTCAACACCATCCGCGGCATCCTGAAGGTTGTGGCCGTCAAGGCGCCTGGCTTCGGTGACCGCCGCAAGGCCATGCTGGAAGACATCGCCATCCTGACCGGTGGCAAGGTCATCGCCGAAGAAGTCGGTCTGACGCTCGAGAAGGTCACGCTGGCCGACCTGGGCCAGGCCAAGCGCGTTGAAGTGGGCAAGGAAAACACCATCATCATCGACGGCGCCGGCGCTGCTGCTGACATCGAAGCCCGCGTCAAGCAAGTGCGCGTCCAGATCGAGGAAGCCACCAGCGACTACGACCGCGAGAAGCTGCAAGAGCGCGTGGCCAAGCTGGCCGGCGGTGTTGCCGTCATCAAGGTCGGTGCTGCCACCGAAGTCGAGATGAAGGAAAAGAAGGCCCGCGTCGAAGACGCGCTGCACGCCACGCGCGCAGCCGTTGAAGAAGGCATCGTGGCTGGTGGCGGCGTCGCGCTGCTGCGCGCCAAGCAAGCTGCTGGCGCCATCAAGGGCGACAACGCCGATCAAGACGCCGGCATCAAGCTGGTCCTGCGCGCCATCGAAGCGCCGCTGCGCGAGATCGTCTACAACGCCGGTGGCGAAGCCTCCGTCGTCGTGGCCGCCGTGCTGGCCGGTTCGGGCAACTACGGCTTCAACGCCGCCAACGACACCTATGGCGACATGATCGAAATGGGCATCCTGGACCCGACCAAGGTGACGCGCACTGCCCTGCAGAACGCTGCCTCGGTGTCGTCGCTGATGCTGACCACCGAGTGCATGGTTGCCGAGTCCCCCAAGGACGAAGCAGCCGGCGGCGGCGGCATGGGTGGTGGCATGGGCGGCATGGGTGGTATGGGCGGCATGGACATGTAAGTCCACGCCGGCGACACACCCGTCGCTGACAAACGAAGGGGCTGCTCAGGCAGCCCCTTTTCTTTTGCTCGTCGAGATTCGCTTCAGTCGCTCGCGCGTGCCGCCGACCGCATCAGCGTGTAGCTCAGGCCGATGCCGTAGCTGAATCCCGTCGACTGCCGCACCAGCGCGCTGTCGCGGTTGGCCGCACCGGCGAGGCTATCCACGCGCCCGAAGGCGTAGACGCGCAGGTCCGGCGTCAGGCTGGTCCCCACGCTGCCGCCCAACCGCCAGGCGATCAGGCCGGCGCGGGCGTCGAAGGCCGGCCGGTCCGGTCGGGCCTCGCCGGGCGCCACGCCATAGAAGGTCGAACCCAGCCGGCGATCGCCGAGCAGTGCGCCCACGCTCAGCCCATAACCCAAGCCATCCGCCTTGGGGCGATGCTGCCAGCTCAGCCTGGGCTCGACGCTCATGCCGCGATGCCGGCTGGGGTTGCGCGCCTCGAACACGCCGCGCAGTGGCAGCTCGAAGGTGATGCGGTCGCCGGCGCCGCGACCGTTGACGAACCAGCGCGCCACCGGCCCCGCCTCCACCAGGGTGCCCAAACGCGCCATGCCCTCGCGCGCCCGCAGCACCTCGGAACCCGAACTCAGCGAGCCCGCGAACGACACATCCAGCTCGAAGCTGTCTGTGCGCACCGCGCGCAGGCCCGCTCCGTCGCCGTCGGCGCGCAACACCTTGCCGCGATAGATCAGATAAGGCAGCGCCAGCGCCCGACGGGCCTGCTGGTCGGACCCCGGATAGGCCTGCTGCGAGATACCGGCAGCCGCGACGCCGACCTCCCACAGCGGCAGGTCCTCGCGCTTGAGCACGGGCTCATCGGCCTGAGCCCCGGCGCCGACGAAACTGAGGAGAAGAAGGAAGCGCTTCATGACGATGCGGGAGCTGGAACGCCGCGCATCATGCCGTCAGTTGGGCCAGCAGGTCGTCGGCAAAGCGCGCGGCGTCGCACAGCGGGCTGGCTGCCATGCGCCCGCGCAGGCCGGCACGCAGCGCGGCCAGGGCCGTGCGGTCCCGCATCCACAGCCGCGCAAGGCGCACGAAGTCATCCTCGTCCGCCGCCACCCAGCCCTCCGCCAAGCCCAGCGTCTGCAAAAAGCTCAAGCCCTGGCGCGAGATCGGCGCCGGGCCGGGCAGCGTCAGCACCGGCACGCCCATCCACAGCCCGTCCAACGTCGTCATGCCGCCGCCGTGCGGAAAAGGGTCCAGCGCGATGTCGACACGGCCGAAGGCGGCGAGGTAGTCGGCCAGCGGCCCGGGGCCTTCCAGATCCAGCCGCGCCGCGTCGCCCGGCCAGCGGGCCTGCAGCGCCGCACGCTCGGCCGCGTGCTGCAGGCCCGGCGCCTTGAAGAGCAGGCGGCTGCCGGGCGTGGCCTCAACCACGCGCACCCACAGCGCCAGCACTTCGTCGCCGAGCTTGTGCAGCGCATTGAAGCTGCCAAAGCGCAGCGCCTCGCCCAGCGGCGCGACGGGCGGCGCATCGGCGGGCGGCGCGTAGACGGCGAAGCTGTGCGGCAGGCGCCGCAGCGGCTCGACAAAGCCGCCTTCCGCGCCGGGCGGCAACAGCCAGCGGTCGCCGATGAAGGCGTCCATCTCGGCCAGGCCGGTGCTGCCGGCATAGCCCAGCCAGCTGAACTGCCGCGGCGCGGGCCGGCGCGCGAACACGCCCAGGCGGTGGCCGCCCGTGTGGCCGTTGAGGTCGACGAGGAGGTCGATGCCGTCAGCGGCAATGCGCTCGGCCAGCGCGGCGTCGCTCAGCCCTGCGGCATCCAGCCAGCGCGGGGTGGCCTGCCGCAGCTGCTGCGTCAGCGCGTCCTCGCTGCGTGCAACGGCGTAGACGAACAGCTCGCATCGTTCGGCCAGCGCTGGCAACCAAGCCTGAGCCAGGCGCCCGACGGGATGTCCGCGCAGGTCCGCCGACACCAGGCCGACGCGCAACGGCCCCGCCGCCCGAACCGGCCGCGCCACGGCCGGCGCACGCACCGCGCGGCCGAAGTCGGCCGCCTCGGCAGCGCAGTCCAGGCCCCGATAGGCACGCAACAGCAGCCGGTCGCTGCGCGCGGTCAGAAGCGTAGCGTCCAGCTCGATCAGCCGGCTCAGCACGGCATCCGCCTCGTCCAAATCGCCCCGGCGCTTCAGGGCCTGAGCCAGATTGCTCAAGGCCTGGGGCGACGACGGCGCCCGAGCCAAGGCCTCGCGGTAGGCCGACACCGCCTGCGCATGCCGCCCGTCGGCCAACTTCAGGCCGCCGAGATTGCCCAGCACGGCCGCGCGCCGCCCGCCCGCCACGCCGGCAGCCAGCGCTGCGGCCAGCACCGCCTCGCCGCGCTCGGGCCGCAGCAACGCGAGGTTGCAGGCCGCCTCCGCATGGCCGGGGTCCAGCGCCAGCACCTGCTCCCAGGCCTCGGTCGCGTCGTTGCCGTTGGCCTGCAGGTGCTGGCCCAGCGTGAACCAGGCCTCGAGCCGCTGCGGCGCCAGGCACACGGCCTCGCGCAGGTTGGCGATGGCCTCGGCCGCGCGACCCGCCGCCGCCAGCGCCGTCGCGGCGTGCAGGCGCAGGCCGGCATCGCGCGGCTGTGCCGCTACCGCCCGCAGCAAGGCCTCGGCCGCATCGTCGTGGCGCGCCAGCGCCAGCAGCGCCCGGCCCCGGTTGCCCAATGCGGCGACCAAGCCCGGCTGCAGGCTCAAGGCCCGGTCAAAGGCCGCCAGCGCGTCGGCCGGCTGGCCCAGCGCCAGCAGGGCATTGCCCAGGTTGTTATGCGCCCCCGCCAAGCGAGGCTGCAGGCGCAGCGCCTGCTCATAGGCCGCACGCGCCTCGCCCCAGCGGCCCCGCGCAGCCAGCAGGGCGCCCAGGTTGGCGGGCAGGTCGGCATCGCCCGGCAACAGCTGCATCGCGCGCTCAAGCGCCGGCAGTGCGTCCTCGCCGAGCAGTTGCTGCGCCACTGATAACGCTTTCCATAGCGCGCCCTCGTTCGGCATCTGCGTCAAGAGCTCGCGCGCCCGCGCCGCCATCTCGGCATGACGACCTTGCTGGAAAAGCGTGAAAAGGTAATGAAGTGCGGCGTTTGCCATGCGGTTCAGGGGGAGGTAAATGGCGGCAACACCGCAAGACGCACCAATCAGGCGCCAGATAATCTCATTCCGCCGTCACTCCGCCCCCATGTCCGCCAGCCTGCATCCCCATCATCTGCTCGACCATGCGCTGACCGAAGCCGGTCCGCTGGCGCGGGAGCTGTTGAACGTCGTGCAGGACGAGCTCGACGCCAAGCCCCAGCACTTCCCGCTGCGGGACGGCTGGCGCAAGGTGCGGGCGCACTTTGCGGCCGACTTCGAAGGCAAGCTCATCGAATTGCTGCAGGCCGGCCGCCGTGGCGAGGACCCGCTGCACCGTTCGGTGCAAGCCGGCGGCATCGAAGGCCTCAGCCTCGTCGACGAACACCAGGCCCTGCAGGACGTGGTCATTGCCCATGTAGCCCACACGGCCGAAGAACTCAGCCGCGCCGAGCTGCATCAGATCGGCAACTTCTACGCCGCGCTGCGCGGCACCGCCCGGGCGCGCGAGCGCGACAACCCGCTGCGCCCTGCCCTCTACGCGCATGCGCTGCACCACGCGCTGGCCGCCAGCCCGATCAGTGCCCAGACCCAGTACGAGCTGATGCGCGTGGCCGCCACGCCGCTGGCCAAGGCCTTGCACCGCCAGTACGTCGAAGCCAGCGCCGCGCTGCAAGCCGCCGACATCGGCGACATGGTGG